>ERZ827101.10-NODE-10-length-329822-cov-9.466117_pt1 | contig 329822 bp, 272 predicted proteins | sample MGYA00519869_ERZ827101 | MGnify/ENA primary metagenome ERZ827101 (study PRJEB31778, sample SAMEA3449256) | human gut metagenome | biome: human gut; feature: human-associated habitat; material: faeces | place: United Kingdom | collected 2010/2012 ...
TATGTTCCTAATTCTCAAACGAATAATATTATCCCTTATATCGAACTCACGTTAAATAGGCAAATTTTATCAGTACCATGTAAAACTTATCCAAGTTACAGATAATATCCAAATAGAACTGAAATTGTTTTCCAGCCATAATTACCTCTAACAATCAAACAGTTAACATATTTGAATATAACAGTAGAAATCATCACCTATGAAATTTCATACAATACATTTGACAAATATTCCAAACCATTATCAAAAATTCATAAAAAAGCCTCTTTTAAACCTCAAGAGTGATTCATATAGCGTCGTTTGCAAAATCCACTAAAAAACATTCGGAATATTGCGAAATTATTCTGTACATTTGCGCCACTTTTTGCAGCAAAATAGAATGGACATATTATCCCAAACGACAATTCGAGGCAACAAATGTTTCGGAGTTCGGTCGTATGTTCTTCATGTTTGGAGCATTGAAACGTCTGCAAATTTCATAAATACTTTCCAGCAAACACATATAGGGGATAAGATGCGATAGATGCTCGTATCTTAATCTTAAAATAAACAACAGAATAGTCGGAGAGTCCTTACCAGCAAATAACGTCATAATTTTCCGCCCTGCCCCGTTCCGGTCGATAAATTATCAAAATAAAGATAAACAGCTATCTTTGCAAGTAAAGAATGGTATTATGGCAGTTATGTCGAAAATTCTAATCATAGACGACGAACCGCAACTACGGGGGTTGTTGGCGCGTATCATTTCTCTGGAGGGATACGATGTCTTGCAAGCGGAAAATTGCGCATCGGGACTGAAGATACTACAACGCGAAACTCCCGACGTGGTATTGTGCGATGTGAAATTACCCGACGGTAACGGAGTCGATCTGGTGGCGAAAATCAAAGCGGCGGTACCGGAATCCGAAGTGATTCTTCTGACGGCTTACGGCAATATACCCGACGGAGTACGGGCTATCAAGAACGGCGCGTTCGATTATATCACCAAGGGAGACGACAATAACAAAATCCTTCCGTTGCTGAGCCGTGCGACGGAGAAAGCGCAGATGCAGCGGCGCCTGGCGCGTTTTGAAGCAAAAATGTCCGACGAACATTCGTTCGACCGTATCATCGGTTCCTCCGGAGCGCTCCGTCAGGCCGTGGATCTGGCACGCAAAGTCGCCGCGACGGACACGTCGGTGCTGCTCACGGGCGAAACCGGAACAGGCAAAGAGGTCTTCGCGCAAGCGATCCACCACGCCGGTTCCCGCGCCAAAGAGACATTCGTCGCCGTCAACTGCTCGGCCTTTACGAAAGACCTGCTCGAAAGCGAACTTTTCGGATACCGTGCCGGTAGCTTCACGGGTGCGACAAAAGACAAAAAAGGGCTATTCGAAGAAGCCGACCACGGCACACTGTTTCTCGACGAAATCGGAGAAATGCCTGTCGAACTGCAAGCCAAGCTGTTGCGCGTACTCGAAAGCGGCGAATTCATCAAGATCGGCGAAACCCTACCGACCAAGGTCGATCTGCGTATCATCGCCGCCACGAACCGTAACCTCGAAAAAGAGATCGCCGCCGGCAATTTCCGCGAGGACCTTTATTTCCGGCTGTCCGTGTTCCATATTCACCTGCCCTCTTTGCGCGAACGTCCGGGCGATATAGGCGGCTACATCGACTTTTTCGCCGCACAATTCGCCTCGAAAATGGGCAAGCGCATCAAGACGATCGACAAGGCCTATATCGAGGCCCTCGAACGCCACGCATGGCATGGCAACGTCCGCGAATTGCGCAATGTAGTGGAACGCAGCCTGATTATGGCTGATGGGGATACGCTGACCTCCGACTGCCTTTCGCCGGAATTCCGCATGACTTCCGAAAGCGGCGCCTCGGCCGATTCCCTGACCCTCGAAGAGGTCGAGCGTCGCCATATCCTTCGCGTGCTGGAGCACACGCATGGCAACAAAGCCGAAGCCGCGCGACTTTTGGACATCGGTATCGCAACGCTCTACCGCAAGTTGGAAAGCTACGGAGTAAAGTGACCTACCTGCAGAAAAGACTGCTCGCTCAAAACGATCAAGCTGTCTTTTCTTAAACGCGTAAGATAAGGATATAATCTGGAAAGCCCTTTCCTCCCGCCAGAGAGAATATTTAATATTGCTCTTATCTTTGCAATAGCGAGAAAAATAGAAACCGGCGATTCTCGTCTTATCGAAAAAACGATCCATATGCCTGTCGACCGGAAAAAGCCGTCACGTTCACGAATAGACCGGGAAAAACGAACCGTAGAATACATGGTCGGACTGTACTGCAAGAAAAAGGAGGGACATCCGACACTATGCGCCGAATGCGCCGCCCTGATCCGTTATGCGCACGAAAGACTGGACCGATGCGCTTTCGGCGAGGCGAAAACGAGTTGCCGCCGCTGTCCCGTTCATTGCTACAGGTCGGCCATGCAGGAAAAGATGAGGCGCGTCATGCGCTTCTCGGGACCGCGCATGCTGCTTTATTCTCCCCGGACGGCGATCGCCCACTGGCTCGGAGAAATCTTCGGACGATGATTGTCTGTCATGGGCCGGCCGACAAACCGTGATCCGACCCCCGCCCTTTGTCTCCCGCATCCGGGCACGAACGCCGAAAATAGCTGCTCACACCGAATCCGGCAGTTCTCGTATTCCGGTTCCGGCAACAAATTTCCACCGCGTCGCTACGGCATGTGTATCCGTTCAATAGAGCCGGAAGCGCTTCCGAAACGAATCGCCGAGAAAACTGTGGTACGAACGTTGTTCCCAGAAACGACGTAAGCCGGCCAAACCGGAACGAATCGAAAAAACGCATTGGGAATGAACAGAAAAAATACGACCGCTCGGACCGACAGCCAGCCGGACTGCTCGGGACCGGAGCATGTCAGCACCAGAACGCAACTGACGCCTTGCGACACGCCTCCGGTTCCGAGGAGAACCGAGCAAAACTCGGACGAGGTCGTCCCCGAACGGACCGTCGAACAGGATGTCACCGCGATCAATCCGGACATCAACAGCATGGACAGCCGAGGATAACCCCTCTCGATTATTTAACGTAAAAAACATAGAATCATGAAAAAAGAAGGCCCGTACGAGTATCGCAGCGACAGCTACGAAGACCGGCTGAGCGACCGGATAGACGAATTCGACCGGACGGTCAGAGACACGAAGAAAGAGATAAGGCAGGCAGCCCGCGACGCCAAGCAGGAAGTAAGACAACAAAAACGGGATCAAATCCGAGACCTCAAGGAGCGCGTAGGCGAAGTCAAGGACCATGTCGAGGAGTACTCGAACCGGTATGAAAACCGCGTCGACGATATCGACAAACGCGCCCGCGAGCTGAAAAAAGAAATCCGTCAGGAAGCCAAGCAGGCTAAAAAGGAGATCAAAGAGCGCAAAAATCGTTTCAAGGAAGGCGTAGAAAGCATTCGGGACGACTTGACCGACGAATCGCAGTACCATGACTATCGCACGTCGGGAACGGCTCCTATGAGCTCCGAGGGCAACTATCGGGCAAGAGACGCTTACGGCACCGTAAACAATTACGAGGAACGGATACTGGACCATGCCGACCGAACCGCCGAGCGAATGCAGCAAGACGTAAACGACGCGGCCGAGCGCATACGCAAGAAAGTAGACCGTCTGTAACTCATAAGGTAAGTAGTAGAGGCCGGGGGATTAGCCCGGCCTCTACTACGTTTCAAAAACGAATAAACGAACGCGCACTTTTCCAAACGTCCCGTCCCGTTTCCGCCATCGGGCCGAAGCGTCGGACCGTAACAGGAAAACGGTATAATTTTCGCAGGACAATCCCGAAAAACGACTTTATGAATTCGCACGAACGAGCCGGAGAACTCCAAGCCGGGCCTAGCGCAGACTCCCATGACGCATGGTGGAAAGAGGCCGTGGTCTATCAAATCTATCCGCGCAGTTTCATGGACAGCGACGGCGACGGCATCGGCGATCTGCAGGGAATCGTTTCCCGCCTGGACTACGTCAAGAATCTGGGCGTCGACGTGATCTGGCTGAATCCGATCTACGATTCGCCGAACGACGACAACGGGTACGACATACGCGACTACCGCCGGATCATGGCCGATTTCGGCACGATGGACGATTTCGACACCCTACTCGCCGAAGTCCATTCCCGGGGCATGAGACTCGTGCTCGACCTGGTCGTCAACCATACGAGCGACGAACATCCGTGGTTCGTCGAAGCCCGCAAATCGCGCCTGAATCCCTTCTACGACTTCTACCACTGGTGGCCGATCGAGAACGGAGAGCCTCCGCGACGCAAAAGCTTTTTCGACGAGGAAGGGAACGCATGGAGGTACAATTTCGCGACGATGTCCTACTACCTGCACTATTTCTCCCGCAAACAGCCCGACCTGAAATGGGAGAATCCCCGGGTTCGGCATGAAATCTACGAACTGATGAGATTCTGGTTCGACAAAGGGATCGACGGCTTCCGGATGGACTCGATTCCCTACATATCGAAAGACATCTCGTACCCGGAAGTCGACTCGCGCAAATATCCCGACATGTTCGACTACTATTCCCAAGGGCCGCATCTGCACGATTACCTACGGGAAATGAACGAGCAGGTCACGAGCCGGTATGCCGTAATGACCGTCGGCGAAGGCTCGGGCGTCAAGCCGCCGGACCTGCACCGTTTCGTCGAGCCGTCGCGGCGAGAGCTGAACATGCTTTACACGTTCGAGATTCCCGACTTGCGCAAGACGACCAAGCCCGACGCACCGGATACCGGGATCGACTATAGCCTGCTGGCGGTCAAGAAGATGTTCGCCGAACTGGACCGAGCGGCCGGCGACGGCTGGCCGGCCGTCTATTTGGGCAACCACGACCAGCCCCGCATGGTCAGCCGCTTCGGAAGCGATGCGCCGGAGCATCGAAAAAATGCGGCCAAGATGCTCGCCACCTTCCTGCTCACGATGCGCGGGACGCCTTTCTGGCTGGCCGGAGACGAAATCGGCATGAGCAACATCCGCTTCGAGAACATCGACGACTACAACGACATCGATACGCGAAACCGTTACTTGCAGATCCGAAAGGAAGGAGGCGACCTGAAAGCCTTTCTCGAGGAACAGAAGCAAACGGCTCGCGACAACGCCCGGACGCCTTTTCAATGGGACGGCAGCGAACGGGCGGGGTTCACCACTGGGGTGCCTTGGCTGAAAATCAACCCGAACCGAAAACGGGTCAACGTGGAGGACGAGCAGAACGACCCCGATTCGGTGCTGAACTATTTCAAAAAGGCGATGCGGCTCCGCAGGTCGAACCGCGAACTGATAATCGGAAGCTTCCGACTGACCGACGCCGACAACAAGCAAGTATTCGCCTACGTGCGCGAAGGCAACTACGAACGGTTCCTCATTCTGCTCAACTTCACGCCGAAAGAAGCCTGCGCCACGGTCGATACCGACACGACGGATGCGGAAGTCCTGCTGAGCAACTACAGCGATCGCACCCGGATCGAGCCGTCCGGCCCGATCGCGCTCCGGCCTTTCGAGGCGATCGTCTGCCGCCTGCCGCCCGATGCGGCTCCCCAAACGGCAACTCTGTAGCGGGCGTATATAAAAAGAAGCTCACACCTCGCGCTCCGGCCGAATCGTCGCTATAATGCGCGGCATACGACATATATCCCTATATTTGCAGCCGGCTGCGGATCGGAAAGAAATGCCTTTCCAGTCTTGCTCTATCATATACGATATAGCTCAGGAAGAGACAACTTTCAGCCCCACGATGGATACGATCAGCGTAAAGATAAAGAAAAGTCTCCCGAAACTTACAGGCTCTTTAAAGAAAACGATACCTATTATAACCGTACCGACCGCGCCTATACCCGTCCAGACGGCATAAGCCGTTCCGATAGGCAAGGTTTTCAGTACTTTCGTCACGATGTACAGACTAAGCGCGATGGCGCTTGCCGTACCTATGCTCCATAAGCCTTTCTCCAAACCCTCGGTCTTGCTCGCCTTGCTCAGGCAGTAAGTGAAAACGAGCTCCACGCACCCGGACACCACCAAAAGAAACCAGTTCATAACTTCCATTTTTGCGGAATGCAAATTTCCGCATTCGGATCCCATCCCTCTTTTACATGTTTTAAAAGCCGTTTTTACATTTGATAAATTCATCTTATCCGGGCCCGGATACGGCTCAGACTGACTTGAGAAATACCCAAATAAGAAGCTATTATGCCTAACTGAACCCTTTGCACTATGTCGGGATACTCGCCTATAAGCTCTCGATATCTCTCCAACGATGTCTTGAATTGCCGTGCTATGAACAATTTCTCCGACTTTATACATGCGCATTCCGCGTATCTGCGTCCCCAGTTGGCAATATGTATATCGTTCAGATACAGCTCCTGAAGCCGCTCTAAAGCAATTTCGTACAATATACAGTCTTCCAGAAGCTCCACCGTGGCATACTCTCCCAAGCCGGACGAAAGAGTCTGCAAAGGCAACACGAGATCCCCCTCCTGACCGAACCAGAACGTAACTTCCTTATCGTCCTTATGGGTATATGCCCGAACGATCCCCTTTTTGATAAAATAGGATTTGGTCTCCTTTTTATTTTCCCGGTGCAAATGGAAATTTTTGGGGTATTCCACTTCCGACACGGAGCCAATCAACGTATCGAGGGAAGTCTGGGGCAACCGGTAGATTTTATTTATGATATCGCTGACATCCATACCTATCAAGCTATCGCATGCATAAATGAACTATTCCTGTACAAAAGTACAAAAAGGAACGGACCGAAATCTATCCGACCGATCCTTTTTCACTCTGCTCGTCGGGCCTCTCGCCGCATGGAGTCCAGCCTTCCGGGCCGCAAAATTCCGCTTGCGCTCCTTCGGATACATACTCCGACGGCTTGTATAGACGAGCATGGCGGCCTGTCTGTCGCAGCCCTATAAATTCCCGCGCGCAACGTTTCGCACGACAACCGAAAATAACGGGGGAAACCGCTCTGTCCGAAGCCTGCAACCGCTACGGTAGCGACCGCCTCCGTACGCCGTTCGGTCTTGGCACGGTCCTACAGACTCCCGTTCAAGCAAACAGGATATAATATACTATTTGTCAACCGATTAACACACGTTTCTCAAATTCACCATTCTGCCATGCACTTATTTTATGCCAGCTATCGGCATAACTTAACAAAAAATAATTAACTTTACATTGTTTTCTTGCTAAAAATCAAGATTATGAAAAAAATCTTATTCCTCGCGCTCGCCGCAGTGTTGACCTCGACCGCGTGTAAGGACAATACGCCGAACCGATTCGACGGGGTGATCGTAGACGCCTCGATGAATACCGTTACGGTGAAGGCCCTCACGGGAGACGACACGCACACGTTCTCGCTCGACGAAGCGGACAAGACGGATGCGAACGGCCTGCTCATCGGCAACCTGATTTCGGTCTCCTATCTGGGGAAAATGTCGGAAATCACTCCGGCGACTCAGGTCGCCACGGACGCAACGTATGCGAAAGCCATAGGCAAATGGACCATGCCCGATCCGATCGATTCGACGAAGCGGATGGGAGTCGAACTGCAAATCGAAGGCAAGGCCGGTTCCATCAACATGGCGACGCTCCCTATCGAATCGTGGGAGTTGCAGGGCGAAGCAGACAAGGTGATCCTCAAAGGCCGAAGCATCGGCAACGGACAGACCAGCGACTATACCCAAACAGCCACGATCGTCGAGAAAGACGGCAAGACATTCCTGAGCCTCGACGGAACGGAGACCATGTTGGAAAAAGAAAATTAAGCGGCTGCGAACCCTTAGTCTTTCCCAAGCCCCGTTTTCAGACGGGGCTTTTCCGTGAGCGCTCACCCAAACGGCGGTCCTCTTTGCACCAAAGCTTCTGAACCGGCCCCGGCCTTCTGAACGCCCGCTTTCAAACCGAAAACGCCGCGCAACCGGGCAATCGGCTACAGAAGCATATTATAAAGCCACGCTGCCAACGCCGCGCCGCACAGAGGTGCCGCGACCGGAATCCACGCATAGCTCCAGTCGCTTCCGCCCTTGCCTCGGATCGGCAACAGGGCATGGACAACGCGCGGCGCCAAGTCTCTGGCAGGATTGATCGCATAGCCCGTCGGACCGCCCAACGAAAGGCCGATCACCCAGACCGTGAACGCGACCGGCAGGGCGCCGACCGAGCCCAGTCCAACGGGCAACGTGGAGATATTGTCCGACAGCGTGATCTCTCCGACTGTAATGTAAAAGATGATGAACAGCAACGAGAACGTCCCGATCAGCTCGGTGAGAAAATTCCAGCCGGTGCACCGAATTTCCGGAGCCGTACAGAAAACGGCCAGCTTGGTCCGAGGGTCCGGCGTCGCTTCGAAATGAGGCCTGTAGGCCAGCCAAACCAGAACCGCCCCGAGCGCGGCCCCGATCATCTGGGCCGACACGTACGGGAGCACCCGCTCCCAAGGAAACTGTCCCGTCAGCGCAAAAGCGAACGTAACGGCCGGGTTCAGGTGAGCGCCGCTGTAGGGAGCCGCCACGACGACCCCGACGAACACGGCCAACGCCCATGCCGTCGTAACGACCATCCAGCCTCCGGCATGTCCCTTGGTTTTGTCGAGTACCACGTTGGCGACTACGCCGTCGCCCATCAGGATCATAAGCATCGTCCCGAGTAATTCCGCTGTAAAAGGTGTCATAACTCCATTGTATTCGTTTCGTAGGGTTTCTTCCGTTTCGCCCTTTCGCTTTCCTGTCAGGCCCGCAATCCGGGCATAGTACGAGCGACGGGCCGCAGCGTCCGGCGCGCCGAGTCTTCTCATATCAAGGCAGGACCGGCTGTCATCTCCCGCCTATGAGCAGGGTTCAGGGAGCGATTAGGCCCCGTCGCCCGCCGGCCGGAGGGGCCGCAATGAAAAGCGGTACGCCCCGTCAGTCGTCCTTGGCCCAGCCTCCGGCGCGGCCGACGGCTTCATGCCAGCGCTCGATCCTGCGCTCGGCCTCGGACTGCGGCATTTCGGGCTCGAAGCGTCGCTCGACCTCGGCGTAGCGGCCGATCTCCTCCGTATCCTTCCAGAAGCCGACGGCCAGCCCGGCCAGATAGGCCGCTCCCATCGCCGTCGTTTCCAGAATCTTCGGCCGGACGACTCCGCCGCGCGTCAGGTCGGACTGGAACTGCATCAGGAAATTGTTCGCCACGGCTCCCCCGTCCACTTTCATTTCCGTCGAGCGCCGCGTCGCGTCGTGCTCCATGGCCCGGATCACGTCGTACACCTCGAAAGCGATGCCCTCGAGCGCCGCACGGACTATATGGGCCCTCGTCGTTCCTCGGGTCAGACCGACCAGAAGTCCCCGCGCGTACTGATCCCAATAGGGCGCGCCCAGGCCCGTCAGGGCCGGAACGAAATAGACTCCGTCGCTGTCGGCAACCGACAGCGCCAACTCTTCGGTCTCGTGCGCCGAGCGGACGATTTCCAAGCCGTCGCGCAGCCATTGAATCGCGGCTCCGCCGACGAAGACGCTCCCCTCGAGCGCATAAGTTATTTGCTCCCCTATCTTCCATGCGATCGTAGTCAGCATCCCGTTTTTGGAAAAAACCGGCCGGTCGCCGGTATTCATCATCACGAAGCAACCCGTTCCGTAGGTCGTCTTGGACATGCCCTGCTCGACGCAAAGCTGTCCGAAAAGAGCGGCCTGCTGGTCGCCGGCAATGCCCGAAATGGGTATCTTCGTCGAAAAGAGCGTCGTGGCCGTATCGCAGTAAACTTCGCTGCTGGCCTTTACTTCGGGCAGAATCGCTCGGGGAATACCGAACAGATCGAGCAGATCGTCGTCCCACTGTTGCGTGTGGATATTGAAGAGCATCGTACGCGACGCGTTAGACACGTCGGTCACATGCGCCCCACCCCGCGTAAACCGCCAGACCAGCCAGCTGTCGATCGTTCCGAAGCAGAGCTTGCCCTTCTCCGCGCGCTCGCGCACGCCCTCGATGTTATCAAGAATCCACTTGATCTTGGTCGCCGAGAAATAGGCGTCCAGAATCAGGCCGGTCTTCTGATGAATCGCCTGCTCGTAGCCCTTGCCTTTGAGCTCCTCGCAGTAGGCGGCGGTCCTGCGGTCCTGCCACACGATCGCGTTATAGACCGGCAGCGATGTCTCCCGATCCCAGATCACGGTCGTTTCACGCTGATTGGTGATCCCTATGCAGGCGATATCCAGCCCGGTCAGATTCGCTTTGGCGACCGCCTCGGCGGCAACCGACGACTGGGTGTACCATATTTCCGAGGCATCGTGCTCGACCCATCCGGGACGGGGAAAGATCTGCTCGAAACCGCGCTGAGACAAGGCCACGACCTGCCCCTGCCGATTGACGATAATGGCCCGGGACGAAGTAGTTCCCTGATCCAGGGCGAGTATGTATTTTTCACTGTCCATTTCGATATGATTTTTGAATTGTCAAACTCGTTCCCGTTGCAATACGTACCCGTCGCACAAAGACTGGAAGCTGCGAGTCTCGGACTCGATCCACTCTCCCGGGCGACCCAGCTCGCGCGCCATAATCTCCGCCACGGGACGGGCCATTTCCCGCGCGGCCCGGGCATCGAGGAACAGGGCCCGGATACGCCTCGACAGCACATCCTCGACATGCAGCGCCATCTCCTCGCGCACGGCCCACACGACCTGTCCGACGCGGAATCTGAAACGGGGATGCAGCTGCCGGCCGTTTTCCTCCGAACTGCGGATCAGCGCTTCTACCTTTTCCAAATCCGATCCGTAGACATAAAGATAATGATCGAAATCGGTCGTCTCGCGATATCCGTGAATGCGCAGATTCTCAGTCACGCAGCGGGCCCGAGCAACGAGTCCCAGCGAAATGGCCCGGTCGACCGTATCCTGCGCCATCCGGCGATAGGTCGTCCACTTGCCTCCGATGATCGTGATCAGGTTCGACCCGGACACCATAATTTTGTGACTGCGCGAAATTTCCTTCGTACTTTCCCCGCTCGATTTCGGGGCGGCCAGCGGACGAAGTCCGGCGAACACGGACAGCACGTCCTCGCGCCGGGGACGGCCGCTCAGGTAACGGTCGGCCGTACGGAGAATGAAATCGATCTCCTCCTCCAGCGGACGGGGTTCGAGCGACGGCCGCTCGACCGTCGTGTCGGTCGTGCCGACCACCACGTAGTTATGCCACGGAACGGCGAACAGCACACGGCCGTCATCGGTTTTCGGGATCATCACGGCCTGTTCGCTACGAAGGAACTTTCGGTCGAGCACCAAATGGACTCCCTGACTGGGACGCACCAGATGAATGCCGGTCGGGTCGTCCATCTGAAGGATCGAATCGACGAAAACGCCCGTCGCATTGACAACGGTTTTCGCATCGAGCCGAAAGCGACGGCCGCTTTCGAGATCGACCGCCTCGACGCCCGAAAGCCTGCCGTCGGTCTTGAGCAGCTTTTCGACCCGGACATAATTGACCGCAACGGCTCCGTGCTCGACAGCGGTCTGAGCCAAATTGACCGCCATGCGCGAATCGTCGAATTGCCCGTCATGATACAGGATACCGCCCCTCAGCTTGTCGGCGGACAGCGCGGGAACCGCTTCCCGCGCGCGTTTGCGGCTCAGATAGCGGGACCGACCGAAGGAAAGGCGGCCGGCCATCAGGTCGTAAAGCGTCAGCCCGATTCCGTAAAACGGAGCTTCCCACCATCGATAGCAAGGAATGACGAACGACTGGTCCCTGACCAGATGAGGCGCGTTGCGGCGCATCAGCCCCCGCTCCTTGAGCGCCTCGAGCACCAGCCTCACGTCGCCCTGAGCCAGATAGCGAACGCCTCCGTGTACGAGCTTCGTACTTTTGCTCGACGTCGATTTGGTAAAATCGGCCTGCTCCAGCAAAGCCACCCGGAATCCGCGCGAAGCCGCATCGACGGCGATTCCCAGCCCGGTAGCGCCCCCTCCGATCACGACGAAATCCCACGAGCGCTCGCGCTCCAGCCTTTCCAACAATTGGTCCCTATTCATACGATTAAGATTTGAACTCTGAACGTCCAACAAATAGAATGCTAAACTCGATCCGGCCGACTAAAGACAAGCGACAGACTGCTTTTTTCCTCCCTCCGCCCCGTTGTTTCTTAGATACTTCTCGCCGCAGGCTCCCCGATTGTCCGCGTCCGCAAGCAACGATATACAAATATAAAATAATCGGCGACATTCCCGAAACGGCATACCGTTTGTCCGTTCCGTTCATTTGACTATCTTTGCCCTCATGGAACCCATACGAATCGAGACGACCGAGCACCCCCTGTTCGCCCAGATTTGGAAACTGTATAACGACAGCTTTCCACGGGTCGAGCGACGAACGCTCGAGCACCAAAGAACGGCTTTGCGATCGGAACTTTACAGTCTGCTCGCTTATACCGACGAAGGGAAACTCGTCGGACTGGTCGGTTACTGGGAGTTCGACTCTTACGTATATATCGAGCACCTGTGCATCGATCCGTCGCTTCGGAGCGGAGGGTACGGCAGTCGGATCATGAAACATCTGTGCGGATCGACCGACAAGACGGTCATCCTCGAAATCGAGCCCGTAGTCGACGAACCGACTGCGCGGCGGCTTCGCTTTTACGAAAAACTCGGGTTCCGGACGAATCCTTACCGCCACACGCAGCATCTCTACCACGAGGACGATCCCCGCGGATTCATGCTGACCGTGCTTTCCTACCCCGGAACGATCACGCAGCCCCAATACGACCGGTTCGACCGCGATCTGCGCAGCATCGTCATGAAGCGGGACTAGATCAAGCATTCCGTGTCGCGCGGACATATCGGCATTCTCGTGCCCGTCCGTTCGTATTTCCGATCACGAAACACTTAAAAAAACGAAGGGAGGCCCCGCAAAGCCTCCCTTTCCACGATCGCTCGTCTGCGGACAACACCCGCAGACAGTTCGACTATTTCTTGAAGTAACGATTGTAAAGACCCTCGAAACCTTTGCCGTGACGCGCTTCGTCCTTGCACATTTCATGTACCGTATCGTGAATCGCATCCAGGTTCAGCTTTTTGGCCAGTGTAGCGATACGCTTCTTGTCCTCGCATGCGCCGCACTCGGCCTCCATACGGGCCTTGACATTGGTCTTCGTGTCCCAGACGATCTCGCCCAGCAGCTCGGCGAACTTGGCGGCATGCTCGGCTTCCTCCCATGCATAACGCTTGAAAGCCTCGGCAATCTCGGGATATCCCTCGCGGTCGGCCTGACGACTCATCGCCAGGTACATTCCCACCTCGCTGCACTCGCCCGAGAAATGCGCGCGCAGACCTTCCAGCACTTCCGGATCGACGCCCTTGGCCACGCCGATCACATGTTCGTCGGCCCACGTCATGGCCTCGCCCTCGACCACTTCCTTGAATTTCGAGCGGGGCTGCTTGCACTGCGGGCAAAATTCGGGAGCTTCCTCTCCCTCATACACGTAACCGCATACGGTACAGATAAACTTCTTTTTCATAGCCATCTTTCTGTTTTAGTTTGATTTTGTTATTCGTTCAGCCTTCCGACTGCATTCGGCAATTTTCGCAATATCCCTTATAATAAAGCTGCACCTCGTCGACCGTCCCTTCCTCGAACCGGACTGTCAGACTCCGGGAGTCGACCGGCAGCGGCAGGTCGCGCACGGCGCCGCAACCCCGGCAAAGCCAATGGGCATGGGGCCGGGTATCTCCGTCGAAACGGGTATTTTTCCCGTCGATGTCGAGAGACAGTACGGCGCCTCGACTTGCCAACAGTCTCAGCGTATTATACACGGTCGTTCTCGACAGAGTCGGCATCTTCGGGCTCAGGGCGGAGAATATCTCATCGGCCGTCGGATGCGTACAATGCGTTTTTAGGTATTCCATCACGGCCAGACGCTGAACCGACGGCTTGATGCCGTGGCCGAGCAGACAGTCCTGCATATCCCGAGCCTTCATTTGTATCGATTACAATTTTAAAAACAATGCAAATTTATCTCTTTTTTCACAACGAACAAACCTTTTTCGACTATTTTTATTGAAAAAAGTCAGCTCGGTATTCTTCGCAAGAATGGTGGAAGTGCGCTATCCTGCAAATTATTTCCTGAACACGAAGTAAACCGCTAGAACGAGGCAAGCGAATGCCGCGGCATGATTCCAACGGAACGTTTCCGTTTTGAACATCAGCAGGGCGAAAACGGTGAAAACCGTCAGCGAAACGACTTCTTGGATCACCTTGAGCTGGAACAGCGTGAAAGGTCCCCCGTTCTCGCGAAAACCGATCCGGTTCGCCGGTACCTGAAACAGGTATTCCAAGAACGCAATACCCCAGCAGAAGACGACCACCAGCAAAAACGGCAGGTTGTCGAACCACTTATGACCCTTGAGCCGCAGCTGCCCGTACCAGGCGAAAGTCATGAATATATTGGAAATAACGAGCAGGCCGATTGTAAGATAAGGTTTCATTGTACGCAAAAACAGTTTCGGAGCGCCAAAATTACAAACTATTCGTAAATTTACGGAACGCAAACGACAGTACGAATCGAAACGACTATGACGGACCAATATCTGACACGGGACAAGACGCTGGAGGTAACCTGCGTGGGCCACGCCTCGATCATGATGCGCTATGGCGAACAGATCATTCATGTCGATCCTTACGGCGACGTGGCCGACTACGGCCAGCTGCCGGATGCCGATCTGATTCTGATCACGCATCACCACGGCGATCATTTCGACACGCTGGCGATCGCCGAAATCGAGCGGCCGACGACGCAAATCATCGGCAGTCCGACCGTGATCCGCGAGCTGAAGCGGGGGAAAGCGCTTCGCAATGGCTCCCAGACCGTATGGAACGAGATTCCGATACGCGCCGTCCCCGCCTACAATCGCATCTCGATGCGTTCGCCCGGAGTTCCGTTCCATATCCGAGGCGAAGGCAACGGCTATCTGCTCGAAATCGAGAGGCTTCGCATATACATCGCCGGCGATACCGAGCTGATCCCCGAAATGGAGCATCTGGGCCCGATCGACATCGCTTTCCTGCCGAAGAACCTGCCGTACACGATGAGCGACCAGATGTTCATCGAGGCCGCCCGGCTGATCCGCCCGGCCGTACTCTACCCCTACCATTACTTCGAGGTAGACCGAACCGCCTTGCAAGAGGCCCTGCCCGACATTAAAATACGGTGACAACGGTTTGCCGAAGCACAAACCGTATACGACGGGAAGAAGAGAAACGATTCTCACAACACCGTGACGCCGTGCTATAACGCTTGCGCACAAGAGAAACTAAGGGAGCTCGTAAGCACGGTTCTGTTTCCCGGGTTTTGCGGGCATTCCTCCGCCGAGAATGCGGCCCGATTACTCAATCTGCAGCCGGAATCGATCGGCAAACTGTGCAAGACGAAGCAGTCGCCGTACGATACGGAGGCTATCGTTCCTAATACCGGCGAAAACCGCTCGATTTCGATATGACCGATTCAAACTTTACTGTATACTTTGTGCGAGCGCAAACCGTCGGGTACGAAACAAATCCGGGGAAGAATCGCTATCGGGAAGAGTCGGACATTCGTAAGCGGGCAATTTTCAACCTATTCGGCACCATCGCTACGGCGATAGAGGAGTCGCGCCAGTCCGAACAGATAACGTCGAAATCCCGGGATATAGGCCAGCAGGCGGTCGAACCAACCCAAATGCGGAGCAATGAATTTAATCACGAGTCCGACATAGATCATCGCGAAAAGCGTTCCGACACCTATGACATTCCATTGCCAACTTCCGAAAAACAGATAGCAACTCGCCACGGCGAGCAGTACGAGGGTCGTATCCACTCCGATCTTGACTTTTGCGAACGGACGGCGCGTCACTTGACTGATGACGATCGAAATTCCTTCGCCCGGCATGGTTACCGAACCGCACCGGACCTCGAAGGCGATGCCGATACCCATGATCGTGCAGCCTGCCAACTGGGTGAGCAACTGCGAAGTCAGCGTCGTGCATTCCAGTCCGGATGTCAATGCCATATTCAGGTCAATCAGCCACCCGAAAATGAATCCTATGACCAGCTGGAAAAGCTGCATGGGGTCGAATCTCCTTCGCAGGATAAGAATCTGACAGAGTACCAGGACCGCATTCATCGCAATCGTATATCCGCCGATCGTCCATGCCGGAACACAGCTTATCGGGCCGGCCAGCGAAAAAACGAACGGCAGCGAGGAGATCACGCTGCTGCCCAAACACGATTTTACGCAAAGAACGACTCCTAATGTCATCAGATACAATGAGATCAGGAGCAGAAAATGTTGCCAGAGAAAAGATAAGGTCTTTTCTTTTTTCGTCATAGATGTTGTTAAATATTGTTTCTTCGCCATATGGCGGATCCGGATCGCAGGAATAGGGAACACGCCGTTTCAAAAAACACGAGCAGTTGAAAAGAAGAACGCACCGAGGTCGTCCCTGCCACCGATATTCGACCAAATTGGATCGCCCAGAACAGCATAGTCTATTTTAGACCTTCCGGTTCTTCCAAATATCTCGCATATTACGACTGATTATCGCTCATTTTCAGGCACTGGAGACATCAGCTTTCTTAAAAACCGCTATCCTATACATTCAGTACATTCAAGCATGCAGATATTTTTTAGAGGAAGTTCATCTTGTTTCCCTCTCACCTCGTCATATTCGTTCGGGGGAAAGACTCTATTCTCTTTTTCCGCGATGTCTGTCTCTATCGGCAAAATGCACGCGGGCTAACCGACAGCCGTATGTACAGCCCAAACGACACACACAGAAGAAATTGCGGATTCTCCGGCTCAAGACGGCCGAGCAGAGAATTGGTCTGCCCCCATTACGCGCGGGTCTGGCCGTCTCCGTCGATCAGATACTTGTATGTCGTCAGCTCGCGCAGAGCCATCGGTCCCCGGGCGTGCAACTTCTGCGTACTGATACCGATCTCGGCGCCCAAACCGAACTGGGCTCCGTCCGTAAAGGCCGTAGAAACGTTGGCATAAACGCAAGCCGCGTCGACACGCTGCTGGAACTCTCGAATCGTTCCGGCATTCTCGGACACGACCGCCTCGCTGTGACGCGACGAGTAGCGAGCGATATGCTCTACCGCCTCGTCGAGCGACCCGACCGTGCGGATCGACATACGGTACGCGAGGAACTCGGTCCCATAGCTATGCTCGTCGGCATGTTGTAACAACGCTCCGGGATAACGTCCGTCGAGCGCCTCGTAGGCCGGGGAATCGGCAAGAATCACGACCTGTCGCTCCGCCAGCGGGCCGCAAAGCTCCGGCAGATCGGCCAAACGCTCGCGGTGCACGACGAGGCAATCGAGCGCATTGCACACGCTCACGCGGCGCGTCTTCGCATTGAAGACGATACGGGCACCCTTTTCCAGATCGCCCTCGCGGTCGAAATAGGTATGGCAGACACCGGCCCCGGTCTCGATCACAGGAACCCGCGCATGGTCGCGTACATAGTCGATCAGTCCCTTGCTGCCGCGCGGAATCACCAGATCGATCTGTCCCACGGCCTCCAACAGGGCGGTCGTCGCCTCGCGCCCGGGAGGCATCAGCGTGACGCAATGCTCGTCGAAACCGTTTTCGCGCAATACGTCCCGGATCAGCTCGGCAATGGCGGCATTCGAGTCGCGGGCATCGCTTCCGCCCTTCAGTACGCAAGCGCTTCCGGCCTTCAAGCAAAGCGAGAACACGTCGAAGCCTACGTTCGGCCGGGCCTCGTAAATCACGCCGATCACGCCGAACGGAACGGACACTTTCCGGATTTTCATGCCGTTTGGCCGCATCCGCTCGTCGAGCGTCAGCCCCAGCGGCGAAGGCAGCGAAGCCACGTTGCGCATGTCGGCCGCAATACCGGCAATCCGCTCCGGAGTGAGCTGCAATCGGTCGTACATCGGATCGGAAGGATCCTTGCGCGCCAAATCCTCGCGGTTGGCCGCGAGAATATCGTCCGATCGGCGCTCCGCCGCATCGGCTACGGAGAGCAGCACCCGGTCGATCCGTTCCGGCTCGATCCGGTTCAGCCAGCGCGAAGCCTCGACGGCCCGTTCGAAAAGAGATTTCGGTTCCATATGCTTTGTTTCGCTTAATCCATATAAAGATAATCGTAATGCACGAGCGGTCGGCCGCCTTTGCGCCCCGCCACCTGCCGGGCCCGCTCGCTGTCGCATGCGACGCGGCCGACGCCGATCGCGATGCCGTCGGGCGAAACGATCTTCACGATGTCGTCCTTCTCGAATTCGCCCTCGACACGACAAACGCCCACCGGAAGCAGGCTCGTCGCCTCGGGACGCAACAAAGCCTCGTACGCCCCCTCGTTGATATGCAATTCTCCCTTGGCGAAACCCTCGCTATGAGCGATCCACTTCTTGACCTGCGAAATCGAATGCGAGGCCGGAACGAAACGGGTCGATACGACGTCCGATCCCGGCGACAGCAGGTCGGTCAGTATACCGTCGCGCTTGCCGTTGGCGACCGTCACCTCGATTCCCTCGTCCGCCACCTTGCTCGCCATGCGGTACTTGGTCAGCATCCCTCCCCGCCCGAACTGCGAGCGACCGGTCTGAATATACCCGCTCAGATCGTCGCGGTGCGGCTCGACCGTTCGGATGACGGCCGAAGCGGGATCGGAAGGATTGCCGTTATATATTCCGTCTATATTGCTCAGAATGATCAGGGCCTCGGCATCCATCATCGCCGCGATCAGGCCCGAAAGCTCGTCGTTGTCGGTGAACATCAGCTCGGTTACCGAGACCGTATCGTTCTCGTTGACGATCGGAATCACGCCGTGATCGAGCATGACCGTCATGCAGTGCTGCTGATTCAGGTAATGGCGCCGGGTCGAAAAGCTCTCTTTGGTCGTCAGCACTTGGCCGCAGAGGATGCCGCGGTCGCGCATCAGCTCGTAATAGCGATTGATCAGCTTGACCTGTCCGACGGCCGAGAACAGCTGGCGCGCCGAGACCGAGTCGAGCTTGCGCTCCGTCCCCAACTCGCTGCGGCCCGCGGCCACGGCTCCGGACGAAACCAATATGATCTCGACTCCCCCCCTATGCAACTGCGCGATCTGGTCGGAAAGCGCAGACATGCGCGTCGTATCGAGCGTACCGTCATCCCTCGTCAGCACATTGCTGCCCACCTTGACAACCACCCGTCCGAATCGATATCGTTCCATAAAATCTTCTCCTTGCATCTTTCCGCTTGAATTCCTTTTCGATCTCCTGTCGGTCTCGTCGCGCCGGTTCTACCGGCTTTCGAGCAATCCGGCCCGCACCGCGCCTTCGAAACCGTCCCTCGTCATGGCTTCCAGTCCCTTGAGCGTAATGCCTCCGGGCGTTGTCACTTTATCGATCTCCTGCTGGGGCATCGTGTCGTTGCATTCGAGCAGCGCCAAAGCGCCCCTCATCGTCTGCATCACCACCTCGCGCGACTCGGCCGCCGAGAACCCGAGCTCGACGCCGCCGCGTATCGAAGCGTCTATATACTTGAGCGCAAAGGCAATTCCGCAGGAGGCGAGCGACGTACCGGCCGTCATCATTTCCTCGGTCACGACGAATGTTCGGCCCAACTGGTCGAACATCGCCACGACGGCATTCAACTGCTCGCCGGTCGCGCCGCTATGCGCGATGAAGGTAACGCTGCGTCCCAGCGAAATGGCCGTATTCGGGATGATGCGGTAAAGCACGGGCGCAATCCCGCTGCCGTTGTCGAGCATCTCGGTCAGACGCTCGAACGAAACTCCCGCCACGACCGAGGCCACCTGCTGGCGCCGGTAATCGAGCACATCGCGCACGCCGGCCGCAATTTCCTCCAGCAGCCACGGCTTGACGGCAAACAGGACAAGATCGGCGCTTTCGACGGCCGCCCGATTGTCGGACATCGTAACAATGGCGGAATTACACTCTTTAATTCTGTCCAAAGTCCGGGCGGTTCGGGCCGTTACGGTAATATCGCCGGCCGCTATCATGTTCCCGGCAGCCAGCCCTCCGGCGATCGCACCGCCCATGTTACCGCCGCCGATAATCGTAATTTTCATAGATTCGCTCTTTTGAACGCTCAAAGTTAAGAAAAATATCGGTTAAGCCGAGCCGGCCGGCTCCTCATTCGATATCGGGTCCGTTGGATTTCGTATTTTCCCTGAAAAAATATTTGGCGGCGCTGAAAGCACAGGATAACTTTGATATCAGTAAGGACATAAACCGAGACAACCATGACAGAGAATATCGGATATAAGCTAAGACGTTTGCGCGAAGACAACAACATGTCGGTCAGCGACATATCGTCGCAATCGGGCGTTCATCCGTCTCAGATCGAATCGATCGAAAAAGGGGAGCTGATCCCTTCGGTCGCTACGCTCGTCAAGCTCTCGCGCTCGCTGGGAGTGCGTCTGGGAACTTTCCTCGACGGAATGGAGTCGACCGAGCCGGCCGTTACCCAAAACGGAAGCCAGGCCCCCCGCCCCACGATCAATCTGGCCGAGGGCAAGGGCAGCGACATGGAACATCTGAAATTCTACGCCTTGGCGCAAAACAAGGCCGACCGGAATATGGAACCGTTCATCGTCAACGTGGAATACACGGTTCCCGACGCGAAGCCGTCGAATCACGAGGGCGAGGAGTTTCTGTACGTACTGAACGGCGACGTGGAGCTCGCGTACGGTCAGGAAAAATATCTGCTGCACCCGGGCGACAGCATCTATTTCGACTCGATCGTTCCCCACAGTCTGTCGAGCACGGAGCCCGGCGCCAAAGCCAGGATACTGGCCGTAGTCTACACTCCGTATTAATCCGTTGGCTTTCGTAGAAAAATGGAATTGATCGACTATACGCTGGGCGGCATCCTCGAGAAATGGGTGCGCGAACAGCCGGATCACGAATTCATGATATACCCCGACCGGGGACTGCGCTTCTCGTACAAGGAGTTCGACGAGCGAGTCGATATTTTCGCCAAGGGCCTGCTCGCCATCGGCGTGCGCAAGGGCAGCAAGGTCGGCGTATGGGCCAAGAACGTGCCCGACTGGATGACGCTGATGTTCGCGACGGCCAAGATCGGCGCCGTGCTAGTCACCGTTAATACGAACTACAAGGCCGCCGAGCTCGAGTACATTATGAAGAACGCCGACATTCATACCATGTGTATGGTGAACGGCTACCGCGACAGCGACTACGTGCAGATACTGTACGATCTGGTGCCCGAGCTGAAAACATTGCCCCGGGGCCATCTGCATAGCGAACGTTTTCCCGAACTGCGCAACGTAGTATACATCGGACAGGAAAAGCAGCGGGGCATGTACAACACCTCCGAGCTGATGACGCTCGGATCGCTGACGGACGACGCGATGCTCAGCGAAGCGAAAGCGCAGGTCGGCTGCCACGACGAAATCAACATGCAGTACACTTCCGGCACGACCGGCTTCCCGAAAGGGGTCATGCTGACGAGCCACAACATTCTGAACAACGGGCAGACGATCGGCGACTGCATGCACTTCACGCCGGCCGACCGGCTGCTGATCTGCGTGCCGTTGTTCCACTGCTTCGGATGCGTGCTGGGCGTCTGCTCGGTCATCACGCACGGATCGACCATGGTAATGGTCGAGGACTTCGATCCGCTGAAGGTACTCGCGTCGGTCCACAGAGAGCGCTGCACGGCGCTGCACGGCGTGCCGACGATGTTCATCGCCGAGCTGAACCACCCGATGTTCGACATGTTCGATCTGTCGTCGCTGCGAACGGGCATTATGGCCGGAGCCCCCTGCCCTATCGAGACGATGAAGCAGGTCATGGATAAAATGTACTGCAAAGAGATCATCAGCGTTTACGGCCTGACCGAGGCATCGCCGGGCATGACCGCTTCGCGCGTGACGGACTCGATGGAAATCCGGGCGACGACCGTAGGCTGCGCGTTCCCAAACGTCGAAGTGAAAGTGCTCGATCCGGTAACGAATAAGGAGTGCCCTCCGGGCACGCCGGGCGAGATGTGTTGCAAGGGCTACAATATCATGAAGGGCTACTACAAGAATCCGGAAGCGACGGCGGCCATCATCGACGAGAACGGATTTCTGCACTCGGGCGATCTGGGCGTCATGGACGAGAACGGCTACTTCCGTATTACGGGACGTATCAAGGAGATGATTATCCGGGGCGGCGAGAACATCTATCCGCGCGAAATCGAGAACTTCCTCTATAAGATGCCCCAGATCGAGGCGGTCGAAGTGGCCGGCATTCCGAGCCCGAAATACGGCGAGGAGGTCGGAGCGTTCATCAAGGTCAAGGAGGGAAACTCGCTGACCGAGGAAGAAGTAAGACTATACTGCCGGGGACAGATCGCACGCTACAAAATCCCGAAATACATCTTCTTCGTCGACGGCTATCCGATGACCGCCAGCGGCAAGATTCAGAAATACAAGCTGAAGGACGTCGGTCTCGAGCTTCTCAAGGAGCGGGGTGTACAGGTCATATAGCTCGGCGGTTCACGTACAGAAAGCAGGTTCGGCTAATTCCGAACCTGCTTGTTTTTACGCAGTCTATTCAACGGACGAACCGGCGCGATTCGCAAGGCTTCTATCTGGCGCGATCGTCTTCCTTTCGTCAATCATTTCTATTCAAAACAGACAGCTAAGCACATTTCCGGCCACGGTCCCGACGATGCGCTATCGTAAGCGCCGGCCGAGTCGGCCGAGCCGGAAAATGCAGCCACCGCGCGATGCGACTTTTCCCATAACCGCAAATAAAATGCGTTTGCCCGAGACAGACGCATTCCTGAACATTCGGCGGAACGAAACTTCTACTTCGCCATCAGAAAATCGCGGAACGCCCCGAAATCGGCCGGTAACTCGACCGACAGCTTCTTCCCTCTCATGAACTCGGCGAGGCGGGCCGGAATTTCGATGCTCCGGCCGACAACCGGCTCCACGCGGTCGCGGAACTTGGCCGGATGCGCCGTTTCGAGAAAGACTCCCGTCTCGTCCTCGCGCAGCCCTTCGCACAAAGCGAGGTAACCGCATGCCCCGTGCGGATCGAGCAAATACCCCGTCCGCTCAAGCGTCTCGGCAATCGCCCGGCAAATCTGCTCGTCGTCGTAGCGGGCAGCGGATATGTCGGCCCGGATCGCTTCGAGAGAACGGCCGTATAAGTCGAGTATGCGGGCGAAATTGCTCGGATCGCCTACGTCCATCGCATTGGCGATCGTAGCGACCGACGGCCGGGGCTCGTAACTTCCCGTCTGCAAATAGTGATAGAAAATATCGTTCCGGTTATTGGCCGCGATGAACCGCTTCACTGGCAATCCCATCCTTTTGGCGAACAGTCCCGCCGTCAGATTGCCGAAATTGCCGCTCGGCACGCTGACGACGATCGGTCCCGACAGGCCGGCCTCGCGCAGCCGGGCATAGGCGTTGAAATAGTAGAACGCCTGCGGCAGAAAGCGCGCGACGTTGATCGAATTAGCCGAGGTCAGCGAAAGGCGCTCGCCGAGCTCCCGGTCCATAAACGCGGCCTTGACCAACCGCTGACAATCGTCGAACGTGCCGTCGATCTCGAGCGCCGTAATGTTACGACCCAGCGTCGTGAACTGCTTCTCCTGAATCTCGCTGACCTTCCCTTTCGGATAGAGTACGACTACGTCGATACCCTCCACGTCCAGAAACCCGTTGGCTACGGCGCTGCCCGTATCGCCCGACGTGGCGACCAGTACCGTGACGCGGTCTCCCCCGCGCCCGAGAAAATAAGAAAGCATGCGGGCCATGAAACGGCCGCCGACATCCTTGAACGCCAGCGTCGGTCCGTGAAAAAGTTCCAAAGACCAGACGCGGTCCTCGACCCGGACCACCGGCGCGTCGAAACTCAGCGTATCGGTCACTATGCGCTGCAAAGCGTCCGCATCGACATCCTCGCCGAAGAACGCCTCGGCCACGCGGCAGGCGATCTGTACGAAAGAAAGGCCCGGCATCTCGCGGAAAAACGACTCGGGCAAACGCTCGATGCGCCCGGGCATGTAGAGCCCCCTGTCCGGGGCCAGTCCGCGCACGACGGCCTCCTTGAGCGAGGCTTCCGCGGCACGGCGGTTGGTACTGTAGTAATTCATCTGTTTTCTATTGAAATATCCGGACCGTTCCGGCCGGCTATCCGAACGCGCCGAGGCGGCCGGTCGATCCGGCAACCGAGCGTGCGCGCTATCGGTCGCCGTCGATAAACAAATTCATAAACTCGTCGCCCGACAGGTTTCCGTAACTGCCCTCCTGCGCGGACCGCTCGTCGAAACGCTGCACGCCGTCGCCCGACACACCGGTACGGTAAATCGTGAACGGCACCGGCTTGGCCGTATGCGTCCGCAGGGCGCAGGGCGTCGGATGATCGGGCAGAATGGCCATCGACACGGGCTCGTCCCAGCCGGATATCTCATCGAAAATCGTCTTCACGACACGCGAGTCAAGGTACTCGATCGTCCGGACCTTCAGCTCGGCATCGCCCTCGTGTCCGGCCTCGTCGCTCGCCTCGATATGCAGAAAAACGAAATCGTGCGCGCGCAGCGCATCGAGCGCGGCCCGTGCCTTGCCTTCGTAATTGGTCGTATACAGCCCGGTCGCCCCCTCGACGTCGACCGGCTTCAGGCCGGCATAAACGCCGATACCCTTGATCAGGTCGACGGCCGAAATCACGACTCCGTCACGGATACCGTAACGCTGCATCAGCGTTTCCATTCGCGGACGGTAACCCGGCGACCAGGGCCAAATGCTGTTGGCAGGCTCCTTGCCGGCCGCCACTCGGGCCCGGTTGACCGGATGATCCTTCAGCAACTCCTGCGAACGCTCGATCAACTCGTTGATGCGGACGGCCGTCGCCTCGGCTTCGGGGACCAAGGCCCGGACCAGCACATCCCGGTACGGAGTCCCCGGCACGTCGTGAGGAGGCGTCGTCGCAATCCGCTTGTCGCCGCCCTTGAGCTTCAGCAGATGACGATAGGACACGCCGGGAAAAAAATTAGCGTCCCCGCCGCCCAGCTCCTTCTGGAGAAAAACGATCAGCTCGGCGGCCTCCTCGCTGGTAATATGCCCGGCCGAATGGTTTTTGATCCGTCCCTGCTCGATCGTCAGCAGATTGCAGCGCATGGCCATCTCGCCGTCCTCGATCCGCACGCCCATGCTGGCCGCTTCGAGCGAACCGCGCCCCTCGAACACTTTCGGCAGATCGTATCCCAGAACAGAAAGGTTGGCGATCTCGCTGCCGGGAGCGAACCCGGCAGGAACCGTGGCGAGCATTCCGCTCCGCCCCAACGCCGCGACCCGGTCGATCGACGGCTTGCAGGCGGCCTGAAGAGGCGTTCTCCCCCCCAAAGAGCCGATCGGCTCGTCCGCCATGCCGTCTCCCAGAATAATGATGTATTTCATCTGCAACTCGTTTATTGTCTTTTCCAAAGCCTCTCCTCCGACAATGCCCCGCGCCTCATATCGTCCTCGTCCCCGGTCTCACCGTACGCGAAAGACTCCCGTCCCGCAGCGAAGACCGCCTCCGTCTTCTCTCTTTCCGGCAGTCGGAATCGAAGAATCGTCCGGCCGCAATCACGCCGCCGGAGTAGGAACCTACCGGATATTGGCGATGCTGATGATGTCGGCGAACACGCCGGCAGCAGTCACGCTCGCCCCGGCTCCGTAGCCCTTGATTTGCATCGGGTACTCCTTGTACCGCTCGGTCGTCAGCAGAATCACGTTGTTGCTGCCGGCCAAGTGATAGAAGGGACTCTCGCTATCCACCTCGCGCAGCGATACTTCGGTCCGGCCGTTCTCCATGCAGGCCACGAAACGCCAGCGCAACCCGGCGGCTTCCAACCTCCGGCGGCGCTGCTCGAAATCGGCGTCCACCTCGGGAATCCGGCGCCAGAACTCCTCGACCGACCCCTCGAAATACTTCTCGGGAATGAACAACTCTTTCTTGACATCGGCCTGCTCGACGCGGTAACCCGCCTCGCGCGACAGGATCACGAGCTTGCGGATCACGTCCGTACCGCTCAGATCGACCCTCGGGTCGGGCTCGGCGTATCCGGCCTCCTGCGCCATACGGATCGCCCGGCTCATCGGAACGGTCGCGCTCATCTCGTTGAAAATGAAGTTCAGCGTACCCGACACGACCGCCTCGATCTTGATAATGCGGTCGCCGCTGTTGATCAGATCGCTGATCGTGTTGATGATCGGCAGGCCGGCGCCCACGTTCGTTTCGAAAAGAAACTTGACGCCCCGCTTGCGCGCGATCGACTTGAGCTCGGCATAACGCTCGTAGGACGACGAGGCGGCGATCTTGTTGGCCGCCACGACCGACACGTTGTGCTCGAGCAGATCTTTGTAGATTCCGGCCACTTCGGCGCTCGCCGTACAATCGACGAAAACCGAGTTGAAGATGTTCATCCTCAGAATCTCGTCGCGGAAACGCTCGGGCGACGATTCGTTCCGGGAATGCTCCAGCTCCTGCTTGTAAGTCGTCAGGTCGAGTCCGTCGCGGTTGACGACGAAGCGCCGGGAGTTGGTCGCCCCGACGACGCGGATTTGCAGCGAGTTGTTCTTCATCAGTGTCTGCTGCTGCAACCGTATCTGCTCGAGCAGATTGCTGCCCACGAGCCCGACGCCGGCGATGAAAATATTGAGCACCTGATAGTCCGACAGAAAGAACGAATCATGGATCACGTTGAGCGACTTGCGCAAGCTCTCGAGCGAGACGACGAACGAAATGTTGGTCTCCGACGCGCCCTGAGCGCAGGCGATCACATTGATGCCGTTGCGCCCCAGCGTACCGAAAAGCCGTCCCGCGATGCCGGGCGTATGCTTCATGTTCTCGCCCACGATCGCGATCGTGGCCAGATTGGGCTCCTGCTTGATCCGGTTGATCTCTCCCATGGCGATTTCCTGAGCGAACTCGGCCGAGAGCACTTCGACCGCCACCGCAGCGTCGGCGTTGCGGACGCCGATCGACGTCGTATTCTCGGAAGCCGCCTGCGAGACGAAGAACACGCTGATGCCCGACTTGGCCAGCGTCTTGAATATCCTGTAATTGACGCCGATCACGCCGACCATGCCTAGTCCCTGAATCGTAATCAGGCAGGTGTCGTTGATCGACGAAATCCCCTTGATCGCCCGGCTGGGGTCCTTCACATGCTCGCGCGAGATGAACGTACCGGGCGAATCGAGATTGAACGTATTCTTGATGACGATCGGAATATTCTTGTGGTAGGCGGGGAAAATCGTCGGCGGATAGATCACCTTCGCGCCGAAATTGCACAGCTCCATCGCCTCAACATAGCTCAGACGCTCGATCACGTAGGCGTTGTTGATCACTTTCGGGTCGGCGGTCATGAAACCGTCGACGTCGGTCCAGATTTCGAGCATCGCGGCATCGAGGGTCGAGGCGAGAATCGCCGCCGTATAGTCCGAACCTCCTCGGCCGAGGTTCGTAGCGTCCCCGCTCGCCAGATCGCTCGCGATGAAGCCGGGCACGACCACCGTGTGCGGCATCTGCCGGAACGTCTCGCGGATCAGTTCCTCGGTCGATGCGAAGTCGACGATATGCCGCCCGAAATAGGGTTTCGTCTTGACGAACCGGCGCGCATCGTAACGGACCGCTCCGGGAAGCGCTCCGCAAACGATCACCGATGAAAGCCGCTCGCCATAGCTGACGATCGCGTCGGTCGTTTTCGGCGAAAGGTCCTTGATCAGATAGACTCCTTTGAAAATATTGGAAAGCTCGTCGAACAGGCGGCCGATTTGCTCGCGGACCGACGGCAGGTTCTCCTTCAGCACGACCGTATCGGCCAACCCGTAATGCCGCGCGACCATTTCCGCCAACGAAGCGGCATAGCCGTCATCGCCCGCAGCGGCCGTCCGGGCCGTCTGCAAAAGCTGGTCGGTTATGCCGCCCAAAGCCGATACGACGACGATCGCGTCCTCCGTACATGCTCCGACCACCTTCTTCACCTGTGACAATCCTTCTGCGGAACCTACGGACGATCCGCCAAACTTCAACACTTTCATCGGTTCTTCTCTCTGTTTTTTTGATTTCGAGCGACCCGACCGCCTCCGCGATCCGCCGCACCTTCTCTACATCAGTGGGTTCGATATTCGTTATGCAGGAAAACTCCCGCCGTCTCCCGGCACGCCATGCGCACACGCCGGTCCGGCCGCTCATTTTCGGACTTTTCCAATTTGCAATTTTAGAAAAAAATACAGAAATTTCCTAATTTTAACGTTTAGATAAAATCTATATAGCATGATCGGACCGGACGGAACAAAAATCGGCCGACACGCAAGCGCCTACGGCATATTTTGCTATATTTGCTCCGGATTTAAACCTTTACGACTATGAAACTGAAAGAGATACTGGCTATTTCGGGACAAAGCGGGCTGTACAAGTTCGTCGCGCAGAGCAAGAACGGCATCATCGTCGAGCAACTCGGCAGCGGCGTCCGCTCCTGCGCCTCGGCATCCGCCAAGGTCAGCTCGCTGGGAGAAATCGCCATTTTCACCGAGAACGACGACGTTCCGCTGGCGCAGGTATTCCAACAGATTTACGACAAGCATGCCGGCCAGCCCGTCCTGAGCCACAAATCCGCTCCGGAAGATTTGAAAAAATTCTTCGCCGAAGCCCTTCCCGAATACGACCGCGACCGCGTGCACGTATCGGATATCAAGAAAGTGGCACTGTGGTACAACCTGCTTTTGGAAGCGGGAATGACCGACTTCAAGGACGACGAGCAAGCGGACGGGAAAACGCAAGACGCGGAATAGAACCGTTGTTTCCGCAGCGAGACGCCCGACGTTCTCCGAAAGTCCAATGGTAAGCGAGCCCCGCGACGGTTATTCTATCCCTCGCGGGGCTCGCTTGCTATACGTTAAAATTCAGGCAGCCGCGTTTATCCCTTACCGCGACACACCTGCCCGATTTCCGGCAAACGCGTATTCCGATTCGGCCCAATGGCATCCGGAGTCGCCGGGACGACGAACGGGTACGATATTTGACAGCGAACAGATCATCGATCTTCGCCGGGATTTTTTCTCCGGCAAGCCAAAACGCCTTGCCATGTCATACATCGATTCGTTTCATACTCCGTCCAAACGCCGCGGCCCGAGCGCCGCAGCCTTTATGATCGCTTTTGCGGCCGCTGCCGGGGCTCTGTTCGTCCCGGCCCGTTCGGAAGCCTGCACGAGAGCCGTATATCTGGGTCCCGACGGCATGATCGTCACCGGCCGCACGATGGATTGGAAGGAAGACCCTCAGTCGAACATCTACCTGTTTCCGCGAGGCATGCATAAAAAGGGCGGTCTCGGCGAGCATTCGGTCCGGTGGACCTCCCGCTACGGCAGCGTCGTCACGGCCGGATACGACATCGGCACTTGCGACGGCATGAACGAGCGGGGACTCGTGGCCAATCTGCTGTTTCTGACCGAGTCGTCGTACACGCGGCCGAACGACGACCGCCCGGTGATGGGCCTGAGCATCTGGACCCAGTATGTGCTCGACAACTTCGCCACGGTCGACGAGGCCGTCGCCGCGCTGAGCCGGGACGAGTTCCGCATCGACGCGCCCGACCTGCCGAACGGGAGCCGGTCGACGCTTCACTTGTCGATATCGGACACGACCGGCAACAGCGCCATCTTCGAATACATCGAAGGAAAGCTGATCGTACATCACGGACAGCAATGTCAGGTGATGACCAACTCGCCCACCTACGACAAACAAATCACGCTGAACGACTATTGGGAGCAGATCGGCGGTCTGGTCATGCTTCCGGGAACGAACCGGGCGACCGACCGTTTCGTCCGGGCCTCGTTCTATATCAATGCCGTAGAGCAGACGGCCGACCCGCGCACGGCCGTAGCCGCCGTTTTCAGCGTAATGCGCAACGTTTCGGTCCCGCTCGGCATATCCCTGCCCGAAAGGCCGTATATCGCCTCCACCCGCTGGAGGACCGTATCGGACCAGAAAAACCGCGTCTACTTTTTCGAATCGACCCTCAGCCCCGATATTTTCTGGATCGACCTGAAAGGACTCGATTTTTCCTCCGGAGCTCCGGTCAAGAAACTGTCGCTCACCGGAGGGGAAATCTACGCAGGGAATGCGGCCGGGGAGTTCCGGGAAAGCGAGCCTTTCCCATTTCTGTTCGGCGTCTGAGCGACTGGGAAACGGTTTCCCTTCCGGATCATGCCCGTCCCGCACACAGCGCTATTCCGACCTACCCGGCCTCGCTCTTTCGCAACAAGGATCAGCGGATGTACCGTTCCGACCTTAGAAGAGCAACCATTCGCTCCTTGCCTTCCGCTAACAGAGGCAAAACTCCCGAGCGGACGGGATTCCATATTACTGCCCGGCGAACGCGCCTCGTCGGAGCTCCCGCACGGAACGCGGTCCGACGCGCAAAAAAAAACAACGATGCTACGAAAATCGCAGCATCGCCGAAATTACATATTCCGTACGCAGAGGCCCTCGTCGATCGCTCGATCCGCAAGTCGCCTCTCGTCGCTTTTGCCCCGCCGAGCCTATTTGGCCTGAGCGGCCAGATCGGACGGATCTTTCATCACCATGTTCTTGTCGACCCGGATAGCCACGTTGCTATCGACTTCGACCAGAACGTAAGTCTCCTTCACCTCTTTGATCGTACCGTAGATACCGCCGGCCGTTATGATTTTCTGCCCTTTCTCGAGCGCGTTGCGGAATTTCACCAGCTCTTTCTGACGCTTCTGCTGAGGACGGATCATAAAGAAATACATCACGGCGAAAATCAGCACCATCATAATCAGAAAAGAGGCGCTTCCTCCGCCGGCAGGAGCGGCAGCTTGAAGCATAACTGTCATCAAATCCATATTCATCAAGTATTATAAATTGTTTCTTGCAAAGTTAAGCGATAATTCGGATTTACCAACGCGCAGGAAAGGTAAATTCGGTTTCATTCGTCTGTCCGAAAGATTACCGGGCCACATAGCCCGTTACGACGATCGTGAACGGCTTCGGCGAAGCCGATGTGCGCAGCGTGATATGCTTGATCTGATCGCCCGCGAATCCCTTGCTGTCGAACTCGAACGAAAAATCGGAAAGGGCTCCGGGCTGTACGGGATGTCGGTCGAACTCGGCCGACGTGCAGCCGCAACTCGTCGAGACGGACAGGATCACCATAGGTTCCCGGTATCCGTTCTCGAGCAGCAGACGCTGCCGGACGATCTCGCCTTGACGCATGCGTCCCAGATCGACCGTATCGCGCGACATCGAGTCTGCGAGCAGAATCGTTCTCGATGCAACGGCCTCGCGGGTACCGTCGTTCAGAGACGTGCGGTCCACGCAGCCGACGGCACAAACGACCGCCACGAGAAAAAGAATCGACTTTGTCATCCTACCTTGCGATTTTTACGGAACATCGGCCGGAGAGCAACTTCGGTGCCACTCCGCTACTGCTCGAGCAGGCCGCGTCCGGACTTCCGAATGCGTCCCTCGGCGGTCAGCTCCTCAACGATCTTGTCCAACACGCCATTGATGAAGACGCTGCTGCCGGGCGTACTGTAATACTTGGCTATCTCGATGTACTCATCGAGCGTTACCTTGATCGGAATCGAGGGGAACGACAGCAATTCCGCCGTCGCGGCCGCCATGATCAGATTGTCCATGAAAGCGATACGCTCGACATCCCAGTTGCTCGTATACTTGTCGATATAGCCGATGTACTCGCCGTAGCCCACCAGCGTCTTGCGAAACAACTCCTTGACGAAAACGGCGTCGTCTTCGCTCTTGTACTGGGGGAGCAACGGCACATCGGTCTGGGAAGCCCGCATGTCGTCCAACGTACGCAGCACCATGATCACGGCGAAATCGGCATCGTCGGCCCACAGGATCGATTGCTCCTCCAGCGCCTCCTCCAGCGCCTCGCTCTCGCCGACAGTCCGCGTATAAAAACTCTCGACCAGTCTGACATCCTCCTTGAACGAACGCGCAGGAGCATCCATGTACTTTCGGTAATAGTCGCTCTCCACCATGGCATGGTACAGCTTCTTGACAAGCTCCGGCGCCTGCACCCACCCGAGCTTCTTGCGCTGCAGATAGTCGGTGAGCGCATCGCTCTCTCTCAACGCCGCCACCACGCGGTTATCGACGAATTTGGTATTGGGGTTCAGTTCCTCGGGTGTGGGCAGATGCTTGCGGCGGCCCAGTTCGATCCGATTCTCGGCGTAATTTGCGACCTCGACGACAAGCCACAGCATCTGGTGATAAAGCTCGTAGGTCTTGTCGATGCTCAGCATAAGATTCTTTTCCGAAACGATCAGCGAATCCGACTCCGACTTGAAATGAGAATAGAGCGCCTTGACGGCCTTGATTCTGAGTAATCTTCTGCTTAACATCTTCTCTTAGAACTTAGCGGAGCGCAAAGCTAAGGATTTTTTCGGGAAAGCGAAAAAAACGCCTCCGGAATTTTTATCTTTGCTGGAAATTTTCAGCCTTGTGAGACATTACGATCTGATCATAGCGGGCGGCGGCGCGGCAGGAATCATGGCGGCCGGAGTCGCAGCCTCGGCGGGACGGAAAGTCCTGCTGTGCGAGCGGATGGAAAAACCCCAACGCAAGGTCCGCATCTCGGGGAAAGGCCGCTGCAACCTGACCAACATGCGCTCCGAGGCTGAGTTTCTGAAAAAGATCCGCCGTTCGGCCGAATTCTTCGCGCCGGCCCTGCGTCGTTTCTCGAACGCCGAGACGGTCGAGTTTTTCCGCCGCATCGGCGTGCCGCTTTCCGTCGAGCGGGGAAAACGGGTTTTTCCCGCGAGCGGGAAAGCGTGGGACGTGGCCGAAGCGCATATCGACTGGTGCCGCCGACAGGGAGCGGAGATCGCCTGCCTGACACGCGTCAGGGAAATCCAAACGGACGGAGGGCGGATCGCGGGAGCGACCGTGCAAACTCCTCAGGGAACGGAGAGAATCGCAGCGCCGAACGTCCTGCTGGCTACGGGCGGAGCTTCCTATCCGGCTACCGGTTCTTCCGGCGACGGCTATCTGCTCGCTCACAGACTCGGTCACACGATCGTCGAAATCCGGCCCTCGCTGACTCCGCTCGTGTCGGGTCTGCCGGAAACGGACCGACTGAAAGGACTCGCGCTGCGCAATGTAGCGGCGAAACTGGTCGTCGACGGCGAAACGACGCAACAAGAGTTCGGAGAGCTGGAGTTCACCCCCTTTCTGAGCGGACCGATCGTGCTGCGAATGAGCCGCCGGGCGGTCGACGCGCTGATCGAGGAATGCCGTGTCGAGCTGGAGATCGACCTGAAGCCGGCGCTCGACCGGTCCAAGCTCGCGGACCGGATCGCCCGCGAAATCGGGTCGCTGGGACCGCAAGCCGAGATTCGTCAACTCCTGCGCAGGCTCCTGCCTCCGCAACTGATCCCGCTGGCCGCCGCGACATGCCGTCTCTCCCCGTCACAGCTCCTCGCCTCGCTCGACAAACGCGACGGGGAACGCATAGCAAGCGTTCTGAAAAGCCTCCGTATCCCCGTATCGGACTACCGTCCTTTTTCGGAAGCGATCGTAACGGCCGGCGGAGTATCGACCGAAGAAGTCGATCCGGAGACGATGCAGTCGCGTCTGGTCGGAGGGCTCTATCTGGCCGGCGAACTGCTCGACATCGATGCGGACACGGGAGGATACAACCTGCAAATCGCCTACTCCACCGGGCATCTGGCCGGCGAGCTGCTGGCGTCACAATCGATATGACATGGACCTGTTCAAAAAAGCGAAACAACGCATCTTCAGGGGATACTTCCGGCTCGGAGCCCATATCCACGTAAGGCACTGGCGCGGACACGGCATCCATTCTCCCTTCATGTACGGAATCGTCCGCAACGTATTCATGAAAAGCAAGATAACCGGCCCCGACACGCGGCTGTACGACGAGCTGCGGCGCGAGCGCATCGGCCGCAAGCATGCCGTCAAGATACAGAACCTGTACGCGCATTGCCGGATGGAGAGCCATACGCTGGTCCCCGGACTCGGCTCTCAGACCCGCGCAGGGCGCAATCTTTGCATACTGATGCCCGACGCATCGGCCGAGACGATCGTCGAAAAAGTACGGGAAAGCGCCGGAAAGGACGATTGCCTGATCCTGCTGGCACCTCACCGCAACGCACGCAGATGGCGCATGGCGCAGCAGATCCGCACGCACTACCCTTGCGTGAGCGTCGACCGGCGGGTCATGATGATCTACTTTTTCAATCCCAAGCTGCAACCCCAGCACTACAGAATCTGAAACCCTAAAAACGAACTGCCATGAAAATATACACCAAAACCGGAGACCGGGGAACCACGTCGCTCGTAGGCGGGCAGCGCGTTCCGAAAAACCACCCCCGACTGGAAGCATACGGCACGATCGACGAACTGATGGCCCAGACAGCCCTGCTCCGCGACAACCTGCCCGATACCGAGACGATGAAGCCGTACCGCGACGACCTGCTCCGGATACTCGACCATCTGATGAGGGCGGCCTCCTATCTGGCCACCGAAGGAGACGCACCCAAATATCTCCCTCCGCTGGGCGACGATCAGGTCGGATTCCTCGAAAACAGAATCGACGCCATGCAGGCGACGCTCCGACCGATCGCCGCATTCACGCTGCCGGGCGGCCATCCGGTCGTCTCGCTCAGCCATGTCTGCCGGACAGTCTGCCGCTGCTGCGAGCGACGGACGCTGACGCTCGCCGAAGAATACTCCGTTCCTCAAAGCGTTATGCAATACCTAAACAGACTATCGGACTACTTTTACACGTTGGGGCGTAAGCTGACCGACGAATTTCACGTAAAAGAGACATACTGGGTGTACGATAAATGAAAAAATTTCTATTTTTGCACAGCTTGAATCCCCAACGCGCGACAACAATTAAAAACTTACCGATATGTACTGGACACTTGAGTTGGCTTCTAAGCTCGAAGATGCGCCGTGGCCGGCCACCAAAGACGAGCTGATCGACTACGCGACCCGTTCGGGCGCTCCGCTCGAAGTCATCGAAAACCTGAACGAAATCGAGGACGAGGGCGAAATCTACGAGAGCATCGAGGACATATGGCCCGATTATCCGAGCAAGGACGATTTCTTCTTCAACGAGGAAGAATATTAACAGCCTTTATTTAGGTTAAATAACTGAATATCAGTGCGATAAACAAATTTTCATTGTTTATCGCGCTGGTGTTTTATGGCCTCGGACGGTGCGGTTAGTTTGTCCAATATTATTATTTTATCCAATTAAGAATCTGATAGTTGCAAGCGGTATTTTTACAGATGGAAAGTTTTATGCTCATTGCTGGACGTCTTTTCATATTGACATTAGCTAAGATGACAGACTAATGGCTAAAATGACGCTTTTATTTGGGCAATTTTAGCGGAATATCCGTATAGAGCGCTTCGCAGGGTTGCATCGGCTCCAGAGTTTGCGGCCGGCTGGCCGTGCGGAGGAAACTCCAGAAGTCCGTGGAAAAGTGCACGACTTGTCCCACATGGGAGCGGAGCGTGGTCAGCACCACACGTCCATCGTTCAGCCGTCCGATGTGTTCGAGTCTTTCGCTGCCGAACATCCCGGGACGGATGCGTAGCACTTCGCTCGTCGTGCGATTCCAGAGCCGGGCAAAATCCAGTCGCATCGAATCGCAAGCTCCTTTGATCAGTACCCAGTCGTCTCCAAACGGGAGGAGGTTCGACCAGGGATCTACGTTCTGCATCCGGGTAGTCCGGCAGCGGCGCGTATCGACGTCGAGTTCCAATAGTCGGGCGACCAGTTCCCGGTCCGAGAAGCCGCACATCACCAGTCGGCCGGTTCCGGGGACAGGGATGGAGCCGTTGAACCCGTCGCCGCTCAATATATGGAAGCCCAGCGGTGAGAGCGAGCCGTTTTCGAAACAATAGGTTTCTTCGCCGTGTGCAAGGAGGATGCGTCCGAGTCCGTCGCAGGCGAACCTGCAAGGGTGCTGCGCCTTGGGCAGGGGAAAACGCTGGACGCGCTCCACTCCCTGCGGATTCATCGTGAGGATCGTGGCGCTCTGCCGGTCGCCGAAGCAGAGATAACGGCCGAACCATCGGGGACGCTGGTCGAAGAAAAGAAAGGGCGATTCCTGTTTCGGCAGGTCGCACAGCCGCTTCCAACTGTTCGCTTCCAGGGGATTCTTGCCCCCGAGAAGCATCCAGCACTGCATGAGCGGAATGTAGTAGAATGCCGCATAGAAATCCATCTCCGGGGAGTAGGTCAGGCAGCAAAACCGGTTCCAGCGCACCTTGACCGGTTGCAGCGGGCGTTGGCGAAGGTCGGCGACGAAATTTCCCTGCCACTCCTCCGCATCGCGGCTTTTCCAACGTCCGCTGCAGAAGTCTCCGGCCAGCGAGTCAAGCATGTAGTCGGCATCTTCGGGCCACGGCACCTCTTCGCAGGGCATCGTGCGCCCGGGGTCAAGCGTTCGGGCCGGAGTGCCCGGCGCGCGCCCCGACTGCTTCAACTGCCGACAATATTGACTCGCCTTTCGGCAAGCCTTTTCGAAATCCGCGGCGTGGGCCTCCTGTTGTATTGTGAGGAGGTAGACGTCGTCGCCGTCGAGGTCATATAGCCGGTATCCGCGGCAGGTCAGCTCCTGCCCTATGGCAGCCATGCCCTCCTCATGCGAACGGCAGGCATATTGTACCCCGATCTCGTCGAATCGGGCGTCGTGCAGCACTGAAACCTCTTCGCCCCACTTTTTCCGTATCTCAGCCAGCGAGTCGTTCACGTCACCATCGTATTTGAGTAGGTCCAGCGCCTCCTCTACGGCTCGCTCGATCTCCGGGAATTGGCTCTTTCCTGCCGATGTCCCGTCCTCTTCCTTCGACAGGCTTTGCACCTCCTCTACCGTCTGTCCGACCTCCGAAGGATTGCGCCCGAGCTGATTCTCGAGCATCTGAAACACCTTCACGTGGGCATTCCGAATTCCCTGACTCGTGTAGACCATCACGGGTTTGCGCACCAGCCGGATGTCGAACCCTTCCAGTGCGTCGAACAGTTTCGGAAGCTGCAGCGGCGTGAACATTCGGTGCTGCATCACGGGACGGTCTTCGATGAAGAGATCGCCGTGGCCTTCGTTCCACAGGCCGCGCGTCGTGTTGTCGTCGTTGCGGAGCGAGATCTCGTAGCTGTTGTGCTGGCGGCAACTGCCGTAGAGGCTGCGGGGACTGTTCAGCCGGAGCGTCAGCACCACACGCCGGCGCCGCTCCTCCTTCGGTGTAGCCGGGTCGGCATAGGGCTCGCCGTCGGAGGAGAACTGCGCGATGACCTCCCATTCGTATGACTCGGGCCACGGAATCCCGGCGGCCTCCAGCCATCGGAAGGCCTCCAATTGGTGCGTAACGGTGTCGTAGAAGCCTTCAATCCGACTTTTGAGTTCCTGCAGGTGTGGAAATGGAAATCCCTCCAGCAGGCGCACGATGCGCCGCAGCAGGTACAGTTCCGCGGGATCCTCGACCATCAGCATGCGCGCCAGCACGAGCAGATAACGCACGGCCTCCGGCTCTGCCGAAAGGGCGAGAAGTGCCACGCAGTACCAGAACCCTACGATGTCGTAATCCTTCGACAGCCCTGTCGTGCGTTGGAGTTCGCGCTCCTCGGGCGAGGTCGGGAGGATGGCGTAGTTGTCGAGCGTTGCTGTTACGGCATGCACCACCTCCGTATCGGCGGCGAACGGCTCCATTCGCAGCACCTCCTTGAGATTGAGCGGTGCGTGGATGAACGATCCGAGCTTGCGGTTGAGTGCGTCGATCTTTTCGGCCGTTCCGGGAGTGCATCCGGGCAGCGGGGCGATTTTCAACGGTGTCATGGTATCGGGTTTATATTGGTGAATGGGTATCTTTTTCCAGTGCTGCGATTGCCTCCGTCACCCGGCGGATATTCCGACGGGTATATCCGAACGAGACGATCGAACTGCGCTTGCCGAGATCATTGATGCTGTTGATCCAGATGCCGCCGCTGTCGTGTGCGACGAAGATCTGTTCACCCCACGTGGTGCTCCACCATGCGGGACGGGTGTGTGCGACAAAAAAATCCCGATCCATGTGGTCGATTGTCCAGTCGTACTGCTCGGCCAGCTCCCGAAGCAAAGCGTCGATCCGCTCCGGCGGCAGCACTGTTTTTCTCCAGCGGAAGAAAAGTCTGCGGTATTGGAGGCGGAAGAGAATGAAAGCCACCGGGACGCAGACACCCGAGGTCCAGAGAAGCGCGCTGGTCGAGATAGACACCATACCAGTGAGGGTGATGATGACCATGAAGAGCGGAAGATAGAGGAGCATGATCGGAAGCAGGTAATGGGCCCAGACCCCCTCGGCGTTGAGCGGCAGCCTGCGGTGTCGCCGTATGAAGTCGGCCGTATCGACCCGGGCTTCGTTGCGGCATCCAATCCGAATGAATACTTCAACGAGGAGCAGACAACCGATTCCCGCCACCCATAAAAGAAAGGAGGGAACGGCATTTAGCTCCGGTGCTCCGACATGGATCATCAACACGCCGTCGTAGGCCACCCCATCGAACGAAAGGTCCCGACAGAGAAGGCGGTACTCACCCTTTTTGGCGGGAGAAAAGCGATAGAAGTGCCGGCAGATACGTGTGTCCATGCCGTTGCTCCATGATTCGGAAGAGGTACTGCGAAGCCATGTCAACGGTGATCCCTCCTCCGTAACGACGGTCGGGGTTCGGTCGGCGTATTGGTCGCTGGAGAGCACAATCTCGTAGTCGCCCCGGGCTCGCGGCTGCCCGGCTTCGATCGAGAGAGAGCAGTGCACGGTGTCGCATTCCGGTGTGGCGGCGTGGAGCAGGACCGCCCGGGCGGCGTTTTCCGGTACAACATTGAAGTCGGGAAGGTCGTCCGCCGGGGCCTGTTCGCCCTGTGCATTCCAGATCGGAAGTATCAGTGCGAGCAGCAGTCCGAATCCGCACCGAATAACTCTTTCCATTATCACTCGACGGCAGTTTCGAAGGGTGAATGATCGAGCAGGGCCTCCTCGGGAATCTCGGCCGACCGGGGCCAGTAAAACTCATCCTCCGTATCATCAATCCAGAAGAGCGGCAGCATCAGGGGCAGATACTGGAACAGGTGGCGGCCGTCGGTCAGGCTGGCAAAGACCACGATGAAGGTATTCATCCGCATGCGTTCGTCCCAGGCAAAGCGCCACGAGAGATAGAGATTCTGCATCCGTCCGGGACGGGTTGTCACCGCCACGTCTCCATCTTCATCGGGCATGAAATGGCCCGAGTCGAGCGACAGCTCGCCCAGCTCCATGATGCCCTCGGAGGCTTGAAGAACACTTATGGCCTTGAAACACTCCCCGCGGCGGATCGAGCGGTGGGGAATGGTCGCGCGAACCACTACCCAGACCGAATCCCCGTGCAGGATGGCGTGCTCGACATCGAAGCGCACCTGCGGACGTTCGAGGGGTTTCAGCCGGCGGTTTACCACCTCGGCATCCCGATACAACCAGGTCGATTCGGATGCCACGAAAGGCGGGTTGACTTCCGTGGATTTACGGGTGCTTGCGCAGCTTGTGGCCGCGAGCAGAAAGAGAAATGCGATGAGATGATTGATTTTCATGTTTTTTTACAACTTCCGTTACGTGTAGCGGGCCAGCAGCCCAATCACAACTCCGACAACGAGGGCCACAATGAGAAAGCGCACGAGGTCGCGTCGGATGGAGGGTTCCTCCTCGGGGCGGCAGCGGAACATCCGGGCCAGCTCCTCGAAACTCCGGCAACTGTAGACTGCCTGCTGGAAGTCGGCAGCATTGCGCCAGCACGCCTCCCGGAACCACTCCGACCGGGGATATTCACGGGCGATCCACGCCTGCAACTCCGGGAGCGAATAATCGCGGACCTCCTCTTCGAAGTCGGTGTCATAGCGGACGGTGCGTTGATCTGCCGGGCCGATATGGCTATAGAGTCCGACCGGTCCGATCTCCCGGCATCGGCGGATCGTGTAGCGCCGTCCGGAGGCATCGACCACCTCCTGCCCGGCCCAGCCGTCGGCCTCGGCAAGCAGCCTGCGTGTCGTCACGTTCTCTTCCCGCCAGAATACATAAACCAGATGCTCCGCGGGGGCAAGGTAGAAGACCGGGTATTTCAGCGCGGCTTTCATCTCCGTTTCGTCGGGCCCTTACCACGGGTAGCGTACCCACGGGCTCTTCGGGTCGCTCAGCAGCACGTCGGCCGTATTTTTCATTACCGCGTTATAGGCACGTTTGCCGCCCCACAGCGAACGACCGAGAATATAACTCATTGCAAGTTCACGCCACGACCCGCATGCCTCGTGTGCCAGCGCGTCGGCCCGGCCGATGTACGCCCATGCCTCCTCTTCGGATATGTAACCCATCTCGCAGCAGGCCCGCGCCAGAAAGACGATGCGCCCGGTATCCCAACCCGTCACGTTGCAGCCGCTGAGTTCTTCTTTCGAGGTGACTACGCCGCACGAGAGGAGTTCTTCGAAGGTCTCCAGCAGGTTTTCGAGTTGCGAAGTTGCCTTGTCGTAATCCTCCTGCGAGGTCATCCGCTGTTGTAGGAGTTCGTCCTGCAGCTCGCGGTCGTCGAGCCGAAAGGCTTCGAGCACCACGGGCCAATAGTAGCGGAATCCCTTTTCGCAGAGGTAGTCCAGTTGTGCGCGGGCCTCCGCGGTGGAGTCAATGCCCCACCAGCCGCTCAGGATCTCGGGCAGCGTATCGAAAATCCCCGTCTCCAGCGAATTCTGCCAGGCCCCCTGCTGCGAAGCGTACATCGCCCCGATGGCCAGTTGGCGGCCGTGTTCGTCATCGAGCGTCGATTTCGGATTGATGCATATCTCCTTGAAGGCACGGCGCAACTTGCGCACCGTTGTCCAGATGCGGCTGCCTTTGCGGTATAGCCACGTCAGGGTGCCGAACGCCACGGCGGCCAGCATCACGTAGAATTCAATTCCCCGTTCCATCGTATTGGTATTGAGTGTTTGCTATGCGTTCCACGGTATCTGCCGCCACGGCGAGGTCTCCTCTTCGAGCAGCGCGCTGACGATCTCCCAAGCTGTCTGGCAATCCTCCTCGTCGCCGTGCCAGACGCCGCGACCCATGGCGAAGCTGCGTCCGTACTCCTCCCACGACGAGAAGTGTTTGCGGGCGGTATCGGCCGCCACCTGCATCACCTGCCACATATCCCCCTCGGAGAGATAGCCGCAATGGTATGCCCAGCGTCCGAGGTTGGCGATACGCACCAGATCCCACGCTATGACCGTTTTCGGAAGCGTCTCAGCCGTGCAGTAACCGTTTTCGATCATAAACTCCGCGATGGACTGTACATCCCCGGCCTTATCTTCGGGATTGCCCGCTTCGGGTTGGTCGCCGCACATGAGCGTCAGCGCCGCGTCGGCATCCGCATGGTGTCCTTCGTGAAGCAGCCACCGGACGATTTCGAGCGTCGAGTCGCGGTCCGTAATGTTCCACCAGCTCTGCAGCTGCGCGCGGTAGGTTTCGGGAAGAACTTCGCTCTCGACGGCATCCACCGCCTCGTCGTTGTAGATGAGCAGCGGTGCCGCAAAGGCCATCAATCTCTGCTGTTCGGGTGTCAGACGGCACGTTGCGGCATGTTTAATTTCCCAGCTGTCGTCCTCGCCAAGCCAGTCGAGCGCCGCGGCATTTGCCTCGCGCAACTCCTTTTCGAGACTCCCGTCCTGCATTGCCTGCATGGTTGCGGCTGCCTGCGCCATGTTCTGTCGGGCGGCTTCGGCCACGGCGGCGGCATCCACACCGCCGAGCGTTCCCATCGCAGCCTGCTGCGCCTGTATCTCCGCCAGATCTGGCATTGCGGCCTGCATCTGGGCCATGATCTGTGCCTGCATGTCGCCCATGTCGGGCATCCCCGGAATCGAGCCCATCATCGCGCGCATCTGTTCCAAGGCCGCCTCCTGCGCTGCGCGGGCAATCTCCTCCGGACTTTGGGGCTTCATCTTTTCGTTTGCCATTTTCGGTATGTTTTAAGGTTTTCGATCCATTTTATTCTTCGGCTCCGGCCGTGAGCAGCATCTCGATGATCTCCGTGGAGCCGCGTTCACCGGCATAGTAGAGTGCCGTGTGTTGGCGATTGTCCGCTGCATTGACATCGGCATGCCGCTCCAAAAACAGACGTACGACCTCGTTGTTTCCTGCTCGCGCAGCTACGAGCAGGGCCGTTTCACCCACTCCGTTGCGGGCATCGATCGACGCTCCGGCCCCGAGCAGCGCCTCCACAAGGAAGCGGTTGCCCGCCTGTGCCGCCCAATGCAGCGGCGTTGTTCCGTTGGTTAACGGCCGGTTTGCGTCGGCCCCGGCATCGAGGAGCATTCGGGCAATATGCAGGTTCCCGCGTCCGCACGCCACCAGAAGCGGCGTCTCGCCTGCATCGTTCGGCGTATCAAGTTGCGCCTTCGAGGCCACGAGCAGTGTACGCACGACCTCGGCCTGATCGTTGTAGACCGCCTGGTGCAGCGGCGTATTACCATCGGTATCACGCGCCATGCCGTCTGCCGCATCGGTTTGCGTGAGGCGTGCGACCACCTCCGTCAGGCCGTGTGCCGTGGCGTAGTCCAGCGCGCGGTGTCCCGTTTGATCAGTAGCCTCGGTATCGGCACCACGGTCGATCAGCCACAGAGCGGCATCCGTGCGACGGTTTTCCATGAGCCGCATCAACGGCGTACATCCCACGTTGTCGGCGGCATCCATGTTGGCCCCTGCCTCTATGAGTCTGGCAAGGATCTCGCGGTTCCCATTTCGGGCCGCTGCGTGGAGCGGAGTCTCGGAACGGTTGTTGGTCCGAGTGACGTCGGCTCCATGATCGAGCAGCATGGAGATTATATCGCGGAATCCTTGACGACAGGCGTAGTGGAGGGCCGTATTACCCTCGGCATCACGTCGGTTTAGATCTATGCAGCCACGGTCGAGGAGGATCTTTACGATGTTTTTCTGTCCGTTGCGGCAGGCGTTCAGAAATGTCTGGAAGGTATCCATAGTGTTGATTTCAGGCGTGTTTCAGCAAAAATTTCACGAGCGACTCGTTGTTGCTGCGCGTGGCGATGTCAAGCGGCGTACGCCCTTCGTTGTCGGCGGCCGAGATATCGGGCCGTCCGAAGTCGAAGAGCATTTCGGCCGCCTGCCGTGCCGCCGCATGCGTGTAGCCCTCGGCCGCATAGTGCAGCACGGTGCGCCCCACATTGTCGGCGGCGCAGGGGTCGGCACCGGCCTCCAGTAACCGCTCCAGCATCTCCGGTTGATACGGCCCGGCGCTGTGCGGACCCAGCAGATGCATCAAGGCCGTGCGGCCCAGCGCATCGCGGGCATTTACCTCTACCCGCCGCTCAAGCAGTCGCCGCAAGGCCCAGATAGCCAGTTCGTAGTCGTCGTGCTGGCATGCCAGCATGAGGGCCCGTTCGTCCTTCCCCGTCTGTGGGGCATCGGGGTGCCATCCCCGCTGTTCGAATAGCTCCATAAGCGGTGCAAAGCGCTCCATCCCGTCTGAAACACGGCATCCTTGTTCTATCCAGACGGTAAATGGAGAGATGCCCTTCGAGGTCCGTCGGTCTGGATCGGCTCCGGCGCGGAGCAGCATTGCCGCGATTTCGGTCTCGCCCCACTCCAATGCACAGACAAGCGGCGTTTTGCCCACCCAGTCGTTCATCTCGCGGTCGTCGCACTCCGCATCGGGATCGACGCCCGCCCGCAGCAGGGCTTCCAGTGCTTTCCAGTCTCTTTTGCGCAGAGCTTGGAAGAGGTTCATCCCTCCCGTCTCCATCGTGAGTTCATCGAACGGGTCTTCACCCGAGAGCAGGGCGCTCACCCATTGTGCGCCACCCTCCATGGCAAGGTCAAAGGCACGTCTGCCGGCAGAGTTCTTCTCGTCTGGGTCGATCTGTCCGCTGTGTAGCAGAAGTGCCGCCGTCGCGTAGCAGCGCATCTGTTCCGCCTGAAGCTCCTCCAACTCCTCGCGGGCCTCCCGTTGTCGCTTCTCCGAAACCCACTGCTCGTTGAAACTGGAGATAAAACGTTCCTTGCCAACGATCTCCCTTGCGGTATCGGCGGCGCGGCGGCAGAGGATGTGCAGGGCATTGTCGCCGTAGCTGTTCGCGGAGTCGTGCCGCTGCCCGGAGTCGATTAGCACGGCGGCCATTGCATGGTGACGGTTCTGTATGGCTTCGAGCAGTGCCGTTGTGCCACGGGCCGAACGCGGGAGGTTCGCGCCCCGTTCCAGCAGCAGCCGTGCCGCCGCGGCAATCTGTTCTTCCTCTGCGGCCACCCTGCTGCGGCGCGAGGCCAGGCGGAAGAGCGGCGTGTGCCCCTCTTCGTCGCGGTCGTTCACTCCGGCCCCGCGGTCGAGCAGCGAAGCGATGGCCTCGCAGTCGGCAAATTCCGCCGCGATATGCAGCGATGTGCGGCCGTAGTTATCCTCGTCGCGTGCGTCGGTCGGAATCTCGGTAAGGAGTTGTCGCCGGCGCTCCTCCTTTGCAGGGTTCGGATAGTAATAAAGATCGTAGAGTTCCCGGAGCGGTGTCATCGGTCAATCGTTTTGAGCAGGTTTTCAAGGTGTTTGTATCGGTGTCCGAGGCGGGCGGCAATCGTCCGCACCTCCTCGCAGCGTCCCAGCCGGAAGGCCGCCTCGGCCCGCAAGCGGAGGATCAGCGTGAGGGCATCGTCGTGCGGCATCTCTGGCAGCAGCGGACAGCGGGGCAATTCACTGTCGGCATCCCAGCGGCGGAAGGTCTCGGGTGGTTGCCGCCGCAACGCGGACGGGATGCCTGTGCACAAGCCTTCGCCAGCGATGCCGTCAAGCAGCCGTTCAGCTTCACCAAGCCGCCGGTAGCTCTCCTCATACCACCCTATCATGAAGCAGCACAGGGCTTGGTTGAAGAGCGTAGGGGCATCTTCATGTGCCGAGCGTTCGAAGCAGTCGTAGGCCAAGGGCCACGCTCCGCAGCAGATGTATGTGACTCCGGCCGTAAATAGCCGTTCTGAGTCCGCTCCCGCAGTCGGCGGGGCGCCGCCCATTAATCCCATATCGTCTTTGCTAATTATCTATTTCGACCTCGCCTGCGGCATTGGCCGTGAAGGCGACGGTATAGTAGTTCGTCACGGTGAAGCGTCCTTGATATTCGGGAGATTCGCTTTCGTCGACGTAATTCAATTCAAAATGCACCTGCATTTGTTTCGACTCCTCGCGGTACTCCTCGCTGCGGTTCCAACGCTCCACGTTGCTCAGCGACACCGGCCAGACTTGGAAACGGAATATTCCGGCTGACTTAAGCGTCAGGTGTTTGCCCTTCTCGTCGGACATAACCAGCGCATCCGCTTTTTCGCCGATTTTCTGAAGGTAGTCAAAGTCGATGGCCGCGAGGTCAAGCGGTGTCGAACAGGCGTAGGAGTTGGTCTGACGGTCGTCCTGCTCCGGACCGTCGGTCGTGAACTTCCCGTTGGTGAGCTGGAAGGAAAGGTAGTAGTCGTTATTGTCGGCATCGAGGTAGTAGACGTCGATATGCGTGAGGATGTTCTCCAGTTTGCGGTCACGGTTGTCCTCGCGCCACTCCACCATGTAAATCTTGTATTTCGAAGTGTCAACGTGCTCTGCAACGAGCTCTCGGATTTTGGCAAGTCCCTCGGCGGAAGCCATCGGGAAGGTTTCGCCCGAGCTGCAAGCAGTGAGCGTCAGGGCGGCGACAGCAATCGCCACGGCAATTTTCACAAATCTGGTAATCATGTCCGTATGTTTTGATATTTATTATCCCAAAAGTGCGCGGAAGGCCTCGAACTCCTCCCATGAATCGAAGTATTTGGCCTCGAATATGATATAGTTGTCAGGTGTCTTGACCTTGCACTGGTGCTCCTCCTCGTCGTCCTTGATGTATTCGATGTCGGTTGTAAGGAACGAACGGTATTCGACCTTGCCCTTCTCGACTTCGGGATAGGTTACGCGGTTGCCGTCGACGGTGACTCGACCGCCCTGAGCCTTCAGCGCCCGGGCATTGCGCATGCTTCGCCAGGTGAAGAAGAGCAGCAGCACGCCGCCCGCAATCAGAATCGTCGAGAATACCGCAGGCGAGAGAATACGCAGATGTCGGATACGGAGGCCGAAAGGGAAGATGGCGGGAATGACGATCATTCCCACACCGAATGCCAGATTCGACCATTGGTTCGTAAAGATGCTTGCAGGAGTGTAGTTGAAGCTCCTTTGAGTGCGTTCGTAAGGTTTGTTTTCCATAAAAGTTACCGATTGGTCATTTTTATTCGAGGACAAAGATAGCATAAAAAAGCAAAAATATGACCACACGGTCATATTTTTGCTTCAAATCGTAAAAAAAACCACCGAGAGCCTGCTCAACGCTTCAGCAACTCATATATATAAAGGAAACGCTTGTGAAGAATTCCGACGTCGAGTCCTTTGTCAAAAGACATCTGGTATGATAGTCCGATGAAAACCTGCCGGAAGAGTGCGGCGGCTTCCTCGACGTCTGTATCGGGACGCAGTTCGCCCTGCTCGACACTCCGGCTGATAACCTCGCACCAGAGCCGGAACTCCTTTTCCATCCATTCGTGGAGTTTGCGCTTGCCGTCGGGATAGTAGAAGAGTACCTGTTGGAAGAGGTGAAAGTAACCGGCGTTGGCCAACTGTCCGGGCATCTCCTCGCGGCGGATGTTGCCCAGCCGCACGATCTCTGCCATGGTGCGCTCGACACCCTCGACGTATTTGTCGATAAAGTCGCACAACGACCCGTCCGACGGGGCGAACTTGTTTCCGGGATCCTGCAGATGGAAGAGATAGTGGTCTGCCACGGCGATGAAGAGGTCGAGTTTCGAGGGATAATAGTTGAAGATTCCTGTTTTGGTCAGCCCGACGCTGTGGGCGATCATCTGCAGGCTGACACTCTCGTAATTCATCGACATGAAGAGTCGCAGGGCATGTTGCAGAATCTCTTCTCGATTGGTTTTCATGACTTAAACATATTTATCTTTCAAAGATACAATCATTATTCGGAAAAATGTCATGTCCTTCCATTGAATGTTGCCTCTTTGTGCAATGTCGGCGGTTTTTATGGGCCCAATGTTCCTCTTTTTATTTTATGAAGTTCTACGATATGGTTGTTCCGTCTGCAATTTTTCCGTCATTCCTCCCATCGCCTCATGCCGTTTCAGACGGTGCGGTTTGTTTGCGCAAATTTCATCGTTTGCTTCATAATCTATTGATAATTAATGTGGATAAATTTCTTCAACGAGGAAGAATATTAGTGCAATTTTAAGCGAAAAAATGCTATTAAATCCCTGCCAATCAATAAGATTGGCGGGGATTTAATTTGTTTGGACAACAGTGCATGACCGCCTCAAATGGCGTGGTTTATTTGGACAAAATACGTTTTTCGGAGGAAAAATCGGGATTTGTTTGGACAAAATTCATTACCTTTACAGAGGTTTGTGAGTAACGGCAAGACTATTAATGCCATGATTAAAATCCTCTCATTAATCTTAAATCATCTAATAAATATTCCGATAGTTTCTACAAAATTAATTGATTTCATCTAAGTTGTAAATATGATCGTGTCCCGAATACGTAAAAACGGACCCGTCGGGCGGTCTCACGGCTTTCGCACCGTTCTCTTACGGACATGGGTCGGCATAAATACGGACGATATACCGAAGCGGGAGGACATAATCGATCGGCATCCGCCGACAAGTCATGCGTCGAGCTGCTCGAGGAACAAGGATTCGCAGCAATGCCTGACAATCGTCGGGAATGAGGAGTTGTTCTGCAAAAAAGTGTTCTTTGGCGACGCAACAGAATGCCCGAAATATAGCTCCGTGTAAGCCACGATTCCCAAATACCTTGTCGGCAGGCTATTCCGGTGACGATCGGGTCGGTTCGGCCGCTACGACTCGAATGTAGCCGCGACCTGCCTGAGATAATCCGTAATCGGCAAGTGCTGCGGACAGATTCTCTCGCATTTGCGGCAAGCGATACACTCGGAAGCCTTTCCACGGGTACCCGCATAAGTCTCGTAATAGGCCCGCTGAATCGAAAAGCCCCGGTTGAGCGACTGCTTTTCGGCATTGAACAGCGCGAAATACTCGGGAATGGCGATCTGCTTCGGACAGCCCGGCACGCAATAGCGGCACGCCGTGCACGGGATGGCTATCGAGCGACGGATAATCCCGACGGCCTCGGTCACGACGGCTCGCTCCCTGTCCGACAGAGGCTCGAAACTCTGCATATAGGACGTATTGTCCAAAAGTTGCTCCAGAGACGACATGCCGCTGAGAACCATCATGACGCCGTCGAGGCTTGCCGCGTAGCGGATGGCCCACGACGCCGGCGAAAGATCGGGCCTCAAGTCGCGGAAAAGCCGCTCGGCCTCGGCCGGAACACGAGCCAGCGCGCCTCCCTTGACGGGCTCCATCACCACGACCTGTTTGCCGTGACGGCGAGCCACCTCGTAGCACATGCGCGACTGAATGCTCTCGTTGTCCCAGTCGAGGTAGTTGATCTGCAATTGCACGAACTCCGTTTCGGGGTGCGCCGTCAGGATCTCGTCCAGCAGTTCGGCCCGGTCGTGGAACGAAAAGCCGACGTGGCGAATGCGGCCCTCGGCCTTCTTGCGGGCGACAAAGGCGAAACTGTCGAGCCGCTCGGCAGTCGCATAGTTCGTGCCGTTGAGACTATGCAGCAGATAGTAGTCGAAATAATCGACTCCGCACTTGACCAGCTGCTCGCCGAAAATACGCTCCTGATCGTCTTCCTTTTTCAGAAACATCGTCGGCAGTTTCGACGCCAGCGTGAACGAATCGCGGGCATGGCGTTTGACAAGCGCCTCGCGCGCCACGCACTCGCTCGTAAAGTCATGATACATGTAGGCCGTATCGAAATAGGTGAAGCCCCGCTCGATAAAAGCGTCCACCATCCGTTCGACCTGACGCATATCCACCGCACGGTCGTTCTCGGGCTCGATGAGCGGAAGACGCATCATTCCGAATCCCAGTTTCCCGGCCATGTCTATCTACGGATTAAGCGGTTGATAAAAAGCCATCCCCCGAGAATCTGAAGCAGCATGCCGGGAATTCCGATACGGAAATCCTGTACGGCCATATGCCAGCTGCCGGTCAGAGCCCACTCGCCCAGCGTGCCGGCAACCTGATAGAACGCTACCACAGCGGCAAGCAGCCCGAGCGACGCCTTGCGAAAACGAGCGGCAGCGAAACCGGCCGCTCCGGCCAGAAGCACGGATTTAAGCCCGATAGCGGGCAAGACCGCCGCTGCGGGCATGCCGAAAAGCGCCGAATTCAGCCAAGGCGACGCGACGGCCGTCAGAAGTCCCACGCGCCAGCCGTACTTATAAGCACCGACAAGCGTAAAGAAATAGATCGGCAGCCACCGGACGCCGCCCAGAGGGAACAAATGGCACAACTGCGGAAGAAGCACGTTGCCTGCCACGAAAAGGAATGCGGTCCAATAGGTCTTTGCCTGGCCGTATCCCAACGAATAGAGTCTTACAGTAGTCGTTTGCATATCTGCATATATTTGATTGGTTCGTTCTAAAAACGGATATTCGCTCCGGCCATGACCGTCGCCCGAGGCATCGGAAAGCCGGCGACCGTCTCGTACCTCTGCGCCAGCAGATTTTCTCCCCGAACCCAAAAGCCGAGCCAATCGGCCGCACGGAACGAGCCTCGCACGTTCCACAATACGAAATTTTCCGTAGCATAGTCGCCCGTGTCACCGAGCTTTACTTCGGTATAAAGATCCGCAACGTATTGAACGCCCGACGAAACATTCCACCGCCCCTTCGAGAACGTCGCCCCGGCATAGAGCTTGTGTTCGGGCGAAGCCAGCACGGGCCGCTGCATGTGCAGATAGCTGTAGTTGGCATCCAGCGACCACGACCTCGAAACGAGGCAGGAAGCCTCGAACTCGACGCCCGCATTCCGGATCCGCCCGGTATTGACGTTCATGGGACGTCCGCCGACCGGCATCCGCACGATCAGGTTCTCGCCGTCGATAAGAAAGACGTTGACTCCGTAAGAGAGACGTCCTCCGAACGGTTGCTGGGAGAAAGAAAGCTCGTAGCTCCACAGCCGCTCGGGCTTCAGGTCGGGATTGGCCGGAGGAAACATATACAACTCGCGGATGGTGGGATAACGAAATCCTTTGGCCGCCGAAAACTTGAGCAGCGCGCGACGCGGCAGGACGAACGACAATCCGGCTTGCGGCACCCACTCCGTACCTACGTGCGAATGATGATCGAGGCGCAGCCCGGCGTCGAAAGTCAGCCAGCGGGTCAGGCTTTGGCGAAAATCGACATACCCCGCCGTTTCATGCTGTATCTTGTCCGCCTGCATCTCGCGGTCGCCGCCTCCGACCGGCTGATTCCACGCCTCGCCGCCGAAACGGAAATAGTCCACACCCACCGTCAGGCGATTTCCCTCGAACAGCCGGACGCTCTGATACCACGACAGGCCCAGCATATCGTCGCGCGAACGGAAGCGATAGTCCAACGGCTGCTCGTCGGGATGGTACCCGTCGTTGATCCAATGTTTTCCCCAATTATAGAAAAAGCTCAGGGTTCCCGAGGTTTTCGCGTATCGGTTCTCCAGCGCGATCGAAGTCATGCCGCGGGTTATCCGCTGATCGTTGTCGATCAGCGGATCGAACGTCTCGCCGGGATTCGAAGCGTTGAAATGGGTCACGTTCACGTCCGCCCATGCGTTCCAATGGTCGGAAATTTCATAGCCCAGCTTGGCATAGCCGCCGTACTGCTCGAAGCCCATGTTCGCCCGATGCCCGTCGGTCCGGTTGTAAGAGCCGCTGACGACGCTCGTGAAGCGTCCCTTGCGTATCCGGTTGGTCAGTTCGGACTGCAACGTATTGTAAGAACCGTAGCCGGTATGCAAATAATTCTTCACGCCGTCCTCGCGCATCTTGCGCGTGACGATGTTCACGACTCCGCCCATAGCGTTCGAGCCGTAAAGAACCGATGCCGGACCGCGCAGCACCTCGACCCGCTCGGCCATCAGCGACTGGTATGCGTCCGATATCGGATGGCCGAACAGCCCCATATACTGCGGGTGACCGTCGATCAACACGAGCATTCCGGTCGTCGGAACGCCCGATTGCGCCGGACCGCCTATGCCGCGCAGCGACATCTGGCCGGCCGCTCCGCCCGAAACGCCGTAACCCATGATGCCGCGTCCGGTGGAGAACAGCCCCGGAATCCGCTCCGAAAGAATCGGCAGCAGCGAAGGCATGTTGGATTGCTCGATCCGCCGCCGGTCCACAACGGAAACGGTCATCGGCAGATGCCGGATATCGGTCTCGCTGCGAGTGCCGGTCACGACCACCTCCTCCAGATCGTGCGCCGATCCCGGCAGCGCATCGGGCTCCGTCGCCGCCGCACGCGCCAGACCGACGAAAGGAATCAGGCACAGCGTCCAAATGATCGAATGACGTTTTTTCATAGAGCCGTCAACAACTGTCTGCTCAACGGAATTCGGCCCGAACGGGAACGTATCCGGTCTCGGAAACCCTCGTTTCACGCACGCCACGTTTTCCGACCGCCGATTTTCCGGTACAAAAATAAAAAAGACCGACGAAACATCGGTAGACGCATTACAGAAAAATCTACCCCGATTCCTGATTCACAAGCCCTACGCCTCCGATGTCCCGCATCCGGCGCATGCGAATCGGTTCGGAACAGGCCGGTCATCGTGTATCCCGGACCTCCGGTCCCGCATCCTTTTTCCGGGCGCATCGCAATACCCGGCCGTTCCTTTCATCCGCCTCCCTACCCCGGCCCTTGGAATGTCGGACGCAATGTATTATATTGCAAGGAAACGACGCGCCGAACGCTCCCGAAAGATGAAAAAACTCCCGCTCGCAGTCCTTCTGCTGACGCTCTACGCCGGAATCTCCGGCTGCAACGACCGACCGGACCGGCAATCGCTGCAAAACATCGAAGCCTTCGCCCGCATGTACGGGCTCGTCCGATGGTTCCATCCGTCGGACGAGGCGCAGCGGGTCGACTGGAACCGATTCGCGCTGTACGGAGTAGAACGGGTGGCAGCATGCGAATCGACCGAGGAGCTGGAGAGGGAGCTCGAACGTCTGTTCCGGCCGCTCGCTCCAGGAATCGGCTTTTCGGACCACGGGCGGGACGAGGGACTGCCTGCTCGCATAACGCCTCCCGACACCTCCGGCAGGCAAGTCGTGGCATGGCAGCACAAGGGCGTGAATACGGAAACGGCCGTTTTTCTCGACGGACAGATATTCAACGGCGACTATATCAGCAAGCGGACGAACCGGCCGCTTGAGTACCGCAACGACAAGCGGCTGGTACTTTTCGGCCAATTGTTTCCGGCGGCCGATTCCGGCGACCACGAAATCAAGGTCAGGGCACGCATCCGGAAAAACGCGCCGTCGGACGATCTCCGTCTCTCCTTCAAGGTAACCACGAGACCGCAGTGGCGGGACGTCGTGCCGTTCGGTCCCGATGCCGACCGGCGGCTCGTTCAAAACGACGGACAGTGGGAAACCTACGAGCGCAGCTTGTCGGTCGCCGCCGAAAATCGAGGAGAAGCCATCCGATGGGGCATATACGCCGACGGAGGAGGCTCCTTCTCGGTCGGGGCGATCGAGATGGAAAACCTAAAAACGGGCAAAAAATCGCCTTCCCCGGTTTACGAAAGCCGTAGCTACCGGTATCGGACCGACTCTTCGGGAAGATACGACATCCGGGTGTACGACCTGCTTCCGGCCCGCATGCAGCTTTTCGAAGGACACGCTTCGTGCGGCGAATACCGGTCGGAACGGCTGACCGAGGAGCTGTATGCTCACGTACCGCTGGCACTATACGACACACGGAGCGGAACCTATCCGTCGGGCGATCCGGAAACACTGGAGGACCTCCTCCGCGCGACGGAATCCGCCGCACCGTCAGATCGCGCGAAAATGTATGCCGACCTCATCGTGGCATGGAATGCGATAAAATATTTCGGCCCCTATCTTGCGGAAATGCGGCTCGACTGGGACGAGGAACTGCGCAAGGCGCTGTCGCGGGCTTCCCGCTGCAAGCGATACGATCTGAAACCGCTGCGACTGATGATGGCACAGATCGAAGACGCCCATGTACATTACGTCGAGCCTGCCGCCAGCCAAGTCCGGGAGCGCTTTTTACCGCTGCAAGTCCGTAAAATGGAAAGGCTGATTGTCGTGACCGACTCGAAAGACTCTTCGTTGCGAAAGGGCGATATCGTTCGGAGGGTCGACGGAGCGGATGCGACGGACGATTTCCGCCGCTGCGAGGAGATGATCTCCGAAGGCCCTCACTTCAAAGCATGGATGGCAGCAAGAGAATGGCAGTGCCGTCCGGGGCAGGGTCGGATTACGCTCGAAATCGAACGCGAAGGCCGCCGGCGGACGATTACGACGCATTGCCTGAAAACGCCCGAGTACGCCGAATGGCTCCGGTCGCTGCGGCAGCAGCGGCCGAGCCGGTGGATAGACGGTCGCACGCTCTATCTGAATCTGGCCAGCACCGGACTCGACGAGGCAAAAGAGCTGTTGAAAAACCGGCAGCCGGGACAGACGGTAATCGCGGATATGCGCAACGGTATCGGATTTCTGTTTCAAGACCTGATCGCCCCGCTCTGCCCCGACGTCCGCTGGTCTTTCCGACAGGGGACTTCGCTGGTTCCCTGCCCCACGCATCCCGAAATTCCCGAGCTGAAAGACACGCTGCCGGACATCGCGCCTCCGGAACCGAACCGGAAAAACATTTTCCTGACCGGTCCCTCCAACCTGAGCCACCACGAAAGCGTGCTGGACTTCGTCCGCTATGCCGGGCTGGGCTATCTCGTCGGAACGAACACCGGAGGCTGCACCGGTCCCATAAACTATCTCCCGTTGCCATCGGGATATGAAGTCGCTTTCACCGGCACGAAGGTTCTGAGCAATCTGGGCCGCAGCCGCTACTTCTACCGGACGGGAATCCGTCCCGACCGCTATGTCGAGGAGACGGCCGACGATATCCGTCTCGGACGGGACGTCGCGCTGGAGGAAGCCTTGCGGATAGCAGGAGCCCCGCCCTCGGCCGGGAATCCGTGACCGTCCGCATCGAGAAACCGATCGGATCAGCGATTGGTCGCAACGACGGACCGGACCGGTCTCAGCCAGTTGCCTCTCCAAAGCCGGAGAAGAAAAATCGCCCCGCGAAAACAAAGCTCGGCACACATGGCGATCCATACGCCGCGCAGCCCCAGCACCGGCGCGAGCAGAGCCGCCAGCGTCAGACGCACCGCCCACATGCTGAAAAAGTTCATGAAACTGGGAACGAGCGTATCGCCCGCTCCCACGAACGCGCCGTAAGCGACGATCGAAGCCGCGAACATGGGTTCCGCAAACGCCTCGATTCGCAGAATGGCCGTGCCCAGCGAACGGATCTCGGCATCCGGAGTCATAACCCCGATCATCTGCGGCGCGGCCAGATACATGACCAGCCCCGTGACAGCCATCACGGCCATGCCGATCCCCACCGTCATGCCTGCCAGTTTCCGGGCCAGTCCCTGTCGGCCTGCCCCCACGCCCTGCCCTACCAGCGTCGTCGCGGCATCGGCTATCCCGTAGCCGGGCATGTAGCAGAGACTCTCGGCCGTAATGGCGAACGCGTTGGCTGCAATGGCGGCGGTTCCGAGAGGCGCGACGATGACCGTAGACATGATCTGGGCTCCGCATATCACGATGTGCTCGCAGCCGACCGGTCCCCCGATACGGAGCGCCTCGGCAAGACAACGTCTCGTAGGACGGAAACTACCCGGCCGGCGAAGGAGCGCGAGCTCGGGCGAGCGCAAGCAGAGGTAGCCCGTCATCAGGCAGGACACGACGACGACGGCCAGCGCCGTCCCCGTCGCCGCTCCGGCCACTCCCATATCCGCTCCGGGCAGGGAAACCGTCCATCCGCCGAGACGCAACTCCCTCGACGGAAAGATAAGCAAGATGTTGAACACGACGTCCAGAACGCACATCAGGATGCTCAGCATGCTCGGAATCCGCATGTTGCCGCTGCAACGGAGCATGCTGCCCGAAAGAAAATTGAGCTGAAGGAACGGCAGGGACAACGAATAGATCAGAAAATAGCGGGCCGCATCGGGCACGATAGAGGCGTTTCCTCCGAGCCAGCCGGGCAATGAGCCGCTCACCGAGCAGCCGATCCCCGACAGCAGCAAGCCGAAAAGAGGAACGGCGACGAAGGACTGACGCAGGACGGCCCTCGCCCCTTCCATGTCATCGGCACCGATCCGATGCGCCGCCTGAACGGAAAAGGCGGTGGCCGCCGCCGCGCACACCCCGTTGAAAAGCCAAGTGGTCGTAGATACGAGACCGATGGACGCCGAGGCTTCGGCACCGAGACTGCCCACCATCGAGGCATCGATGTACAGCATGACGATCGAAGAGAGCTGGGCCAGCATCGACGGAACGCTCAACCGCACGATCAACTCGAGCCGCTGCCTCCAGCTCATCGGCCTGCCGGAACGGATCGACTCCAGCAATACGTACTCTTTTCTTCTCTTCCCGGAGGACATAGACACTCAACTTGCCGGATTATCCTCTATCTGCCGAGCACTTTTCTCAGCCGCAGCAATCCTTCTTCGAGCAGCGATCTGGGACATGCGATGTTGAGCCGGATAAAATCCTCGCCTCCGGGGCCGTAGATCGTCCCGGGACTGACCATCAGCTTCGCTTCGGCGAGCAGCCTGGCCACGATCTGCTCGGAGCTCACTCCCGTCGTCCGGCAATCGATCCACACGAGATACGTGCCCTCGAGGGGCAGTACCGGATATTGCGGCAAATACTCGGCGAAGAACCCGCACAGCATGCGATAGTTGTCCGCAAGGTATTCCCTCAACCGGTCGAGCCACTCCTCGCCCCGATCATACGCGGCCATCAGCGCCTCCACGCCGAAAGGATTGACGTCGCACACCTCGTTGTCGTTGATCGCACGATCGATTCCGGTCCGCACGCCGGCATCGGCCGAGACGATATTGGCGATCTGCATTCCGGCCAGGTTGAACGCCTTGCTGGGCGAATTGCAGGTAACCGAGCCATGCAGGAAATCGTCCGACAGCGAAGCGAACGGGGTATAATCGTGTCCTTCATAGGTCAGTTCGCAGTGGATTTCGTCCGCCACGACGTGCACGCCGTGACGGAGGCATATTTCGCCGAGGCGGCGCAACTCCTCCCGGGTCCACACCCGGCCCACGGGGTTGTGCGGATTGCACAGCAAAAGCAGCTTGGCCTTCGGATCGGAAGCCTTCGTCTCCAGATCGTCGAAGTCGATCGTATACGCTCCGCCTTCGTAGCGCAGCCGATTGGCCAATAGCTCGCATCCGTTGTTGCGGATCGACGAGTAGAAACAATTGTAGGCAGGCGTCTGCACGATCACCCGGTCGCCCGGAACCGTCAGCGCCTTGATAACGGCCGAAAGGGCCGGGACGACTCCGGTCGTATAGAGTATCCAGTGCGGATCGATCCGCCAGCCGTGCCGACGGGCGAACCAGTCCGTTACGGCATCGTAATAAGCGGCGGGCACCCTCGTATATCCGAAAACGCCGTGCGACACGCGTCGCCGCAAAGCCTCGACGATACAGGGAGCCGCACGGAAGTCCATGTCTGCCACCCACATCGGGAGCACGCCCTCCTGCTCGGGCGTGTCCCACTTGTAGGAATTCGTTCCGCGACGCGGAACGACGGTATCGAAATCGTACTTTTCCATCGCCCTCAAGCCGAAAAACAGTTTCTCTCGCCTCCGACCCGTATCTCGCAGTCGGCCGGCGCCTTGACATGAGCGTCGAGAATGATCTCGCCGTAGCCGCCGGCCGTGATCGAACCGCTGCGAGGATTTTTCACGCTACGGACGCAACCTTTGATGTCGGCCCGAAGCGTCGAGTACTCGAACGCCAGATCGCAATCGTCGTCCATCGTGCAGTTCTCCATCACCAGGTCCTGCGCATAGCACAGGGGCTGCGTGCCGGAAATCCGGCAGTTCACCAGCTTCAGCCGCTTCGAGTGCCAGCCGAGGTATTCGCCGTCGAGCACCGAATCGTAAACCGTCACGTCCTCCGAATTCCAAAACGCATCCTTCGAATGAATCTCGGCATCGCGGATCGTCACGTTACGGCAATATTGGAAAGAATAGTTCCCGTTCTGCACGTAATCCTCGATCCGGATATTCTCACCGTGCAGGAAAAGGTAGTCGGCACGGTCCGCCCGAACGTTTTTCAGGTCCACGTTACGGCAATGCCACAGCGTCTCCTGCGCGTTAGAAATCTGCACGTTCTCGAGCCGGACACCGTCCATCTCGCGAAACATCTTCGGCGCCTCGACCCGGGTGTCGCTCATGCGCAGATCGCGCGAATACCACAGCGCAGCGCGGGCTCCCTCCGTAAAAAGACATTTCCTTATGACAAAGCCGTCGTTATGCCAGAAAGGATATTTTCCCTCGAAACGACACCCCACGGCCTCGATGTTACGGCACTCCTTGAGCGCCGACTCGCCCGCATGAACGGTCACGTCCTCCAGACAGAGGTCGCACGAGGCGAAAAGCGGGCGTTCGCCTCCGAATTCGTTACCGACAATCCGTTTCATCTTGTTGTTATATTTTAAACTTTCAATCTGCAATAAACGTGCGTCTCGGCACAGTCCGAACGAGTTCGACTCTGCGCTCGGCCTGCAGTTCCTTTCGCATTCATAACCCACTATGCCGAACGCTTCCAATCCGGCCACCGCCGCCACGCCTCCCTCACCTGAGCGACCGAGCCTCCGTCGCACCGTCCGGACGCCGCCGGCCATCATAGCCTCGCGAAAAGCGCCGTACAGTCCAAACCGCAGGACCGCCGTTCTCCGACGCGGGGCGTCCGGGACCCGACCGGCGTTCAACAGACCGACGGACCGATCGAAATACGTCATGCGCCATTCCGTTCGTCCGTGCGAACGTTCCCCCGACCATTTTCCCGCACGGGATGCTCCAGTCAAAGAATCTCGCATCCCGTCGTCCGGCCGCCGCAGATATGGCACACATCGAAAGCACGACCATTCCAATGAATAATCGCCCCAATACCGCACGGAGTCATGCCGACCCGTTCACGAATCGATCGGCGCTCCGACCTCCTCGTCGGTGGCCTCCAGCTTGAAAAACACGGGGCGAAGTCCGTCGTTGCAGCAAGCAATAGCCACTCCCGGCTGGCGGATCCAATCGTTGTAATAGAACGACCGCGCTCCGTTAGCCAAAGCGAAAACATACTGGTATATAGTGCGCCAAGCTCCGTCGCAGAAGCCGTCCGGCTTAGCATGAGCCGCATAGAACACCTGCCCCTGTTTCATCACGGAGCAGGGCTTGAGGCCGGGCATCCCGTACTCGAGCGCCAAATCCTCGTTGAAAGTCGCGCGCAGCACGGTAATTTTCACCTTCTTCATGATCGTCTCTATTTTCTTTCATGTATTCGTCGAATGGCTCGAACCGAATTCCGCAAGACCGGATCGCCGCCCCGAGTGGCAAACACCGCACGGTCTCCGCATCACTGCCCGGAGCCTGTTCCGCATTCCGTTCCGCCGCCGACATACCGGACGGCGACCTCGCTCCGGTTCAGATCGTCCGAATTACCCGGGCAGGAACGCCTCCCACGATCGCGCGCTCGAGAACATTTTTGGTCACAACCGCTCCTGCCGTCACGACAACGCTCTCGCCGATGGTAACGCCGGAAAGAATCGTCGCGTTCGACACGATCCAAACGTTTTTCTTCAGAACGATAGACGCATAGTCGTTCCTCAAAACGCGGTATCTCGGCCGTATCGAGGAGATTCAGCGCCTCGACATGCTGTAAGAATTCATTCTGTGCCATTGTCGTACCTCATATCTCCAAACTGTTTCGCGACGATATTCCGTGCCATACCGTAAAGCCACGATATCCCGGCGAACGAACCCACCCGTTTCCGTAGCACCGCGCATGAACTCGGTCGCACAGCGTGTCGGAATTTCCGTCGCGACGAGGGCTTGACGAAATGATCGACATATTTCTCGCTCGTACGGTTCGTTATTTATCCGGCACAAAAATAGAAAGACATATGCCTCGATCGTGTAGACAGATTATCGGAAAACGTACCCCGATTACGGATTCGCGTCCGGAGCGGCCGCCGCATGTCCCGATCCGCCATACACGGAATTCCGCGCCATCCTCGCGCGCTGTATACGATTTACGGAGATTCATACCCCGATCACGGTTTCCACGGCCGTCATGAAACCGATTCGGAAGAAATGCACTACATTTGTCTTCGACATAAAATCCGAAGGCCATGCAAACGAACGAGATCATTCAGGTGAACACGATCGACCAGTACAACAAGCTGTTCGGCATCGAGACCCGGCACCCGCTGATCGGAATCGTCGATCTGAACAGACCCGAGCAACTGATTCCCTACAAGATGAACATCGGGTTCTACGCCTTGTTCCTCAAAGAGGAAGTATGCGGCGAACTGACCTACGGACGCGGCAGGTACGACTATCAGGAGGGCACGGTCGTAGCGCTCGCTCCCGGCCAGATCATCGGTCTGAACAACCCCTCGGGAGTGAAGCCTCCCGCCTCGAAGGGCCTGCTGTTCCATCCCGATCTGATCCGGGGCACGGCGCTCGGGCAGGAGATCAGGAACTATCAGTTCTTTTCCTACGAGGCCAACGAGGCCCTGCATCTGTCGCTGGAGGAACGTCGGATCGTCGCCGACTGTCTGAACAAGATCGCAACGGAACTGGAACATCCGATCGACAAGCACAGCCGCCGCCTGATTACGGCCCATATCGGCGTGCTGCTCGACTATTGTTTGCGTTTCTACGACCGCCAGTTCACGACCCGCAGCGAGCAGAACCGCGACGTCATCGTACGGTTCGAGCGACTGCTGGACGAATATTTCGAAAGCTCGATGCCGCAAAGCGAGGGACTGCCTTCGGTCCGATACTTCGCGGAAAAGGTATTCCTCTCTCCGAACTATTTCGGCGACATGGTACGCAAGCAAACCGGGAAAACGGCCTCGGAGTACATACAGACGAAGATAATCGAACGGGCCAAGGAAAATCTGCTCTCCTCGGACAAAACGACGAGCCAGATCGCACTCGAACTCGGATTCCAGTACCCGCAGCACCTGAGCCGGATGTTCAAGCGCATCGTCGGATGTACGCCCAACGAATTCCGGACCCGGAACTGAATCCGAACACCCAACGAAACAATCCGCCGGGGAACGCGGCTATGCGATATCGCATGAACCCGGACCGGACAGTTGTGCCGGTCCTCCCTGCGGCAGGAATCGCCATGACAAACAAATCGACCGATTCGAAGATTCGTATCGCCAGGGAACCGGCCTCCGGAGAGATCGTTCCCTTTATCCGCCTCCGGGGATGGTATACCGTCGTTCTGAGGGATTCTATGCCGGAAAGCGAAACGGCATACGGCCGGAAACTCTACGATTTCGCCGAAGGAACGCTGACATTCGGCAGCCCGGAGACATCGCCGGCAACCATTCATATGAAAACGGACGCTCCCATCAGACGGTTCCTCGCATTCCGTCCCGACCTTCTGTGCCCGGCATACAGGCGACAGGCCATGAAGGATTACTCGTTTTTCGCCTATGACCAGAGCGAGGCGCTGCACCTGTCGCACAGGGAAAAACAAACGATCGTCCGATGTATGGACGACCTCGGCGAGGAAGCCGGCCATTCGGCAGACACTCACAGCGATTCGCTTCTGTCGGGACTTTTGGAATGCTTGCTGGACTACTGCATGCGCTACTATGAAAGGCAATTCATCACGCGCGGTCCGGCCAACGAACAACTGATGCGGCGGTACGAATCGGTTCTGAACGACTACATCCGGGGCGGGAAACTGAGAACGCACGGACTTCCTCCCACCGAATACTGTTCGCAACGGCTCGGACTATCGTCCGCATACTTCTCGGACATGGTAGAGCACGAAACGGGCAAGCGGCCGGACACATACGTCGAGCTCAAGCGTATGCAAATAGCCCGGCAAAGACTTCTGACTACGAAAGCGCCCGTCCGTGCGATCGCCGAGGAGCTGGGATTTCCGTCCTCGCAATTCTTTTGCTCGCTGTTCAAAAAGATCACCGGCCTGACGCCCGACCGTTATCGAACGCTCTGCTGACCGTATATGCCGTAAACATTTTTTCTGCCGTCGGACCTCGCACGGCAGCTTTCGTCGTTTCTCGCTCCGGTATACATTCATCGGGTGCGGAACCGAAGCGCCGGTTTACATAGCCGACGACCGCTAACCGCACGACTACATCCGGACGGTCCAAACGGTTGCGAAGGTTCCGCTCCCCTTCCGCAAACCGAGCCGTCCGGTCCGCCCTCTCCGTAAAAGGCACGGGAAAACCGTCCGGAAGTTCCGTCGCCGGCGACCAACAAGACAAGCGAGTCCATTTTGCCGGCACGAACGCCGTCATGCTCCGTCCCATCACGGAATCCGTCGACAATATTCCGCCGACCCGTTGACCCGCAGCCCGAAAAGTACGATCTTTGCATATCGCATTCAGTCATCAAAGAAATCGGATTATGAAAAACGCCACATTCAAAAACGGGGACCCGATTCCGCAGCTCGGACTGGGAACCTGGCGATCGGAACCCTCGGAAGCTTACCGGGCCGTCAAGGAGGCTTTGCGCATCGGATACCGTCACATCGACTGCGCGGCGATTTACGGAAACGAAAAAGAAGTGGGACAGGCTCTGCGCGACTCTTTCCGGGAAGGAATCGTCCGGCGGGAGGAACTGTTCGTCACCTCGAAACTGTGGAACAGCCACCACGCTCCTCAGGACGTCGAACCGGCCATCCGGCAGACCTTATCCGATCTGGGGCTCGACTACGTCGACCTGTACCTGATCCATTGGCCGCTCGCCTTCCGGAAAGGAATCGGTATGCCGCAAGGCAAGAACGACCTGATCCCGCTCTCGCAGATTCCGCTCTCGCTGACATGGGAAGCGATGGAAAAACTGGTCGACGGAAAACTGACACGCCACATCGGCGTATCGAACTTCAGCATCGAGGCGATCGAGAAACTCAACGACGGGGCACGCATCCGGCCTGAAATGAACCAAATCGAAATTCATCCGTACATGCAACAGGACCGTCTGGTCGATTACTGCCGCGACACCGGTCTGCTCGTAACGGCCTACTCCCCGCTGGGCAGCCGCGGCAACCGCGTACTGAAAGATCCGGTGGTCGTCGCCGTGGCGCAAAAGCACGACTGCACGCCGGCACAGGCGGTACTGGCATGGCTCATGGCCCGCGACATCGTCGTCATTCCGAAGTCGGTCCACGAGCAGCGCCTGCGCGAAAACTTCGAGGCAACCGACGTCGCTCTGGACGAGGACGATATGCGCCGCATGGCCTCGATCGAACGACACGAACGCATGAGCGACGGCTCGTTCGCCCTGTTCGAGGACGGCCCGTATACGGTCTACGACCTGTGGGGAGCGGAATAACGGCAGACTGTGGCCCGCAAGAGACGATAGGAATCAGTCCGGCCAAGCCGCTCTGCATCGCCAAGGATGCGATCGACCTGTCGCCCTCGGTCCAAAGTCGGCCGGAAAGTCCCGGGCGAACAGTCCGTTCGTACTTTCCGCCCTGCTTTCCCTGCGAACAAGCCTCGGGCGGCCGGACGGAACGGCTCCCGGGCATTTCCCCGACCGAAGATCGCCGTCGGGAAAATACCCATGCGGAAGCCGTATTCCGATTGCACCCGGTTATACGGTCCCAATCCGCGTCACGCCTTTCCGGACGAGCTTTCCGCCCATAAAAAGCGGGGCCGGCAGAAAATCTGCCGGCCCCGCATCCGTAACGGGTCCGCTTCCGACCGCCTGCGCCACCCGTCTCCGAACCGACAGACGGCAGCAAGCACGCCGAAGCGAACATGTCCTATTCTATCTCGACCAACTGGCTGTCGACGGCCACCGTTTCGCCCTCGGCTACCAATACCTGCTTGACCGTACCGGCATAGTCGGACATGATGCTGTTTTCCATCTTCATGGCCTCCAGAATCACGACATCCTGTCCCTTGGCCACCGTATCGCCCGGAGCGACGAGCACCTTCAAAATACGGCCCGGCATCGGAGAGGTCACCACGTTGCCCGTAATCGGAGCGGCGGCAGGCTTGGCGGGCTCCGCTTTCGGGGCCTCGGCGGCCGGAGCGGCGGCGAGCGCCGAAGCCTCTTCCTTCGGCTTCGACGCCTGATAACGCGCTTTTTTCACGCCGGTCAGATAATTCTTGGCTACCAATGGGAACAATTCGAGCAACAGCACCTCCTTCTCGTTCTCGGCCAGCTTGACGCCGCCGGCTTCCTCGAGCACGGGATTCGGCTGCATCTTGTATTTCGACGTGTCGTAAGGCGTCTCCTCGCGGACTCCGGCGATCTTCAGCCGGAACTCGGGATCGACCTCGACCGGCGTCTTGCCGTATTCGCCTTTGACCAAATTGACGAACTGGTTCGACACGTTCGAATACATCGGTTTCCCGTTCTTGATGTCCAGCGCACAGTTGACGGCCTGAGCGCCGACGATCTGGCTCGTCGGGGTCACCAGCGGGGGCAGGCCGGCGTCGAGACGCACGCGGGGAATCAGCTTCATAGCGCTCTCGAGGATCGACTCGGACTTGAGCTGCTTGAGCTGCGCCACCATGTTCGTGTACATGCCGCCCGGTATCTCGGCTTTCTGGACCAACTCGTTCGGTTTCGGGAAGTTGAAATAGCGCTCGATCGCGTGGCAGGCGTCGATCAGCTCGGCCTCGTTCCCGCTCTTGGCCGCCGCAACGGCCCGATCGAATTCCTTATCGATATGTTCGGGCAGCTTGTCGGTCAACGGGTTGAAAGGATTGGGGAAAACCTTCACGGCGTCCACCGCGTCGAGCTCCTTGCGGATGGCATAAAGCTCCTTGTTGATCTTGGCGACCGCCTCCATGTTGATGTCGAGCTCGACGCCCATCTTCTGACAGAAAATCCAGATCAGTTCGATGGCCGGAGCTGCCGGACCGCCCGCGAAATTCCATATATTCGTATCGACGATATCGGCTCCTGCCTCGATAGCGGCCACGACGGAAGCCAGGCCGTAGCCCGGCGTGCAGTGGGTATGAAAGTCGATCGGAATCGACAGGTGCTTCTTGAACAGCTTGATCAGACCCGACACGCGCTTGGGAGGAATCAGCCCGCTCATGTCTTTGATCGTGATCATGTCGGCGCCGAGGGCGGCCATCTGCTGGGCCTTGCTCAGGAAATACTCGTCGGTGAATACGGCCTTGGGCAGCCTTTTGCCCTTGAGCATGGCTTTGAAGCGCTCCATACCGCTGAAATGCGGATCGATCGTATAGCAGACGGCGCAGTCGGCGATGCCGCCGTACTTCTTGATGTATTTGATCGTCGATTTGACGTTGTTCACGTCGTTCAGCGCGTCGAAGATGCGCATGATGCCGAGCCCCGACTCGATCGCATTGCGGCTGAATCCCTCGATGATCTCGTCGGTATAGGGAGCGTAGCCGAACAGGTTGCGGCCTCGCGAAAGGGCCGTCAGCTTCGACACGTCGCCCACCACGGCGTGAATCTTCTCGAGGCGGTCCCAAGGATTTTCGTTCAGGTAGCGCATCACCGAGTCGGGTACGGCGCCGCCCCACACTTCCATTGCGTAGAAATTGGCGTCCTTATAGAAAGGCAGTACACGGTCGATCTGCTCCTGTTTCATCCGCGTGGCGAACGCCGACTGCTGTCCGTCGCGGAGCGTCAAGTCTCTTATCAAAAGTTTTTGTGCCATAGTTAGAGCTAAGAATTTAGGGTTAAAGATTTTTCATGTTTCCCGAGGGGCGGCACGGACGGATCGCATTCTCCTTTCCGGCTTCCGGCGCGCGGCCACTGTTAGTCCGCTAACAAAAATAGTAAATTTTACGCACATTATATCCGTCGCGCGCAATTTATTTGCTATGGCCAGAATATTTTGCAATTCGTCTGTTTCTTCCTACCTTTAGGGCTCAAATAAAACGAAGGGAGAGATCATGATGGAAAGGAACTACAAGCTGCCGAAGGAAGGCGGCCTCGAACCCGGAGCCGACCCGGCCGACATCATCCGGAAATTCGAAAAAATCTACACGAACATTTACGAGAACGAAGCCAGCGGGGCGGCCTACGTCGCCCGGGAAATCGCCGATTGCATCCGCGAGAAACAATCTATCGGCGAAATGTGCGTGCTGGGCATCACCACCGGCAAGTCGCCCGTAGGCGTATTCCGGGCCTTGGTCGAACTGCACCGTAGCGAGGGTCTGAGTTTCCGGAACGTCGTCGTATTCAGTCTCGACGAGTTTTTCCCGATCACGCCCGAAGAGCTCCAGAGCCGCAACTACTCGATCCACGAGAGCTTGCTCGATTTGGTGGACATCGCCCCCGAGAACATCCATATCCCGGACGGTACGCTGCCGCAGGACGAAGTGGCCGCTTTCTGCCGCGAGTACGAGTCGAAGATCGAGGAGTACGACGGCATCGACCTGATGATTCTCGGCACGGGCGTTCAGGGACAGATCGGCTTCAACGAGCCCGGCTCGTACACCAATACCCGCACCCGGCTGGTAGCTCTCGGCAACGAAAGCCGCAAGTCGGCCGCCTCGATCTTCTACGGTATCGACTACGTACCGCACAAGGCCATCACGATGGGTCTCGGCACGATACTCGGCGCCAAGCGCATCATCCTGATCGCATGGGGCGAGGAGAAGGCGCAGGTCATCAAGGACACCGTCGAGGGCGAGAAGCAGCTGATCGTTCCGGCGACTTGCCTGCAGGACCATCCGAACGTCGAGGTAGTCGTCGACGAAGGAGCGTCCTCGCAACTGACGCGCGTCAAAACGCCGTGGCTCGTGGGTCGCTGCCTGTGGCCGTCCCGCTTCATCCGCACGGCCGTGCTGTGGCTGTGCGAACAGGTCCGCAAGCCGATCCTGAAGCTGACCTATCAGGACTACGTCGACAACCGACTCGGACAGTTGCTCGAAATCTCGGGCATGGCCTACGACGAAATCAACATACAGGTATTCAACGATCTGCAGCACACGATCACAGGCTGGCCGGGCGGCAAGCCGAACGCCGACGACTCGACCCGTCCCGAGCGGGCCTTCCCCTACCCCAAGCGCGTGGTGATTTTCAGTCCGCATCCGGACGACGACGTGATCTCGATGGGCGGTACGTTCCGGCGCCTGATCACGCAGGGACACGACGTGCACGTAGCTTACGAGACATCGGGCAACATCGCCGTGCACGACGACGTCGTACTGCAGACGATCGACACGGCCCGCGAATGCGGATTCGAAGACAAATACGACGAAGTGAAGCGCATCATCGCAGGCAAGCGCAAGGGCGAACCGGAACCTTTGGAACTGAGGAAGCTCAAGGGCTCGATCCGCCGCGCCGAGGCCAAGGCCGCCTGCCGCCACATGGGGCTGAACGACCGGACCAACGTCCATTTTCTGAACCTGCCGTTCTATGAAACCGGAGGCGTCAAGAAAGGATTGCTGACCGATCGGGACATTTCGATCGTCGTCGATCTGCTGCGCAAGATACAGCCGCATCAGATTTACGCCGCGGGCGACCTGTCGGACCCGCACGGCACGCACCGTACCTGCATCGAGGCCGTACTGGAGGCGATGCATGTCGTGAAGGACGAGCCGTGGGTCAAGGACTGCCGCTTCTGGCTCTACCGGGGCGCATGGCAGGAGTGGGACCTCGACATGGTCGACATGGCCGTACCGCTGAGTCCCGACGAGGTGGTCCAGAAGCGTCACGCCATCTATCGCCACCTGTCGCAGAAAGACGTGATGCCTTTCCCCGGCGAAGACAAGCGCGAGTTCTGGCAACGGGCCGAGGAGCGCACGCAGAACACGGCCAAGCTGTACGACCGGCTGGGCATGGCGGAGTATCAGGCCATCGAGGTATTCGTTCAGCTGAAGAATCCGGCGCAACTGTAGCCTCCCGTTTCCGATTTTTCGGCCCGGCGAATCTTCGCGCTCCATTTCAAGAAACGCGACTTTCGCCGGACTCCCCGAGGGCACTCCCCTCGAAAACAGAAAAGAGAAGAAAAGAGAAACGAACCAAATAAGCAAACATAAGACATGAGAGTCATCATCGAACCTACCAACGAACAAGGATCGGCCTGGGCCGCCGCCCATATCGCCCGGCGGATCAACGAACATGCGAAATCGACGGACCGCCCGTTCGTACTGGGTCTGCCCACGGGCTCCACTCCGCTGGGGACCTATCGCAAGCTGATCGAAATGTGCAAGGCCGGACAGGTCTCGTTCGCCAACGTCATTACGTTCAACATGGACGAATACGTCGGCATTCCGAAAGACCATCCCGAAAGCTACCACTCGTTCATGTGGAACAACTTTTTCAGCCACATCGACATCAAGCCCGAAAACGTGAACATTCTCAACGGCAACGCGCCCGATCTGGAGAAAGAGTGCGCGGACTACGAGGCTCGGATCGAGAAGGCAGGAGGCATCGATCTGTTCATGGGCGGCATCGGATCGGACGGACATCTGGCCTTCAACGAGCCGTTTTCGTCGCTCGGCTCGCGCACGCGAGTCAAGTCGCTCACGAAGGACACGATCATCGCGAACTCGCGCTTTTTCGGCCATGACGTGAATCTGGTCCCCAAAACGGCGCTGACCGTCGGCGTGGCGACCGTCATGTCGGCCCGCGAGGTGCTGATCCTCGCTTTCGGACACAACAAGGCCCGTGCGTTGGCTGCCGGCATCGAGGGCGGCTACTCCCACCAGTGGACGATCAGCGCGCTGCAGGTTCATCCCAAGGGGACCATCGTATGCGACGAAGACGCGACGGACGAGCTGAAAGTCGGCACGTACAAATATTTCAAGGATATCGAGGCTAAAAATCTCGATCCGGCCTCGCTCGGAGCATAGTCGCGTTCTATCGGAGCCGCCGGACCGGCGGCTCTGAGTGCGGATGCAGGCAGGCGAGAGACCATTTCCGGACGCGCGTCCGGTCGATTTTTCCGACCGGACGCGCATTTTATTCCTACGCATAACGAAGTACGGCTTGGGGCCGTACTTTTCGGAGCCTTCTGTGTTCGAAAGGCGCCCTGTATTTTTTAATAAAGTCGAGCCCGGACGAAGCGGCCGCTCCGAGTAAAAGGAACGGATCGCGGATATTTCCGCTGTTATATTCCATCTCTTTTGCGTATCTTTGCGATCTACACGAAATTCACCGACAGAAAACCTATGGCGGACGAAAAAATCATATTCTCGATGGTGGGGGTCAGCAAGACTTTCACGAACCAGAAAAAGGTACTGAACAACATTTACCTGTCGTTTTTCTACGGCGCGAAGATCGGCATCATCGGCCTGAACGGGTCGGGCAAGTCGACGCTGATGAAAATCATCGCCGGAATAGACAAGAACTTTCAGGGCGAAGTCGTCTTTTCGCCCGGATACACGGTCGGCTATCTCGAGCAGGAACCGCATTTGGACGACACGAAGACGGTCCGCGAGGTGGTCGAGGAAGGCTGCGCCGACGTGGTCGCGCTGCTCAAGGAGTACGAGCAGGTCAACGCCCGTTTCATGGAGCCGATGGACGACGAGCAAATGGCCAAGCTGATCGAGCGACAGGGCGAGCTGACCGAGCAGATCGATCACAAAAACGGCTGGGAGCTCGATGCGACGCTCGAACGGGCGATGGACGCACTGCGCTGTCCCGACGCCGACGAGCCGGTGAAGCACCTCTCGGGCGGCGAGCGTCGCCGCGTGGCGCTGTGCCGGCTCCTGTTGCAGCAACCCGACGTGCTGCTGCTGGACGAGCCGACGAACCATCTCGACGCCGAGAGCATCGACTGGCTCGAGCAGCACCTGCGACAGTACAAGGGAACGGTGATCGCCGTCACGCACGACCGTTACTTCCTCGACAACGTGGCCGGATGGATACTCGAACTCGACCGGGGCGAAGGCATTCCGTGGAAAGGCAACTACAGCGGCTGGCTCGAGCAGAAGTCGCAGCGGCTGGCTCTGGAGGAAAAGCAGGAGAGCAAGCGCCGCAAGACGCTCGAGCGCGAGCTCGAATGGGTCCGCATGGCTCCCGCCGCACGGCACGCCAAGAGCAAGGCGAGGCTGTCGGCCTACGACCGGATGCTGAACGAGGACACCAAGCAGAAGGAGGAAAAGCTCGAAATATTTATCCCGAACGGTCCGCGTCTGGGCGACCGGGTGATCGAGGCGCAGGACGTGGCCATGGGCTACGGCGACCGGTTGCTGTACGAGCACCTGAACTTCTCGTTGCCGCCGGCCGGCATCGTCGGCGTGATCGGCCCCAACGGCGTGGGCAAAACCACGCTGTTCCGACTGATTATGGGCATCGAAAAGCCGCTGCACGGAACGTTCAGCGTCGGCGAAACGGTCAAGCTGGCCTACGTCGACCAACAGCATGCGTCGATCGACCCGGAGAAAACCGTCTATCAGGTCATTTCGCAGGACAGCGAGCTGATCCAGCTGGGCGGCCGCAGCATCAATGCGCGTGCCTACGTATCCCGGTTCAACTTCAGCGGAGCCGATCAGGAGAAGAAATGCGGCGTACTGTCCGGAGGCGAGCGCAACCGGCTGCATCTGGCCCTCGCGCTGAAAGAGGAGGGCAACGTACTGCTGCTGGACGAGCCGACGAACGACATCGACGTGAACACGCTCCGAGCGCTGGAGGAAGGTTTGCAAAATTTCGCGGGCTGCGCCGTCGTCATCTCGCACGACCGATGGTTTCTGGACCGCATCGCGACTCACATTCTGGCCTTCGAGGGCGACTCGCAGGTCGTATTCTTCGAGGGCGGGTACAGCGAGTACGAGGAGAACAAGCGCAAGCGGCTCGGCGACGACCAGCCGCACCGCGTCAAGTACCGCAAGCTGATGGCCGACTGAGTCCCGCAAAACGGGATCGACGTTCCGATGTCTGCCGCACCGTAACGTCGAGAAGGAAAAGCGCCCGACGCGCTCGCACGGAAGACGTGTCCGCAGAAACGATTGCGCGCCGACGAGACGGTACGCCCGCACGGCGGATCGCTTCGGGAAACGGGAAGAAGCATTGCGGGTCTTTTCCGCTTCGTTCGACAGGGCAAAAACCGCCGAACCGACCGAACGCTCGGCGGCACAGATGAACAAGAAACTACGATAAACGACAATATGTGATATGGCACAAAAACCGTCCATTCCGAAAGGCACGCGCGATTTCGGCCCGGAGGAGATGATCCGGAGAAACTACATTTTCGATACGATCAAGGGCGTCTTCCGACTATACGGCTTCCAGCCGCTCGAAACTCCCGCGATGGAAAACCTCTCGACACTGCTGGGCAAATACGGCGACGAGGGCGACAAGCTGCTGTTCAAGATACTGAACTCGGGCGACTTTCTGAGCGGAGTGAGCGACGAGCAGCTGCACGGCAACCCGAACGCCCTCTCGACACGGCTGTGCGAAAAGGGGCTGCGGTATGACCTGACCGTCCCGCTGGCCCGCTATGTCGTACAGCATCAGGGAGAAATATCCTTCCCGTTCAAGCGTTACCAGATCCAGCCCGTTTGGCGGGCCGACCGGCCGCAAAAAGGGCGATACCGCGAGTTCTATCAGTGCGACGTCGACGTGATCGGCAGCCGCAGCTTGCTCTGCGAGGTCGATCTGGTCGAGATCGTCGCCAAAGTTTTCCAGCGGCTCGGCATTCGAGTAACACTCAAGGTAAATAACCGTAAAATATTGTACGGCATAGCCGAAACGATCGGTCATGCCGACAAGATGATCGATATTACCGTGGCGATTGACAAGCTCGAGAAGATCGGACTCGAGGCCGTGAACGGCGAGCTCCGCGAAAAGGGCATCGACGAACGGGCGATCGAAGCTCTGCAGCCGATCCTATCGCTCGAAGGCGCGAACGGCGCGAAGCTGGCCCGGCTGAGGGAAATCCTCGCAGACAGTCCGGTCGGACTGGCCGGCGTAACCGAAACAGAAACGATTCTTTCCTATGTCGAAACGCTTGGCACGGAATTGGAAATCGAACTGGACTTGTCTCTGGCACGCGGTCTGAACTACTACACGGGGGCGATCTTCGAGGTCAAGGCCCGCGACTTCGCGATCGGGAGCATCTGCGGCGGAGGCCGGTACGACGATCTGACCGGCATATTCGGCATGCCGAATACCTCGGGCGTAGGCATCTCGTTCGGAGCCGACCGGATCTACGACGTGATGACCGGCCTCGACCTGTTCCCCGACGATACGAAAGGGACGACCCGTGCGCTGATGCTCAATTTCGGAGGCGAGGAGGAGCGCGTATCCCTGAGACTGGCGAAAAACCTGCGCGAGGCGGGCATCGCTTGCGAAGTCTACCCCGAAAGCGCGAAGATGAAAAAGCAGATGGAATACGCCAACCGGCGCGCCGTGCCGTGGGTCGTGATCGTCGGCAGCGACGAGCTGGCCTCGGGCCGCGCTACCGTCAAGAACATGGCCACCGGCGAGCAACAAGCCGTAGCTTTCGACGAACTGATCAACCGCATCGAATAATGAAAACAATCGCTCATAACCTGCTCCTGTTCGCAGCGCTCGCGCTGCCCGCGCTCTGCGCCGCGCAGCCCAAGCCGACGGACGACCCGCAGCGGAACCTGCAGAAGTTCGACAACTTCTACCGCTATCTGAACATGACCTATGTCGATACCGTTCACAACGGGCAGCTGGTCGAGAACGCGATCCGCGAAGTGCTTTTGCAACTGGACCCTCACTCGGCCTACGTATCGCCCGAGGAAATGGTCGAGGTAAACGAATCTTTCGACGGAAGTTTCAGCGGGATAGGCATCGAGTTCAACGTACTGAACGATACGATTATCGTCGTGAACGTCATATCGGGAGGCCCTTCCGAGAAAGTGGGGCTGTTGCCGAACGACCGGATCGTCGAGGTGAACGGCCAGAATGTCGTGGGAACCAAACGAATCGACGTGCCGAAAATCCTGCGGGGTCCGAAAGGAACCAAAGCGGAAACGAGAGTCGTCCGGCGCGGCGTGGAAGAGCCGCTCGACTTCACGATCGTCCGCGACAATATCCCGATCAATACGGTCGATGCGGCCTACAAGGTCGACCCGTCGACCGGCTACATACGCGTGAACCGGTTCGCGAACAACACGTTCAAAGAATTCGCCGAGGCCATCGACAAAATGGGCCCGATCGATGCGCTGATCCTCGACCTGCGAGGCAACGGAGGCGGCCTGATGGATCAGGCGATCCGGATGAGCAACTACTTCCTGCCGCAAGGCTCGGTGATCGTCTCGACCGAAGGCATGAAGGTCCCGTCCGACCGGATCGTCGCCCCGAGCGACGGGCCGTTCAAAGGCAAGGTGATCGTACTGGTCAACGAAACGTCGGCCTCGGCCAGCGAGATCGTGTCGGGAGCCCTTCAGGACTGGGACCGGGGGTTGCTGATCGGTCGCCGGACGTTCGGCAAAGGGCTTGTCCAGCGCCAGTTCCCTCTGAACGACGGCTCGGCAGTCCGGCTGACCGTGGCCCGCTACCACACTCCTACCGGACGGGTTATCCAGCGGCCTTTCCGTTACGGCGACCGCGAAGGCTATTACGAAGATTTCAACCGTCGGTTCCAAACCGGCGACTCGGCCGTCAAGGAGGAGGTCGATTCGACGCAAGTCTACAAGACCCTCAGGCTCGGGAGGACGGTTTACGGCGGAGGAGGCATCACACCGGACATCGTCGTCGAGGCCGACACGAGCGGCTATACGGAATACTGGGGCAACCTGATTCGCAAAGGAATCATCAACGAGTTCGTCGTCGAGTATATGGATAAGAACCGGGCCGCCATATTGGCGGAATACCCCACCCCGGACCGCTTTGTCCATGAGTATGCGGCCGGTCCCGAAGTAACCGGCGAGCTGATCCGCGCCGCCGAGCAAAAGGGCATTCCGTACGACGAAGAGCAGTTCAGAAAATCGGAAACGGACATCCGGACGCAACTCAAGGCGCTTTTCGCCCAGAAACTGTGGAGCGTCAACGAGTTCTACCGCGTGATCAACGCCGAACAGGACCCCGAGTTCGCCAAGGCGCTCGAAGCGCTGAAAAACTGGGAGAGCTTCAGCCAAGGCATATCCGGATAGCGGAATCCGCTACCTGCCGCACAGCGATCCGTTTGTGAAATTTAGCCGGGGATTTGCTTATCCGTTATATTATGCTTATTTTTATGTTAGTATAACCTACAATACTAACACCTAAAACAGCAAGCATGGAGAATCCCGACTTCAAAAAGGAAAGCGAAGGCGAAGGGGCCGAGGAAGTATATTCCAAAGCCGTCAGGGCAGGTCGCCGAACTTACTTTTTCGACGTAAAAGCGACGAGAAACGACGATTATTACATCACGGTCACCGAAAGCAGGAAGAAAACGGGAAAAGACGGAGGCTTCACGTTCGAGAAGCATAAGATTTACCTGTACAAGGAGGATTTCCGCAAATTCGCCGAAGGGTTTCAGGACGCTGTCGACTACGTCGTAAAAAACAAGCCCGAGTGTTTCAATCCCGACGGCACGGCTATCGTCCCCGCTCAGAGCACGGACGAACCGTTCGGCAAACCGTAACGGTTTCGGAAAGGTGGCCCCTGCGAGGGCTGCCTTTTTCGTTCGGAACGCACGCGACGGAGACGGAGCTCGACAGCCTGTCCGGACCGAAGAGGCGACCTGCGCAATACCGCTCGCGGCAAGGCAACGCAGGAAATCAAGATAAGGGGCCTCCGTATTTTCCGCGAGGACATACGCAAAGCGGAAACGACAAACGCCTTTCCCGATTCCCGGATTCGGCGGCCGGTTTCCTGAACGCTTCTACGAGCGAACACATGAAACGAAAAAGGGAAAACAATAACCGTTATAAGAAAGCGGCGAACTATTACAGTTCAATGAACAGAACGTAACTTTCCAAACGCCTTCGCGTCCCGATGGCATGCGACAGCAAGAGGGGTAACAGGCAGGCGCGAACCATAGGCAACTATCAGAATTCAACGGACAGAACATCTTTCCCAAACTTCCTTACTCCGAAAGCATGGGTTGCGAACGACGGGTACTCCTGGCATTCAGCGGAGGTAACGACAGCTGTGCAGCGGTCGGGATTCTCCGCGCTCGTGGCTACGAGCCGACGCTTCTCACGCTGGACATGACCGGCGACCGTTCCCTGCTGGCTCGGGCCCGGAGGGCCGCCGAAGCACTGGATACGCCGCTTCTTACGGCCGACGTGCGGACTTCCTTCACCCGGCAGGTCGTGGACTATTTCGCAAGCGGCTACCTGACCGGAGAAACGCCGGCCCCCTGTACGGAATGCAACTCCCGCATCAAGTGGAACACGCTGCGCGACGTCTCGATCGAACGAGGAATCGGACGTATCGCCACAGGCCATTATTTTCGCCTGTCGAGACAGTACGGCAAAGTGTTCGTGCGCCAGGCGGCCGATCCGGCCAAGGATCAATCCTATTACCTTTGGGGCGTCTCGCAATCCTGCCTCGAGCGGGCGATCGCCCCGATGGGAGAAACGCTGAAACGCGAAGCCGGAGAGAGACTTCCTGCCGGGCTGAAATCGCCCGAGAGCATGGGAATCTGTTTCCTGCGAGGGGAAAACTACCGCGAATTCCTGAGACGACGAGCGCCGAACGGAATCCGGCCGGGAGAAATCGTCGACCGGAACGGAAAAAGAATCGGCACGCACGACGGGTACGCGTTCTATACGGTCGGACAGAAGCGCGGATTGGGCCTCCCCCCTTCGCTGGCCGTCGTGGCCATCGACGCCGACCGGAACAGGCTGATCGCAGGCGAAGACGAGGAATTGCGGCGGCGCCGTCTGACAATCCGCGCATGGAACGTTCCGGACATGGAACGGCTCTGCCGCTCCCGGGAGCTACGCGTCGTGATCCGGGGCATCGGCCGCAATCCGGACGGATTCGCACGTGTCCGTCCCGAGCGCGACCGACTGCATGTCGAGCTCGAGTATCCGGCATGGGCACCTGCACCCGGACAGCCGGTCGTCTTCTACGAACGGGACATCGTGCTGGGCGGCGGCATTCTGGCGGGCAGCGGATAGACCGTCCCGCTCATTTCAGCCATAAAGGCAACGGAACCGGGTTCCCGACCGACGAAAATATGTGCACGCGGACGCCGGGACAAAGTTCTCGATGCACGCAGGGTTGCGACCCGCACGAAAGGCCGTACCGCAGAATGTCCCGAATGTGCAAAAAACGGAGCCCTATTCTATTTACCGTACCAGCTTTCGAGTCTGTTCCCCTAATATTTCCGGGTTCCCCGTATGCCTCCTCCGACGAGAGAGTTCACGGCAGGCCTAACCGGATGCGAACATGCGGCCGCAGGCCCAATAATATAATCGGGGGATGGCGAACATGTTTGACACTGTAAAAACAATTCAATTAATTAGCTAAGTACAAACGTACGACATGGAAGTACATAATTTCAAACGGGCACTTCAGGGAAGGACGGGGAAACGGATTGACCGAGACGCCGCACCAGAAACGTCGTCATGACTCACGCCGTTACGTGCCCGCCATCTGCCGGACCGGCGGACGAGCCGGAAGAATTCCGGCCGAATCGCATATTTGCGGTCACGGATTCCGCCGTTTGAAAAATTATTGGTAAACTTGCCGCTGGCAAAACAACGTTTTATCCTGCATGAACCCTCTGAAAAGACTCTACAACTGGATACTCGGCTGGTCGGAAAGCCGTTGGGGCGCCTTGGCGCTGTTCCTGCTGGCCTTCGCCGAATCGAGTTTTTTTCCGATCCCTCCCGACGTGCTGCTGATCGCCCTGTGCCTCGGCTGCGCGGCCAAGGCTTTCCGCTATGCGGCGATCTGCACGGTCGGATCGCTGCTCGGAGCGGTCGCCGGCTATGCGATCGGCTATTTTCTCTGGCAAACCCCGTCGGGCGAATTCACCGCGATAGCCGATTTTTTCTTCCGCATCATTCCGGGATTCACGCATGCCGAATACGATAAGATCAGCAACCTGTACAACGAATACAACTTTTGGGTCGTGTTCACGGCCGGGTTCTCGCCTATTCCCTACAAGCTGATTACGATCACGGCCGGCGTGTTCAGGCTCGATCTGCCGATGTTCGTATTCGCGTCGATCGTTAGCCGGGGGCTGCGCTTCGTGCTGATAAGCTGGCTGATCTGGAAATACGGCGCACCGATCAAGACGTTCATCGACAAGTATTTCAACCTGCTGGCCATAGGTTTCACCGTATTGCTGGTAGGCGGCTTCTTCGCCATCAAATACGCTTTCTGACCATGAAACTGTACGGACTGATAGGCTTCCCGCTCGGACATTCGTTTTCCCGGCGCTACTTCACGGAGAAATTCGACCGGGAGGGAATCGTCGATTGCGAGTACCGCAATTTTCCGATCGAGTCGATCGAAGAGGTGAGCCGATTGCTGAGTCGACCGGAACTGCTGGGATTCAACGTGACGATTCCATACAAGCAGCAAATCATACCCTATCTGAGCGCCCTGAGCGACGAGGCCCGGGCCATCGGAGCGGTCAACTGCGTGCGGCTCGGCCCTGACGGGCCGGTAGGCTACAACACGGACGCTTTCGGATTCCGCCGCTCGCTGCTCTCGCTGCTCGGCGGAGCCCGACCGGAGCGGGCGCTCGTGCTCGGAACCGGCGGAGCCTCGAAGGCGGTCGGTTATGTGCTCGGAGAGCTCGGCATTCCGTTCGACAGCGTGTCGCGCGACAGCAACAAGTGCCGTTTCACGTACGGAACCCTGACTGCGGACGCGGTGTCGGACCGCCGGCTGATCGTCAACGCGACGCCGCTGGGAACCTACCCAGCCACGGAAGGATACCCGCCCATTCCTTACGAGGGAATCGGCCCCGGACACTTTCTGTTCGATCTGGTCTACAATCCGCCGCTCACGGAGTTTCTGCGGAGGGGAGCCGAATGGGGCGCCGCAACGCGCAACGGCTACGACATGCTCGTCGGGCAAGCCGAGCGGGCATGGGAAATCTGGAACGGGAAACCGTGACAGCCCCGGATCGGGAAGCAGCCATGCGCTTTTCCTGAAGCAAATTCCGCAAGCGGCGAATCCCCCGGAACGCATTGCATCTGCTGTACGACGAACGCATGGAATGCGTTTTTGCCGCCGTTTCTGTTCATGCTATGAAAATCAAGCGAGCCCGAGTCCTCCGTTTCGGGAACACGACGGATTCATCGCCCTCTCGTCCAGACAACCGAGAAAAAATCGGCCAAATGCAGCAAACCGACGGAAATAAAATAGCAGGGACGAATTCGAGAATTCGTCCCTGCTATTTTTACCGATCTCGGACGGAACTACTCCATCTCGATCATCAGCGCATGATTGGGAATATTGTCCCCTTCCTTCACGTCGACTTTCTTGACCGTGCCGGCAAAGGGCGCGCGAATATTGTTGTGCATCTTCATCGCCTTGAAGACGACCAGCATATCGCCGGCCTCGACCTTCTGCCCCTCCTTGACGCACACTTCGACGATCGTACCCGGAATCGAGGATTTGATGTGCTTCGGGTTCTCGGGTTGCCACGGCTTGCGCTCCAGATGCTTTTTCGTAAGCGTGGTCTGGAACGTCCCGTGCATGGTTTCCAACGTATCGTAATGCTTTTTTTCCATAGTCTGCGCCGGATTAGAACGGAGGATTGCCGTGCTTTTTGCTCGGCTGCGAGCGATTCTTGTGAGCCGATACCTTCAGCGCGTGCTCGATGAACATGCGCGTCTCGGCGGGAGCGATCACCGAATCGATGTAGCCCTTGGCCGCCGCAACATACGGGTTGGCGAACTTCTCCTTGTACTCCTGAATCTTCAGCTTGCGCATCTCGGCCGGATTCTCGGCTCCGACGATGTCCTTCTTGAAGATGATGTTGGCAGCGCCTTCGGGCCCCATCACGGCAATCTCGGCCAAAGGCCAAGCGAACACGAAATCGGCACGCAGATGGCGCGATCCCATGGCGATGTATCCTCCGCCGTAAGCCTTGCGCAGCACGACGGTGATCGACGGAACGGTCGCCTCGCTGTAAGCGTACAGCATCTTGGCTCCGTGACGGATCACGCCGGCATGCTCCTGATCGACGCCCGGCAGATAGCCCGGCAGGTCCTCGAGCGTGACGATCGGAATGTTGAAACAGTCGCAGAAGCGGATAAAGCGCGCGGCCTTGTCCGACGAGTCGCAGTCGAGCACGCCGGCCATCACCAGCGGCTGGTTGGCGATGAAGCCGACCGTCTCGCCCGCGATGCGGCCGAAGCCGACGACGATGTTGGCAGCGAACAGCTCCATCACCTCGAGGAACTCGCTCTCGTCAACCAGCGCCTTGATTACGTCGCGCACGTCGTAGGGCACGGTCGGATCGCTCGGAACGATCGACGTGATGTCGTACTGAGGCAGCGGAGCCGCCGGAGCGATCTTCTCGGCCTTGGTCGTATTGTTCATCGGAATCATCGAGATCAGCTTGCGGATCTGCACGAAGCACTCGTCCTCGCTCTGAGCGAAGAAATGCGCGTTGCCGGTCATCTCGCTGTGTACCCGGGCGCCGCCCAGCTCCTCCATCGAGATCTCCTCGCCGAGCACGGTCTTGATGACCTCGGGCCCCGTGATGAACATTTTCGATATGTTCTCGACGACGAACACGAAGTCGGTCAAGGCGGGCGAATAGACGGCCCCGCCGGCGCAGGGACCCAGAATCACCGAAATCTGAGGGATCACGCCGCTCGAAAGCGTGTTGCGGAAGAAAATCTCGCCGTAGCCCGCCAGCGCGTTGACCCCTTCCTGAATGCGGGCTCCGCCCGAGTCGTTGATCCCGATCAGCGGAATGCGCATGTTCAGCGCATAGTCCATGATCTTCGTGATTTTACGGGCGTGCATGAAGCCGAGCGAGCCGCCGGCCACGGTAAAGTCCTGTGCGAAGATAGCGATGGGCTGACCGCAGATCATGCCCGTGCCGATGATGACGCCGTCTCCCGGAAGCGACTTGTCCTGCATTCCGAAATCGCGGCCGTCATGCTCCACGAACATATCGTATTCGTGGAACGAGCCCTCGTCGAGCAGCGCGATAATACGCTCGCGCGCGGTCATCTTGCCCATGGCCTTCTGCTTCTCGATGGCCTTGGTCCCTCCGCCGAAATAGATCTTCTCCTTTCGTTGCTCGAGTTCGAGAACTTTCTGATCCTCTACTGACATAAAGTAAATTTGGTTAGTTAGTAATTCGTGTTATGTTTCGAACGCTGTAAATACATAACCCAGCGCGAATTTACGCTTTTTTTGCCAAATTCGGAAATCCGCCCGACCGACCCGACGGGCAATCAGACCATATCTTCCTGATAGACAAACACATTTCCGAAATCGGAATCGATCGGGGCGCCGCCGTCGAATATTCCGTATACGGCCGCTCCGGAACCGGTCATCGAAGCATAGACGGCTCCCCGGCGATACATCTCGTTGCGGAGCCGCTCCAGCTGCGGATGAGCGCGGAACACGACAGGCTCGAAATCGTTGCGCACCGTCTCCCGCCACCGGTCGACAGGAGCGTTCAGACACTCGAGCAACGGACGGTCCATACGGCGCGGCGCGATACCGGCATAAGCCTCGGCCGTCGAGACGGACTCGGCCGGCTTCACGATCAGCAAGCGCTTCCCTCTCAACGAGAAATCGACCGGTTCGAGAATCTCTCCGCGACCGGTGGCCAAAGCCGGACGGTTCGCGACAAAGAAAGCCGTATCGCTGCCTATGCCGGCACAAAGCTCCTCCATGCACTTTCGGCTAAGGTTCAGGCCGAACAGTTCGGATAGTCCCTTGACTACGAAAGCGGCGTCGGCCGACCCCCCGCCCAAACCGGCTCCCATGGGCACGATCTTGTGCAAATGGATGCGTACGCCCCCTATCGGAAAGCGCTCGTGCAGCGCACGATAAGCGCGCAGGCAAAGATTTTTCTCGGGAGGACAATCGACGGCGAGCCCCGAGGAGACGAACTCGGCTCCGTCGCCGGGAGCGTGCACGATCTCGACGATATCGCAAAGCCCCCGCACGGGGACCATCCAGGTCTCGATGTCGTGATAACCGTCCGCACGACGCGCTACGACGCGCAGCCCGATATTGATCTTACAGTTCGGAAAGAGCAGCATGCGTATTCGGTTTCGGTAATTTCGGGTAAAAGTAATGAAAAGTCCCGAGAAAGTAGCGAATTTCCAATTTTAAAGCCCTTTTGCTATCTTTGTAGACGCAACCGCACACGCATGGAATTCCGCACGCCAGTCCATATCGCGCCTTTCGGCTTCCGCATCGGCCACTCGCACAAAGGGCTGCTGGTCGGGTCGTGCTTCGCCGACCGAATCGGGCGGATCATGCGAAACCATAAGCTGCCCGTCACGGTCAACCCGTTCGGAACGCTGTTCAATCCGGCCTCGATCGCCGCCACGCTGAAACGGCTCGAGGAGCGCCGATCTTACGATGCGGGCGATCTGACACGATACGAGGAGAGGTGGATCAGCTTCGATCATCATGGCGCATTCGACGGAAGCGACTGCGAACAGACGCTACGCCGGATCAACGAGGCTCTCGAAACCGGCGCCGAAGCGCTCCGCACGGCCGACTACGCCATTCTCACGCTGGGCACGGCCTGGGTATACGAACTGCGCGACACGGGCCGGATCGTGGCGAATTGCCACAAACTGCCCGCAGCGATGTTCCGTCGTCGGAGAATGAGCGCAAGCGAAATCGTCGAAACCCTCGGCGAAGCGATCACCCGGTTCCTGCCCGGCAGAAAAACGATCCTCACCGTCAGTCCGGTACGTCATCTGGGCGACGGAGCGACCGAGAACACGCTGAGCAAGTCGACGCTGATTCTGGCCGCGCACGCGCTGACGGAAAGTCTGCCCGACTGCCGCTACTTCCCGGCTTACGAAATCCTGATGGACGACCTGCGCGACTACCGTTTCTATGAGCGGGACATGGTGCATCCGTCCGAAACGGCCGTCGAATACATTTGGGAGGCATTCCGCCGAAACGTCCTCGACGAGCGGGACAACGGGCTTCTCGACCGGGCCGAGGCATTGCGCCGGGCCATGGAGCATCGTCCGTTCGACCCGTCGGGCGAGGCCCATCGCCGATTCCGAAACCGGCAGGCCGAGGAAGCCCGGGCGCTGCAGCGACAGTATCCTGATTTGGATTTCAGCGAGGAAATCAAATTTTTCGAATCATGAGCGCCACGCTGAACGAACGACGGACGATCGCCTGCCCCCGATGCGGCTCTGCCGTACGCATCCCGTTGTTTTGGATCGCCGGCATCGAAGGAATCTTCCGATGCAAGTCGTGCGGACTGGCTTTCAAGACGGGCTACAAAGCCGGCGCCGCACTGAGCGCTACGGGCCTGGTGCTGAGTCTGTGCACCGTCCAGTTGCTGGTCTATCTGCTCGGTTCCTATTCGCTGTTGCTCGGCTTGGCGCTGATCGTGCCGCTGTGGCTCTTTTACGGGTTCCACCTGCGCAAGCGCTACATGTTGTACCGGGTCCGGCGGCGCATGCGCCGAAATACGGACAACGAGCAGCGTGCGGCATAGCATTTTCCGGCTATTCCGCCCGTAGTCCGTTCCGCGAAGAACGAAGAAGCGCAATATCCAAAACTTTTCATACCTTTGCAGTCAAACGAACCACACCCGATGAAACCTTTCAAATACCTGATAATCTGCGCCGCTGCATGGATCGGCTGTCAAGAAGCGCGCGCCCAGCAAGCGATCAAGCCCCGGCTGGTCGTCCAAATCGTCGTGAGCCAAATGCGTTACGACTATCTGGACCGTTTCCGCGACAATTTCTGCGACAATGGATTCCGCGCTTTCATGGAGAAGGGAACTAACTTCACGAACGCCCGCCACAGCTATATGCAGACCAATACCGTAGCCGGGCTGGCTACGATCGTCACGGGGACTCCCCCGTCGGGTCACGGCGTGATCGCGGAAAGTTGGTATAATTTCACGACGGGCGACAGCGTCAATCTGATCGCGGACAGCCGCGCGACGGGACTCGAGTGCGAAGACGGCGAGGGCCGCTACTCGGCTCTGAACCTGACCGCCGCCACGCTGGGCGACCGGCTCAAGGAAAGCGACCCGAAATCGAAATCGATCGCGCTGGCTGCCGATCCCTATTCGGCTATCGTTTGCGGAGGGCCGTCGTCGGACGTCTACTGGATGAACACGGGACACGGCACATGGGTATCGAGCAGTTATTATTTCGAAAAATTGCCCTACTGGGTCAAAAAATACAACGAGACGGCTTTCGCTTCGACGCTGCTCGATCGGGAATGGACACCCGACAAGTCGTTCGAGTCGTACAGGAACACCGACACCACCGTGCTCAGCTTCATTCCCGACACCCAATCGGGCATCGGAAACTTTCTGCGCGGCATCGTCAGGATATTCAAAAAGGACGATCCTCGGACGGACTACGCCATGCTGCAATACATGCCCGCAGGCAATACGCTGGTCAGCAGCTTCGCCCGCGAGACGATCGTGCAGGAAGAACTGGGCAAGGACAACCACACCGACCTGCTGACGATCTGCTACGATACGCCGCGCCTGATCTGCGAACGCTTCGGCCCCCGCTCGATCGAAGTCGAGGACATGTATTATAAGCTCGACCGCGAGATCGGCGAGCTGGTCACTTTCATCCAAGCCCAGTTCGAGCCGGGAGAAGTCGTGATCGCTCTGACCTCGGACCACGGGAGCAGCGACACGTTCCGCGAACAGAGCCGTATCCCGATGGGACTGTTCAACGCCGAGCAGTTCAAGATCATCATGAACGGCTTTCTCAGCGCGCAGTACGAGCCGGGCGAGTGGGTGCTCGGCTACCGCGACCGACAGCTTTATCTGAACCGCGAGCTGATCTACAAATACGGATTCGATCTGGCCGAGGTACAGACCCGTGCGGCAGCCTTCGCGCTTCAGTTCCGCGGCGTATCGGGCGCGCTCACGTCGACCGATATGCAGAGCGGCTATTTCGGCAAAGGATACGGCGAAAAGATGCAGAACGGCTTCTACCCGAAACGCTCGGGCGACGTGACGATCAACCTGATGCCGGGCTGGATCGAACAGCGCACGGGCATCGTATCGCTGTCGGGCTCGCTGTACGAATACGACACGCACGTTCCGATGATGCTTCTGGGCGGATCCGTTCCGGCAGCCACCGTCGAGCGCGACGTGACGGTCAGCTCGCTGGCCCCGACTCTGGCACATATCATGCGAATCACCGTCCCGAACGCCGCCACGGGCGCAATTCTGGACGAAGCGGTTCCTAACGAAAATAAGCGATGACTATCAACGAAGCACAAGACGAAATCATCGGCGAGTTCTCGGTCTTCGACGAGTGGCTCGACAAATACGAGTACCTGATCGAACTGAGCGGCTCGCTGCCGGCAATCGGCGAGGAGCACAGAAACGAGCAGTTCCTGATCCGGGGATGCCAGTCGCGCGTATGGGTCGACGCCGAGCTGCGCGACGGCAAGATTTACTTTACGGCCGACAGCGACGCGATCATCACCAAAGGGATCATCGCGTTGCTGATCCGCGTGCTCAGCGGCCGCACGCCGCAGGAGATCGTCGGCTCGGACCTCTATTTCATCGACCGGATCGGGCTCAGGGAGAACCTCTCGCCCACCCGGGCCAACGGATTGCTCGCGATGATCAAGCAGATGAAACTGTACGCGCTGGCGTACCAAAACAAACAGTAGACGATCCGCCATGACGACACCGGAGGACATTATGCGCATCGAGCAGGACATCGTCCTGACGCTGAAAAACATATACGACCCGGAAATTCCGGTCAACGTGTACGATCTGGGACTGATCTACGAAATAGACGTCGAACCCGGCGGAGAGGCCAATATCCGCATGACGCTGACAGCTCCGAACTGTCCGATGGCCGACCAGTTGCTCGAGCAGATTCACGAGCAGGTGGGCAAGGTCAAGGGTGTCACGTCGGTCAACGTCACGCTGACGTTCGACCCGCCTTGGGACCGCAGCATGATGTCGGAAGAGACGTTGCTCGATCTGGGCCTGATGTAGCCCTTTCACCCCAAAAATCGCCCGATATGCCCGTCAGCCCGAACGAAGCCTTTTTGCGACTTGTGTGGACACACGGTCTGTACACCCGGCTCGATCCGCCCGGAATCGAAGTGATCGACCCCGGGTCGGCCGGTCCGGAAGACGGCATCGACGCGGTGAATGCACGGATCGCCCTCGAGGGAACGGAAATCAGCGGTCCCGTTGCGATCCACGAGCGCGCTTCGGACTGGCGCAAGCACCTGCACCACATCGACAGCAAATACGACCGCTGCATCCTGCATGTCGTGGCACACGACGACGCGGTCGTCTGCCGGACGGACGGATCGGTCGTGCCTACCGTCACGATGAGTTGCCCCCGCGAACTGCAAGAGCGGTATCTCGGCCTGCTCGAGGGAAGCGAATCCTACCGTTGCGGCCAGACGCTGGCGCAAATGCCGGAAGTCAAGCTGTACGGACTGCTGACCGAGCTGACGGTCGAGCGTCTCGAACGAAAGTACAACGACTTTCTGAGCCTCTACCGCGAAACGGGCAACGACTGGAACGAAACGTTCTACGTCATGCTGTTCCGCACGATGGGCGCCGGATCGAACCGCGAGCCTTACATGAAGCTGGCGCGAACGGTACGCTATACGGACCTGTGCAAAGTGCGGGAGTCCGTCGCGTCGGTCGAGGCCCTGCTGCTGGGAGGCGCCGGCCTATTGCAGCCGATCGAGTTTCCCGACCGCTACACGGCCATGCTACAGCAGGAATTCCGCCATTTGTCCCATCGGTTCGAGATCGCGCCGATGCACCGTAGGGAATGGAATCTCGGCAGTCACAATCCGCATCACGCCCCGCTGCTGCGGATCGTCGAGCTGGCCGCCCTGCTCTGCTCGCAGGAGTTCATGTTCTCCCGACTGCTCGGCTGCCGCACGCCGGAACAAGTGAGAGAGGTCCTCTCGGTGCAGGCGTCGGAGTACTGGACCACCCATTATCTGCCCGGACGGCGCAGCCGGTACAGCGTCAAGTCGTTCGGCGACATGATGCTCAACAATCTGACGATCAATCTGGTAGCCCCGATGATGTTCACCTACGGCCACGTCACCTCGGAGGAGGAACTGAAGGAAGCGGCCGTCGAGCTGCTGGAAAAAACCAAGCCGGAAAACAACGTCTACATAAGAGGCTGGAAGTCAAGAGGCGTCGAGGCGGAAAGCGCTTTTTTCACGCAAGGGCTGCTGCAATTGTCGAAAGAATACTGCGAGAAAAAACGCTGCGCCGCATGCAATATAGGCAGGAAGATGCTGTGTTGTCAATAAAAAACACTAAATTTACGCGTTCATTTTCTAAACATTAAATATTACGATACATGAATTTAGTAGCAAGCCTGATCAAGCTGATGTTCGGAACCAAAAGTGAGAAGGACCGCAAGCTGATCGCTCCCTATGTAGAAAAAATCCTCGCCATATATCCGTCCATCGAGCAACTTTCCAACGACGAGCTACGTGCGCGCAGCGCCGCGCTCAAAGCGGCCGTCGCCGACCATATCCGCGAGGACGAGCAGCAGATCGCCGATCTGAAAGCGCAACTGGAGAACCTCGATACTTCGCTCGAAGACAAGGAACGCATTTCGAAGCAGATCGACTCGCTGACCGAGACGATCGACAAAAAGATCGAAGAGAAGCTCGAGGAGATTCTTCCCGAGGCCTTCGCGATCGTGAAAGATACGGCGCGGCGCTTCAAGGAAAACAGCGAAATCGTCGTGACGGCCACCGACTTCGACCGCGAGCTGGCCGCATCGAAGGATTTCGTCCGCATCGACGGCGATCGGGCCGTGTACAGCAACACGTGGACGGCCGGAGGCAACAAGATCACATGGGACATGGTGCATTACGACTGCCAGCTTTTCGGCGGCGTCGTACTGCACAAGGGCAACATAGCCGAGATGGCGACCGGCGAGGGCAAGACGCTCGTCGCGACGCTTCCGGTCTTCCTGAACGCGTTGGCGGGCAAGGGCGTCCACGTCGTGACGGTCAACGACTATCTGGCCCGGCGCGACTCGGAATGGATGGGGCCCCTCTACGAATTTCACGGACTGTCGGTCGACTGCATCGACCGGCACCAGCCCAACTCGCCGGCCCGGCGCAAGGCCTACATGGCCGACATCACGTTCGGCACGAACAACGAATTCGGTTTCGACTACCTGCGCGACAATATGTCGAACTCGCCGGAGGATCTCGTGCAGCGCAAGCATCACTACGCGATCGTCGACGAGGTCGACTCGGTGCTGATCGACGACGCCCGGACTCCGCTGATTATTTCCGGTCCCGTCCCCAAAGGCGACGACCAGATGTTCGAGCAGTACCGGGGAGCCGTCGAGAATCTGTTCAACTTGCAGCGCAATCTGGTGACCCAACTGGTCGCCGACGCGAAGAAGCTGATCGCCGAAGGCAAGAACGAGCAGGGTGGCATCCTGCTCTACCGCGCGCATAAGGGACTTCCGAAATATAAGCCGCTGATCAAATACCTGAGCGAGCCGGGAATCAAGTCACTGATGCAGAAGACCGAGAACATCTACATGCAGGACAACAACCGGCGAATGCCCGAAATCGTCGACGATCTCTACTTCGTCATCGACGAGAAGCTGAACTCGGTCGAACTGCAGGACAAGGGGCAGGAAGTGCTTTCCAAAAACGTCAACGAAGAAAAGTTCTTCGTGCTGCCCGACATGGGGTCGATCGTGGCCGATATCGAGAAAAGCGACATGAGCGCCGAGGAGAAGGCCGCCAAGAAGGACGAGGCGCTGAACGACTACGCGATCAAGTCGGAGCGGCTGCATACGGTCAACCAGTTGCTCAAGGCGTACAGCATGTTCGAGAAGGACGTCGAGTATGTCATCATCGACAATAAAATCAAGATCGTCGACGAGCAAACGGGCCGTATCATGGAGGGCCGCCGCTACTCGGACGGACTGCATCAGGCTATCGAGGCCAAAGAGCGGGTGAAAGTCGAAGCCGCTACGCAGACCTTCGCCACGATCACGCTGCAGAACTATTTCCGCATGTACCACAAGCTGGCCGGCATGACCGGTACGGCCGAAACGGAAGCCAGCGAGTTCTGGAATATTTACAAACTCGACGTGATCGTCATTCCGACGAACCGCCCGGTCATCCGGGACGACCGTGACGACCTGATCTACCGGACCAAGCGGGAGAAGTACGCCGCCGTCATCGACCAGATCGTCGAACTGGTCGAGCAGGGTCGGCCGGTGCTGGTCGGCACGACCTCGGTCGAAATTTCGGAACTGCTCAGCCGCATGCTGAAGCTACGCGGAATCAAGCATAACGTACTGAACGCCAAGCAGCACCAGCAGGAGGCCCAGATCGTGGCCGAAGCCGGCAAGCGGGCGCAGGTCACCATCGCGACGAACATGGCCGGACGAGGCACCGACATCAAGCTGTCGGACGAGGTGAAGGCCGCCGGCGGTCTGGCGATCATCGGCACCGAGCGCCACGAGTCGCGGCGCGTCGACCGTCAGCTCCGGGGCCGCGCGGGCCGTCAGGGCGACCCGGGCTCGTCGCAGTTCTTCGTATCGCTCGAGGACAACCTGATGCGGCTGTTCGGCTCGGAAAGGATCGCCCGTCTGATGGACCGCATGGGTCTCAAGGAGGGAGAAGTCATTCAGGCCGGCATGATGTCCAAGGCGATCGAACGCGCGCAGCGCAAGGTCGAGGAAAACAACTTCGGCATCCGCAAGCGGCTGCTCGAATACGATGACGTGATGAACTCCCAGCGCGAGGTGATATATACCCGTCGGCGCCATGCGCTCTACGGCGAGCGGATCGAGGTCGACCTGAACAATATCATGGTCGATTTCGCAGAAACGTTCGTCGACACTTATTACGACAACGACACCGACTACGAAGACTTCAAGTTCGAGCTGATCCGCCAGGTGGCCGTCCAGCCGTCGTTCGACCAGAACGAGTTCACCGGAGTGAAAAAAGAAGTGCTCGTCGGCATGCTCGTCAAGGACTTTCAGGAGGCTTACGCCCGCCGTATGAGCGCAGTCGCGGCGACGGCCAATCCCGTTATCAAAAACGTATACGAGCAGCACGCCGCCCAATACGAGAATATTTACGTGCCTATCTCGGACGGGCGCCGCGTATTCCAGATTCCGGTGAATCTGAAGAAAGCCTATGAAAGCCAGAGCAAGGAGGTGTACAAAAGCTTCAGCAAGATCGTCATGCTGCTCACCATCGACGAGAACTGGAAAGAGCACCTGCGCGAAATGGACGATCTGCGCCAAAGCGTGCAGAACGCCTCCTACGAGCAGAAAGACCCGCTGCTGATCTATAAGTTCGAGTCGTACAACCTATTCAGCAAGATGCTCGACAAGGGCAACCGCGAAGTGCTCTCGACGCTGTTCAAGGCATTCATCCCGGTCAAAGAAAATCCGGAGAGCGCCATGCGCCAGCAACCGCCCGTCCAGCAGCCCAAGACCGACATGTCGCGCATGCAGACTCTGCGCTCGGAGGCCGCGGCGGCAGCCGGACAAGCCGACCGGGGCAAGCCTTCGCCCGTGCATGTGGAGAAAAAGGTAGGACGCAACGATCCCTGCCCGTGCGGCAGCGGCAAGAAATACAAGCATTGTCACGGAAGAATGGACGCATAGCGTCCGTCGCCTGGACCTTTTTAGAAAGCCGGCCTTGCATATGCAAGGCCGGCTTTCGTTTTCCGGGCAAGCAACCCTTGTCCGCCCCTACACATTTCTGCGACCTGCCAAGCCGGTATCGGCCGGAAGCTGCAAGGCCCCTGCCAGCTCCGAATTCTGAACGTCCAAACAAACGAGACGGCAAGATCCTGACAGACGACACGACGGAAAGAAACGCCGTCAAGTGGTCCCAAAAGAAATCGGCCGATGCCTCGAAACAGCGTTGCCGAACTCGTTTCAAGCCTTATGCATACCGTGACGCTTTACTATACCTGTCCTCGAGTTTTCGATGTTTCCGGCATGAAGTCTCCCTCCGGCGTAAGGAATTCAAGGCAGGGGCTAACCGAATGCACGACTGTGGACCACAAATCGCGAACGACGGATATAGAAATTCCGAGCGCGAACGCATCTGGCACATGTGAGGTATATCCTTGCCGACATGCGTAGCACGGCCTTGAAATTCATTTCGGGAAACAGGTGATCGCAACCTATCTGCCCGCCGGCCTTCTTCTTTACGATGTTCCCCCTCCGGACCCGCTATCCACAAAGTTTCACGGCAGCAAAGCCGCGCCCGCAAAATGGGACAAGAGGCGAAGCAACATTCCCCGACATAAAACCGAAGAAAGAAATTTCAAGCCATATCTCGGTCCCCGCCGAATCATTTATACGAAACAGGCGGAATTCCGGCAAGAACATCTCAATCTGCAAGCAAGGAAGCAGCTGTCGATACCGAAGCGTGCTTTCCGCTAAAACAGCAGCGTATACTCCTTTCCCGCGTCGGTACTCATATCGTACGTATACTTGGCAGGCCGAACGGTCGGAACCGGCTCGGCAACGGGCGACACCACAGGCGGCACGGTCGGCTGAAGGGCGAACAGCGGATTCGGATTCTCCGCTCGGGCAACCCGGAAATCGGTTCCTTTGCACGACTTCAGAGCCGTCGCGGTCCGCAGGCGAAAATTTCCGCCTACCGACGAACGGATCACCGCCCGCCTCAGACGACCGCTCTCCCACTCCATCTCCACAATCTCGAAACCGCCTCGCGCCCGCAGTCCGCACACGCGTCCCGTGCGCCACACATCGGGCAAAGCGGGCAGAAGTTCGACGGCTCCGTCGTGGCTTTGGACCAGCATCTCGGCTATACCGGCCGTGCACCCGAAATTCCCGTCGATCTGGAACGGCGGGTGCGCGTCGAAAAGATTCGGATAGGTGCCCCCCGACTCGGGGCCCCCGCCCTCGGGCGATATCTGGTCGGTAATCAGCTTATAGGCATGATTTCCATCCATGAAGCGGGCCCACAGGCATACCTTCCATCCCATCGACCACCCGGTCGAGGCATCGCCCCTATGTATCAGCGAGATGCGCGCCGCATCGAAAAGCTCCGGAGTCCGATAAGGCGAAATTTGGCGTCCGGGATAGAGTCCCCACAAATGGGACACATGACGGTGGCGATCTTCGGGATCGTCCCAATCCTCCATCCACTCCTGCAACTGTCCCCAGCTTCCTACCTGCATCGGCGCGAGCCGAGAGCGGGCCGTCCGGAGCTCGTCGGCCAAAGCCGCATCCCGTCCAAGGGTCCGGGCCGCTTCGATCGTATTGGAAAACAAGTCGAAAACCATCTGGTTATCCATCGTCGCGCCAGCTACGACGGCATGACGGATTCCCGCCTTCGCGGGAGTGTTCTCCGGCGAAATCGAAGGTACGCAGACCAGCCAGCCGTGCCGGGGCTCCTCGGTCAGAAAATCGAGAAAAAACTCGCAGGCTTCCTTCATCATCGGATAGACCTCCGCCAGATAGGCCGTATCGCCGCTGAAAAGGTAACGGTCCCACAGATGCTGGCAGAACCAAGCGTTCGACGTGGGCCACATGCCGCTGAGCGGCGTATCGACCATGCCGCTGATACGCCAGATGTCCGTATTGTGGTGGGCCGTCCATCCACGCGCCCCGTACATCTGCGAGGCCGCCTGCCGGCCCGTAACGCTCAGGTCGCGGATCATGTCGATCAGCGGAGCGTGCAGTTCGGTCAGGTTCGTAGGCTCGGCCGGCCAGTAGTTCATTTCCGTATTGATGTTGATCGTGTACTTGCCGTCCCATGCCGGAAATCTCTGATGATTCCAAATGCCCTGCAAATTGGCTGGCTGACCGCCGGGCTGAGAAGAACAGATCAGCAGATAGCGACCGAACTGAAAATAGAGCGACGCGAGCTGCGGATCGAAACGGGAGGCGAACTCGCGCACCCGCACGTCGGTCGTCTTATCGGCCTGAGCGTTCGTTCCCAAATCGAGCGATACCCGTTCGATCCACGGACGGTAAGCCGCGATGTGGTCGGCTTTCAGCCGGGAATAGCGCTTTTTCCTCGCACCCGACAGATAGGACTCGGCCCGTTCGACCGGATCGCCGGAAATGTCCCGGTAGTCGTTGAAATTGGTTGCGACCGAGACCAGAATCGTGACGGCATCGGCATCCGTTACCGTAATTCCGACGCTGTCGGCCACCGCTTTCCCTCCCTCAGGCAGGATCTCCGCCACCGTGCGGTACCGTACCATCCCGGGAATCGTCTCGTGTCCGTCGGTCCGGCCGTCGATCAGCAGACGATTGTCGCCCGAGGCGGTTACCCGATAATTATCCATAGGCGTGGCGAACGAAGTCCGAAACGAAATCCGCCGCCGCTCGGAAGCGGTCAGGCGGACTACGGCCACCTGATCGGGGAAGGAGGTGAACATCTCCCGCTCGTAACGCACGCCGTCCACGACATAGCGCACGGTCGCTACGGCCGTCTCCAGATTCAAATCCCTATAGAACTCCGAGCAAACTTGATGTCCCGGAAAATCGAGCAGCAGCGACCCGGCCGTCTGGTACGGCATCCCGTGAGACGCGTGCAGCGAAAACTTTTCGTCGCACAGCTCGAAAGCCTCGTCGTACTTTCCCCCGAAAATCAGCCGCCGGACCTCGGGCAGCGCGGCCAAAGCCTCCGGACTGACATTGTTATGGGGACCGCCGGCCCAAATGGTCTCCTCGTTAAGCTGAAGCTCCTCGCGGCCGCTACCGCCGTACACCATGACGCCCAAACGGCCGTTGCCCAACGGAAGCGCCTCCTCCCAGCGGGAAGCAGGCTCGTCGTACCAAAGCTTCAGCGTCCGGGAAGCCGGTCCGGCAGAAAGCATGCACGGAAAAAAGAACGAAACGGAAAGCAAAAAAAGAAATCTCATGGTCGGAACGATCGATTATTTCACAAACATTTTATTGAAGCCCGTCCTGCGACAGATGCGTGCTGATCGGCCGAGGATCGTCCGAAGCCGGAAAATCCAGCCCGAAGAGCTCTCGGCCCAACGGGCGGACGGCGGAACCGTCCAGTTTGCTCGGATCGTAGCCCGTCTCGCACTCGAAAGGCATCACGTAAGCCAGCACAGACCAGCCCCAGAACCGCTTCAAGCCGAGTCCCTCCCCGCTCTCTCCGTCGTAGAACTCGCGGGTTACCTCATTGCGCTTATAAACCAGATCGACCGTCTTGCGGGCCAGTTTGCGGGCGACGTCCGCATATCCGTAGTCGAGCAGCCCGTGCATAATCATGTAATTGATCGGAATCCACGTCGTACCCCGCCAGTTGCACCCCCAGTCGCGGATATCTCCCTGAACATAATCGGGCTCGGTCTTGGCATAGCAGGCTACCGGAAATTCCGTCCAAAACTCATCGGGGTCGGTCAGATGCTCTCTCACCAGCCGCTCGGCCCGGCGAGGCGGAACGATTCCGGCCCACAGGGGGATGAATCCCGCGGCGGACTTCACCCGGACCAGCTCGCCGGTATGCTCGTCCCGGTCATAGTAAAAGCCGTCCTCCTCGTCCCAGAAGACCGTATTGATCTTGTCGGCCAGCAGGGCGGCACGCACGCGGAACCTTTTCGCGTCCTCCGCCTTGCCGAGCTTCTCGGCCATCAGCTCCATCGCCCGGAGCTCCCGGTAAATATAGCAGGCCAAATCGACCCCTTCGTATCGGAATTCGTCCAGCCGGCCGGCCCGGCTGATCTGGTTGTCCATCCCGCTGTGGTCGGAACTGTTCCAGACGGGCAGCCCGTTGCGGTCGAAATCGCAGTAGCGCATCCAGTAATCGATGCTCAGCATCAATTGTTCGTAATACGAGACCGATTTGAACGCCGGACCTATCTGCATCCGGCCCCGGTCGCCGCGCTCCTCCAGCCAGGCATAGTCGCCCGTCTGCCGGGAGCCCAGCTCGGCGATTTGGGCCAAAAAGGGCTTGAAATGCTGCCTTTCCCGTTTCTCTATCAGCGTACGGGATATGAAGCCGTTGACGCACTGCTGGTTCAAAAAGCTTTTCAGATTGGTAAAACAGTAATCCGATATTCCGAAATAGCTCATATAGAGATTCTCGAAATACAGGTCCCAGTCGTACATTTCATGGTAGGCATACCCGGTCAGCAGCTTCCGCCCGTCGGGCTCGTACAGCACGACGCCGCAAGCCGCTATATCCCGGTTCACCTCTTCGATCCGGCGCAGGAAGTCATCCCCGGCCCCGATTTCATATTGGCTGACGACCTTTCGGAACGTTTTTGCCGGCGTCTGTCCCTGCATATGGGTCAGCAGAAGGGAGCCGAGAACCGGCAGGCAGAAGAATCTGAGCATCGATGTTTTCATAAGCAAGTCCATCTATCACGGCACCGATCAAATTTACGCATTTATTTGGTAAAACGCCATGGGTTTCATGGCCGGAACATTTCTTCCGAAGTTTCGTCTCGCATTTGAAACCCATTGTCAGTCCCTCCCCCGATGCAAAGAACACCGGAGTTTGGAGAGAATATGGCCTCAGGCATGTCAAATAATCAACGAAAGGAAGGCTTCCCGGACAAGGGAATTAGAAATCCGCCGGATCGCAACGGCCATGGCTGTAGGCTACGAGCGAATGACGCCATGAAAATGTTCGCAAGTCGGAAGCCTGTCCTACACCGATACCTCGATTATACGATCGGCACGGACATGCGCAACCGAAACCCGACAGGATTTCACCGATAGGCAGGGAAACGTTTCCATATCGTGAACGCCCAAGAGAGCGCTTCGATACACGGCCCCGCTTGAAAATATCGTTAATTTATCGGCAAAAGGCGGTTTCAAGGCTCGCTTCTTCCGATAATTTTTCTAATTTTATACTGTACACCAAACCTAAATAAACAAGAGATGAAAAAAATTCTGATTCCGGTCTTGCTATTGGGCTCGCTGTCTCTGAGCGGTCAAATCCGCAACGACGAAGTCTTCGAACTGCCCGAGATGGAAATAAGCGACCTGCGCAACGACATCCGGATTCCGGACGTCGACGGTTTCCATGTGCTCAAATGCGACTTTCACACGCACACGATCTTCTCGGACGGCCGCGTATGGCCGACCATGCGCGTCGACGAGGCATGGAAAGACGGCCTCGACGCCATCGCCATCACGGACCATATCGAAGTCCGCCCGTGGAAACCGTTCGTATCGGGAGGCGATCTGAACTCGTCGTTCGACATCGCCAAGCAGCGGGCCGACCAGATCGGATTCATCGTGATCAAAGGCATCGAGATCACGCGCGCGAAACCGCTGGGGCATATCAACGCGCTGTTCATTACCGATGCCAATCCGATCGAGACGCCCGAACCGCTGGACGCCGTGAACGAGGCTTACCGTCAGGGCGCCTTCATCATGTGGAACCATCCGGGCTGGCCCGACGACCGATGCACGATGTACGACGTGCACGAGCAGCTGATCAAGGAGGGTAAGATCCACGGCGTCGAGGTATTCAACTCGGCCGAATACTATCCGAAAGCGATCGACTGGTGCCGCGACCTGAAACTGGCTTTCCTCGCAAACAGCGATATCCACAGCACGACGGGCGACAGTTACCATCCCAAACCGCTGGGACGCCCGGTGACGCTCGTTCTGGCCAAGGAACGCTCGGAGGCCGGTATCCGCGAAGCGATGTTCGCCGGACGGACGATCGCCCTGTTCGACGACCTGCTGGCCGGCCCCGAGGCGCTGCTGACCGGCTTGGTGAAGGCTTCCATCAACAGGCGTGTCATCAGCAGCGACGAGCAGGGAGAACTGGTCGAGCTGACCAACCGCTCGGACATCCCGTTCCGGGGCACGGTCGAGGGAAGATCGATCAGCCTGCCCGCAGGGAAAACGATCCGGACGAGACTCCCGGCCCGGTGCACGATCAAAATGAAAAACTGCTACACGGGGAACGGGCAAGCGCTCGAAATAGCCTACCCGTTCCAATAGCTCGCCCCCTCCCGGAACAGCCGTTCCGGACAGTTTCATAACAAAGGCCGGATGTTGCTTCGAAGCAACATCCGGCCTTTGTTCCGTTCCGCTCGGCGAGCGGACGTAGGTCGATCCCCTCGTCACGATCGGTCTGCACGACACCAAGCCGCATGCGCAGAATCGCAAGCCGTAGCCGTCCCTGCGATCGTCTTTCAATCAGGATGCGACCGGCGTCCTCATTCCCGGTACGTTCTGTTCACCGGATTCATGCCGGATGATCCTCATACGGCGCGCCCGAAACGACACCCGAACGTCCTTCTCAAGATAAAACACGGAACAATGCTTCGTCGTACACTCCGGTAACAGCGAGGGGCGAGAATTCTATTCCCGCCCTGCCCGTCCGGAAGGTTTGCGGACGACATAGACGATCTCGCTGCGCAACCCGTACAACTTGACCGCCTCGGGCGACAGACTGCGCACGTAGTCGATCTCCTCGACGTCGAAGCCGGCCTCGGAGAGACGCCGGCCGTAGTCGCGGCCGTAATCGCGCAGATGGTCTTTCTGTCCGAAATGCCGCTCCCGCTCCGCGGGGTCGGTGATCGACGGGTCTTCGTAAGTCGTCTCGCGCTCCATGTTGACCGGCGAGAGCATGATGCCCCATCCGCCCGGCCGCATCACGCGGTACATTTCGCGCATCGCGCGGCGGTCGTCGTCGACATGCTCGAGAATATGGTTGCAGAATATCACGTCGAACTCGCCGTCGGGAAAAGGAATCCGCTGAATGTCCATCTTGACCTTCGCCAGCGGGGACTCCAGATCGGCCGTCACGTAATCGAGCGCCGGCAGCTTCTCGAAACGCTTCAGAAAGCAGCGCTCGGGCGCGACATGCAGCAGACGGGCCGGCGTCTCGAAGAAAGCGGTCTCGTTCTTCAGATAGAGCCACATCAGCCGGTGACGCTCGAGTGCCAGACAACGGGGACACAGCGCATTCCCGCGCGGATTCACATAGCCGTACGGCATAAAGCGTCTATAATGCGCACCGCAGACCGGACACTCCACGCCGCGCCCCGCATAGGCGAGACCCAGCACCGGCGTGCACAGATGCACCACCCGCTGGATATACCGTCGAGGGACATGCCTCAGTACGAATCGGATCAGTCTTTTCATGGTCGCCGGCGTTATTCTTCCTTCAAGGCTTCGGATACTTCCTGTTCGGCCTTGCGCAGCTTCTCACGGCACAGCCTGATCAGCTCGGCGGCGCGCTTGACCTGCGCCCCCAGCTCGTCTACGCTCATCTGCCCGTCGTTGAACTTTTCGAGGATTCGCTCCACTTCCTCGACGGCCTGCGTGTAAGTTAATTTCGGAGGTGTCATATTGGTTTGATTTTATCGATTTGCGCTTCGAACGTGCGGGAATGCGTCTCGATCTCGACCCGGTCGCCCGGATGCAGCGCGAGCGGATCGGCCAGCGCCCCGCCTTTCTGGCGAACCACCGAAAAGCCCATCTCCAGTATCCGCCGGGGATCGCGCGAAGCGACCAGATCGCCCGTCAGCGTGAGTTCGCGGCGACGCACGGATAGGAAATCGAAGCTGCGATGGCGCAGCATCGACGCGAGATTGTCCGCCCGGAGCCCGTGATTCGCCAAAGCGAAACGGGCAGCCTGAGCGACTCCGGAACGCAGCGTTCCGAGCCGATCGCCGCTCCGGCGGACCGCTTCGGTCGCACGGTGTCCTAGCTCCGCGCCTGTCCGCTGCAGACCCAGCGAACACTCATGTACCAGTCGCATGGTCTGCTGCTCCAGGCGCATCGCCTGCTCGCGCAGAAAGGTCGTACAGCCGCCGAGCATCTCTTCCGCCCACTCGGCCAGCCGGCCGCGAAGCGAGTCGAGCAGGGCCTCGAACTCGGCCATCTTGTTTTTCAGATAGACGGCGACGGCCGTCGGAGTCTTGAGCGACACGGCGGCCACCAGATCGGCCACGCTCCGGTCCTTGTCATGGCCGATCCCGGCGATCACCGGCAGCGGGAACTGTGCCAAATGGCAGCACAGCCGATAGCTGTCGAAACTGCCCAGATCGCTTTGCGATCCGCCTCCGCGAATCAGCACGACCGCATCGAAGTCGTCCAGCGCGTCGGCCACGGTCTCCAAAGCCCGGACGATCGACTCCTCGGACTCGGCTCCCTGCATGAAGGCGTCGAACAGCGTCACTTCGAAACGATAAGGGCCGGACGACAGTTCCTTCATGAAGTCCTGGTACCCGGCCGCGTTGCGCGACGAGACGACGGCCAGACGCTGCACGACGGCAGGCATCGGCAACTCGCGGTTCATGTCGAACACTCCGTCCCGCTGCAACTGCTCGATCGTCTGCCGGCGCTGGCGCTCCATATCGCCGAGCGTGTAGGAAGGATCGATGTCCGTGATCTGAAGCGACAGTCCGTAAAGCTCATGGTAGGAGACGAGAGCCTTGACGAGCACCTTCAGTCCCGCGCAAAGCGTCTGTCCCCCGGTGGCAGCGCCGAAATAGGAAGCGATCATCCCGTACGTGCTGCGCCAGATCACCGCGCTGATCTTCGCCTTCGGGACATGATTGGCCCCCCCTTTCTCGACCAGTTCCAGATAGCAGTGCCCCGAATAGTTGACTTTCAGCTCGCTGATCTCGGCCGTCACCCAATACGGCAGCGGATGGGCGTCGTCGATGCCTCGCTTGATAAGCGACTGAAGCTCGCTGAGGGTTATATGCTGCGGCATGGCTGGCTATCGTTCGTTTCTCAGTTATTGACCCGGAAAACCTTCTGGACCCCCTTGATCCGCATCAGCGAATAGATCACCGCATCGACGACCTGCGTGCTGGTCACTTCGATGTTGATCAGGCCCGAGAGCGTGCCGCCCGAGGAATTCAGGCTCATCGAGCGGATATTGATCTTCAAGTCGCGATTGATGACCTCGGCGATCTTGTTCACGAGTCCCGTCAGGTCGTCGGCCTGAATGCGGATCGCGGCGCGGAACGCGCCCTTGGCTCCCTCGGCCTGCCAGCGGGCCGGAAGCACGCGATACGGATAGCGCTCCTTGAGCCTCTGGGCGTTCGGGCAATCCTGCCTGTGAATCGTAATGCCGCCGCTGACCGTCGTAAAGCCGAAAATCTCGTCGCCGAAGATCGGATTGCAGCATTTGGCCAGTTTGTACTCGATATTGCTCAGCGACTCGTCGATAATCAGCGCGTCGTCGCTCTCGACGCTCACCTTCGTAACCGGCACCTCGCGGACCGGTCTTTCGTCGAGACTGTCGGACAGATAGCGCGTCAGCACTTCCTTGATGTCGGCCAGCACGATCTTCTGTTGCGCGATCTGGCCGTACAGCTCGGTTCCCGTCTTCAGCTTGTAGTATTTGCAAAGCACCATGACGGCGTCGTCCATCGTGACCGAGAGCTTCCAGTTCTTGATCTTGCGCTCGAGCTCCTCGCGGCCGAGACTGGCCGCCTGAGCCTGCTGCTCGCGCATATAGGCCTTGATCCGACTCCGGGCCTTGGCCGTCGTGACGATATTCAGCCAGTCGGCTTTGGGCTTCTGCTGCTTGGACGTCAGAATCTCGACGATATCGCCGTTGTGCAGTACCTCGCGCAGCGAGACATTGCGGTGGTTGACCTTACCCCCGACGCAAGTCATTCCCAGACCGGAATGGATATCGAAAGCGAAATCGAGCACCGTCGCACCCTCGCTGAGCTTGCGCAAGTCGCCGTTGGGAGTGAAAACGAACACCTCGCCCGAAGAGAGCTTCGCATCGAACTTTTCGGCAAGCGACTGCGTCTGCGTCGTCTCCATGATCTCGCGCAGCTTCGAGAACCACTGCTCGGTCCCCAGACCGCCCCCCTTGACACCCTTGTAACGCCAATGGGCGGCCACGCCGCGCTCGGCTATCTCGTCCATCCGTTCGCTGCGGATCTGTATTTCGACCCAACGGCCCGTATCGGTGACGACCGTCGTATGCAGCGATTCATATCCGTTCGACTTCGGAATCGATATCCAATCGCGCATACGGTCCGGATTGGGCGTATAGAAATCGGTCACGATCGAGTAGATACTCCAGCACTGCGCCTTCTCCTGTTCCCGGGGGCAATCGATGATGATCCGGATCGCGAACAGGTCGTACACCTCGTCGAAGCCGATGCGCATCCGCTTCATCTTGCGCCAGATCGAGTAGATCGACTTGGTGCGGCTCTTCAGGTGATACCGGATGCCCTGCGCCCGCATCTTCTCCTCGATCGGCCGGACGAAGCCTCGGATGAATTGCTCGCGCTCGGCAGCCGTCTCGGCGATCCGTTTCTCAATATAGGCGTAATCGGCCGGCTCGAGGTACTTCAGCGCGATGTCCTCCAGTTCCGACTTGATATTGTACAATCCCAGCTTATGAGCGATCTGCGCATAAAGGTTCAGGCTCTCCCACGACTTTTTCTTCCGCTTCTGCTCGGGAAATATGTCGAGGATACGCATCACCTCGAGCCGGTCGGCCAGCTTGATCAGAATGACCCGGGGATCGGTCGAGTACGAGACGATCAACTCGCGGAAATTGTCGATCTGGTCGTTGGCCACCTTCGGGTCGACGTCCGATATGTTGCACAACCCCTGCAGAATGCCGACGCACTGCTCGCCGAAGCGATTGCCGATCTTGTAGACGTCCATCAGCTGCAGCCGCACGACATCGTGCAGCAGCGTCGAGATCGTCGAGTTGCGTCCCAGCCCGACCTCCCGGATCACGATCATCGCCGTATTGATCGAATGCGCGACCAGCGGCGTGCCGTCGTGGCGGGCCATGCCCTTCAGGCGGTCGACCGCCAAACGCAACGCTTCGTGGACCAAGGCGTACACCTCGTCGTCAAAAATGGAACGAGCCGTTTCCAGAAACGGCCGGTAATACTGCGGCTCGAGATCGATCTCCCTCTCAATTTCTTCCATGTTTCCAACGGATCTTTCCGCGCTAAAGTTAGTAAAAATCTTCCGGACTTTCCGCCGTGCCCGGTTGGGGGCGGTCCCGTTCTGTCTTTCAAACGAAACGGTCGGCCGACATATTGCCGCGAAAAGTCGTTTTTTGCGTTCTTAAAGTCGGAACCCGTCCTCTGAAAAGACGCGGAAAGCCGCCTGCAGGACGGCTTTCCGCGCGGTTTCCGTCGCACGGCCTACCGTCGCGCGAGCTTGTGCGGCCTGAGCATGTTCTCGGGCGAGAGCACGCTGTCGAGCTCCTCTCGGCTCATCAGCCCCTGCTCGAGCACCAAATCGTATATGCCCTTGCCGGTGCGGAGCGCCGTCTTGGCCAACTCGGTCGAGGTTTCGTAGCCCAGATAGGGATTGAGAGCCGTCACCACTCCGATACTGTTGCGCACCATCCGGCGACAGGTCTCCTCGTTGGCCGTGATGCCCGTGACGCACCGGTCGCGCAGCGTGTTCATGCTGCGGATCAGCATCTCGATGTTCTCAAACAGGCTGTATACGATGATCGGTTCCATGACGTTCAGCTCCAACTGGCCGGCCTCGGAGGCGATCGTAATCGTCAGATCGTTTCCGATTACCCTGAAAGCCACCTGATTGACGACTTCGGGGATCACCGGATTGACCTTGCCGGGCATAATCGACGAGCCGGGCTGCATCGGCGGCAAGTTGATCTCGCCCAGACCGGCCCGGGGGCCGGAAGACAGCAGCCGCAAGTCGTTGCATATCTTCGACATTTTCGTCGCCAGCCGCTTCAAGGCCGACGAATTCATGATGAACGCGCCCGTATCGTTCGTGGCCTCGATCAGGTTCGTCGCCGCGACGACGGGCAGGCCGGTAATCTCGCGCAGATAACGGATGCACAGCGGCGAGTAGTCGGGATCGGCATTGATCCCGGTCCCGATAGCCGTCGCGCCCATGTTCACCTCCAGAAACAGGCGATAGTTCTGCTCGATGCGGTCGATCTCCTCCGACAAATTCGCGGCATAGGCCTCGAACTCCTGCCCGAGCGTCATCGGCACGGCATCCTGTAGCTGGGTGCGTCCCATTTTGATCACATGCGCGAACTCCGCCCCCTTGGCCCGGAACGCATCGACAAGCCAGCGAAGCGTTTCGACCAACTTTTGAAGACTGAATATCAAAGCGATACGCACAGCCGTCGGATAGGCGTCATTCGTAGACTGCGAACGGTTCACATGATTGTTCGGATGGCAGTAGTCGTACTCGCCCCGCTCGTGCCCGAGCAGCTCCAGTGCACGGTTCGCAATCACCTCGTTGGCATTCATGTTCGTCGACGTACCGGCGCCGCCCTGCACCATGTCGACCACGAAATGCTCGTGCAGCCTGCCCTGCTCGATCTCGCGGCAGGCATCGACAATAGCCCGTGCCGTCGGACCGTCCAGCAGTCCCAGATCGCCGTTCGCCCGCGCCGCGGCTTCCTTGACCATCGCCAGCGCGCGAATCAGTTCGGGGTAAAAATGAAGACGCACGCGACCGATGTCGAAATTCTCGATCGCGCGCATAGTCTGTATTCCGAAATAATACTCGACCGGTATGTCTTTCTCGCCGAGCAAATCGTGCTCGCGACGAAACCGGCCGGAAAGCGGACTAATTGTAATATCCATAACGGAATCGGTTTTGATCCGTTACAAATCTAACCATTTAATCGAAAACATGGTAACGGTTTCCCGCAAAAACATACAAGAAAAAAGCCTGTTTTCCGCTCTTCGGATATTCAGGGTCACAAAGACTCAAACCCCTCTTTATCCGGATCGTTCCCGATATTTCCGCACTTTCGGTACGACCAGCGGCAGCGCTGCCGGCATCCCGTTCCGTACGCGCTTTAAAGAATACGTACGGCAATGGCGTGCCGGACATCCGACACGCCATGATGCTGTTTCGGTCGCGCGATCTTCCCGTCAGCTCTGTCCGTGCATGCAATGGCACAAACTTTCTGCCGGGAAGAGAAAACCGATATTCTGCAATTCCGGCTGACTTTCGTAAGCGATCGTATTCGGCGACTCTTATTTCAGATACGAGTCGAGCAAGCCGGCCATCTCGGCGGCCAGTTCGGCCGATTTCTCGGCAGCCGCCTCGGCGAAACGCTCGGTCGAATCGGCATAGATAATGCCGCGAGAGGAATTGACAAGCAATCCGCAGCGGCCGTTCATCCCGTAACGGGCGACCTCTTCGAGACTGCCGCCCTGCGCCCCCACGCCGGGCACCAGCAGGAAATGATTCGGAATCAGGCGACGGATTCCCCTCAGCATTTTGGCCTGCGTGGCTCCGACGACGAACATCAGGTTGTCGGTCGTTCCCCAGCCGCATGCCGTATCGATCACCTTCTCGTACAGATAGCCGCCGTCCTCCATACGCTGCAGCTCGAAATCGGCCGCGCTCGGATTGGACGTAAGCGCCAGAACGACCGCCCATTTCCCCTCGTATTGCAGGAAAGGCCCGACCGTATCGTAACCCATATAGGGAGAGACGGTCACGGCATCGGCCAGATTTTCGGAGAAAAACGCCCGGGCGTACATCTTCGACGTATTCCCTATGTCGCCCCGCTTCGCGTCGGCGATAATCAGCATATCGGGATAGCGCTCGCGGATATATTCGACCGTCCGGCGGAAGCTCTCCCAGCCCTTCGCGCCGCTCTCCTCGTAAAAGGCCATGTTCGGCTTATAGCAGACGGCATAGGGAGCCGTCGCGTCGACGATCGCCCGGTTGAAAGCAAAAACGGGATCGTCCTGCGAAAGCAGGTGGCGAGGAATCTTGTTCACATCGGTATCGAGCCCCACGCAGAGAAAGCTGCGCTTGGAGCGGATTTGCGAAAAAAGCTGTTCGGATGTCATATATATCGTATTAACATGATGCACTTTACACATTCGTTCCTCGTTCCTTTCTCCTGAACGGCCCTGCTGTTTCGGAGCGGGCCCCCACACTCCATGCCGGCAATTCGGACTTTCGCTCCTCGAAACGATTCAATCTGCGCCCCGCGATGCGAAAAACGATGCGGACACCCCTATCGGGCAGCGATTCCGGGCCGGCGAGCCGATCACAGGCAAGAACGGATTATCGCCCGGCAAATATTCGCGCGCTGCAAAATCAGGGGAACTGCGCGCCGTACGACAGCAGCGCAATCGTTCGCACCGTTTCCGACCGCCGCAACCGACAGAACGGCCGCTTCTCCGGAAAGCCGACCGGCCTCCCGACTCCAACTCCGATCTCCGCCGTGACCGCAACGCATGGGGAAACACGAACTAAACTTCGCTCGCCTTCAGACGCTCGGCATTCTCGGCTACCTGCAGCTTGTCGAGAATCTCCTGCAGATCGCCGTCCATCACGGCACTCAGATTATAGAGCGTCAGGTTGATCCGGTGATCCGTCACGCGGCCTTGCGGATAGTTGTACGTGCGAATCTTGGCGCTGCGGTCGCCCGTCGAAACCATCGTCTTGCGCTTCGAAGCGATTTCGTCCAAGTATTTCTGGTACTCGAGATTGTATATGCGCGTGCGCAACTCTTCGAAAGCCTTGTCGAAGTTCTTGAGCTGCGACTTCTGGTCCTGACACTGCACGACGATTCCCGTCGGGATATGGGTCAACCGGATGGCCGAATAGGTCGTATTGACCGACTGGCCGCCGGGACCCGAAGCGCAGAAAATATCCTTTCGGATATCGTTCATATTGATCTCCAGATCGAACTCCTCGGCCTCGGGCAGCACGGCTACCGAAGCGGCCGACGTGTGCACGCGGCCCTGCGTCTCGGTCTGCGGCACGCGCTGCACGCGGTGCACGCCCGATTCGTACTTCAGCACGCCGTAGACGCCCTCGCCCGTAACCTTCATCACGACTTCCTTGAAGCCTCCGGCCGCGCCTTCGTTTGCGCTGTTGATCTCGTACTTCCAACCGCGCTTTTCTACGTATTTGATGTACATGCGCAGCAAGTCGCCGGCGAACAGGGCGGCCTCGTCGCCTCCCGTGCCGCCGCGGATTTCGACGATCGCGTTCTTGCCGTCCTGAGGATCGGCGGGAATCAGCAACAATTTGATCCGTTCCTCGAGCGAGGCGAGCTCGGGCTCGAGTTCGAGCACTTCGGCACGGGCCATTTCGCGCAACTCGTCGTCTTTCTCCGTAGCGAGGATCTCCTTCGCCTCGGAGAGATGGTTCAATGCCGTGCGGTATTTCTCGCTCGCTTCGACTACCGGCTGAAGCTCCTTATACTCCTTGTTGAGGGCGACGAATTTCTTCATGTCGGCAATCACTTCGGGATCGGTCATCTGCTGACCGATCTCCTCGTACTTTATCTTCAGCCCGTCGAGACGGGCAAGCATCGAATTTTCTGGCATAGGAAACGGGGCTTAATCGTATCGCGTCCGCGCCGCATCGTCCGACCGAGGCGCAGGAACCGTCGATTACGCGACCACAAAGGTAATCGTTTTTTTGATTTTTCGTATCTTGCGCGCCACGCGAGAACAACATGAAAAAGAAACTGCTGGAAATCGCCGCATACACGTTCGTCGCTTGGGGACTCGTCGGGGCTTTCGTTCCTCTGATACCGACGACTCCGTTTCTGCTGTTGGCGGCATACTGTTTCGCCCGGAGCAATCCGATGCGCAATCGCTGGCTGTACCGCAACCGGATTTTCGGGCGATACCTGCTCGATTACCAGCAGGGACGCGGCATACCGAGCGGGGTCAAGACCTCGGCCCTGATCACGATGTGGAGCTCGATGATGTTCACCGCCATCGTACTGATCGACCGCTGGTGGATCAGAATTCTGCTTTTTGTCGTATCTTTGTTCGTCACGATCCACATACTCCGAATAAAAACCGGCGGCCATGAAGCCCGAAATTCTCCTTCTCGTCCCGACTCTGCCTGAAATCGAGCCCTTTCTCCGTCAGCAGGGAAAGGGTTACGGCCCCGTGGTCACGGGCATAGGCCCTTACCGATGCGCGGCGGCGACGCAGGAGGTCATCATACAGCGGCGGCCGGACATGATGATCTTATGCGGCATCGCAGGGAGATATCCCGCCAGCGCGCTGGCGGTAGGCGATGCCGTGCTCGTCGGAAGCGAGCGGGCGGCGGACATGGGTTCCTTCGAAGGAAAGGGGTTCGTTCCGAAGTTTTCCGAACGGTACGACTGTCCGCATATTCCGGCGGATGCTCCGTTGCCGGTCGTCGCCTCGAACAGCGTGAGCGGAGCGGCCTCGCCTCATGTCGATCGGAGCGCCGCACAGATCGAGAATATGGAAGGGGCCGCTTTTTTCGACGTCTGCCTGCGCGAGCAAATACCTTTCTGGGAGCTCCGCGCGATCTCGAATACGGTCGGCGAGCCTTTCGGCCAATGGAATATTCCGCTGGCGACCGACGCGCTGGCCCGAGCGATAGGCCGCCTGCTGCAAACGGCGGAAAATACGTACCGCACCGCGCGGCCTTCCAACGACACATAAGTCTACGGCCGGACGGTTTCGCCTCCGGCCGAGCGGCGAAAGCCGCATACTGCGCGGCACCGTCCGCTTACCAAGCGCAGACAAAGCGCATAGAAACGCAATAAACGAAAAGCATGAAACTCAAACTGAGCATATCGACCTGTCCGAACGACACGTTCATGTTCGACGCGATGCTTCACCGGCGGATCGACACCGAAGGACTCGACTTCGATCTGACCATGGCCGACATCGAGCAGCTCAACGCCGCGGCGCTCGCCGGAGAGCCCGACATAACGAAACTGAGCTACGCGAGCTTCCCCCTCGTCGCGGACCGCTACCAGATACTCGGCAGCGGAAGCGCGCTCGGTCGGGGCAACGGGCCACTGCTGGTCAGCCGGCACAAGCTCTACCCGGACGAACTGCGCGACGCTCGCATCGCGATCCCGGGCGAGCACACGACCGCAAACCGGCTGTTGTCGCTGTTTTTCCCCGAAGCGTCCGACAAACGGGTTTACCTGTTCTCCGATATCGCCGACGCCGTTCTGAGCGACGAATGCGACGCCGGCGTACTGATCCACGAAGGCCGATTCACGTACCGCGGGAAGGGATTGCGGCTCGTAGCCGATCTGGGAGAGGAGTGGGAGAAACGCACTTCGCTGCCGTTGCCGCTCGGAGCCATCGTCGTTTCGCGCCGACTGGACGAGCAACTGGCCCGGACGGTCGAGCGCGTACTGCGCCGCAGCGTGGAATACGCCTTTGCTCATCCCGAAGCATCGGCCGGCTTCGTGCGCAGCCATGCCCAAGAACTGAGCGAGGAGGTGACGAAAAGCCATATCGAGCTGTTCGTGAACCGCCATTCGGCCGATCTGGGCGAGGAAGGCCGCCGGGCCGTCGTGCGGCTGCTGGAACTCGAAAACGAGGAGGCATTCCTATGATACGGGAAACGCTCGAACGGCTCCGGGCCGAAGACAACCTGAGAGAACTGCCGAGGATAGAAATCCGAGGAAAATACGTCGTCTGCGACGGCAAGCGATACCTGAACCTGTCGTCGAACGACTATCTGGGACTCGCCTGCAGCGACGCCGACCGGAAATTCATGCAACGGCAGCCCGACGACGGGGCTTTTCTGCTGAGCAACCCCTCGTCGCGGCTCGTCACCGGCAACAGTTCCGACTATGCGCGACTCGAGTCGGCCTTGTCGGAACTCTTCGGCGGCCGCTCGACGCTGGTCGCGGGATCGGGCTATCTGGTCAACGCGGGCGTCCTGCCGGCTCTGACGGGCAAGGGCGACCTGATTCTGGCCGACAAGCTCGTCCATGCGAGCCTGATCGACGGACTGCGGCTCGGCGAGGCCGAGTGGCGGCGGTTCGGGCACAACGACACGGAACATCTGGAACGCCTGCTGGCCAGACACCGCGACGCCTATCGGAACGTATGGATCGTCACCGAGTCGATTTTCAGCATGGACGGCGACTGCGCCCCGCTCCGCAAGCTCGCGGAGCTCAAAGACAAGTACCGCTGCAAGCTATATGTGGACGAGGCGCACGCATTCGGCGCCTATGGCCCCGGCGGCCGGGGGCTGGCCGCTCAGGAAAGCGTCGAGGACGCCTGCGACATCCGCATCGCGACGCTCGGCAAAGCCATAGCGTCGCAGGGAGCCTTCGTCATCACGGACCCGCTGACACGCGACTTGCTGGTCAACCGGATGCGGACGCTGATCTTTTCGACCGCGCTGCCGCCGATCTCGCTGCGGTGGTCCGAGCACGTCGTGCGCGCATTGCCTTCGATGGACGACCGGCGCGAGCGGCTCCGCGAATACGCGCGCACGATCACGGGCGACGACCGGCATACGCACATCATTCCGATCATGGCCGGCGAGAACGCCCGGGCCATCGAGATGAGCCGCCGCTTGCGCGAGGCGGGCTTCTGGGTCGTGCCGATCCGCTACCCGACCGTGCCCAAAGGTACAGCCCGGATTCGGGTGTCGCTCAGCGCGGCACTCGAACGAGCAGATATCCTCCAATTCGTCGAAGCATGCAAAAACATTGGCTGAAGCGCATCGGCGCGCCCGATCTGATCGTCGTCGCCCTCGGCTGGGCTTCGGAGCCCCGGCTGGTACAAAACATTCCGACCGAGGGGCACGACGTGCTGGTCCTGTACGACTACCGGACGCTGGAGCCGCTCGCGGCAGCCGATACGGCCCCCTATGGACAGATCACGTTGCTGGCCTGGTCGTTCGGCGTATGGGTAGCCGAGCAGGTTTGCCGGGACATTCCGTTTCGCCGTGCCGTGGCCCTCAACGGCACTCCGCTTCCGGTCGACGCCCGCTACGGCATTCCGCCGCAGGCGATGGCCGTAACGCGGCAAGGCATCCGCCGGACGGGAACCGACCTGTTCGACCGCCGCGCCTACGGCACGTATTATGATCGGTTGTCGGAAACGCTGCACACCCGTCCGCTCGAAGAACTGTGCGACGAGCTCGACGCGTTGAGCGAAGCCGCCGCCGAACCGTACCGCCCGAACATCGAATGGAGCGCGGCCGTCGTAGGAGGCGCCGACAGGATATTTCCTCCGGCCCATATGGCCGCTTACTGGAAAGAACTGGCCGTCCCCGTACCCGACATGCCGCACTACCCTTTCGGTGACCGGACCGCAATGGAAAAACTGTTGAAAAGCAACGAACCATGACAACCGACAAACAACTGCTCAAAAGCCGTTTTTCGGCCAGACTGCGCGACTACGACTCGCTGGCCGTCGTGCAAGACGCCATATGCGGCCAGCTGGCCGAAATGACCGGCCGCAACTGCACCCGTCCGGTCGACAGCGCACTCGAGATCGGGTCCGGAACCGGATTCCTGACGCGCCGCATGCTCGAGCTTTATCCACATGCGCTGTGGACGATCAACGATCTGGTCGAACAATCGGCCGATTTTCTCGAGCCCTACGCGGCCGGACACGACGTACGCTATCTGTGGGGAGACGCCGAAACGATCGCACTGCCCGACAGGTTGGATCTGATCGCTTCGGCCTCGGCCGTTCAGTGGTTCGACGATCTGCCGCGCTTCGCACGGAAAGCGGGGAATCTGCTCGAAACGGGAGGGTATATCGTGCTGAGCACGTTCGGGCCCGAAAACTTCCGGGAAATCAAGGCCGTGACGGACGAAGGTCTGGACTATTACACCCGGGAACAACTGCAAGAACTGTTCGAGTCGGCCGGGTTCCTGACGCTCGAGACGCTCGAATACACGCGAAGCCTCGCGTTCGACACGCCCCTCGACGTATTGAGGCACATCCGTGCGACAGGCGTCAACTCGATCCGGCACGCACGCTGGACGAAGCGGGAGCTGAGCGATTTCGAGACCCGATACCGCAACGGCTTCCGGAACGTCGAGGGACAGGTCACGCTGACCTATCACCCGGTACTGCTGATCGCCGAAAAGCTTTGAGCCGGCTGCTTTTCGGAACGGCCGGCTCGTCCGCCGCCGGAGAACGAAAGCCGACGGCTCCGTCCTATCCGATTATTAATTAGCCAAATTTCACGAAAAAATCGCTATCTTGGCCATAAATCGCACCCGCCCATGAAAAAAGCAGCATTTCTGATTTCGGCAATTCTGGCAGCCGGCTGCGGCGCACCGGAAAACGCGTTCCTCGTCGAAGGATATGTCCCCACGCTGAAAGACAGTACCCGACTGATCCTGACACGATTCGAAGGCGAAATACTGATCCCCGTCGACACGGCCCATGCCACGAACGGCCGCTTCTCTTTCCGCTATCCCGCTACGGGCAAGGGCCGACTCGCCATCCTCACCTTTTCCGACGATGTGTCGGACATGTTCCTGCCCCTGTGGTCGGCCCCCGGGGAGAAAGCCGTCATCACGGGAGACAACAACTACAAGCGTACATGGAGCGTGAAAAGCCGAATCCCCGAACAGAGGGAAGCCGAACGATACAAACAGGCCACCAAAAAGGAATACGAAAAATTGCAGCAAATTTCCATGGAATACCGCAAACTGTCGAATACGCACGGTGTCTCGGCAGACAGCATCGCCGATAAGAGGCAAGCGCTGAAGCATACGGAAGACAGTCTGCAATATCTGATCTACGACAAGACGCTCGAACAGCTCGACCGCTCGGAACCCGACTCGCCCGTTTTCACGGACGAGCTGAGCGGCATCTGCCTGATGATACGCCATTACGAAGCCTTCGCCGGCCTGAGAGAACGGGCCGAGATTCAATACGACCGGCTGCCGGAAGAAATCAAGCGATCCCGGACAGGCAAGGAAATGTACGTAGCCCTCCATCCGCCGGCAAAGGTCCGTACGGGCGACCGGATGGCCGATGCAGAGTTGGTCGATTCGAACGGGGAAACGCACCGGCTCTCGGAATATCTGGGCAAATACGTTTTGCTCGACTTCTGGTCTTTCGGATGCGGTCCCTGCCTCTTGTCGCTGCCGGAATTGAAAGCCGCATCCGAATCGTACCGGGACAGGCTGACCGTTATCAGCATCACCTCCGATCCGAAAGACCTGTGGCAAACGGCCTCCAAGGAGCACGGCATCACATGGGTCAACCTCAACGCCTCGGACGATCCGGCCGTCAGCGCCCGGTACGGGGTCAACGGCATCCCGCATCAGGTAATCATCTCTCCCGCAGGCATCGTCCTCGACTCGTGGGCCGGATACGGACAAGGGCTCCTCGAGCAACGGCTGAAAACATACCTATCCGATTGAAACGGGAAAGGTCCGGAAGCTGCCGCAGGACAACTTCCAGACCTGATTACGAAACGCACGGGAACCGTGATATTTTCAGGACGCCGGTCCGGCCTTGCATGCCCCTTTCCGCGCCGACCGACGGAGGATTCGGACAACGTACAGGCCGAATCGCCGATGTATCTTAAGAAAAAAGCATAGCAGGGCGTATAAGCCGGGTTCTGTACCCTCTCTTTCGAGGGGCCTCTACCATTTATCTAGGCCGGCGGTCACCCGCACGGCTCGTCAGCAACCTACCCCCCGACATCGGGCGAGCAACCCTACAACTGCCGGTATACATGGTCTTGCAACCCGCGAGACGTACTGGCCGGAACGTGTCGCCACTTCCGCGGTGGGCTCTTACCCCGCCTTTTCACCCTTACCGTCCCGTCCGGGACGGCGGTCGTTCTCTGTTACGCTGCTATCCCCTCGCGAGGATCTTCCCGTTAGGAAGCGCGGCGCTCTGCGTTGCCCGGACTTTCCTCCCCTCCCGTTTCACGAATAGGTCTGAATTCCGCTTTTCGGGAGCAGCGGTAGAGCCTCCCTGCTATGCCGACGGCAAAGGTAATCATTCCTGCGGACCTGCGCCAAATTATCCGGCCGTCGGCCGAAAATATTTCCTTTGGAAATTCGAGTTCCCAAAAGCAATCGTATTTATACCTTGCAGCACTCTCGGGCACAATCGTCCCCCGAGTCGGGCAATACGGAAACCTCTCTGCCGCACCGGCAACGATCCTGCAAACTGCCAGTACGACGGCATATCGAACGGAATACAAACGCCGCTCTATCTGTCGCGAGTATTTCGGACGCGCAGGTGCCGGACGGGTTATTTCCGCAGCTCGAACTCGGCGAGCGTCTTACCTTGCAGATCGAGCGCCCGGACACGCATCGTGCGTCCCGAGACGTCGACCCGCACGACAGTCCCCGTACCGTTGACGATCACGGGGAAAAGAATGTCTCCGGCCGAGGGCGGCGCATCGAAAGGCTTTTCGGGCGCATCGACGATCATCGGAACGCGCAGCTTCTCCTCCGTAGGCTGTATCAGCTCGTAGCGGTGCGTATGTCCCGAAACCATCAGATCGATCGAGGCGCGGTTGAAAAGCGGCAGGAACTCGTCGGTGATCTGCTGCACGCCGTGCCGCTCGGGATGATCGGGATCCATGCGGGAAACGGGCGGAAAATGATTCATCACCACATGCCAGCGGGCCGTACGGTACTCCTTGGAACGGATCAACTCGGCGAACCAGCGGGCCTGCTCGCTCCGGTAGGAATCGAAATCGTTCAGACCGGCATAGACGGGAAAGTCGTCGGGCTTGTCTTCGCCGCAGTCCAGTACGACGAACATCACGTCGCCCTCGCGGAACGCGCCGTAGAAAGTCCCGTTCGTGCTCGGAGCATAACGAGCGTACTCGCGCGCCTTATTGCCGCGCGTCTCATGATTGCCGCGCACGAGCACGAAAGGCCGCTCGGAAGCGAACAGTTCGACGCTTTTGTCGATGAAACCACGGAACGGAACCGCCTCGTCGTCGTAGTAGTTCATCATGTCGCCCACATAGAAAATCCGATCCGCGCTTTCGACGCCGGCCAAGGCGAGCAGGCGGGCGAGTTTGGCCGAGTCACCGTGCATGTCGCTCAGAGCGACGAACGAACACTCCTCGGAACGAGGATCGGGCGTACGGAAAGCGTACCAGCGCGAGACGATGCTGTCGCCGAAGGTTACCCGATAGGGTTGGAAGTCATCGATCCGCTTCGAGCAGAGACGATAGTCGTAAGCCGTCGCCGGCCGCAGCGAGTCGGTCCGGATCGTACAGAACGTGTTGTAAGCATCCCTAAGCCCGTCCTTGACGGCATAATGGCGGGTTATCTCCCCTTCGGGCGAACGGAGCTCGACCCAAGAAAAGCCCTTGTCGGAAGTGGTGAACACGAAAGTCACGCCCGTAGGCGTCAGTTCCTGCAAATAGGGGCCGTGGCTAAAACCGTAGGGAGCGGCGGCCGCAACGGAAACAGTCAGAAGAAAAGACGCCAAGGCGAAGATCCGGATTTTTTTCATCGTGCGAAGGATTAAGAGGTTGATCTTTCAAATTTAAGAATTATTCGGAAACGGACGAGGACAAACCGTCCGTTTTTATTTCCTTTGCAGTAAAATTCCGGTCATCCGGACTGCCCATGGAACGCAACATCCGCATATCCGACTACGACTACCCGCTGCCCGAAGGGCGCATCGCCAAATTTCCGCTCGAGCGGCGCGAGCAGTCGAAGCTGCTCGTCTGCCGCGACGGCCGCATCGCCGAGGACCGCTTCGAGCGGATCGGGCGGTTTCTGCCCGAGGGTTCGATGCTCGTATTCAACAACACGAAAGTGATCCGAGCCCGGCTGATTTTCCACAAGGCGACCGGCGCGCGCATCGAAATATTCTGTCTCGAGCCGCACGCCCCCGCCGATTACGAGCGTGCCTTTGCCGCGCACGGCCGCTGCCGCTGGCAATGTATCGTCGGCAATCTGAAAAAATGGAAAGACGGACCGCTGCAGATCGCATTCGGGCTCGGCGGACGGACCTACCGGCTCGAAGCGACCCGAACCGGGGACGGCGGCGGACATCAGATCGTCGAGTTCGTCTGGGACGCGCCGCTCGCGTTCGGGCAACTGCTCGAGGAGCTCGGACGGATTCCGATCCCGCCTTACCTCTGCCGCGAAAGCGAGGAACTGGACAACAGCCGCTACCAAACGGTCTACTCCCGGTTCGAGGGATCGGTCGCCGCTCCGACGGCCGGACTGCATTTCACGCCGGAGGTGATCGGACGACTCCGGGCCGAAGGCCATCCGACAGCCGAAGTGACCCTGCATGTCGGCGCGGGCACGTTCCTGCCCGTAAAGGCCGGCAACGCGGCCGAGCACCCGATGCACACCGAGCACTTCGAAATCACGTTCGACGCGTTGCAAGGCATCCTCGAGCATATCGACCGCATCACGGCCGTCGGCACGACGAGCATGCGCACGCTCGAATCGCTCGCGGCACTCGGTTGCCGGGTTCTGCTCGACGGAACGCCCGACGAGCGCAGGAGTGTCGGCCAATGGGAAATCTACGACATGCCCGAGCGGATCGAAGGGCGCGAGTCGCTCGAGGCGTTGGCCGGGTACATGGAACACGCCCGGCTGCAAAAGCTGAAAGCCTCGACGCAGATCATGATCGTACCGGGCTATCGCTTCCGCGTCGCGAGCAGCCTGATCACGAACTTTCACCAACCGCAGAGCACGCTGCTGTTGCTCGTATCGGCATTCATCGGCGAACGGTGGAAAGAAGTCTACGACTATGCGCTCGCCCATGATTTCCGTTTCCTGAGTTACGGCGACAGCTCGCTGCTTTTCAGACAGAACGGGCAATAGAAGCAAGACAAACGAACCGGAATCCGACGAGGCCATGAAAGAAAACGCATACAAACCGTCCGACTGGCTGCCCACGTCCGTCAAGGAAGTCCGCGCACGCGGATGGGACACGCTGGACGTCATTCTGTTCACGGGCGACGCCTATGTCGATCATCCGTCGTTCGGTCCGGCCGTGGTCGGCCGCCTGCTGGAGGCCGAGGGCCTGCGCGTGGCGATCGTGCCGCAGCCCAACTGGCGAGACGACCTGCGCGATTTCCGCAAGCTGGGACGCCCGAGGCTGTTCTTCGGCGTATCGGCAGGCAACATGGACTCGATGGTCAACCATTACACGGCCAACAAAAGGCTGCGCAGCGACGACGCCTACACCGCAGGAGGACAAGCCGGATTCCGGCCCGACTATGCAGCCACGGTCTACACGCGCATCCTGAAGCGGCTGTTCCCCGACACGCCGGTCGTGCTCGGCGGCATCGAGGCCTCGCTGCGGAGGCTCACGCACTACGATTACTGGAGCGACTCGCTGAAGCCGTCGATCCTTATCGACAGCGGAGCCGACCTGCTGGCCTACGGCATGGGCGACCGGGTGATGCCGGAAATCGCCCGAGCCGCGCGCAACGGTTTCAACATGCATCTGCTCAAGAAGCTGCCTCAAGTTGCTTTCGTGGCCGACCGGAAATATGTCGACTCGCTGGGCGACGAACCGCTGAGGCTCTACCCATTCGAGCGATGCCTGAAAGACAAGCGCGCCTTCGGCGAAAACTTCCGGCGCATCGAAACCGAGTCGAACCGCATGGAAGCCCGCACGCTCGTCGAAGAGACGGAGGGCCGTTTCGTAGTCGTCAACCCGCCCTACCCCAAACTGTCAGAGCAGGAACTGGACCGCAGCTTCGCGCTGCCCTACACCCGGCTGCCGCATCCGCGTTACAACGGCAAAGGCGACATCCCGGCATACGAGATGATCAAGTTCTCGGTCAACCTGCACCGGGGCTGTTTCGGAGGGTGCAGTTTCTGTACGATTTCGGCCCATCAGGGCAAGTTCGTGTCGAGCCGCAGCGAGCAGTCCGTCTTGGACGAGGTCCGCGCGATCACCGTCATGCCCGGATTCAAGGGCTACCTGTCCGATCTGGGCGGCCCGTCGGCCAACATGTACCGGATGGGAGGACGCAACGAGGCGCTCTGCCGGCGGTGCAGCCGCCCGTCCTGCCTGTTTCCCGCCCCCTGCCGCAACCTGCGCAACGACCACCGTCCGCTGATCGAGCTCTACCGCCGGGTAGACCGCGTGCCGGGCATCAAAAAGTCGTTCATCGGCAGCGGCATCCGATACGACCTGTTCGAGAAAGACGACTGGGAATATCTGCGCGAGGTGATTCGCCGCCATGTGTCGGGACGACTGAAAGTCGCTCCCGAGCATACCGAGGACGGCGTGCTGAAGCTGATGCGCAAACCCTCGTTCGCGCTTTTCCGAACGCTGAACGAACGATTCGGCCGGATATGCCACGAGGAGGGCCTCAACTACCAACTGATCCCCTACTTCATATCGAGCCATCCGGGATGCACCGAAAGGGACATGCGCCGCCTGAGCGACGAGACCCGGCGCCTGCACTTCCGGCTGGAGCAGGTGCAGGACCTGACCCCCACGCCGATGACTCTCTCGTCGGTGATGTTCTACACGGGCGAGAATCCCTACACCGGAGAGAAAGTCTACGTGGCGCGCTCCCAAGAGGAGAAGCGGCGGCAGAAAAGCTATTTCTTCGAGTGGCAGAAAGACCGCAGGAAAAAATAATTTTACGGACCCGCCCGCGCCGCAAGCGCCAAAATCGCTATCTTTACCCTCTCACCGCACAAGATACGAAAATGGCCAAACGGTACAACCCGAACGAAAACAACGCCGCGGCAGCCGCCGCGCTGACCGATCAGGGCGCGCTGATTCCCCCTCAGGCGATCGAGCTGGAAGAAGCGGTACTCGGCGCGCTGATGCTCGAGAAGGACGCGATCATCGAGATTCAGGGCGTCCTGACGCCCGAGGCGTTCTACAAGGAAGCGCACCAGACGATCTACAAGGCGATCATGGACCTGTCGATGGAGCTCAAGCCGATCGACCTGTACACCGTCAGCGAGAAGCTCAGGCAGACCCGCAAGCTGACCTCGGTCGGAGGCGCGTCCTACCTGGCGCAACTGACCCAGAAGGTCGGCTCGGCCGCTCACATCGAGTTCCATAGCAAAATCATCGCGCAGAAGTACGTCCAGCGCGAACTGATCCGCGCGGCGACCGAAATACAGAAAAAAGCCTACGACGAGTCGATGGACGTCACGGACCTGATCGACCTGGCCGAAGGCGAGATATTCAAGGTGTCGGAAGGACACGTCAAGCGCGACGTGCAGAAGTCGCGCGACATCATTACCAAAACGCTTCAGGTAATCGAGGAGGCGTCGAAGCGCGAAGGCGGATTCAGCGGCGTGCCGACCGGGTTCACTCACCTCGACCGGCTGACGCTCGGCTGGCAGCCGTCGGATCTGATCATCATCGCGGCGCGTCCGTCGATGGGCAAGACGGCCTTCGTGCTGTCGCTGGCGCGCAACGTGGCGGTCGATTTCGAGAAAGGCGTCGCATTCTTCTCGCTCGAAATGAGCGCCGAACAGCTGATGATGCGCCTGATCGTCGGCGAGAGCGGCCTCGACTCGCGCGACGTGCGCAACGGCCAGCTGACGCCCGACCAGTGGAAGCACCTCGAAACGTCGATCAAGCCGCTGGCCGCGGCTCCGCTGTTCATCGACGACACGCCGGCGCTGTCGATCTACGAGTTCCGCTCGAAAGCGCGGCGGCTCAAGACGCAGTACGATATCCAACTGGTCATCATCGACTACCTGCAGCTGATGACGGCCCAGACCGACTCGCGCGGCAACCGCGAACAGGAAGTGGCGATGATCTCGCGATCGCTGAAGGCGATCGCCAAGGAACTCAACATCCCGATCATCGCCCTCTCGCAGCTCAACCGGTCGGTCGAGTCGCGGGGCGGCAACAAGCGTCCGCAGCTCTCGGACCTGCGCGAATCGGGAGCCATCGAGCAGGACGCCGACTTGGTAGCGTTCATCCACCGTCCCGAATACTACGGGCTGACCGTAGACGAGGACGGCGCGCCCACGCAGGGCATGGCCGAGATCATCGTCGCGAAGCACCGTAACGGAGCCGTCGATACGATCAAGCTGCGTTTCCGGAAGGAGCAGGCCAAATTCATGGACTACGACGATCTCTCGGGCGAAGGCTACAGCGCGATGGACAGCAGCATGAACACCGAATTCGGCTCGGCCATAGGAGGAGGAGCCGGCTCGCTCGATAAGATCAACGACTTCGGCGGCTACGGCGAATTCGGCATTCCGTCCGGCTCGGGAAGCGGCCCGGGCGGACTGGGAGGCACGTTCGGCGCGGCACCTCCCGACGACGAGGGCTCGCCGTTCTAATCTTCCTCGCTCGTTTCCGGCGAGTCGACGGGAAACCGGCCATGAAAGCCGGAGTCCGCGCAGAGCGTGAAACTCAGCCGCAGCGGATTCAATTCCGACCGCTCTCCCGGATTTATCCAGGCTCGAACGGCTCGTTCCGGTCGTCTCTGCACAACGCCAAGCCGTCGAGACCGCACGCTATCGGTCGACGAACCGATCGGAACGATCGCCGGAGAAAAACCGGATGCATTGCGGGAAAATCGTCCGCTGCGTTTATTAATGAACCCTCTAACCTATCAAACCTGACCCGACCATGAAAAGAACCTTTGTTTTGACCTCGCTGCTGGCATTCGCCGCGCTCTCGCCGAACGATTCGGGCTACGGAGCCTCTCCGAGTCCGGACGCAGCGGGGCTTTGCGCCCCCGTTCGGGGTTCGTTCTGCGGAGAAAAAGTTCCCGAGTCTCCCGATCCGCTCGTCGCATACCGCTGGGAACGTCCGCTGGCTTCCGACGATCTGGAGCATTACGAGCTGCACCCCCTGTCGATCGAGATGCGGACGGCATCCGGCAAAACGCGGAGCATCCGGCCCGGCCGGCCGATCCGGGTCGACGAGCCTTGCACCCTGATGCTCGATTTCGGACAAGTGAACGCCGGATGGCTCGCATTCGACTCCGACGACCTGGCCGGAGAAGTCGAGATGAGTATCAGCGAATATACCGAGCCGGCCGTGCTGAACGCCGGCGCCCAGCATCCCGTCAAAACGGCCGCCGCCGAGCGTCAGGACGGAAATACCTATCTGCTGAGACTGAACGACGAGCTCTACGAGGGCGTCCGCTACGGGTGGATTCATGTCCGGTCGGCAGATCGCCCGTTCACGATCTCTGCGATCCGCCTGACATGCCAGATCAAGCCGACGAACTACGAGGGCAGCTTCGCCTGCAACGATCCCTCGCTGACCCGCATCTGGTACACCGGAGCCTACACCGTCAAGCTGAACCTGCTCAAGGACTACTTCGGCGCCATCCTGATGGAGCGCAGCGACCGGCACTCATGGACGGGCGACGCCCACCCGTCGCAGGCAGCCTCCATGGTGGCCTTCGGAAACTACGATTTCGTAAAGCAAAACCTCTTCTACACCTCGACCCAGTTCAACGGCATCGCGGGCTACTCGCTTTACTGGGTCCTGAGCCTGGTCGACTATTTCGACTATACGGGAGACCGGCAGACGTTCGACCGGCTGAAAGAAAACGCCTGCAACAAACTGGACATCGCCTACGAGCATTACGGCAAGAGTCCCGACCTACAATTTTTCGGCTGGGACGAACGGCTCGGAGCCGGATTCGAGAATCCGAACTGCCCGGAGTCCCAGAATGCGTACAAGATGCTGTCGCTGCGCGCGTGGAACGAATTCAGTCGGGCCGCAGGGGCCGCAGGCTACGCCGACATCGCCGAGAAGTACGCCGCTTACGTCGAACAGAAAAGCCGGGAGCTGCGGGAGCATCCCGATCCGTTCGGATCGTTCGGCCTTTTCGCGGCGTCGGATGCCGTGAACGCCGGTTTCACCACGCCCGCCGAGCAGCAGCGCCTGTGGCAAAACGCCTTCTCGGACCGGCAGCAGCGCCTTTCCTACTCTCCGTTCAACCAATACTTCGTCATTCAGGCGATGGCCCGCATGGGACGGCATGCCGAAGCGCTGACGACGATCGACGACTGCTGGGGCGGCCAGTTGCGATACGGCGGGACCACGTTTTTCGAAGTGTATCGCCCGTCGTGGAACGAGTCGCTCGCTCCGAACGGCGCGCCGGTCAACAACCAATGCGGCTATACGAGCCTGACTCATCCGTGGAGCGCCGGCGTCACGAAATGGCTGTCCGAGGAAATTCTCGGCATCAGGCCCCTTTCGCCGGGATTCGGAAGCTTTCTCGCCGCTCCGCACCTTACGCCCGACGTGCATTCGGTCCGCGGCAGCATGCCGACTCCGCACGGAACCGTCCGCTACTCCTTCGATCTGAAAACGGGCAGGGGACGCCTCGTAGTCCCGGACGGGACACGGGCTACGGTCGGGATTCCGAAGTCGGGCCGAACGGTCCGCTCGGTGCTGCTGGGCAAACGGCCCGCCGAACAGGCGTCCGACAAGCGCACCGAGGACTCGCTGTTCGTATACTATCACGGGATACGGCCCGGCGAATACGAGATCCGCGCCGCGTATTCCGGCAAGCTGCGCCGCGCCTCGAAAGAACCGTTCCGATATGCATGCCCGCAACCCGCCGTGCAGGACTCGACGACGCGGGGCGACTGGCCGGGCCAATACGGAAGCAAAGGTTACGTCTTCTGCCACTACGAGCCGGACGGCTCCCACCGAATCCGACTGCCCGAATTCACCGACTCGATCCGCTTCGCCAAAACGGGCGGGCTGCATATCGCGACGCGAACGGACGACCGCCGGGCCCCGGTATCGGAAGACGGAAGTGGAACGCGGAACGCGGGCACGGTCGTCACGCTCGATCCGGCTCCGTGCAACCAAACCATGACCGTCGATATCCGCAACAAGCACGACGGACCGTACCGGCTGGCGCTCTATTTCGTCGATTGGGAAAAGACGGGTCGCCGGTCGGCGGTAGAAGTATTCGATCTGGACGACAAACGGCTGCTGATGCCCGTCCAGATCGTCCGGGACTATCGCGAAGGACGGTACGTCGTCCTGTCGCTCGAAGGCTCCGTACGGCTGAGGATCAATCAGGTGCGGGGAACGAACGCATCGCTCTGCGCGCTGTTCTTCGACTGATCGCCGACCGGCATACCGTCCGCGAGGTCGCATTCGGAAGAGTTCTATGAACGGCCCGAAACTGGCAATGCCGGACGAATCAAGGCCTGCCGCGCCGCGACTGGGCGACAAGCGCGGCAGGCCACTTGCTATTTTCGGCAAACTCTCGTATCTTTACCTGTAGCAAATCGCATATACCCAACGATGTATCACAAATCATTTCACCCGTATGTTCGTCAAAAGCCATGGCAGCGCGGTGCTCGGTATCGACGCGCTGCCGATCGCCGCAGAGGTCAATATCACGGCCGGCATCGGCATGTATCTGGTCGGCCTGCCCGATAACGCGGTCCGAGAAAGTCAGGAACGCATCCGGGCCGCATTCGAGAACTGCTCGTACAAAATGAGCGGCAAGAAAGTCGTCGTCAACCTTTCGCCGGCCGACATCCGCAAGGAGGGATCGGCCTACGACCTGACCATTGCGCTGGGTATTCTGGCCGCGACCGAGCAACTGCCCGCCGAAAGGCTCTCGCGGTATATCGTGATGGGCGAGCTGTCGCTCGACGGCTCGGTACTGCCCGTGCGAGGAGCCCTGCCGATGGCTCTCGCGGCCCGCGACAAGGGATTCGCGGGCGTGATCCTGCCCCGGCAAAACGCCCCGGAAGCGGCCGTCGTGTCGTCGATCGACGTCTACGGCATATCCCACCTGAGGGAAGTCGTCGACTTTCTGCGCGGAGACCGGGAACTCGAGCCCGTACAAGCCGATACGCAAGCGCTTCTCCTACAGCAGGGCGGAGCCTACGAAGCCGATTTCAGCGACGTCAAGGGACAGAGGGTCGCCAAGCGAGCGCTCGAAATCGCCGCGGCCGGAGGCCACAACGTGCTGATGATCGGTTCTCCGGGCTCGGGCAAAACGATGCTCGCCCGGCGGCTGCCGTCGATCATGCCGCCGATGACGCTCGACGAGGCGCTCGAGACGACGAAAATCCACTCGGTGGCCGGACGCATCGGAGCAGGCAGCGGACTGATCGGACAACGCCCGTTCCGATCCCCGCACCACCTGACCTCGCGCGTCGCGCTGATCGGCGGCGGAAGCACGCCCCAGCCGGGAGAGATATCCCTCGCGCATAACGGAGTTCTGTTTCTCGACGAGCTGCCCGAGTTCGGCCGCACGCTGATCGAAACGCTGCGCCAGCCGATGGAGGAAGGACGCGTGACCGTATCGCGGGCGAAATACACGGTCGAATATCCGGCCGACTTCATGCTCATAGCCGCGATGAATCCCTGCCCGTGCGGATATTACGGGCACCCTTCGCGGGAATGCGTCTGCTCGCAAAGCGCCGTGTACCAGTACATGAACCGCATCTCGGGTCCGGTGCTCGACCGGATCGACCTGCACGTGCACGTTTCGCCGCTCAGCTTTTCCGAACTCTACGGCGAGCGACCCGAGGAGAGCAGCGCAACGATCCGGCTCCGGGTCGTCGCGGCCCGGGCGACACAACAGGCCCGATTCGCCGGACTGCCGATTCATTGCAACGCCTCGATGGGAAGCAAGCAAATCCGCGCATTCTGTCCGCTGCCTGCCGAATCGGAAACCATGCTGCGCCGTGCCATGGAACGCATGCACCTTTCGGCCCGGGCTTACGACCGCATCGTCAAAGTAGCCCGAACGATCGCCGATCTGGCCGGAGAGGCCCGGATCGCGCCGGCCCACATCGCCGAAGCGATCCGCTACCGCAGTCTCGACCGCGAATCGGCAAGATAACGCTCCTTCCCGATACGCCGGAAAGAGCCACCCGGACGCGAGCCGCAGGGCCCGCGGATCAAAAGCGTACCCGGCTCGATAAACAAAGCCATACGCAGCGGCAAGAAAACGGAATATCCGCCGTATCCGAAAAGATACGCATGCGAGCCGCCCCGTTTCCCGGTGCGTCAGGGGTAAGAAACCCAAGCTTCGGCCGATAGCACGTTCCGGCCTCCGAGCGGAGCTCTTATGTCGGACAGCGACCGCCGGGACGTAAAAACAGGGCCACCGGGTCATCCCGATTCCGGCGCTTATCGGGTTCGACGACAAGGGACAATGATCGTCAAGACCCATACACGACAAACCGCTTCTTCCGAACGCCGCGGGATAAAAGCCGGCCGAAGCGACCGGGCAAGCCCGACGAAAACGCACCCATGCTACTGAACGACAAAATACGGATCACGCCTTTCGCCCGAATCCTGCCCCCTCTGGCAGCAGGCATCGCCTGCCAGCGGTTCGCAAGCGCGCCGCTGTGGGCCGTCGCGCTGATCGCAGCCGCCGTTTACGCCGGAGCTTGGCTCACGCGGAAAATTCCGGCAGGCCGCGCCTACGTCTACGCTTCGCTGTTTTGCACGGGTCTCCTGCTCGCCGACCTCTCCTCGACGAAAAGGCCGATGCCCCGAAACGAGCGGCTGGCGATGATCGTCGAAATCGACCGGACGCCGTCCCTCTCCGGACGCTGGGCCGTCACGACCGCACGGGCGGGAATGTATCGCTGCTTCGGCAGACAAGCAGGGACGACGCCAGCCCGCTGGCAGCCGACCGACGAGAAAATCGAACTGCGGTTCGACACGGGATTCCATGTCTCCGTAGGCGAGCAGATGGCCGTCGCGGGCTATCTGAACCCGATCGACACCTCCGGCAGCCGGTATGGCGCCCTGATGCGAAGCCGGGGCCTGACGGCACGGGCCTACGTCACCCGAGGAAACCTGATAGCCCGCATGGACGGCAACGGGCGAACGGCCATGCGGAGCGCCGCGCTGTTCCAACGGGCGGCGGTCGAGCGGCTGTCACGGCTTCGTCTGTCGGAAACCGACCGGAGCATGGTCTGCGCGCTGGTCGCTGGCGAAAGACGCACCATGGACCGGGACCTGCGGGCCGCCTATGCCCGCACGGGCACGGCGCACATACTGGCCGTATCGGGCCTGCACATGGGATTCGTGATGCTGCTCGTCAATCTGGCGCTCGGCTGGGTCGTACTGCTGCGGCACGGCCATCTGATCCGGAACGTTCTGGCGATCCTCGCGCTATGGACCTATGCCGTTATGGCCGGACTGTCGCCGTCGGTCGTCCGCTCGGCCCTGATGCTGTCGGCCGCGCAAGCGGCGCTCGGTGCCTCGGTCAGCGGCAACGGCTACAACGTCGTGCTCGGCACGGCGACGCTGATGCTGGCCGTCCGGCCGAGCTATCTGTCCGACGTAAGCTTTCAACTCTCGTTCGCCGCCGTGCTGTCGATCCTGTTTTTCTATCCCCGCCTTTACCGCAGGCGTCTGAGCCGGCACCGGGCGCTCGACGCGCTGTACAGTTCGCTGCTGCTCGGCGCGGCGGCCCAGATCGGCACGCTGCCCCTGATAGCCTATCACTTCGGAAACGTTCCGCTCGTCTCGCTGGCAATCAATCCGATCGTAATTTTCGCGGCTTTCGTCGTAATCGGAGCCTCGCTGCTCTGGCTGCTGTGTCCGTTACCGCTGTGGAACCTATTTCTGAGCCGCATCGTCGAAACGGCCCTGACCGTTCAAAACGGCACGGTCGCGCATGCCGCCGCGTCTCCCGCCGCCGCGATCGAGGGCATCGTCCTCCCGGAATGGGCGGTAGTACTTGCGTACGCCCTGCTGGGAATGCTGGCCGTGGCGGTCAAGCTGCGCGAAGAGAAAAGGACAGACGGCCCGACGAGACGCATTCGGAAGAGAAAAGTTGCGCATTAGCCGTTTTTGCCGGATATTTGCCTTATGACAGAACAGGAACTCGACATTCTGGCGCAAGACTCTTCCCGGGAGCTCATCGAACGGCATATCGGCAAAGACCCGGCCCGGGCAGCCCTCCGCCTCGGGCCGCATGCCGCTCTGCTATCGACGCAGATCAAATACCTCCAACGGGCCAAAACGAAACTGCCTTCCTATCACCGGGCCCGCTGCATCATTCCGCCGCTGGCGTTCGAGCAGGCCAGCAGCGAGGCGGCAGCCGAAGCGAAAACTTACGAAGGCGGACTGTGCATCGATCTGACCTGCGGCCTGGGCGTCGACTCGCTGATGCTGTCCCGACGATTCCGGCGCGTCGTCTCTCTGGAGCGCGATCCGGTACTGGCGCTCGTCGCCCGGTACAATTTCGAGCGGCTCGAAGCGCGCAATATCGAGGTAATCTGCACGTCGGCGGAAACGTTCGTCGCGGAATTCGCCGGAACGGCCGACCTGATTTACGCCGATCCGGCCCGACGGGACGGGGCGAACCGCCGGCTGGTCCGGCTGGAGGAGTGCTCGCCCGACGTCCGTTCGCTGATGCCCCGCCTGCGGCAAATAGCCCGACGGATAGTCGTCAAGGCATCCCCGCTGTTCGATACGGACGAGGCTTTCGCCCTGTTCGGAGGCGAGGTGTCGGTCGAGGCCGTGTCGTTGCACGGCGAGTGCAAGGAGCTGCTGATCGATCTGCCCGGCACGGACCGGCCGGAAGCACCCGGTCTATTGCGAGCCACGGCAATCGGCCGGGGCACCCGGACCTTTCACCCGGAGCAGCTGCGAGACGGAAAGCCGGACGCCGGATTCGACCCTCCTTACGGATTCCTGCTCGTCCCCGACGTCTCGCTCTACAAAATCCGGGCGGCCCGCTGCTACCTGCAATCGGCAGGCGCATTCGCCGCCTCGGAAACCGGCTACGGGTTTGCACGACATTTGCCCGACGATTTCCTCGGACACGCGTATCCGATCGAAGAGATCGTGCCGTATCGTCCCAAGGCCTTGAAAACTCTGTTCAGAACGCGCGGCATCGAACGGCTGAACCTGCTGAAAAGGGATTTTCCGCTCAATGCCGAGCAAATCGCCCGGGCGACCGGCATCCGGCAGGGCGGCAACGGCATGGCGGCTTTCACGACGGTGAACGGGCAACGGATCGCCGTCATACTGTCGGAAGAAGGACGCGAAAGGGGCAGGCGACTTTGAGAACAATTCATTACATTTGTAGAACGATAGACACGCAATGAGCGAATGGGTTAAGAAAATCGTCCAGTACATCACCAAGGACATCTGGGTGAAGAAAGAGCACGAGTACAAGTCGCGCCGCACGCGGTGGGCCGTCCGACAGTTCAAAGTCTTCATCTTCACGGCTCAGGGCATCGGGCAGCACAGCATTTTGGTCCGCTCGGCCGCGCTGACTTTCTACACGCTGATGTCGCTCGTACCGATCGCGGCCCTGGTCTTCAGCGTAATGAAAGGGTTCGGATTCGAGGCCCGACTGAACGAGTACCTGCACGAGCAGTTCCCGCAGTACAGGGTCCTGATAGATCAGGTGCTGACATTCGCCAACGCGATGATCCAGCGGACCAAAGGCGGCGTGATCGCGTCGGTCGGCGTGGTCGTGCTGTTCTGGTCGGTCATCAAGGTATTCAACTACGTCGAAAGCTCGTTCAACAGCATCTGGGAAGTGCGACGCTCGCGCTCGCTGACGCGCAAGTTCAGCGACTATACGACGGTCATCGTCATCGCGCCGATTCTGTGGGTCATCTCGAGCAGCATCGGCATCCAGATACAGCAGCACCTGCTCCATTACACCTCGACCCCGATCGTCAACGTCCTGCTCGGTACGCTGTCGACGCTCGTCATTTGGACGATGTTCACGTTCGTCTACCTGGTCATGCCCAATACGAAAGTGAAACTGCGCAGCGCGTTGACGGCAGGAATCATGGCGGGCACGATCTTCGTCCTGTTCCAACTGGCCTACGTTTTCATCCAGTCGCGACTGACGAACTACAACGCTATTTACGGCAGCTTCGCGGCCGTACCCTTGTTCCTGATCTGGCTTCAGACGAGCTGGCAGATCGTGCTGTTCGGAGCCGAGCTCTCGTTCGCCTATCAGAATATCCGGAAATTCGAGTTCGAAAAAACCGCCGGAGAGATGAGCCTCGAATACAGGAAAAAGGCACTGCTGGTCATCATGCACCAGATCGTCAAGCATTTCATGGCCGGAGGAAGCGCCATGTCGTCCGAAGAGATAGCTCGGAACCTGAACCTGCCCGTACGCGTCGTGCGCGACACGGTTTTCGCGCTGGAGAAAGCGGGCCTGATCGTCCCGGTCGTCAGCCCGGACGAAAAGACGGGGCGGTACGTGCCGGCGCGCGACATCCATACGATCCGCGTGTACGACGTCATTCACCGGGTCGAAACCTCCGGTCATGCCGCGTTCGAGCCCGAGCAGAGCCCTGAGTTCGAGACCATGGACGCCATCGTGCAGGCACTGAATCGGGCGGAAAGCGACAGTCCGGCCAACCGTCTGATCATGGATATAGAAATCGACACCCCAAAGGAGGAGCGTACATGAAAACGGTCGTCGTCATCGGAAGCGGGAACGTGGCCGAAGCGCTGGCCGGAGCAATCGCCGCCAGTCCGTACGGACTGGCGCAGCTTTACGCCCGCAACCGCGACCGGGGCGAACGGATCGCCCGCTCGTACGGCTGTCCGTTCGCCAGCGATCCGCAAGAGCTGGCTCCGGCCGACATCCATCTGATCGCCGTAAGCGACCGGGCGGTCGGAGAAGTGGCCGAAGCGCTCGATTTCGGCCGAGCCGTCGTGGCCCATACGGCCGGCAGCGTACCGCTCGACGGGCTGCCGGGAAAAATCCGAAACCGGGGCGTGTTCTATCCTTTGCAAACTTTCACGGCCGGGCGGCACATCTCTCTCGGCGACGTGCCGCTGCTCGTCGAAGGCTCCGATCCGCAGACGACCCGTACCCTGCTTCGTCTGGCACGCGCGCTCAGCTCGAACGCGAGACAAGCCTCGTCGGAGGAACGGGCGAAGCTGCATCTGGCAGCCGTCTTCGCAAGCAATTTTTCGAACCACATGTACGCGATCGCCCAGCAGCTGCTCGACCGGTACGGACTTCCGGCCGATCTGCTGAAGCCCCTGATGCGCGAGACGGCCGCCAAAGCGCTCGAAAGCGTTTCGGCAGCGGACGCGCAGACCGGTCCGGCCCGCCGAGGCGACATGCCGACGCAGAAACGCCATCTCGACCTGCTGGACGGTTATCCCGAACTGCAAAACATATACGAAAACATAAGCCGACACATATGGGAAACTTCAAGGAAGACATAGCCCGCATACGGGCCTTCGTATTCGACGTAGACGGCGTGATGACCGACGGCGGCATCACCGTCACGCCCGAAGGCGAGTTTTTGCGTACCTTCTATGCCAAGGACGGTTACGCGCTGTCGCTGGCCCTGAAAAAGGGATACCGCATCGCCATCATCACCGGGGGACGGGGCAAAGCGCTTCAGGTGCGCTTCGACATGATCGGGATCGAACATGTCTACACGAACTGCCACCACAAGCTCAAGGCGTTGCACGAGCTGCGCGACATCTGGGGCATGGAGCCCGACGAGATCATGTATATGGGCGACGATGTGCCCGATCTGGAGCCCATGACGCACGTGGGCATGCCGGTTTGCCCGGCCGATGCCGCCATGGAAGTGATCGGCATATCGCGCTACGTCTCCCAGTTCAACGGAGGAGCGGGCTGCGTGCGCGATGTCGTGGAGCAGGTGATGCGCGCGCGAGGCGACTGGTACAAGCTCGGCGACGAGCCGATACCGGTCGCGTCGAGATAACCGCTCCGCCGGCAGGAGAAAGCCATCCCCGCACGAATCCGCGCAAGACCCTGCCCCGGACGGAGCAAGCCGGGCAGGAAGGTCGTACCCAAAGACGACTGAACGAAGAAACGGCGGCAACCTCACGAGCGGCCGGATGCAAGGCCAGCGGGCCCCCCGGTTCAATGGGGACACGAACGGCCCGAATCCGATGATCCGAAAGCCCCGGCCGAAACACTACCGGTCCGACAGCGGATGATGCAGATCGACGTTCCTGCCGAGGCTTTCGCCATCGAGGTGGGTGTAAATCTCGGTCGTGACGATCGACTCGTGCCCGAGCATCTGCTGCACCTGACGGATGCTCGCGCCGCCCTCGAGCAGATGCGTGGCGAACGAATGGCGCAGCGTATGCGGGCTGATATGTTTCGTGATGCCGGCCGTGCGAGCCGCCTCGCGAATGATATGGTAAATCATCACACGGGTCAGTCCGCGTCCCTTGTTGTTCAGGAACAGCGTCTCGGCATGACGCGGATCGACGCGCATCGTTGGTCGCTGCTCCAGATAGGACGTAACGAACCGGATCGCCTCGTCGCCGACCGGCACCAAGCGCTGCTTGTCGCCCTTGCCGACGACACGGACATAGCCCTCTTCGAAAAACAGGTCTCCGATGCGGAGCGTCACAAGCTCCGTGACACGCAGTCCGCAACCGTAGAGCATCTCCATGATCGCACGGTTGCGATGGCCGAACGGCAGGCTCAGATCGATCCCGTCGAGCATAGCGTCAACCTCGGCGGCCGACAGTACATCGGGCAGCTTACGGCCGATTTTGGGCGTGTCGATGAACTCGGTCGGAAGGCTGTCGATCCGGTCATTGATCAGCAGATAGGTGAAAAAACTCTTGATTCCGCTCAGAACGCGCGCCTGCGTCGTCTTCTCGACCCCCTTGTCGTACAGATACGCCAGAAACGACTCGACATGCTGCTCGCGCACCTGCTCGGGATCGGAAATCGAAAACTCGCTCTCCATGTAGGCGGCCATCTGCCTCAGATCGCGGAGATAGGCCTCGACCGTATTGTCGGACAGTTTTTTCTCGAGCTTGATGTAATAGGTGTATCCCTCGATTTCGTTTTCCCAAGCAACCATGAAGCAAGCGGGTTTTGTTCTCAAAATTACTATTTTTGTTCCGCAATGCAAACCATTCGACAGCGATGAACCATATCGAAGTGACCGTAGAGTGCGCCGACGAGCGGCGACGTGAAATCCTGCTCGCCGAACTGGCGGACTTTCCGTTCGAATCCTTCTGCGAGGAAGCGGACTGCCTGAAAGCCTATATCCGCGAAGCGGACTATCGCCGAACAGTCGCCCGGATCGACGGATATCTGAAGAAAACGGGCTACCGTTACCGATCGGAAACGATCGAGGACCGGAACTGGAACGAGTTGTGGGAATCGAACTTCGAACCGATCGACATCGAGGGCAAGTGCCGCATTCGCGCGCCGTTCCATCCGAAAAACCCGGCTGCCGAATACGAGCTGGTCATCATGCCGAAAATGGCTTTCGGTACCGGTCACCATGCAACGACCTACCTGATGGGGGCCGAAATCATCGACTGCCGGTTCGACGGACAGCGGGGTCTGGACATGGGAAGCGGAACCGGCGTGCTGGCCATGCTGGCCGTACTTCGCGGCGCAGAGCGGATGGATGCGGTCGACATAGACGACTGGGCCTACCGCAATGCGAGCGAAAACATAGCCGACAACGGCATGGCCGACCGCATCCGGCCGCTGCTCGGAGACCGGAGGGCGATCGAAGGCAAGCGCTACGACTTCATACTGGCCAACATCAACCGGAACGTCCTGCTCGCCGACATGGATGCCTATGCGGCTGCGCTGCACTCAGGCGGTATGCTGTTCTTGAGCGGTATCCTCGAGACGGACGTCGACGCCGTGACCGACCGGGCGCAGCAGTTCGGCTTCGAGCGATTGCAGACCCGGACGCGCTCGGGCTGGGCCGTCGTCCGCTTCAAGAAGAAGTAATGTGCGCGGTCGGAAACGGCCCGAGACCGGAGCGCCCCGCAAGAGAAACGAATGCGTGAACGGCTGTCTTTCCGCAATCCCCAAGGCCGCCGTCGAAATACCTCGGCAAAGAGCGATCGGCAGTCGGCGTATCCGATCAGCGGATCAGGTTGCCGTACCCGTCCGGCAAAGCTTCGGAAGCGCTGTATCGCAAGCATTCCGAACGATGCCACATCGATAGCGGAAACCGGAAGCCTACCGGTAGCCGCTCTGTCCTCGCTCTTCCGAACCGGATATCGACGACAGGCTGCCGCCGGCAGATAGCGGCGCCCCCCGACAGAACGGTCCGCCGCCTCGAAAGGATAGAAAACCCGAAGCCGCGTCCCGGCTCACCGGAACCGGTATTCCGGGGCGGAGTACGCCTGCGGACTCGTCTCGGGCGCGATCACGGCGATAGATTCGCCCGAATCCTGCCCGAAACTCCGATGTCGGAAAAAGCTGTGTCTCAATTTTCCGAAAAGATCGGCAAGTAAAAAATTCGACATCGTGGCCTACACCCGGGCAATATTGCATCATATTTGCTTCCGGTCAGATCAACAAAACAAAAATTTATCTGACTATGAAGAAAATTGCCTTTACCGTTATCGCCCTGCTCGGATTGGGCACGGCATCGTTTGCTCAGAATTCGTATGACGGCGTTCGTCCCACGACGAACCGGAGTCAGGACCTTCCCCGAAACAGAGTGCTCGCCGACAACGGCGTAGACTCTCCTTTCTTGCGCCGCTTCGGCTTCGGCGTCAAAGTCGGCCTGAACGTGTCGAGCATGAGCGATCTGGACGATTCGAACTCGAAACCGGGATTCACGGCCGGCGTATTCGCGGATTATCGGTTCAACGACTGGTTCGCCCTGTCGGCCGACCTGCTCTACTCGCGCGAGGGAACGACAATCAAGAGCGACGGCTACAAACAGACGATGAAGTCGAATTATCTGAATATCCCTATTTTGGCCAACTTCTACGTGCTGGACAAGCTGGCGTTCAAAGTCGGGGTGCAGCCCGGCATTTTCCTGTCGGCCAAAATCAAGGACAACTCGAGCGGTAACGACGAAACCGTGTCCGTCAGCGACCTGTACAAAGGGATGGACTTCTCGTTCCCGATCGGCGTAAGCTACGAATTTTTCAACCGGCTGATCGTCGAAGCGCGCTACACGATCGGCGCGGCCAAAGTGCTCGACTCGGGAAAATTCAACGAAGCATACGATATCGCCCCCAAGTCGCGGAACAACTATTTCACGATTTCGGCCGGCTACCGTTTCTAAACGAATCGGCATAAAAGGCCGGAGCTCCTCATCTGCTGGAGCTCCGTTTTTTTGCACCCGATACGCGCAGAGAAACGCTCTTGAAAACGGCAGTACCCTTCCGGAACATTTCCGGCTCGAGCCGGAATGCCGTCCGGCCGTCTGCAAAACAGAGGAGGCGGCTACACGCACTTCCTGTTTTGCTCGCGGATCAGCCACCGCAAATCGTCGACGGTAAATCCGTCGAGCGAACCCGTGACGACCGTCGCCTCGCGTAACGGGCAGGGATCGCCTACGCCTACGCTTCGCATTCCGGCCTTCAGCGCCGCCTCGATACCGGCCGCTTCGCAGTCGAAAGCGACGCACTCCGAAGGATCGGCCCCGAGCAGCGCCGCTTGTTGCAAAAGCGGTTCCGGATCGGACTTGGCATACGAGACGAGGCTTCCGTCGAATACGCAGTCGAACAGGGAACGGATACCCGTTCGTTCGAGAATCGCCGGCGCATCGCGACCGGCCGAGCCGAGTCCGACGGAAATTCCCTCGCGCCGGAGCCCTTCGAGCAGGGAAACCGCACCGGGCAGCACATCGGCCTCGGTCATCCGCTCGACGTATTCCCTGTACCAAGCAGCTTGGCAAGAGGCCATTCTTACTTTTTGTCCGACATCGAAGCGGCCTGTCAGACCGCCCGCCCGCAGCAGGATTCCGAGCGCCTCGAAACGGCTGACGCCGCGAAGCGACTCGTTCTGCAACTCCGTAAACTCGAATCCGAGTTCGGCGGCCAGCCTTTTCCATGCGAGGAAACGACAGCGGGCCGTATCGACGATCACGCCGTCCAGACTGAACAAACAGGCTTTTATCATAACTTTACGAAATCAATCGGTTATTCGATTCAAAGCAAGACGGCTTATCGGCGCGAGCGGAGCGACAAGGTCCGCGACCGATCGATACCTTTTTCAAAGCATCGGCCGAAAGAGGGAAAAATCTACGAGGCAAGCGCAGCCCGATTCGTCCGGCCTACCGAACGGACCTTACCGGGAAACCCGATACCGTCCGGGGCGGACTCTCCGAAAACAGGCCCTTCCGCCTCAAAATCAGGGAAGGTAAGCTATCAGGGCCGAAGAAGCCGGCACAGGGACGCTGTCCCCCGAAAAAACAGCCAGCGCCTCGGAGGCGATCCGGCCGTCCAGACATACCGCATGCCAGTCGCCCGGCGGAATCCGCACTCGTTTCTCGGCCCGCGCACCGTTGTACACGACCAGAATCTCCCGCCACGGATCGTCCCCCGCATGATCGACGAGCATGTAAGCCACCACGTGCGTATCACCCGTGTCGAGAAACCTCAGATGACGCTCGATCTCCGCCGCGGTAGCCAACCGGAAAGCAGGATGAGTCCTGCGCAGGGCGATCAGACCCCGGTAATAATCGAACACATCCTTATGGTCCGCCTTGAAGGACCAGTCGATCCGGTTGACCCGGTCGGGAGAGTCGTGGCTGTTGGACACGCCGCCCTTGGTCCGCAACATTTCCTCGCCCGCAAAAAGCGAGGGGATGCCCTGTGCGGTCAGAACGACGGTCTGAGCCAGCTTGTCGAAGCGGACGAGCTCCTCCTCGGTCATGCCTTCGGGTGCCGACGCACGGAGCTTGTCGACGAGCGAGAGGTCGTCGTGACACGAAACGTAGTTGATCGTTTCCGCCGAATGCCCTCCATAGGCGACGGGCGAATCGCCCGAGGAATCGAAACCGACCTGAAAATGGGCCGTGGCTCCGACGACTCCGAAGCGGACATTCCGGTCCAGACCGGATTTCCCCGACACGAAGCCCGGCTCCGTCGAATCCCCCCACCCTCCTCTGAGCGCATCGCGCAGATCGTCGCCGAACACGGCGATCCGGGGCAGCCGCGGCCCGGCGCGCTTGACAGCCCTCAACGACTCGTCCAAAGGCGAGCGGGCCGCCGTCCACCCCTCCCCGTAGAGCAGAATCGACGGATCGATCCGGTCGAGCGCGCGCCTCACCTCGTTCATCGTCCCGATGTCGTGCACACCCATCAGATCGAAGCGGAACCCGTCGACATGATACTCCTCGGCCCAATAGCACACGGCATCGACGATCAGCCAACGCATCATAGCCCGTTCGGAAGCCGTCTCGTTCCCGCAGCCCGTCGCGTCGGAAAAAGACCCGTCGGCCTCGTGCCGATAGTAGTATCCCGGTACGGTCAGCGAGAGATTCGATTCCTCGGTCCGGTAAGTGTGGTTGTAGACCGCGTCCATCACCACGCGAATCCCGTTGCGGTGCAGACTCCGGACCATTTGCTTGAACTCGCGGATCCGCACGGCGGGGTCGTACGGGTCGGTCGCATAGGAACCCTCCGGGACGAAATAGTTTTTCGGGTCGTAGCCCCAGTCGTATACGCCGTCCTGCAACCGGCTCTCGTCGATCGACCCGAAGTCGAAAGAGGGCAACAGATGGACATGCGTGACGCCCAGCTCCTTCAAATGGTCCAGCCCCGTAGCGAGGCCTTCGGCCGAGCGCGTGCCTTCCTCGGTCAGCGCCAGATACTTTCCCTTGTGTTTCACGCCCGAATCGGGAGCGATCGACAGGTCGCGGTGGTGCATCTCGTAAATCACGATATCGGTCGGAGAGCTCATCGGCGGACGCAAGTCTTTCTCCCACCCTTCGGGATCGGTCTCGCGCAAATCGACGATCGCGGCACGGTCGCCGTTCACTCCGACGGCCTTTGCCCGGACGCCCGGCGTCTCGGACAGCCACCGCCCGTCATAAAATATACCGAACGTATAGAACAGCCCCTTGCGGTCTCCCGGCAGTTCGGCCGTCCACGTGCCGTCGGACGAAGCATCCATCGATTGAGTCAGCAACGGACCGCCGCCCTCGCCCGCGCCGTACAGCCTCAGGCGAACCCGCTCGGCCGAAGGCGCCCACAGCCGGAACGAGGAACCCTCGGGCGAATAGGTCAGCTCGAGGTCGTCGCCCCGGTAGACGGGATAGCGGTCGTATGTCGTTTCGTCTTTCATCGAAAGAGCGTTTTTCATATTATCATGCGGAAAGAGCGGATGTCTTGTCCGGCAGCCGTTCGAGCCGAAAGCGCCGGGAATCTCCGCCAGCCGCGATGCCGTGATCCGGACCGTACCCGGCATCGCGGCGGGTCCTTCGGGAGGATAACGAATCAAATACCGGGCAAAGTATCCGCTTCCTGCCCCTCTCGCAGGTCCGGCCGATACGCCGCCGGAGGTTGTCGTTCAGGCCGAGCGTTTTAAACCGACCGGTATTTTTCTTAATTTTGCCGAAGCGGCTTCAAGCTATTGGGGCGGGACGGAAACGTCTTCGACCCTGTTTGCGCCGCCGAACGTATCCAAACCGATCATGCCATGAAAGAGTCCGTAAAAAAGATCGTAGTCTTCACCGGCGCCGGCGTGAGCGCCGACAGCGGCCTGTCCACCTTCCGCGACGCGGACGGTCTGTGGGACAAATACCGCATCGAGGACGTCTGCACGCCCGAGGCACTGGCCCGCAACCGGGAAAAGGTCGTCGAGTTCTATAACATCCGGCGGCGCGAGCTGCTCGGATGCAGTCCGAACGCAGGTCACGAGGCCATTCGCCGACTGGAAGATCATTTCGACGTGGACGTGATCACGCAAAACATCGACGACTTGCACGAGCGGGCCGGCAGCTCGCGCGTGCTGCATCTGCACGGCGAACTGCGCAAGCTGCGCAGCAGCATCGACGAATCGCTCATCGTACCGATCGACGGCTGGGAGCAGAAACCCGACCAAAGGGCACCCGACGGATCGCTGCTGCGGCCGTTCGTCGTATTTTTCGGCGAAGGAGTTCCGATGTTCGACCGGGCGGCACGCATCGCCGCGACGGCCGACCTGATGATCGTCGTAGGCACTTCGCTGGCCGTTTATCCGGCCGCATCTCTGGTCCGGTACATCCGGCCGGAAGTGCCCGTATTTCTGGTCGATCCGGGCCTGCCCGACACATCGGGCATCCGCAACCCCGTCGAGCATATCCGGGCCGGAGCCGCGCAGGGCATGCCGCTGCTGGCCGACCGGCTGATCGAAGAGTACGGCGGCCGGACATCGGTCTGACAATCAGCTTGTCACCGGCTCCGGCATACCGCGTACGGAATACAGGGGACGGTCGTGCCGCGTTTTTTCCCAGCCATGATATCCGAGGCTCCGAAGCCGGCGAACAGGACAGGACGCCGGCCGGAACGGTGGACTCTCCGCAACCATTACGCATCGGACCGAAATCCGATGCGGAGCGACGCCGGCAACCGAAAAAAAAATCCGTGCGGTAAACCGCTCACGGCAAAACCCATAGCCGCCCATCCGGTCCGAATTTCGCGGCGAGCTCTCCGATTCAGCCCTCGATCGAGTATCTTTGCAGAAAACCCTATTCCACGAAGCATGAGTTTCGGTCACGAAATCAAAAGCCTTCTTTCCGGCTGGAAAGCGACAGCCGTCCTGCTGACGCTGACAGCGGCCGCCATGGCGGCCGCCACGCTGATCGAGGCCCGGATCAATCCGACGGCGGCACGGGCTGTCGTTTACCATTCGTGGTGGTTCGGCCTGCTGTTGTTGCTGCTCGCGGTCAATTTCATGCTGACGGCCCGCAGAATGCGACTGGCACGCCGCCGCCAATGGGGCGTCCTGCTGCTGCACTACGGACTCGCCGTGACGCTGGCGGGAGCATTCGTCACGCATGCGTGGGGATACGAAGGCTACATGCACATCCGCGAGGGCGAGACCTCGAACCGGATGATGACGACCGACCGCAGCGTGCGCGAAGTACCTTTCGAAATCACGCTGAACCGATTCACGTTGAGCCGCTACCAAGGATCGCAGAGTCCCTCGTCGTACGAAAGCGATATCACCATTCGTTACAAGGGAAAGGAGCGCAACCGGAAAATCTACATGAACAACATCGCCCGCGTCGGCGGATTCCGCATCTACCAGTCGTCTTACGACCGCGACGAGCGGGGCACGATCCTGTCTGTCAACCACGACCCGGCCGGTACGGCCCTGACCTACGCGGGCTACGCGCTGTTGTTCGCAGGGCTGGTCGCCTCGCTGGCAAGCCGGAAGTCCCGGCTACGGACCTTGTACCGGTCGCTCGGAACGACGGTCCGCCTGCTGGCTGTCGCCGGACTGCTGCTCTCGGCCGGCTGTTCGGCGGATGCCGGGAGCAGAACTTCGGACGACGTTCCCGACCGGGCGATCGCCGCGCGTTTCGGCGCATTGCCCGTACAATCCCTCGACGGACGGATCGAACCGCTCGGCAGCTATGCCTCGGAAGTATTGCGCAAACTCTATCACGGAGAACGCTATCGCGGAATGAACGCCGACCAGGTGCTGCTCGGCATCGTGACCGACTCGGCGCGCTGGAGCCGCGAGCCGCTGATCCGCCTCGACTCGAAACCGCTGCGCGAAGCGCTGGGCACGAACCGGACGCACGTCTCGTTCGCCGAGTTGTTCGACGGCGTTCCGCCCGACGGTTACCGGATCGGCAAGCAGGCGGAAGCGGTCTATGCGAAAGCGCCGGCCGAGCGGACGAAACTGGACAAGGAGTACCTGAAATTGGACGAAAAGGCGAACATCCTATACGGATTGCTCGGCGGACGAACGTTGCGGATTTTTCCTGTCCCGGACAGCGACCGGTGGCTGGCGCCGGGCGAGCGATCGCAAAATATGACGGCGACCGACTCGGCACGGACCGTCGAGCTGTTCGGCAGACTTGTCCGGGCCTCGGTCTCCCGCGACACGACCGAAATCGGCCGCGCGCTCGACGCCGTCCGCCGCTACCAGACGGAATTTCGACCCGGGCTGCACTCCCGCCGAATCACGGCCGAACTGCTTTACAACCGCCTCTCCCCGTTCCGTTGGGCCATGCGGGGTTACCTGATTCTCGGGGCCGCGCTGCTGGGAGCCGCCCTGTGGGAAATATTCGGCAAAAACCGGCGCCGCGCGACCCGGATCGCCAGTATCGCAGCGGCAGCCGTCGCAGCCGTATTCGCATGGCAGACGTTCGGCCTCGGGCTCCGTTGGTACGTCAGCGGCCATGCGCCATGGTCGAACGCTTACGAAACGATGGTCTATGTCGGCTGGGCGACCGTACTCTCGGGTTTGGTCTTCGCCCGCCGTTCGCGTCTCGCACCGGCCTTGGCCGCGCTGATGGGAGGCGTCGCGCTGTTCGTGTCGAACCTGAACTGGCTCGACCCGCAGATCACGCCGCTGGTTCCGGTGCTCAAATCCTACTGGCTGATGATCCACGTGTCGGTCGTCACGGCCAGCTACGGCTTTTTCGGTATCTGCGCGGCCTGCGGCATCGCCTCGCTCGCGGCAACCGCCTTCGGCCGAAATCTCAGGGAGCTGCGCGCGATCAACGAAATGGCGATGATCGTCGGGCTGGCGTTGCTGACCGCGGGCATTTTCTTCGGCGCCGTCTGGGCCAACGAGTCGTGGGGCCGCTACTGGGGCTGGGACCCGAAAGAGACATGGGCGCTGATCACGATGTTCGCCTACGCGCTGGCGACCCATTCCCGGCATATTCCCCGGCTCGACGGTCCGTTCGCGTTCGACGTGCTGTCGGTCGTTTGTTTCTCGACCGTGCTGATGACCTTTTTCGGCGTAAACTACTACTTGTCCGGACTGCACTCTTACGGACACAGCGGAGGCGTTTCGCTGACCGTTCCGCTGATCGGGGCCTCCGTCGTCATAGCGCTGATCGCGGCGGCGGCCGGCCGATATTTCAAAACCTCGAAAAAAAGATGATTCCGGCATGAAAAAGCTGTTCGCGCTGCTGACCCTGATTCTGACCGCCGCGACGCTCGCCCGCAGCGGACGCGACGGAGAACGGGCCTACCTGTACGATCCGCTGCCGGTCATCCTGCCCGAAGGGATCAACCATCTGCTCGATAACTCGCAGTCCGAACTGGAAGAGATGAAAGGATTCGATCGGGTCGTCGAACGGTTCATGCAACGATGGGAGATCACCGGCGCGTCGATCGCCGTGATGAAAAACGGACGACTGTTGTACAGTAAGGGCTACGGCTGGGCCGACAAGGAACGGAACGTGCGCACCGACGTCAAGCACATTTTCCGCATCGCCTCGCTGTCGAAGCTGATCACGGCGACAGGCATCATGAAACTGCAGGAAGACGGCCTGCTATCGCTCGAAGACCGGGTGTTCGGCGAACAGGGCATTCTCTGCGACTCGGCTTTCCGAGAAATCCGAGACCGCCGGATCGAAAAGATCACCGTCGAGCACCTGCTCCGGCATCAGGGCGGCTACTCGATCCGTGCCGGCGATCCGCTGTTCTGCTCGGTGAGCGTCGCCCGACAACTGGGCATCCGTCCTCCGGTCAGCTTCGACGACATGGTGCGCTACGCCGCCCAGACCCGACTGCGCTACGAGCCGGGCAGCAGCAACGTCTACTCGAACCTGGGCTACGTCGTGCTGACCAAGGTGATCGAGAAAGTAAGCGGCATGCCTTATGAAAAGTTCATACAGGACAGCATCCTCTCCCCGATCGGATGCCACGACATGCATATAGGCCACTCGTTCTACGAAATGAGATTCCCCAACGAGGTACGCTACTACGAGCCGGCGGACACGGAGCCGGTCGAGCTCTTCGACGGCAGCGGCCAACTCGTACCCCGGTGCTACGGAGGATGCGACCTGCAGGTACTGAGCGGAGCCGGCGGCTGGGTCGCCTCGCCTACGGAACTGATGAAGTTCATTACGGCCATCGATCCAGACGACTCGAAGCCCGACATTCTGAAGCCCCGGACCATCGCCTACATGACCGAGAAGGACAAAAGAAAGTTCCCGATCGGCTGGATGAAAACCACCGAAAGCGACGACTGGTCGCGCACCGGCTCGCTCTCGGGATCGAGCGCGCTGCTCAAACGGCAGCACGACGGATACAGTTGGGTGTTCATCACGAACACGAGTTCGTGGTCGGGCTCGCGATTCACGCGCAAGATTTCGGCGATGATGAAGCAGGCCATGAGCAAGGTCAGACAATGGCCCGACCGGGACCTGTTCTCCGTCGAACGGCAGCAGCCTTCCGGACCGCAGCCCGACACGGTGCGGCTGACGCATACCGCCCGGACGAAAATCGCGTCTCCGCATCCCCGCTCAGGCAGCCGACCGCCCATATAGCGGTTCGCCCGAGACAAGACTAACCGGAACGGCCGACGCGTATTCCGCCGATTGCACGACGGCGCGTAATTTCGAGCGAGCGATCCCCCGACAATCCGTCCAACGATCCGCCCTCATTCTCAGGTGCAGCCGGAAAAAGAGCCGCCGGACGTCCCGCGAAAATCAATACTGCTCCTGTTCGCTCGGGAAATCGCCGCTCTTGACATCCTCGACATAACGACTGACGCCCGTCATCATCTGCGTATAAAGATCGGCGTAGCGACGCAGGAAACGGGGGGAGAACTCGTTGTTGATTCCCAGCATATCGTGAATGACGAGCACTTGTCCGTCGGTACCTCCTCCGGCTCCGATGCCGATCGTAGGAATTTCCAGTTCCTGCGAAACACGCGTTCCGAGCACGGCCGGAATCTTCTCGAGCACCAGACCGAAACAGCCGGCTTCCTCGAGCAGATGAGCGTCGCGGACGAGCTTGTCGGCCTCGGCCTGTTCCTTGGCCCGAACGGCATAGGTCCCGTATTTGTGAATGGATTGAGGAGTCAGGCCCAAATGCCCCATGACCGGAATGCCGGCGCAGAGAATGCGCTGTACCGACTCGAGGATCTCCTCGCCTCCTTCGAGCTTGACGGCATCGGCCTCGGCCTCCTTCATGATACGGACGGCCGACGCGAGCGCTTCGCGCGAGTTGCCCTGATAAGTGCCGAACGGCATATCGACGACCACCAGAGCCCGCTTGACGGCCCTCGTCACGCTGCGCGCATGATAGATCATATGGTCGAGCGTCATCGGAACGGTCGTCTCGAAACCGGCCATCACGTTGGCGGCCGAATCCCCGACCAGCACGACGTCCACCCCGGCGGCATCGACGATACGGGCCATCGAGTAGTCGTAGGCCGTCAGCATCGAAATCTTTTCCCCGCGACTTTTCATCTCCCGCAGGCGATAGGTCGTCACCACCCTCGTTTTGCTGTCTGTCGACATGGCTTCTTCGTTTTTATTCCGGACAAATTTAGAATTATAATCGGCAACGAGCAATCTTTCGCCGATTTATTCGCCCGGCGCCAGCCACCGGCGGTAGGCCTCCCACAGCACGATGCCGGCCGCCACGGAAACGTTGAGCGAGTGCTTGGTTCCGCCCTGAGGTATCTCGACGGCCCCGTCGCACAGATCGGCCACGCGTTGCTGCACTCCGTCGACCTCGTTGCCGAATACCAGCGCGTACCGGATTCCGGATTCCGGAGCCCATCGCTCGAGCGAAACCGAGCCCTCGGCCTGCTCGACGCACAGTATGCGATACCCGTCGGCCCTCAACGCGGCGACGGCATCGGCCGTATCGGCGAAATACGTCCACGGCACGGTCAGTTCGGCCCCCAACGCCGTCTTGTGAATATCGCGCGACGGAGGCGTGGCCGTAATGCCGCACAGGCAAAGCCGCCCGACGGCAAACGCGTCGCACGTACGAAAAAACGATCCGACGTTATTCATGCTGCGCACGTTGTCGAGCACGACCGCAACCGGACATTTCGGCGCTGCGGCATATTCTTCGGCGGAAAGCCGCCCCAATTCGTCGTTGGTCGTTTTTCTCATATTCGAGCGTTTTTCACCCGCAAATATAGCTTGTATTAAATAAAATAATTTATTAATTTTGGGTGTTTTCGTTTTTTTGCCAAAAGCGAAAGCCGGTCCGACAGCGACGACGCCATGCGCCGGACCGGCCGCGATCTATCGAACCCGAACTCAAGACAACCTAAAACTACCGTCCTATGAACAACACCCCTCTTATCTTCTGGATCGTTCCGCTGGCCTCCCTCGTGGCTCTCGGATTCGCATGGTATTTCTTTCGCGCGATGATGCGCTGCAGCGAGGGAACGGACCGCATGAAAGAGATCGCGGCCCACGTCCGTCAAGGCGCGATGGCCTACTTGCGACAACAATACAAAGTCGTAACGGTCGTCTTTCTGATTTTGGCGCTGTTCTTCGCCTTCCTCGCCTACGGACTGGGCGTGCAGAACCCGTGGGTTCCGTTCGCATTCCTCACGGGCGGCCTTTTCTCCGGCTTGGCCGGTTATATCGGCATGCGGACCGCGACCTACGCCTCGGCCCGCACGGCGCATGCCGCGAGCCAGTCGCTGAATCAAGGGCTCAGAGTAGCTTTCCGCAGCGGCGCGGTGATGGGTCTGGTCGTCGTCGGCCTCGGTCTGCTCGACATCTCGGCCTGGTACCTGGTTCTGAATCACTTCATCGACGCGACGGGTTCCCAAAAACTGATGATCATTACCACGACGATGCTGACTTTCGGCATGGGAGCCTCGACGCAGGCGCTCTTCGCGCGGGTCGGCGGAGGTATCTATACGAAAGCGGCCGACGTCGGAGCCGATCTGGTCGGCAAGGTCGAGGCCGGCATCCCCGAAGACGATCCGCGCAACCCGGCAACGATAGCCGATAACGTGGGCGACAACGTAGGCGACGTAGCCGGTATGGGAGCCGACCTTTACGAAAGCTATTGCGGTTCGATTCTGGCGACCGCGGCGCTCGGAGCCGCCGCCTTCGCGGGCGACATGCAGATACAAGCCGTGCTGGCCCCGATGCTGATCGCCGCCGTAGGCATCGTACTGTCGGTCATCGGCATCTTTCTGGTCCGCACGAAGGAGGGCGCCACGATGAAAAACCTGCTCGGCGCGCTCGGCACGGGCGTCAATACGAGCTCGGCGCTGATCGCGGTTTGCACGTTCGGCATTCTCTACGCGCTGCAAATCGAAAACTGGGTCGGCATCTCGTTCTCGGTGATCGTAGGCCTCGTGGCCGGTATCATCATCGGACAGTCGACCGAATACTATACGTCCCATTCTTACAAACCGACGCGGAAAATCGCCAAAAGCGCCGAGACGGGACCTGCGACGGTCATCATCTCCGGTATCGGCATGGGCATGATATCGACGGCCATTCCGGTCGTCACGATCGCAGTAGCCATCGTTCTCGCCTTCCTCTGCGCGACGGGCTTCGACATCCACAACATGATCTCGGCCGGTAACCTGAGCAAAGGACTGTACGGCATCGGCATCGCTGCCGTCGGCATGCTCTCGACGCTCGGCATCACGCTGGCGACAGACGCCTACGGACCGATCGCCGACAACGCCGGCGGCAATGCCGAAATGAGCGGCCTCGACCCGAAAGTGCGCCAGCGCACCGACGCGCTCGACGCGCTGGGCAATACGACCGCAGCGACCGGCAAGGGATTCGCGATCGGCTCGGCCGCACTCACGGCGCTGGCTCTGCTGGCTTCGTACATCGAGGAAGTCAAGATCGGCATGCAGCACGTCGGGCAAAGTTCGCTCGAGCTGGCCGACGGAACGATGAAAGCCGTAGCCGACGCGAACATTCTGGACCTGATGGACTATTTCCAAGTCACGCTGATGAATCCGAACGTTCTGGTGGGAGCCTTCATCGGCGCGATGATGGCATTCCTGTTCTGCGGGCTTACGATGAACGCCGTAGGTCGCGCCGCCCAGAGCATGGTGGAGGAAGTACGGCGGCAGTTCCGTGAGATCAAGGGCATACTCGAAGGAAAAGCGACGCCGAACTATGCCCGCTGCGTGGCGATCTCGACCAAGGGTGCCCAGCGCGAGATGCTGTTCCCGTCGGTACTCGCGATTCTCGCGCCGATCGCGGTCGGCTTCATCTTCGGAGTGGCGGGCGTGATGGGACTGCTGATAGGCAGTCTGAGCGCTGGCTTCGTGCTGGCCGTCTTCATGGCCAACTCGGGCGGAGCATGGGACAACGCGAAGAAATTCATCGAGGAGGGCAACCTCGGCGGCAAGGGATCGGACAACCACAAGGCTACGGTCGTAGGCGACACGGTGGGCGACCCGTTCAAGGATACGTCGGGCCCGTCGCTGAACATCCTGATCAAGCTGATGAGCATGGTCTCGATCGTCGTAGCCGGACTGACCGTCTCGTTCCATCTGCTGTAAGCCGCTTGCCGGCATTTACCAGCAATTCCTTGTTGATCTTTCGGGCCATCATGTCTTATCCGCCCTAACTGTCGGCTCAAGAAACTCAGGCTCGCCATTCGAAAGAATGCGAGCTTTTGATGGAATTGTCCATAATTTCTGAGCCTGCGATTCAGGACATGCCATTCGTAGGCCTTACTTAGTCCCCAAATTATGAGAAACATACTTCCCGTCATACTCGCACTTTTGCTTTGTTGTATCGGGGCAATTTGCAACGGGCAACAAATCACTCAACAAACAACGGTCACCGTCCTGAATGAAAACGGTTCTCCGGCGGTCAATGCAATCGCGTTCCGGCTGTCCAAAACCGATCTGGCGATACGACAGACCGTAATGGCCGATAGTGCGGGGCGGATCGTATTTCCGGGAAACGTCGATTTCGGCAAAGAGTTCGTCAAAATCACCGCATTCGGATATAAAGACATAGACATAACGGACGGCAGTCCATCGGAACCATTGAAAGTCGTATTCGCTCCGTTGTCGGTCCGTCTCGACGAATTTGTGGTTTCAGTCGAACAGAATACCGTTCAGAAAAGCGACAGACTGGTATTCAACATAGCCGGCACGAATCTGGCAAAGGGGAACAACATATACGAGGTATTGAAATTCGCTCCGCTGGTAAAAGAAGAAAACAGGCAACTGTCCATCATCGGCAAGGAATCGACTCTTTTATATATCAACGGACGGAAAACCAATGTTCCTGCCGAATCCATGAATGCCTATCTGAGGGGTATCCCCGCAGAAAATATCGCTAAGATCGAAGTCATAACGAATCCGGGAGCCACTTTGCGGGACTCCGGCAATACGGGCATTATCAACATAGAACTCAAGAAAAACGAGAACGACGGCGTGAAGGGAAGTCTCTATGTCGAGGACGTTCAGCGTAAGAACAATTCCCAGTACGGAAGCCTCTATCTCGACATGCAAAAGAAAAATCTGAATGTGACCGCAGGCCTCTACGTCAACCATTCCATCCAAGATGCCGTCAACGATACCGATTACGATTATTTCAATTCGGGAGACAAAGAACGCCTGCACGAGAACAACAATACCCGGAGCCTGATGACGGGAGGGAATGTGAGGGCAGACTATCGGATAAACCCAAACCATACGATAGGCATGGGGTTCGACGCCTTTCATACCGAAGGAAAAAACAGAACATTATCGGATATCTATTATGGAAAACTGAATTCTCCCTCCATCGACTCGGTCTATTATTCCGACAACAGAACGGATGCTCCCGTGTCGAGATATGCCGTCAACCTGAACTACCGAGGGAAAATATCCGAAAACGATTGGCTGACCATCGACTTGGACTATCTGCGGAACGACCGGGACAATACCGTTTTCAACAGCTATTTCCTGCACAGTGCGGAGGAACAGATTTTGCGGTCGAGATTCGAACAGTCGGGAACCGATGCTTTGAACAGCTATTCCGGCAAAATCGAATACAAACACGATTTCAATGCCAAGCACAGCCTGACGGCCGGATTCGAAGGCACCCGCACCGATTCCGAATCGGATTTTTACCATACTTCCGTCGTCGACGATCAATATATTCCCGACACGGGGAAAAACAATTTCTTCTCCTATCGAGAGACTTATATTGCGGGATTCCTCTCTTACGGTTGGCGAATCAACGACAAGTGGTCGGGAAAAGTCGGTGCCCGTCTCGAAAATGTCGACGCCCGCGGCAACCAAAAAGCGACAGGAGACAAAATTACCAGACACGACCTGAATCTTATTCCTTCCCTATCCGTCATGTTCGCTCCGAATGCGAACCACTGGTTGTCTTATAACTTGTTTTCGATAGCGGCCCGGCCCGGATATTACTCTCTGAATCCTTTCGTCTTTTGGCTGAATCCTACGACCTACAAGGAGTTCAATCCCGACCTGAAAACAGCCCGGATGTACTCTAACGGGCTGACATATACGCTTAAAGGCGCCTATACTTTCCTGTTCAGTTACATGTATGTGGCCGACTGTACCAATAACTTTCAGATTCCGGTCGACGGCAAATACACAAAGCTGAAAAACCTCAACTACGGGGACCTGCATTCCTTCAGCTTAGGTTTCAACTGGAACAAATCCCTGCTGAATGACTACTGGTACGTCAAAATTGCCGCCAACGGAAATTACAGAAGGGATAAAGGACATGCGGAGTCGTTGGTTATCGACAATTCGGATTTCTATTACGACGCATCGATTTTCTCGAATATCGTACTTTCCAAGAAAAGCAACTGGAGCGTGACGGTCAATGCCTCCTACACGGGAAAAATGAAACTCGCTTACATGGAGATCGATCCCAAAGTACGTCTTTCGCTGGGTGTCAAAAAGATCATTACGCAGGATTGGGTGATAAATTTCGGGGTGAACAACTTGTTTCTCAACAGGAGTACGACAAAACAGACATACGACATTTACAGATTCCTAACCAAAGCCAAATACTATTCGACCGAAGCATTCGTAAACCTTTCCTACTCTTTCGGCAACAAGAAAAGCTCCGGAGCGCAGCAGAGAAGAAATTCATCGCAGGAAACCACACTGAGACTGAAAGAATAATCACATAAACCTCAGTCACTGTTTGACTTAATATCTTATCATGGCAAATTGAAATTCATGGTAAAGAAATTGCCTATCGACTCGCCGAAATAGCGTGGGCAACTATATATAATACGAACAAAAAAACAGGTTAGAAAACTAATCTAACCTGTTGATTTCAGCTCGTCGGGGTGACTGGATTCGAACCAGCGACAACACGCCCCCCAGACGTGTACTCTAACCGGGCTGAGCTACACCCCGCTTCTGAAAAGCAGTGCAAATGTAGAATAAAAAAATCGGTTTTCAAAATTTTGTCCGGACTGTTTTTACTATCCGGCCATTTCCCTTGTTTCAGAAAACCGGGAAACGCGTGCATTAAGGGAGAAAAGTCTCTGTCGGAACGGCAGGCGCGAGTTGCACGGCTTGGACTGAACCCGCTCCGGAATGTTACAGGGAGAAGGTCTGACGGGCCGATCCCGTCAGACCGAAACGATGCAACGTCCGGATACCGAACAGAAAAGCGCCATTTCAAACGGACCGGCGCATATCCGGGCTACCGGCCGGTAGCCATTTCGAGTTCGATCGCCCCTTCGCCATCCGGAGAAACGGAGAAAACAGCCCCCTGAAGGTTGGATTCGATAGTTCCCGCCGTACAACGGAAACCGTAGTCGAAGTCCTTGATCCGGGCTCGGATTTCCCGGGATGCGATTTTAGTGAACGGCAGCCGCTTGTCGCGAGCGGTCGTCAGCATCAGCCGGTAGGGAGCGCTCGGGGGCAGTTCGATCCGAATCGAGCGCTCGTTCAGCCGAATGACGCATCGGCCGCCTTCGTCGAGCGGCATCGCGATCCGCAGCTCGCCTTCGGCCGACCGCTCCACCTCGGGCTCGCCCACCCGGGCCCGTACTGGACTCTCCGACAGATTGCCGAACATCAGCCGCAGGCCGGCCGTATCCCGCACGCTGCTCCAGTTCAGTCCGTCGACGACGGGCAGGGTGGTATAGAAGCATTGGGTCGACGGATTGGCCTCGTTCAGGTAGTCCGATTCCAGCCGCTGGTCGAACAGGTGTATGTCGCGGAAACGGAAGGTGCCGTTTTCCCATACCGGATTGGCCCGATAGTTACGACAGTCGTACCAGACGCTGCCGCGGCCGGCTTCCTTGCAGTCGCTGAGAGCGACCACGCTGGTCGGCGGCGTCGTTTCGAAACGCTCCCTGAACCACCGGCCCGTCTCGGCCAGCGTTTGTACGGTCAGCTTGCCGGCTCGTGAAAGCGAGTCGATCACACGCACCTGATACTCGAGTCCGCGTTGCATCCGAGGCCACGTGAACGAGTTCTCCTGACCGGCCTGCACGTACTGGTAGGCCAAGCACTCCCCCTCGGTCATCATGCCGAAAAACCAGTCGATCCACCGGGGATTGCCGCCGCCCGACTCATAGACCGGCTCGAGCGTCTCGACACCCTGCGCAGGCTCGCCTATACCGCTGTCGTACTGGTTGATCGGATCGCTGCCGAGCATGCGGAAAACCGGAACGCCGATTTGTCCGTCGCGGGTCTGGGCCGGCATATAGGCATTCAATTTGCTCGGATAGTATCCTTGGTTCCAGTATCCTCCCCAAAGCGTGTATCCGTCGGTTCCCACCTGGTCCCGACAGTTGCACGAGGCGACGATGCCGTACCGGTCGGCCATGTATTGCAGCGTGCGGGCATCGATGAACCACGAGCCCACCGAGGCCGGATAACGGCCGAAAACCTCCTTGAACTTGGCCATGTACGTATCGACGAGCTTCTCGCGCTCCTGCGGCTCGTAACCCGACGAAAAGCCGACATTGGCATGCCAGTCCCACGGGTAGGCTCCCCGCCACTCCATTCCGGCCGCTTCGACATGGGGCTGGGTGATTTCCCACCAGCCGCCCACTTCGGAGCCCTCGGCGAGAGCCTGTTTCATCAGGACCTGATATTTCGGATTGATCAGCGCGTCGTATTGCAGCAGAAAAGTTCCTTTCAGGCCATGCCTGCGGAGCAGCTCGGTCTGGGCGAGCGTAGTCCGGTACAGCTCCTCGTCGGATATATTCACCGGGCGGGGTTCGGTATTCCGAACGAAATTGATCAGATTGACGATACGGGGCGCGCGTTCCTCGGTCGTCCGTCCGCTCCGGGCGCACGAGAAAAGAAAGACCGTCGCCGAAAGAGCGAGCAGAGCAATGGGCACAAAAAGAGATTTCATAAGACTGAAATTTAGACGATTATACTCGTTCATCTGTTTTTTACGCGTGTAAATCCGGGAACGGAGAACGGCTTGCACAGCCCTACCGTAGCCGAAACACGGATAAGTCAGCCGGACCGTTCCGCTTACAGAACGATTTCTACAGGTACCCAACGGTTCCCGACGCGCTCGATCACTTCGCGGATACCCGCTTCCCTCAGGGCCGCCATCGCTTCGTGCCGGCCATCGTCGATCAGCTCGGGACGGTGCGCGTCGGAGTTGACCAGCACGGGGATTCGCAGCTCCCGCAACAGGCCGAAGTGCTCCCGGTTCGGGAAGAAAACTCCACAGGCGTTATATTTTTTCGTATTGATCTCGACCATCAGGCCCCGGGCGGCGATCCGCTCGAAACACTCCCTTGCTTTGTCCCTGTACCAGCCTCGGGAGGTGATCCCCGGTTCGCAGCGTTCGGCGTTGTAGGATATTTTGTCGACGTGACCCACGAAATCGAATCCTCCGGCCTCGACCATCCGGATCAGCTTGTCGAAATAGGCGGTCGTCAGCCGCCGCAGATCGCCGCCGAAACGCCCGCTCAGCATCTCCGCGAAACGTTCCGGCGAGGTATCGATATCGACGATGCCGCCGTCGTCGGCGTGCATCAGGTGGACCGACCCGATCCGATAATCGAGCGGAAGCTGCCGGAAGTAATCGGAGGCAGGATTGTCGCACTCGTCCAAATAATCGATCTCCATGCCAGCGTACAGCTCGATCCGCCCGGCATACGAACGCTTAAGCCGTTCGATTTCGAAAAGATAGGTCGTCACGTCGCCCCGGTCGAGCGTCCAGACGGCCGGGAAAGGCAGCGGCGCGTGCGAGGAGATGCCGTAAGAGGTGAATCCGCGGCGCACGGCCTCGCGCACGAAATCCTCCATCGGTGCTCTCCCGTCGCACAGCGAGCAATGGCTGTGATAGTTGGTAAGATTGCGTGTCATGGCCGCCCTCGTCGCGTCAGGGTTTCTTTTTGAATACGCGGTGCTGCCCCAGATTGACCGTAAAGAGCACTTTCTGCTGCCAGCCCCATTTATGACCGTCGTAATGATGCACGGAAGCGACGCGCAATTTCATCGTTTCGTTGCAGAGCGGCTGCCAATAGAGTTCGAGCCGGTCGTAGATCCGGTTCGTACGATACCAAGGCTCGCCCCAATAGAGACCCGGACCGTAGTCGAGGGACGGGTTGTCGGTCATGTAGTATGGCATCAGATTCTTGCCGGCATACAGCGTATTGAAAATACCGAACTTCCACTTCTGCGCCTTGATCTCCAACTGGAATCCGTGCGGCGTGACATACTCCCCGACATACTTGCGGTCGTTCTGGAAAGCCTGAAGCCATCCGGCTTGCACCGACAGTTTCTCCATCCGGGCGACTTCGGCCAGATCGAGTCCCACATGCGGGTGGATCAGCACGTTGTCCACCACTCCGTCTTCGAGATAGGTTCCCGCGTGGTGGTACATCGTCAGATGATAGCCGGCATAGAACAGGCCGTAACGAATACGGCCGGCTGAAAACAGCAGAAATTTCTCGCGTTTTTCATTGGTTATCATACTGTTCCAGTCGCAACCGAACTCGACGTATCCCCGGCCGCCCTGGTATTGCAGCAACAGTCCCGTCAGGTTCGGATCGAAGTACCTGACCGAATCGCTCAGAAAGGCGCTCGGATAGTCGCCTATCTCCTTATAGCGGGGAATCACGCCGGCATAAGCTTTGAACTTGGGCGAATCATACTGATAATAACCGAAGATTTCGTTGTCGGTCTCGAACGGCTTGGCGCCGAAATTGGCCAGCATGCTGTACCCCAACATGATCGAATGACGTCCGTCCCAGCTCACGCCCAATTCGGGAGCGATCCGGGCGCCGAACAGCGACTGGGGCCAGTTGAGTTCGCTCTTATACTCCCTGTTATCGAAGAAAAAATCGAAGTAGGCGCCCCAGACGAGCTCCTGAGCGACGGCACGCGGCAGAGCGAGGCCCATAAGGACCGCCGAGACCGCGGCAATTCGTGCAATGCGTTTCATCATGGATTCATGTAAGTTCGGGCCGTCCGGCGCCCGAGTGCGGCGACGGTTTCCGGCATATGACGGAACAAAGATACACGATAATATCGAAACCGGCGCATCCGGACCGTCCGATTTTCCGGGCCAGAGCGCAAATACGCCGTATTTCGCTCCCGAGAGGAGCTGACCGAGCGCAGAGACGAGAGTCCGCTCGCCTTCGTTTTTTGCGTCGGACACGGTCCCTTGGCGAATAGTTCCCCGGACAAAGGCCATAGCGCCGCGGGCCATTCTGCAATCGGACAATGACGGGGAAGCTTTATGACGCTCGTTCCGAGGAATCCCCAAAATACCTCGCAGGCAGTTCCTCATACGCATCGGATTCGGATATATGTCCGGGACTGTCCGGCTCGTACCTACGGGAAAGGACTCATCGGGAAGGGAGTCGATTCTCGATCTGCTCAGGTCCGCTTTCCGGCAGGCAAAACGGCCGCTTTCGGGCAGCGGCATACTTCCGTCGCGTCCCCGCACTATCCGGTTCATTCTCTGCCGGCGGGGCAAAAGCCGCCAAACGATGCGCACAGGAAAAACGATCGTCCCGACGCACGCCGCCTCCGCTAGGCACGGCCGCACCCCTTCGTCCGTTCGATTCCCGGAAGAGCGGCACGCCCTTATCCGGGCGCTTTCCCGAACACGTCCCGCTAATAGACTTTTCTCAACATGATTCCGTTGAGAACGGCCTCGCCCCGGCGGACAGGAAAATCGACACGAATGCCCTGCCCTTCTTCCGAGCATACGTCGTAGCTGATCGACACGGCCCGGTCGACTCCGTAGCGCGCAGCCAGATCGACATCCTCGGCCAACGTCCGGCCATTGACGACGATATCGAAGCTACGGTCGGCCTGCGAGGCGCGGTCGAGCTCGGCAAACAACAATGTCAGCCGGTAGTTGCCGTCCGGCACGTCGAAACGATAGGACTCTACGCCCCGCAACTGGGTCTGGTACAGCGGATCGAGCGCCGTACCCATGATATTATGATCGCTGCCAAGGCGCTTGCCGTCCCGACGATAGACGCGGCCGCCCACATACCCCCAGCTTCCTTCCCTATACGGCTGGTCGGGCAACCACAGGTAATCGTTTTTAGTCGCATCATTGAAAAAACAGGGCGAGCCGCAGTTAACGGCGATCTCTTCGAACGGCATCCGTCCGCTGCGGAAATCATAGGGTTGCATCCGGAAATCGATCTTCAGCACATCGCGCAACTCCCGCCCGTCGTCCGAGCGCGAATGCAGCTCCAGCACGTTCTCGCCGGAACGGTACGGAACGCGAAACTGCGCGCAATGCTCCTCGACGGGCTGCACGCCGAGACTGCGGCCATTTAAGAACAGCTCCACCTGCCGCGTATTGGCAAACACTTCGACCGGCTGCGTGCAGACGCCGGCGTCCGGCGCATCCTCGCGTCCGCCCCGGACCTTCCACTGCTGCGTAGGAATCGATACGAAAGGCTCCTTCGACAGCACGGCCTTATAGTAATAATAGCTCGCCTTCGGCCGGCGGTCGGCCGTGACGAGCGCTTTCTCGTTGATATGCGGAATGGCATCGACGCGCGACTCGGAATTGAAATCGTTGAAGTTCCAGACCGTAGCTCCGGCAACGAAGTCGTTCTCCATCAGCACTTTCAGATGATGTTTGAAATAGAGTATCTGAAACTCCTCGCTGTGGTCGTACAGCGAAGGTTCGAACGAATGGATGCGCACGTCGGCTCCCGCCCCGTACTCCGACAGAAACATCGGCTTGCCGGGCTCGGCGCTCCGGTAGCGATCCAGGAAACCCTGCAAATCGCCAAGCTCGCCCTCGTACCAGCCGATATACTTGTTATAGCCGATCAGCTCGGCCTGATGAAACCCTTTCCGGACGTTCGTCACCGGATCGTAGCACAGCACGATCATCGACTCGCGCGTCGGATCGGCATCCTGAACGAACCGCTCGAGACGGCCCAAAAAAGCCGCCAGATAGGCGTCGTACTCCTCTTTCTGCACGTCGGTCCACTGCCGGCTTTCGGGACGCGGCTGGGTTACCTCGTTACTCGTGTTCCAAGCGACGATACAGGGATGATTGTAATCGCGCCGAATCATCTCGCCGATCTGCGACAGGCTGTTGCGCTCGAATTCCTCGCTGCACGTGATATAGCAGATGACCGGTATCTCCTCGAAACAGATCAGGCCGTATCGGTCGCACATCTCGAGCACCGCCGGATCGTGCGGATAGTGCGAGATGCGCAGGCAGTTCGATCCCATCTCCTTCATCAGTTTCAAGTCGTGGCGGTGCATCTCGGCCGTCAGCGCGTTGCCGTAATGCAGATAGTCCTGATGCCGGTTCGTACCGATCAGTTTCAGTGGCTTGCCGTTCAGAACGAATCCTCGCTCGGCGTCGAACGAGAACGTACGGACTCCGAGCGGATTGGTCACGCGATCCAGCACGCGGCCGTCGGAGCCGACCAGCTCCGAGCGGACGCTGTACAGATACGGATCGTCGGGTCCCCACAGCCGGGGAGAGTCGAGCGTCACGGTCCGGGTCGAAACGTCCTGTCCTCGCTTCAGTTTCTCGGATACGGAAGCCGCGCTCCGTCCGTCGGCATCGAGCACCGTGTGGCGCAGCGAAATTCCCCGCATACCTTCCGGCAAACGGAAATCGGAGCGGATCTCGACCGTAGCGCTCCCGGCCGAAACGTCCGGAGTGCTCAGATATACGCCGGTCCCGGCACTCAGCACATCGAAGTGCGCCGGATCGGTGCAGATCAGTTCCACGTCGCGGTAGATACCTCCGTAAAACGTGAAATCGGCCGCGAGCGGCGGAATCTGCTCGTTATACGAATTGTCGACGCGGACGGCGATCCGGTTCGAGGCACCGGCACGAAGCAGTTCGGTCACGTCGTAAGCGAAAGGCGTATATCCTCCTATATGCGGCTCGCCCGCGCTACGGCCGTTCACCCACACGGAGGCGACCGTATTGGCCGCCCCGAACGAAAGGAATATCCGGCGGTCTCCGGCGAGCGAGTCGATCGGCAGGTCGCGCACGTACCAGCCCGCCCCCCGGTACCAACCGTACGGCTCGTCCTCGACGTCGGCCACGTTCCATGTATGAGGCAGATCGACCGTTTCCCAGCGGGAGACATCGTACCCGGGCTCCTCGGCTCCGGGACATTCGCCTTTGAAGAATTTCCAGTGTTCGTTGATCGTGTAGCGGAGCCGGGGACCGGCAAGCGCAGCGCAGGCCGTAAAGAGCAGGCCGGCGAGCATCAGCATCTTTTTCATCGGATTTCAGATTAGTCGGTTAAGTCGAGTAAAAATAGCGATTTTTTCGCCCGCCGACACATTTCGCGACTCTTTTTCCGCCGACGGGAAGACACGTTTTCAACAAGGTATTTCCGGTTAATCTTTAAGGCGCGAAACACACGGTTCACAGAGCTGCCATCGGAATCTCTCGCCGATACCGACATGGCACGCCCCCTCATCCGCCCGGTCCGGCCTTGCATGCGGAGCGCACACTCAGGTCCGCCGGCAACGGAATCAACGGCTCATCCTTTTCAGAACCAGAGCCGAACGGGAGAGGTTATAGATCAGGATATGCGGCCGGGTCGCGCCGTCGGGGCATACCTGCGGAAAGCTGAACGCCTTGACCGAATGGTCGATCCGGCCGTACCCGCCGAACTCGCGGTCGTCGGTGCTCATCAGCACGCGGTAGCGCCCCGCCTCCGGCACGGGAATCGGATAATCGGGCAGGCTCCGGTCGGGATGCCAGTTGAACACGAATACGACATCCCGATGGCTGAAAACAACCGTCTTGTTCTCGGTATCCATCTTGTGATTGTAGGCATAGCCGCTGCTCAGGATCGAGTACCGGCGGACGAGCTTCAGCATCGCGCGGTCGAACTCGCCCAGATAGCTGTATCGTAAAAAACCGTTCTCGGCCAAACTCCACATCCTTCGCGCGTGCGCATAGCTCCAGCCGTTGCCTTCGCGGGGAAAGTCGATCCACTCGGGATGTCCGAACTCGTTGCCCATGAAATTCAGGTAGGCCTGCCCGGCCAGCGAGATCGTGAACAGACGGATCATTTTGTGCAGCGCCATGCCCCGGTCGATCAGCAGGTTTTCGGCCGCGCGGTTCATATCGGTATACATCTGCTTATTCATCAGTCGGAAAGCAAGCGTCTGATCGCCCACGAGGGCCTGGTCGTGCGATTCGCAATAGGCGACCGTTCCCACGTCCGGCAGGCGGTCGGTCATCGTGTTCCACATCCGCCAGATATCCCAATCCTCGTCGGGCACTTCCTTGAGCAACTTGATCCAGAAGTCGGGAACGGCCATGGCGAGCCGATAGTCGAACCCGACGCCGCCGTCCCGGACCGGGTAGCACATACCGGGCATGCCGCTGACATCTTCCGCGACGGTCACCGCGTGCGGACGCAGCTCATGTATCAGGGCGTTCGCCAACGTCAGATAGCAGATCGCCTCCGGGTCCGTTTCCCTGAAATACTTGGCCGGATCGTCGAACTCCGTGAGTCCGTGATGCGTGTAGATCATCGACGTGACGCCGTCGAAGCGGAAGCCGTCGAAATGGAACTCCTCCATCCAATACTTGACGTTCGACAGCAGGAAATGGCGCACCGGCTCCTTGCCGTAGTCGAACAACTTGGAATCCCAGAACGGATGATCTCCCGCCGGCCCGGCGGGAGAATAGAGATGATTCGTCCCGTCGAGCTCGTTGAGCCCTTCGTTCAGGTTCTTGACATAGTGCGAGTGAACCAGATCCATGATAACGCCCAGACCCAAGCCGTGCGCGGTCCGGATCAGCTCCTTGAGCTCCTCGGGCGTGCCGAAGCGCGACGAGGGCGCGAAAAAATTGCTCACATGATAGCCGAAGCTCCCGTAATAGGGATGCTCGGCTATGCCCATCAGCTGAACCGTGTTGTACCCGTCGCGCTTGACGCGCGGCAGCACGTCGCGGGTGAACTCCGCGTAGGTACCTACGCGAGGCTCCTCCTGCGCCATGCCCACATGGCATTCGTAGATCAGCAGGTCGCCCACCGAAGCGATGTCGAAAGCGTCGCCCTGCCAGTCGAACGGAACGGGCGGAGCCCACAGCTGCCCCGTGAAGTTTTTCGACACGGGGTCCTGAACGACGCGCCGGATATAGGACGGTATGCGTTCCAGCCAGCCGTTGGCGCCGTGCACGAGCATTTTGACCAGCGAGCCGTGCACGAGCCGGTCGCCGAAACTCTCGTCGGGCAGGAAAATGCTCCAGACGCCGTCGGAATCCTTGCGCAACCGCAGTTGCGTACGCTGCCAGCCGTTGAAGTCGCCGAACAGGTAGACGTCCTCGGCCCCGGGCAGCCATTCGCGGAAATGCCAGCCCTTCAGAGCCGGATCGTACTGAAAACCGTAATAGAGGTAGCCGTTGGCATAATCCCGCAGCGAATCGCCTCCCTGCTCGATCTCGTCCCGTCGCCTGCGGTAGAGGTCATAGCGGCTCCGAAGAGCGCTTTCGTAAGTTCTCAGCCACGGGTCGCGCTCGACGATCGGCAGTTCTTCCAGTGCGTTTTCCATAGATGCCTCGCGTTATCGTTATCGGATACTAAAGTTAGGCAAATTTCACAGAACGGGCAATATATACAAAGATTTTATCATATATTTGTCTGATTGAAACAAATCCAAAACTCATAAACCCAATCTGACTATGTTCAAAAACCATCCTAAGGGATTGCTGCCGGCTGCGCTGGCCAACATGGGGGAACGGTTCGGTTTCTACACGATGATGGCGATTCTGACCTTGTTCCTGATGTCCAAATTCGGGCTCGACAAAACCAACGCCGGCATTATCTATTCGGTATTTTACTTTTCGATCTACATTCTCGCGTTCGTGGGCGGCCTGATCGCCGACAAGACCAGAAATTATAAGGGGACGATTCTGACGGGACTGGTAATTATGGCGGCAGGCTATCTGCTGATCGCGATTCCGACGCCTACGCCGGTCCGCAACCTGCCTCTGTATCTGACCGTCACATGCATCGGACTGTTCACGATCGCGTTCGGCAACGGTCTGTTCAAAGGAAATCTTCAGGCGCTCGTAGGACAGATGTACGATAACGAGAAGTACGGCAAGATGCGCGACTCGGGGTTCTCGCTCTTCTACATGTTCATCAACGTAGGGGCCATCTTCGCTCCTATGGTGGCTATCGGAGTGCGGAACTGGTGGCTCTCGACCAAGGGATTCCTCTACAATCCCGACCTGCCGGAGCTGTGCCACGGCTTCCTCGAGGGCAACCTTTCGCCCGAAGCCTCGGAGCGTTTCGCCGCGTTGGCCGCCGAAGTCAGCAGCAACGGCGCGCCGACCGACATGGCGGCTTTCGCCGACAGCTATCTGAGCGCTTTCGCCACCGGCTTCCACTATGCCTTCGGGGTAGCTATCGCAGCCATGCTCATATCGCTGGTCATCTTTCTGGCGAATAAGAAAAGCCTGCCCGATCCCCGTCAGGCTCAGGCTGCGGGCACGGGCTCTCGGATCGATCCGGGCGAAGTACGCATGGCGGCCAAGGAGGTCAGGCAGCGTATCTGGGCTTTGATCGCAGTATGCGCCGTCGTGATTTTCTTCTGGTTCTCGTTCCACCAGAACGGACTGACGCTGACCTATTTCGCTAAGGATTACACCCGACTCAGCATCGGCTCGCTGGGGCTCTCCGCCGAGATATTCCAGTCGATGAACCCGTTCTTCGTCGTATTTCTCACGCCGCTCGTGCTGGCCTTTTTCGGTATGATGCGGGCCCGGGGCAAAGAGCCTTCGACGCCCGCCAAGATCGCGATCGGAATGGGAATCGCCGCCGTCGCCTACGTAGTGATGATGCTCGGCTCGCTCGGCGTACCGCCGGCTGCCGAGGTAGAGCGCATGGGAGGCCTTTCGGAGGCTCAGCGCGTGACGCCGTTCCTGCTGATCGGAACCTACCTGATTCTGACCGTTGCCGAACTGTTCATCAGCCCGCTCGGCATCTCGTTCGTGTCGAAGGTCGCTCCTCCCCAATATCAGGGCATCATGCAGGGCGCATGGCTCGGAGCTACGGCGGTCGGCAATCAATTGCTGTTCATCGGAGCGATTTTCTACGAGACGATTCCGATTTGGATGACGTGGGGCGTGTTCGTCGCCGTCTGCCTGATTTCGATGACGGTCATGTTCGCTATGCTCCGCTGGCTCAACCGTATTACGAAATAACGGCTCCCGCCGAGGACTCTTTTTCGTCCTGCGGAACGAACCGGTCTCCATACGGAGAACCTTGATAGAAAAATACGACAGCCCGACCTTTCGGGCTGTCGTATTTTTATGAACGGAACGAGGGATTTTCTTTTCCGTTATCCGCGCCGGATTCACGAAAAACGAAAATCAAACGAGGCAGGAAGCGATGAGAGTTCAGGATTTTCGCCACTTTCTGCCAGCCATCTGCGGCTTGCGGCCGCAAACCACGTTCCGAAGACCGAGGGTTCGCGTGTTCACCCCGGCTGCCGTACTCGCCCCGGTTGCCATACCGTCATTCTTTCCGCCCGAGGTCCTCGATCTCACCCATCCCTTCCTTTTCCGGTACGATCAGCCTCTCGCCCCGGAAAAACACGCTACGCCGCCGATTTCCCTCATCGGCACGGAAATCCCCCTGCCGTCCCCCAACAGCAGCGCTTCACCGTCCTGCCGGCAGGGCCGGTATCGCTTTCTTCCCGGCAGGTCAGTACCCGAGCTTACCGACCCATTCGCGGATATCGCCGGCGCTCGCCCGATTCAACAGTTTCCCTTCTTTCCAATCGATGTCGGGATATGTCTTTTTCAACGCCGCCGCGCTATTCGTGATGCCGCTGCTCCCCGAGGTGGCGAACGGTATGACCGTTTTGCCGTTCAGATCGTGACTTTCGACGAACGTATTGACGATACGCGGCGCAAGATTCCACCAAACGGGATAACCGAGAAAAATCACGTCGTAGCCGTCCGCGTTCAATGCCTCGCCGCCGATTGCCGGACGCGACGCCGGATCGCTCATCTCTACCGAACTGCGCGACTGCTTGTCGTTCCAATCGAGGTCTGCGCTCGTATAAGACTCTGCGGGCGTAATCGCATAGAGCTCTCCGCCCGTCGCCTGTGCCACTTTGCCGGCCACGCGGGCCGTCGTTCCCGTCGCCGAGAAATAGGCGACCAGGACTCTATGGTTCGGATACCCTCTACTCATGTCCTGTTCCTGCTGTGCATATGACGTCTTAGCAACTCCTGCCATTGCCAATAATGCGAGAACGACCTTATACATAAGAAAATCTATTTTCATTTTTGAAGCCGATCGTATTCCTCATCCGTAACCGGCTCCAGCCACTCGTTGGAAGCGTTCTCGCCTGCAATCTCGAATGCGAGGTGTGCGAACCAGCTGTCGGCTGCGGCACCGTGCCAGTGCTTTACGCCGGCAGGAATGTGGATGACCGTGCCGGGCAGAATCTCCACGGCGGGCTTGCCTTCTTCCTGATACCAGCCGCGTCCTGCCACACCGATAAGCATTTGTCCGCCGCCCTCGGTAGCATGATGGATATGCCAGTTATTCCGACAGCGCGGTTCGAAAGTGACATTGGAAATATTCACCTGCTCGCGCGAAACCGGAGCCAGGTAGCTATTGCCTGTGAAATACTTGGCATACGCCGTGTTGGGTTCGCCGATGGGGAAAATCATTTCACGTTGGAATGCCGCCTTGGCATCCTCGCCGGTCGTCTCTTCCGCCCATACGTCTTTGGCCAGACGGAATGCCGCCCATGCCTTCGGCCAACCCGCGTAAAAACCGATATGCGTGATGATTTCGGCGATTTCGGTGCGGGTGATGCCGTTGTTCTTCGCCGACTGCAAATGATATATTAGCGAGTTGTCTGTGATACCTTGACTGATAAGAGAGGTAATCGTTACCAAGCTGCGGTCGCGAAGACCGAGCTTGTCGGTGCGGCTCCATACCTCGCCGAAAAGGACGTCGTCGTTGAGTTCCGCAAACTTGGGAGCGAACTCGCCTAATTGGTCGCGCCCTGCTGTCTGTACTATCTTTTCCTGTGCCATAACATTGAATGTCAGAATGCTGAATATTGAGATTAAAATGATTCGGTTCATTATTCCTTACTGAATGAAGTTATTGATTCGGTTTGCGGGGTTGAGCAGCGTCTGGTCGGACAGCACCAATGACTTGACCATGTGCAGCGTCCCCTGTTTGTATTTTTGGAAATGCTCCGAGGCGATATGCTTCTCGTAGGCTTCACGGCTTGTGTATGTCTCAAGAATGGTTACCTTGCAAGGGTTTTCCTTTTCACTGACTGCGTACATTGTCAATACGCCCGGTTCGGTACGCAGGGAGACTTCGCCCACCTCGGTTGCGTATTTCATGTACTCGTCGAGATACTGCGGATAAACCTCGATTTTCGACAGGCGCACGATACCGTCGGCCGTCATGGATTCTTTGGCGCACATGCCCGGCGCCTTGCCCAGATTCAGACATTTGCCGATCACCTCTCCCGTAGCGAGGTAAGAATAAGTCGGAAACTCGAACAGCACGGGTTTCAACCGCGTATAGTCGAGTCTGCCGGCACTGTCGAGCACTTCGGGAGCGGCATAGGTGTTGGCAACGGAGCAGATGAAATTGTCGAATCCGTCCGTTTCGTAAATATCCACCACATCGCATTCCATCGTCAGCGGCGACGCGTCGATTACGGGCGTGCCGTTCTCGCCCCAATGGTATTCGAATATGTTTGATTTATCGACCGATGCGCCGCTCACGCTGCCCACATAGTCGGCTTTCGGCAGCATTTCTCGACCGACAAGGTTGATAGAAAGTTTTTTGGAATCTTTTATCCCTTGATTGGTATAATGGTTTTTGCTCATGCTCACGAGAATCCGGTCGTGACCGATAATGCCCGTATGCCCCACGACGAGCCAGTTCACCTTGCCCTCGACCTCCGCACCGACGACCGTCATCGGTTTGGGATAGAGAGCAAGCAGGCTTCCGATATTTTTCTTTCCCATTTCCGTGCCGTTTTGTTTGTTTATCTCCTTTGCCGGTTGCGTATTGCACGACAATAAAAGAGAGAGGGACAAGATGGTCGATATCGATTTTCTCATCCTCAAAATGGTATTAAAGACTTTGACGTAACACATCGATCACATCCTCACGAGTAAGGACAACATAACCGGTTTCGTTGATAGGGCACGCATCGGCCATACCTTCGAGTTGCGACGGATCGGCACCGCAGGCCGTGATGTCCATTGCCAGTCCCAGTTCCCGCATCCAGTCCTCCATCCGTGCGAGCCCTTCCGATGCGATTTCCTTGTCCGTCTTTCCGGCGGGAACAATATCCCACACGGAGGTTGCCAGTCGGCGGAATTTTTTCGCCGCATCTTCGGAACGCTCGATGAGCAGACGGTAATAAGCCCCGCTGACAGCCGAGAGCGTGTGTCCGTGCGTTGCGTCGGTATAGGCGGCGACAGCCTGCCCCAGCATGTGTACCATCCAGTCGGTAGGCTTCCCGCAGGCGAGAAGCCCGTTCAAAGCCCATGTCGCGGTCCACATGATGTTGCTGCGCGCTTCGTAATCCTCCGGATTGCCGAGCACTTTCCGGGAACTGACAACAAGGGAGCGCATCAGCCCTTCGGCGATGTAGTCGGTCGTATTGTCGTCCGTCCCCGAAAGGTATTGTTCCAGAATATGCGACATGATGTCGTAAATACCGGCCACCGTATGATGCTTGGGAACGGTATAGGTGTAAACGGGGTTGAGAATGGAGAAATCGGGATTGCGGAAGTAATAGAACTTCTTCCGGTTCTCGCTGTGCTTGGAGATGACGGAGCAACTGTCCATTTCCGAACCCGTTCCCGCCATCGTGAGCACGCAGCCGACAGGAATCCAGCGACAGGTCATTTCTCCGAAATTGTTGAAATAATACTCCCACGGGTCATGTTCGCAGTACGCTGATCCGGCTACCGCCTTGCCATAGTCGCAGACGGAACCTCCGCCGACGGCAAGGATAAAATCCACCGCCTCTTTCCTTGCAAGTGCCACACCCTCCATGACCTTTTCGATCGTGGGATTGGGCATGACGCCCGACAATTCGACCGTCTGTTTTCCCGCTTTGCGGAGTTCCGCCTGTACCGCATCGTAAATACCGTTTTTACGGATGGAACCGCCGCCGTACACCAGCATGACTTTTTCTCCGTACTTGCCCAGTTCTTTACTCAAATTCTCCAATGAATTTTCCCCGAAGTATAGTTTCGTAGGGTTGTGAAAAGTGAAATCGCCTAACATATATCAATTCGTTTTAAAGTTATTTCTTGTCGTCGATATTTTTGATAAACTTTGCCGGAACGCCTCCGACGACAGTATTTGCCATCACATCTTTCGTTACGACCGCTCCTGCCGCAACAACGGCATTGTCACCGATAGTCACGCCTTGCAGAATGGTTGCGTTCGAGCCTACCCATACGTTCTCGCCCAACACGATGGGTGCGGGATAAGTATGGCTGCGTTCTTCGGGTGCAAGCCCGTGATTGAGCGTGGCAAAGACCACATTATGCCCGATCTGGCAACCGTCGCCTATCGTGACTCCGCCGTGATCCTGAAAATGGCAGCAGGCATTGATGAATACATGCTCGCCTACGGCGATGTTTTTCCCGAAATCCGCATAAAGCGGAGGGAAAACGCGAAGCGATTGCGGTACTTCATAACCGAACAACTCGGAAAGCAATTCGCGCACTTCGTCCGGCGTACGATAAGCCGTATTCAACCGGAACGTAATACGACGTGCCTCGTCGCTCATTTCGTCCATAAAACGATGGATTTCCTCCGTGTCGAGAGCTTGCCCCGTCTTCACGTATTCTTTGAAATCTTTTGTCGTCATATTACTCTCTTTCAAATTTCACTCGGATGTCGCCACCGACATTCAGGACCTCGATACCGTCGCCGTCGATACGGCCTATTTTAATCAGATCGTTACTGTATGACCAGTTCTTGCAGAAAATCGCCACGTTGCCCCACGGCGCATAGATGGTGATGTCACCGGGCGTAGGGGTGCAGCCGCGTGTCACTCCTTCGGTCGTCAGAGCCGGATCGGGATAAAATATTTTCTCGGTCGTGTTGTTATAATCCTCCAGCGTCACTTCCAACGGCAGCCGGGAAAGAAAATCCCTGCCTGCGGCATTGTCCTCCATCGTGGCGGTAATCGTGCGGTCGCCCACCGTGATGCTCGCTTTCAGGGAGGTTGCGGCCGGAGTATCGGGTTCTTCCGGTTCTTCCCGGCTCGCCCCGATTTCGTCGAGCCATACCGGAACACGTGTCGCCATTTGCGACAGACTCTCAGAAGTCAGCAACAAGGTTCGGTCGATGATCGTCGCATCGGGGCAAAGGTTGCGGGCCTCGCTGACCGAAGCGGAAATGCCGCTGCTGCCACTGGTGGCGAACAATGCGATTCGTTTTCCGGCAAGTTTCGAGGCATGGGTGTGCAGGAACGTCTGCATCGGTGTCGCCATGCTGCCGTACCAGATCGGATAGCCGACGAACACGATGTCGTAATCGTCGAAACTTTCCATCGAGGTTTTGACAGGCGGAAAATTGCCCTGACGGATAGCCGCCAGCTCTTCCTGCGCTCGTTCCAGCATAGCGTTATAATCGTTATCGTAAGGCTCCTGCGGCTCCACTTCAAGCATGTCGCAGTCGAGTGTCGCCTGAATCCGTTGCGCCACACGTTCGGTGTTACCCGTGCGCGAGGCATAAAGCACCAAATAGCGTCCGCTATCGCCGAGTGCCGGCGTATCGGGTTTATCGCCGTTTTCTTCGTCCGGTCGTTCGGACGCTCCGGACTGTCCCGGCGCAAACGGCTCGCCGCCATCTCCGCCGCAGGCCGCCATAGACAGCAGAGCAACCGACAACAGCGGAATCCACAATAACTTTTTCATCGGTCATCCATTTTACATTCAACATCATACAATCGTTCCACCTCAGAGGAGACACGCCGATCGAGGATCAGGCTACGGCCGGCGTCCATTGCCGCGATAGCAGCCATATCTCTGCCGCAAGCGTAAAATCCCCTATTCCGAAGTTCTCCCCTATTCGCCGCCAATGCACCGTCTTGGGAATGGCGACGACTCCGCGCCGCCAATGCCATCGCAGCACGACCTGTGCCGTCGACCGGTCCGTATTTACCGACCGATTCCTGTCAACGTTTCGTCCGCAAACAATCCGTTCCTCGGCCAAAGGTCTCTACACCTCCATCTGTATCGCGACCCGCACCGCCTCGGTCTGCCGGACTCGGGAATGTTACTTCGAGCTGATCGGCAGTCGAAACGACTCTTTCGTATTCGGCGGCAGGCGGCCGAAATCCGATGCCGTTTTCAGAAAGTTTCTGCGATCCATGTGCGACGGTTTATCTCTTATCCATTAAATATTTCCGGAAAAATTCGCCTATCCTGTCGAACGGTATCGCATCTGGATTGTCGTACAGATCGACATGGTTGGCTCCGGGGACAATCAGCAGTTCCTTGTTGTCTCCGGTCAGCCTCTTGTATGCATCCTCGCTGAAATATCGGGAGTGAGCCTTCTCGCCGTGAACCAGCAGCACGGGGCTGCGGATCTCCCCGATATAGGAAAGAATAGGCATGTTGATGAACGACAGGGCACTGGTTTCGGTGATTCCTCCGTTGGAGTTCGGAGAGCGGCGGTGATAGCCTCTCGCAGTCTTGTAATAGTCGTGATACTGACGCACGAAAAGCGGAGCGTCCTCGGGAACCGGATCGACTACGCCGCCGTTGAGTTTGTAACTGCCGTTGCGGTAGTCTTCTGTGCGCTGAGCGTTGAGCCGTTCGCGCAGCTCGTAACGGTCATCGGCGCTCATGGCGTCGAAATATCCGTCGGCATTCACGCGGCTCATGTCGTACATGGTAGAGGTTACGGTAGCTTTGACGCGCGGATCGTTGGCCGCGGCATTGAGCGCGAACCCGCCCCAGCCGCAGATGCCTAAGATTCCGATACGTTCCGGATCGACGTCCTCACGGGTCGAGAGATAGTCGACCGCCGCGCTGAAATCCTCCGTACTGATTTCGGGCGATGTGAGATAACGCGGCGTACCGCCGCTTTCGCCATAATAGGAAGGATCGAAAGCGATGGTCAGAAAGCCCTGCTCGGCAAGAGTCTGGGCATAGCGGCCCGACACCTGCTCTTTCACCGCCCCGTAAGGACCGCTGACAGCGACGGCAGTCAAAGGCTCCCGTCCGTTTTTCGGCTTATAAAGGTCTGCGGCAAGCGTAATGCCGTAGCGATTGTGGAACGTGACTTTCGAATGCTCCACCCGATCGCTCTGCGGAAATGTCTTGTCCCACTCCCGCGTCAATTCCAATGCCTCCATATCCGTCGATTTAATAGTTGTTTCTTGCGCCGCGACATGCGTCAAGGTCAGTAATGTCAGCATGACGATTGCTTGTATCCTCATAGTTATCCTATTTAAACATTATTTATACAATATCCTTCGCCCCGCATTTTCAGTTTCAGCCGGTACGAATCGTCCCCGCACAGACACACATTCGAGCGCAGTCATCGTCCGTTCCGCCAACCTCGCACAAGGGCCGCGCTTTTGCAATGCCACACAACACCCATCCGCCCCCGATCGTCCGACCGACAGAAGCCGGCGCGGCCGACGCCGGCATCATGCGGCGATAACGCAATACCTTCCGCTATTTTCTTCTATGCAAAGATAAGGGCGCATTCCGTCCGGACGGTAGACCGATTCCGGATAATACTACCCTTTTTACAGATTCTTTAGCAGCCTGCCTGCCGCTGCTGCTCGGCATCGTACCGGTCTCCGACGACGGAAATGACAGCGACGGCATCTTCCGGCGCTTTCCATGCCTCCGGACGCAAGAGAAAATTGCGGCGCGAACAGGGCGACCGATTTCTATTATTACGGAAGTAATCTTCACCACCATCCGTATTTTCTGCTATCTTTTTGCGAATGGCAGCACAAAGAAATGCCGTGAATTTTCGTCCGTCAATTATATTGCCGACGAGATATCAAACGAAGAATCTCAGACTGATACTCTCGCAATTGAACAGTCTATCAATGCCTATAGATTCGGAAGCCATACCGAGAGTGCCGCTTCCGACGCAGAAAATCCGGGGAGGACACCCAACCGGGATAAATTTCCTCGCTCGTTGACCAAATTACCTGCAAATCTGTTTGCAGGTATCGAGATATTTTTGAATATTGCATACAGGTCGTGCATACGGAGAACGCCAACGGGGCCATATCTGTTTTCAAAATATGAAGAAATCTTTCTTTATTATTAGGGGTCTTTACGATTCCGATTTACTGTCAACTCCCGGCCGGTTTTGCGATAGTAAAAATAAATAAAAGCATCAAGGACTTCAAGCTAGACTCTACAAATCTGTCCAGCCCGCTTAATAACTATTTATCAAGGACTTGGATTCGCATTAACGGCAAACCAAAATACTGGTCAGCCATTTCAACCTTTCAATTTAACCTTTCACAAAACCGTCCAGACGAGGACATTAGCGATCATACCAAACAATATATCTTAAACGAACAGATCAAAGGCATTATAACTTATTGTGATTCCGCAGCATCGGTTATCTCATACAATGAATCGGATAATTTGTTTTTTATCAATTACTGCTGGATTGAAGATGGGAAATGGGTAAATGGCGGTCAAAATCTGGCATCTACCGAAGATGAGGTTTTGGATATAGTTATAAAAGACTTACCCATCCAATATGCCAATATTCCCCGTATAGCTCTGATTAAACAAAAGCCATCCAATGTCAAGCCATTCTATGACTTTATATCTGCAATCAGGCAGTCGGAAATATTCTTATTTCTAATAGCATAGCATCGCACGCAACCGATAAGCCCGCAAGCCGTCGGGGGATGCATGTCCCGAACAAAAAGATCTCGGACACAGGCAAACTTACAGTCTGCGCAGCTCGACCTCGCGGCGATCGACGTAATTGGGAAACCGGAAAGCCGGCATGCCCATCGCCATGCCGGCATGGATCTTCCCGTCGATTCCGAGCAGCTTCTCGAGACCGTGTCCGGCCTGCCCGGCAGCCGAGCAGACGAAGCCCGTGTAGAACTGGCTGACCCCTAAGCTCTCGGCCATGAGCGAAGCGTTCTGATAGGCCAGATTCGAATCCTGACAGCCGAAGCGCGAGCCGTCGGGCGTGTGGATCAGCAACACCGCCGTGGCACCGCGCAGAATCAGATCGCGCCCCTCGCCGTACTCACCGATCAACCGGTGAAAGTTAGGCAGGTACTTGTAAGCTCCGCCGACAAGGACTTTCAACAAAGGCTTCAGCAGCGGATTCTCGAGCCTGCGGACCACCGAAGCGAAAGTCTCGACCGTAAAGGCGGTGATGCGCCTCAGCGTATCCGGATCGGTGACCAGCGTAAACGCCACCTGTTGCAGATTGCTGGCCGTCGGCGCGCGGTGGGCCGCCTCGACGATCATCTCGAGCGCCCGTTCGGGAACGGGAGACGATGTGAACGCGCGGTTCGAGCGCCGGGAGCGGCACAGCGCCAGCATCTGCTCGGGCGAGGGAAGCCCGCCGCGATCCACGGGATGCACTTTTTCCTCGGGAAAGTCGCCGTGCCGGACCGAGCCGGTCGGACAAGCCGCGACGCAATGTCCGCAGACGATGCAGGTGTTCGGGTGCTGCACGCCGACCGGCCGCTTCGGGGCGGCTTGCGTGAAAATGACCGACGGGCACACCCGCACGCACCGGCCGCACCGGATACAGGTCGCGTCGTCTATGCTCAAAGATACTTCCATAACGATATTATATCAATCTCAATCCTCGCGAATCAACCGCATGCCGCCAAAATCCGGAACCACGAAGCGCAACCCGTTTCCGACCCGCTCCTCCGAGGTCGAACCGGAAGCCGCTATAAACGGAGGACCGAAACCCGCTGTCGGCTCATAGGATTCCGCGCAAAGACGCTTTCCCCGCACCGACGCAACATCCGGCAGACATCCGACGGGAAACGGCATACCGCGTGCCGATCCGCCCCTGAAGACTAACTCTCGGCGTCTTTCTTTCTCTCCTCCCTGCGGGGTCCCCGGCCATGACGGCGCCCTCGGGAACGTCCGGCGGAACCGCCGCCTTGATCCGGGCGCGACTCGAGTGCGGGACGGGAGTCTCCGCCACGGTCCCGGCCCCGGTTGCGGCCTCCGCGGCCCGATCCATTCCGGCCGCCCCGGCCACCGCGACGCTCTCCGACTCCGGGATCGTAAGCGGGACCCGGCCCCAGCTGCTCCGGCAGCGCGGCCTTGGGAATTTCCCGCTCGATGAAGGTCTCGATCCGGTGGAACTTGCCCTGCTCCTTCTCGTTGACAAACGTAATGGCCGTGCCGGTCGCCGCGGCCCGGGCCGTCCGGCCGATGCGGTGAATGTAGTCCTCGGGGTCGTGCGGAACGTCGAAATTAATTACCGTGCCGATGTCCTCGATGTCGATCCCGCGCGCCACGATGTCCGTAGCCACCAGCACGTCGATCTTGCCGTTTTTGAAGTCGAGCATGACCTCTTCGCGCTGCTCCTGCTTCAGGTCGGAGTGCATCGGTGCGACGTTCAGCTTCATGCGCTTGAGCGAAAAAGCGAGCTCCTTGACCTTCTGCTTCGAGGAGGAGAAAATGATCGTCTTCGTTCCCGTAGGCTTCGAGAACAACTCGCGGACGATACCCATCTTTTGGTTCTCGTAGCAGACGTAGGCCGACTGCTCGATCGCCTCGTTGGGCTTCGACACGGCGATATTGACCTCGGCCGGATCGTGCATGATCTCCTTGGCCAGCTTGCGTATCTTGGGCGGCAGAGTGGCCGAGAACATGATCGTCTGACGCTCGGAAGGCAGCTGGGACACGATCCGCATGATGTCGTCAAAAAAGCCCATGTCGAGCATCCGGTCGGCCTCGTCGAGCACGAAGTATTCGACATGGGAAAGGTCGATTCCGCTGTTCTGGATATGCGCGATCAGCCGGCCCGGCGTGGCGATCACGATATCGGTTCCCATCAGCATGCCCTGCTTCTGCTCGCTCCACCCGAACCCGTCGCCGCCGCCGTACACGACCGTAGTCGAAAGCGGCAGGAAGTAGGAAAATCCCTGAAACTGGACGTCGATCTGCTGCGCGAGTTCGCGCGTGGGCACGACGATCAGCGACTTGACCACGTTGTCGGGATTGCCCTCCCGCAACAGCCGCTCGAGCAGCGGGAGCGTATAGGCCGCCGTCTTGCCCGTTCCCGTCTGGGCGCAGCCGATCAGGTCGCGCCCCTCCATAATCACCGGTATGGTCTGTTCCTGCACGGGAGTCATCTGGTCGAAATTCATCGGCCGGATTCCTTCCAGAATATCTTCATGAAGCCCCAATTCTTCGAATTTCATAATCTTGCTTGTTGATTTCCGGGCGTAAAGATACGGAAAGTATCGGATTGTTTCCAATGCCTCGGGCAATCGATACCTCGAAAACAACGCATGAAGCGGCCATGTCGCCGAACGCACGCTTCCCTACGGGAAATCTATCCGGACTTTCGGCGCGACTCGGCTGCGCGGGCGACCGAACCGTACCGCCTCCGTAGTGCGTTGAACGTTTCCCGGGAAACCTCGTAACGCCTGCATACGTCGGCGATCGACTTGCGGCAGCGCAGCATCCGTACGATCTCCCGACGGTTATCGATCAGTATCCGCAATTTCGTGTAGCTCCCTTTGCGACGGCCGAGTTTCACGCCCTCGGCTCGACACAGGGCCAGCGCCTCTTTCGTTCGCATCGAGATCAGGTTCCGTTCGATCTCGGCCGCCAGCCCGAAAGCGAAGCAGAGCACCTTGCTATTGATGCTGTCGTCGAGGGCATAGCCCTCCTTGATACTGTAAAGGACGATCCTGTGCTCGAGGCAGCGCCCCATGATCGCCATGATGTCGGTCAGCGTGCGACTCAGCCGCGACAGCTCCGTCACGATCAACGTATCGCCCGACCGCATTTTTCCAAGCAACGGGCCCAGCTTTCTCTCTTTTTCGTTCTTGCGGCCGCTGACCACCTCGGTCACCCAACGGTCGACCACGATGCCTCTGGCGGCGGCGAACCGCCTGATTTCGTCCTGCTGGTTCGCCAGATTCTGCTTCCCAGTGCTCACTCTCAAATAGGCAACTACCATGGAATCCGCTATGATCATTCCGGCTCCGTACACAGGCGCCGAACCGATTACAGCAAACTTCGGGCAAAATAAATCCGGCATGGTTTCCCGATCGGTCGTCCGGGAAATCCGCCGCACGGCAGACCTGAATCCGCCCGGCTTTCACCGTCTCCCGAAAAAATCGGGAATCAGGCCGGTTCGGAAGAAACTTCCTCGGCAGCGCGACAGGCAGTCTCCGAGCGGCCCGGCGAATCGTTTTTTTTGCTACCTTTGGGACCTGCAAACTATCATTCCGCATGGCTAAACTGACTTTTCTGGGAACCGGGACGTCGCAGGGGGTACCGGTCATCTCCTGCCATTGCAGGGTCTGCCTGTCTCCGGACGAGCGGGACAAGCGGCTGCGAACGTCGGCCCTGATCGAGACGGGCCGCGAAACGATCCTGATCGACGCGGGCCCGGATTTCCGGCAACAAATGCTGCGGGCGGGCGTGGAAAGACTCGACGGAATTCTGCTGACCCACGAGCATAAGGACCATATCAGCGGACTGGACGACGTGCGGGCATTCAACTACACTTCCGGCGCTCCGGTGAAGCTCTATGCCGAAGAACGGGTCCAGAAGCGGGTAAAGCAGGACTTCGACTATGCGTTCTCGGAGCATCCCTACCCCGGCGTTCCGGAAATCGACCTGCATACGATTCGCTCCGACGAGCCTTTCTCCATCGGACAGACGAGGATCGTCCCGATCCGGGGCATCCACTACAAGCTGCCGGTCCTCGGCTTCCGGATAGGACCGCTGGCCTACCTGACCGACATGAACCGGATCGACGAGCGGGAAATCGACAAAATACGGGGCGTAGACACGCTGGTCATCAACGCCTTGCGCAAAGAACCTCACCTGTCGCACTTCACGCTCGACGATGCGCTGCGGATCAGCCGCGCCGTCTCTTCTAACGTCACCTACCTGACGCACGTATCGCACCAGATGGGACGCCACGCGGAGGAACAGGCCGCGCTGCCGGAAGGCGTCTATTTCGCATACGACGGCCTGACCGTCGAAATTCCCGAATAACGTGGAAAAGCTGCTGCTCGTCACGCCTCCGTTCGTTCAGGTCAACTGTCCCTACCCGGCCACCGCTTACCTGAGCGGCTACCTCCGGCGCAGGGGGTTCGACGTCGCTCAGGCCGACCTGTCGGTCGAACTGATCGGGACCGTGTTTTCGCGGGATTTTCTCGAACGGGTTTTCGATCTGCGGATTCCGGGCGAAGACGAGAATTTGGAGCGCATCCAAGCCATGCGGACGCGCTATACGGCCACGATCGACGCCGTCGTCGATTTCCTGCGCGGACGGGACCCGGGCCTCGCCCAACTGATCTGCACGGGCGAGTTTCTGCCGCAGGCGGGAAGATTCGAGGCGATCGGAGACCTGAGCGATCTGTTCGGAACCCTCGGGACGGCGGAATGCGCCAAATTCCTCTGCACGCTCTACCTGCAGGATCTGAGCGATCTGATCCGCGCGACGGTGACCGAACACTTCGAGATCGTCCGTTACGGAGAACGTCTGGCCATGGCGATCGGGTCGTTCGCCGAGATCGAGACCGTACTGGTCGAGCCGATGAACCCGATCGAAGAAAGAATGTGCGAACTGCTCGAACGGAAAATCACGGCCGAGCGGCCGACGATCGTCGGTTTCACGATTCCTTTTCCGGGATGCCTGCTCGCCGCGCTGCGGTGCGCGCAATACCTCAAGCAACATTATCCCGGCATCCGGATCGCTGCGGGAGGCGGATATCCGTCGACCGAGCTCCGGACAATGAGCGACCGGGGCATCTTCCGTTACATCGACTACCTGATACTCGACGACGGGGAGCTGCCGCTGGAGCGGATTCTTTCGGACGGAGAGCTCGTGCGGACCTACACGCGCGACGGCTACCACGAAGGCGAGGGGAACGTAACCCACAAGGAAAGAGGTTGCCCGGATTTCACAGGGCTGCCTTTCGACCGGTATCTCTCGCTGCTCGAAACGACCAACCCGATGCACCGGCTGTGGACCGACGGACGCTGGAACAAGATGACGATCGCGCACGGCTGCTACTGGGCCAAGTGCGCCTTCTGCGATACGTCGCTCGACTATATCCGGCGGTACGAGAGCGTTCCGGCCGCCACGTTCGTAGACTGGATGGAAGAGGTGATCCGCCAAACGGGCAGCCGCAGTTTCCACTTCACCGACGAGGCGGCCCCGCCCAAGCTGCTCAAGGAAATATCGCTCGAGATACTCCGCCGCGGACTGTGCGTCAGCTGGTGGACGAACGTCCGCTTCGAGAGCCGTTACACGGGCGACCTGTGCCTGCTGATGGCCGCGGCCGGATGTATCGCCGTGTCGGGCGGGCTGGAAGTGGCTTCGGACCGGCTGCTGAAGAAAATGAACAAGGGCGTCGATATAGCGCAAGCCGCGCTCGCCATGCGTAACTTCAGCTATGCGGGCATCATGGTCCATGCCTACCTGATGTACGGCTTTCCTACCCAGACGTTGCAAGAAAGCGTCGACTCGCTCGAGGTGGTGCGCCAGATGTTCCGGGCCGGACTGATCGATTCGGCCTTTTGGCACCGGTACGCGATGACGGTTCACAGCCCGAGCGGAACCGACCCGGAAGCGTTCGGCGTCCGTCGCCGGAATGCCCATGTGCACGCGTTCGCCAACAACGAAGTGGCATTCGTCGAGAACCGGGGATACGATATCCGTCTGGTCGGGGAAGGACTCGACGAGGCGCTCAGACACTACATGGCCGGCGACGGGCTCGACCGTCCGGCTCACAGGTGGTTCGCCGGGAAAACGCCACGCACGGCAGTGGACGCCTCGCTCATAGCCGATCAGATGATCCGGCCCGACGCATCGCGTCTGTTCGACGAGAACGCAAGGGTCGTGTGGATCGGTCCTCCTCCCGTTCGGCAAGAGGACGGCCTCGTGCTGCACGGCGCCTCGTCTGCAAGGAAACTGAAATTCAAGCCGCATGAGACCGAATTTTTGCTGTGCCTGATGCAAACCGCCTCCGATCTGTCGCGCAAGTTCACGTTCGGCGAGGCGGCCGAGCTGTTCCGGCATTACAGCGAGGAGTCTTTCGTGGCTTTCTACCTGTCGAAGAAATGGGACTTGATGCGGCCGCTCGGCCTGCTGCAGATATAAATTTCCAAAGCCCTGCAGGACGGGCCGCCCCCGAAATAAGCCGCTGCAAAGGCGCTTGCACGGCAAACAGAGTCACGGTCGCTACGCACCGAGGATTTCGCATCGGAACACTCGGCGGCCCGGAAACAAACGAGGAGAACGGCCCCGGCCGGCCGGTTCCGACGCGAAAGCGCAAGGAAGAACGAATAACCGCTGCGCCCGAAACGCAGTCAAAAGATACGAAAGCATGAACTTCAAGGACAAAACAATCGTCATTACCGGAGCATCGTCCGGAATCGGTTACGCGCTGGCGTACGAGTTCGCTTCGCGAGGGGCCCGGATCGTCATGGGCGCCCGGTCGGAAGACAAGCTCCGCTCCATCGCCGAAGATCTGGCTGCCCGAGGGACGCAAGCCGTCTACGAACCGACGGACGTCACGCGCGAAGAGGATTGCCGCCGGCTGGTAGAAAAGGCGGTCTCGAGCTTCGGCCGGATCGACGTGCTGATCTGCAACGCGGGCATCTCGATGCGCGCGCTGTTCGACGAGGTCGATCTCGGCGTGCTCAAAAGACTGATGGATGTCAACTTCTGGGGAACGGTCTACTGCACGAAATACGCGTTGCCGTATATTCAGGCCTCGCGCGGATCGATCGTCGGCGTGTCGTCGGTAGCCGGATTTCACGGCCTGCCCGGCCGCACGGGCTATTCGGCCTCGAAATACGCGATGACCGGATTTCTGGAGACGGTCCGCATCGAGAACCTGAAAAAGGGAGTGCACGTAATGATCGCGGCTCCGGGTTTCACGGCGTCGAACGTACGTTTCTCAGCCCTGACCGCCGACGGATCGGCTCAGGGCGAGTCGCCGCGCAAGGAGGAGAAGATGATGAGCGCCGCCGAAGTGGCCCGCCGCATCGCGCGCGGGGTCGTCCGGCGCAAGCGTACGCTCGCCATGGACTTCAACGGGCGCGCCACCGTGCTGATCAAAAAGTTCGCGCCGGGATTGCTTGACCGGCTGTACTACAGCCACATGGCCAAAGAGCCCGATTCGCCCCTGAAATAACCGTTCCGCAACCATCACGAGCAGGAGCGGGCACGGCGGATTTGCAGCAACGTCCTTCAGTTGCCGTGCCCGCTCTTGCATGGAATCCAAGCATCAATCGGCCCGGGAAAAGTTGTGTATCCGTAGCAAAAGACGAACGGTCTCTTTTTGTAGTTATAACCGAACAGATACAGACACACGACACACATCAAGAAAAACGAAATGGTTTTGGGGCCGATTCAGGAATGAATGCCGCTGAAGCCATTCCCGATACAATCCAGTGCCTCCGTCAACAATCAAGAGATTCTTACTACCAACAAAAAGCGAAGAGATATAAACAGACTTGTCGACAGACCGAAGGCTACTTATCAACACGATTCGGCCCGGTTATCCACATTTCAGCGGGACGGTTCCGGGATACCCACAAGAAGATCAGGGAAATCGGAAAGGGGCACACCAAGACCCGGTTCAGTCTTTCCTCCAAGCTCTGCGGACGAAAGGTCCGGTCGCCGCGCATTTTCGGAAACGATCCGGTCCCTCCATTCGGCAGACGAAACGCCCGATCGTCGTATATTTCCGGGAACAGATTGCCTGCCGATGAAAATGCAGCAAAGGCTTACTTGCCGAGCAAGGACTTGAGAAATTGTCCCGTATAGCTTTCCTCGACGCAAGCGACCTGCTCGGGAGTCCCGGCCGCCACCAGACGGCCTCCGTCGCGCCCGCCCTCGGGACCGATGTCGATCAGGTAGTCCGCCACCTTGATCACGTCCAGATTGTGCTCGATCACGATCACCGTATTGCCCTTGTCGACCAGTTTTCCGAGCACGTCGAGCAGCACGCGGACATCCTCGAAATGCAGGCCGGTCGTCGGCTCGTCGAGTATATAGAGCGTCCGGCCCGTATCGCGTTTGGCCAGTTCGGTCGACAGCTTGATCCGCTGACTCTCGCCGCCCGACAACGTCGTACAGGGCTGTCCGAGCGTCAGATAGCCGAGCCCCACGTCCTGAATCGACTTGAGTTTCATGTGAATCGACGGAATCGCCTCGAAAAACTCGACCGCCTGATTGACCGTCATGTTCAGCACGTCGTCGATGTTCTTGCCCTTGTATTTGACCTCCAGCGTCTCGCGGTTGTACCGGTGCCCGTTGCAGACGTTGCACTTGACATAAACGTCGGGCAGGAAATTCATTTCGATCGTCTGCACGCCGGCTCCTTTGCACGCTTCGCAGCGCCCCCCCTTCACGTTGAACGAGAAGCGGCCCGCCTTGAACCCGCGAATCTGCGCGTCGGGCGTCGACTCGAACAGCTTGCGGATGTCACCGAACACGTTGGAATAAGTGGCCGGATTGCTGCGCGGCGTCCGGCCGATCGGCGACTGATCGACGACGATCAGCTTGTCGATATGCTCGATGCCTTCGATGCGGTCGTATTCGAGCGGCCGCTCGTAGGAGCGGTACAGTTCGCAGCTCAGCGCCCGGCGCAGCGTCGCGTCGACCAGCGACGACTTGCCGCTGCCGCTGACGCCCGTCACGCAGATCATCCGCCCCAGCGGGAACTCGACGTCGATGTTCTTCAGGTTGTTACCCCTCGCACCGCGAACGAACAGACTCTGCCCGCTGCCCTCACGGCGCGCGGCCGGGACTTCGATCCGACGGCGGCCGCACAGGAAGTCGGCCGTCATGCCGCCCGAAGCCATCACCTTCGACAAAGGTCCCTCGGCTACGATCTCTCCGCCGCGAACGCCGGCGCGCGGGCCGACATCGACGATCCAGTCGGCCTGACGCATCATATCTTCGTCGTGCTCGACGACGATCACCGAATTGCCCGCGTCGCGCAAAGCCTTCAGGCTGGCGATCAGCTTGACGTTGTCGCGCTGGTGAAGCCCGATGCTCGGCTCGTCGAGAATGTAGAGCACGTTGACGAGCTTCGATCCGATCTGCGTAGCGAGCCGGATACGCTGGCTCTCGCCGCCCGACAGCGAGCGCGAGCTGCGGCTGAGCGACAGATAGCCGAGCCCTACGTCGAGCAGGAAGCGCAGCCGCTCGCGAATTTCCTTGAGCAGCTCCCGGGCGATCTGCCGCTGCTTCGGGGAGAGACGGTCCTCGAGACCCTCCATCCAACGGGCCAGCTCCTCGATGCTCATGGCCGACAGCTCGGCGATGTTCTTGCCGTCGATGCGGAATTGCAGGGCCTCTTTTTTCAGACGCGATCCGCCGCACACGCTGCACACCTTGCGGACGACGAACTGCTCTTTCCACTTGTCGCCCCGGGCGGAGGAGGAGTCCTCCCGCTGTTTCTCAATGTAGTCGGCCAACCCTTCCCACGACACCATGTAATTGCCCGTGCCGCCCAGCTCGCGGGCGTCGATGCGCAGCGGTTCGCTCGCACCGTACAACACGGCGCCGAGAGCTTCCTCGTCGAGCGACTCGATCGGGTCGTCGATCGAAAAGCCGTACCTGCGCCCCAAAGCCTCCATTTCGGCGAACAGCAGATTGTTGCGATAGCGGCCGAGCGGCTCGATGCCTCCCTCGCGGATCGAGCGCCCGCCGTCGGGCACGATCCGCTTCAAGTCGAAAACGGCTTCCTCGCCCAGCCCGTTGCAATGCGGGCAGGCACCCTGAGGCGAATTGAACGAGAAAGTATGCGGAGCCGGCTCGTTGAACGCGATGCCGCTCGTCGGACACATCAGGTGACGGCTGTAAAAACGCACGTTGTTCGTATCGTAGTCGTAGACCATCATCGTTCCCTTGCCCTGCCGCATGGTCTCCTGCAGGCTCTTGAGCATCCGCGCCCGGACATCGGGCTTCACGACCAGGCGATCGACGACAAGCTCGATATGGTGAATCTTATAGCGGTCGAGCCGCTGGCCGGCATGAATTTCCTGAATCTCGCCGTCCACGCGGGCATACAGATAACCTTTCTTGGCCAAACTCTCGAACAGCTCCCGATAGTGTCCCTTGCGGCCGCGCACCAGCGGAGCCAGAAGCGCGATCTTTTTTCCGGGAAAGTCGCGAAGGATCAGATCGACGATCTGTTCGTCGGTATGATGTACCATCACCTCGCCTGTTACGGGCGAATAGGCTTCCGAAGCACGGGCGAAAAGCAGGCGCAGAAAGTCGTTGATCTCCGTAACGGTACCTACCGTCGAACGGGGATTCTTGTTCGTCGTTTTCTGCTCGATCGAGATGACCGGACTGAGCCCCGTGATCTTGTCGACGTCGGGACGCTCCATCGTGCCGACGAACTGGCGAGCGTAGGTGGAAAGCGTCTCCATATAGCGTCGCTGCCCCTCGGCATAGATCGTGTCGAAAGCGAGCGACGACTTGCCGGAACCCGACAGACCGGTGATGACGGTCAGTTTATCGCGCGGAATCTCGACGTCGACGTTCTTGAGGTTGTGCACTCTCGCCCCGTATACTCTTATCGTCTTATCTTCGGACATAAGTCAAATTTCAAACCTTTCCCCGGACTACCGCGCGCGACGGAAATCCCGGTTCGGAACCTTGATAACGAACGAACGGCCGGCTTTATTATCGTAGTCGTAGTCTCTGATCCAATGGTTCAGCTCGCGGAGCATCTTGTAGTTCGTCCCGTGACTGCGTGCGACGGCGGCCCAATCGATCGGCCGGCCTTCGACCGTCGCCTCGTGGTAGTCCGTCAGCGGCTTGTAATAATCGTCGGGGTCGATACGGAACCCGTAGGCGGCCGGATCGGGCGCGATGAGCTTGAATGCGAGCACGCGAAAGACATAGCGCAGCGTCTCGGCGGGCAGAAACAGGTCGTAATAGGAATCGACGCCCTGCTTCGCAAGCCGTCGCGACACGCCCGCTATGCCGACGTTGTACGAAGCGGCGGCCAGCGTCCAACTGCCCAGCCGCTCGTAAGCGTCGGCCAAATAGCGGCAAGCCGCCTCGGTCGCCTTCGTCACATCGTAGCGCTCGTCGACGTCCCCGCCTACGAGCAACCCGACCGACTTCGCATAGACCGGCATCAACTGCCATAGACCGGCTGCGCCGGCTCCCGAGCGGACGTTCGGGTCGAGCCCGCTCTCGGCCATGCAGAGATACTTGAAGTCGTCCGGAATCCCGTATTTTTTCATGATCGGCTCGATGACCGGAAAATAGCGCGTCGTGGCGAGCAGCATCAGCGTCGTGCGCGAGTGGAGGTACATGCAGCTCATCAGCTCGCGCAACAGGCTCTCGCGCGTATCGTAGTTATCCAAAGGCACCGCCTCGCCGGCAAACTCCAGACTCTGCGGCAACGCGGGCACGACGACAGGGGCCAACGAAACGGACGAAGGAGCCGGAGCGCCGGAAGGCTGCGCGCAGGCCGAAACGGAGGCCAGTACGAGCAGCGAGCAAAACAGGTATTTCATATTCATGCGTTACTTTAAGATCAAGCGTACAAAGATAAGAAAATTATTCCCTTTTTCGGAGTCGCTCCGATCCTTAGCCGGACGGACGGCCCCGTTCGTCCGGCGGACCGCCAGTCCATTAAACGAGACGGAGCCGGTTCCGCATAAAGCGCCGCATCCTTGTCGTGCCGAACCCCGCGACCGCCGGCTCGGGACAACCGTTTATCACGAACCGCTCCGGCAAGCCGTCGGGCACTTTTCCCGAGAGAATATTCGGCCGGAAGAGGAATAATCGGCCGAAATAACGTAGCTTTGCAAAAAATCGCGCTTATGCTGACCGCAGGACACTACCATACGCTGACCGTCCGCCGAATTTCGGACCACGGGCTTTATCTGGGCAACGAGGAGGGGGACGAGGTGCTTCTCCCGAACCGCTTCGTCTCGCTCTCCGACCGAATCGGAGACCGCAAGGAAGTGTTCGTCTACCACGACTCGGAGGACCGGCTCGTCGCCACGACCGAGCGGCCGCTGGCGACAGTCGGACAGGCCGCCTTTCTGGAAGCGGTCGACAAAACCGTGCACGGGGCCTTTCTCGACTGGGGGATTCCGGCCAAGCACCTGTTCCTGCCGAACCGCAACCAGCAGGGACGCATCGAGATCGGCAAGAAATACGTCGTCTACATCTACTCGGACAACATCACCGGCCGGGCCGTCGCAACGACCTACCTGAAATCGTTCGTCGACAATGCGGAACCGAGCGTCGCTCCCCGCGACGAAACGGACATTCTGGTCGCGCTCGAAAGCCCGATCGGTTTCCGCGTCGTAGTCAACGACCGCCACTGGGGCATGATCTACCGCAATCAGATTTTCCGTCCCGTACACGTAGGCGATCGGATGAAAGCCTATGTCACGCGAATCACCGAAGACAACCGGATCGACCTGAGCCTGCAGAAGCAGGGATACGACGAGGTGAAGGAGTCGGCCGAGCGATTGCTGGAACTGCTGCGCAAAGCCGGAGGCACGCTCCCGCTCGGCGACGACAGCGCCCCCGACGCGATACACAAGCACACCGGCATGAGCAAGAAAACGTTCAAGCGCAGCGCAGGCCGACTGTTCAAGCAGGGAATCGTCATACTCGAAAAGGAACGGATTACGCTGAAATAAGCGGCGAGTCGAGCCGCGCAGAAATAAAAAAGCGCAGTCAACGCATGGCTCAATCGCCACAAAAGCGATCAGTCACATCCCGGTATCCGCCGCCCGATACGTCCGCCGTGCTTTCCGAGCCTCATTAATTTTCTCTGTGCCGACCGTCGAATTTCCGATGCGCTCGGCTCCCTGCACGAGCCCTCCTCCGGCGGCAAGGATTCGGGGCAAGGTCCGAACCGGATGCGCGGCCTGCGACTGCGAGCCGCAACCGGCGGGTGCAAAATCCCGGGCGCGAACATGACAGCGAAAGAACGGGCCCGTCAGGCTGGAATCCGCCAAGTCAAACCGGCACACGAAAACATGTGCTGCCTTACGGAAACGCCCGCACGATTCGGACGCAGCGCGTCCCGGACCGTCGTCCCCTGTCGAGACGACTCGCCGCTCTCCACGCTTTCCTTGAAAAGAAGCCTCGCGCCGCTGCGCGGCAAAACGCAAAATCGACTTCCCGAATACTCGGCGCGCGAAAGCGGAAACGCCATCCGGAATGCGCGCGGCCGGAACAGCTGCCCCATATTTCGGAACACCGGGCGGTAAACGGCCCGGCAACGGGAACGCCCTCCGCCCGCACGAGCGGACCGAACGCGAAAAGCCCTTCCCGCGACACGGTTATGTCGCGGGAAAGGCCTCTCGGAGACGGTTTTCTACACCGCTCCTATCGTATGTCCATCTCGTCGAGCAGATAGCCCGCCCCGCCGACCTTGTCGATCAGGAAAAGCACGTAGCGAATGTCGACGGCGATATTACGGCACTTGGACGGGTCGAACTCGATGTCGCTCATCGTGCTTTCCCACGTGCGGTCGAAGTTCAGGCCGACCAGTTCGCCCCGGCCGTTGAGCACCGGGCTGCCCGAGTTGCCGCCCGTCGTATGGTTCGTCGCGAGGAAAGCGACCGGAACCGTCCCGTCGACAGCCCAGCGGCCATAGTCCTTCGAAGCGTACAGATCGCGCAGGCGTTGGGGAATATTGTAGTCGTACACGGTCGGGTCGTCCTTTTCCATGATTCCTTCGAGCGTCGTCTGAGGCGTATAGTACACGCCGTCGAGCGGCTTGTAGCCCTCCATGCGGCCATAGCTGACGCGCAGCGTCAGATTCGCGTCGGGATAGAAAACGGCATCGGGCTCCATTTCCATCAGTCCGCGCATATAGATACGATAGAGCGACGCGATCGATGCGCTCAGATCGCGGTAACGACCGAATATACGATCCCGGTACACCGCGTCGAAGGCATCGGCCAGCCGAACGGCCGGATCGGCCTCGATCGCAGCCTGCGCGGTCGCCGAATCGCCTGCCGTCATCCGCTCGAATCGCTCGGGTGCAGTAAAAAGGCTGTTCCCGAACAGATCGTCGACGAATTCCCGCACGCCTCCCAGCGAATCGACCGTCCGGACGAAAGCCTCGGGACGGAACTCCTGCGGCACATTCTCCAGATACTGTCCGAGCATCCGCTCGGCGATCCGGCGGTCGATCGAGGGACTGTAATCCTTGTAGAACGCTCTGGCGGCAGCGGCCCGTTTCGACACCGGCATCCGGCGGACAGCCGACGCGAAACGCGAGAGCTCGACGGCCCGGTAAGCCTCGTTATAGTAATCGCGCGCGAAGGCGTAAGGTTCCAGCTCGGCATACAGGGCCTTCATCCAGCCGAGCAGACCGGTGTACTGGGGATGCGAGGCCGCCCATCGGTCGAAGCGGCTCTCCTGCTCGCGCTTCTTGCCGAGCGTGCCCAGACGTTCCAACCCCCGGCTCTCGCCCTGCCACTTTTTCCACGCGTTGGCCACCGAGGCATGCTTCGACGCGTAGCGGATGCGCGTATCGGCATCCTTGGCTTGCTCCTCGCTCATGATGTCGAGACGCATCGTCCGCAGCGCGATCTTGTGCGGGTTGCCTCGATTCAGCAGATAGTCGACCGCATCGGACAAAACGTATTGCTGGGTCTGCCCCGGAAACCCGTATATGAACGTAAAGTCGCCCTCGCGCAGTCCGCGCGTCGAAATCGCGAGCGAGCGACGCGGACGGAAAGGCACGTTATCTTCCGAGTAGTCGGCCGGAGCATTGTCGGGCCCCGCATAGATGCGGAACAGCGAAAAGTCGCCCGTATGGCGCGGCCACATCCAGTTGTCGGTATCGCCGCCGAACTTGCCGATCGACGAAGGCGGAGCTGCCACGAGACGGACGTCGGTGTAGTTGCGGTATACGAACAGGAAATACTGATTGCCGTAAAAGAACGGCTCGACATCGGCCCGGCAGTCGGTCCCCCGAACCGCCGCGTCGGCCACCCGGGCCGCATTGAACCGGATCAGCGAGTCGCGGCGCGCCTCGGGCAGATCGTCCCGCACCCCGTCGAGCACCTGCGCGGTCACGTCCTCCATGCGGACCAGAAACGACACGTACAGGCCGGGGTTGGGCAATTCTTCGCTCCGATTCATGGCCCAAAACCCGTCGGTCAGGTAATCGTGCCGTACGCTGCTGTGCGACTGGATCGCGCCGTAGCCGCAGTGATGGTTCGTCAGCAACAGCCCCTCGCCGGAAACCAGTTCGCCGGTGCATCCGCCGTTGAACAGCACGACGGCATCCTTCAGCGAAGCCTTGTTGACACTGTAAATATCCTCGGCCGAAAGACGGAACCCTTTCGAACGCATGTCTTTGATCCGCGTGCCTATCAGCGCCGGAAGCCACATGCCCCGGTCGGCCCGCAGCGCCGGGGCCAGCATCAGGGCGGCCAGCAGCGCGATAAAAGATTTCTTCATCATAGATTTTTCCAAAAGGTCGATATGCAAATTGCGGCAGATTCTACCCTATCAGTTCGTCCAGCTCGACGTACAGCCGCTGCACGGGCAGCCCCATCACGTTGTAGAACGATCCTTCGATACGCTCGATCCCGACATAGCCGATCCACTCCTGAATGCCGTACGAGCCAGCCTTGTCATAGGGAGCGTACGTGTCGACATAATGGCCGATTTCCTCGTCGGACAGAGACCGGAGAAAAACGTCGGTCGACGAGGAAAACGAAACCGCGCGGTCGGCCGTGCGGATCGTCACGCCGGTGACGACCCGGTGCCTGCGGCCCGAAAGCGCACGCAGCATCGCGACCGCGACACCGCGGTCGGCGGGCTTGCCGAGAATACGATCGTCGACGGCGACGACCGTATCGGCCGTCACCAGAATGTCGAACGAGGCGAGCGGTAACGGATAGGCGTCGGACTTGAGCCGCGCCAGGTAAACGGGAACCTCGCCGGCCGGCATACCCGCCGGATAGGTCTCGCTCACGTCGTAAGGCTCGGCCTGCACGAAAGGCAGTCCGCATCCGACGAGCAACTGCCTGCGCCGGGGAGAGGCGCTGGCGAGAATCAGCCGGTAGGCTTTCAACTTTTCTGCGAGCAACATGGTTTGATCGTTTTTTGCCATTCAAAAATAATCAGTGCGATTCAGTCCGTCGAGCGGCGTGTGCGGCCTCCTCCGGCACCGTTCTCTCCGTTCGCGAAACGGGTTTCGCTCCGAGAGCGATCCACTGGGAACCGCAAGCGGCCGGGACATAAGCGTCCGCATCCGGTCATTTGATATCGAAGTCGAACATCATCCGTCCCTCGAGCCATGCCTGCAAGCGGTCGCCCGGACGGACCGGACCGACGCCGACAGGCGTGCCGGTGAAAATCAGATCGCCGATCTTCAGCGTGATGAAATGCGAGAGGTAGGATACGATCCTATCGACGCCGAAGATCATCTGCGCCGTATCGCCCCGCTGCCGTAGCTCGCCGTTGAGCCGCATCTCGAAACGTAACCGCTGCACGTCGCCGCCCAACTCGGCGAGCGGTACGAACTGCGGCGACACGGCGGCCGAATAGTCGAACCCCTTGCAGATTTCCCACGGCAGCCCCCGGGCGATGCAGTCGCGCTGCAGGTCCCGCGCCGTAAAGTCGATGCCGAGCCCCACCTCGTCGTAGCAACGTGGCGCGAAACGCTCGTCGATCGCACGCGCCACGCGGCCGATCCGCACGACCAGCTCGGTCTCGTAATGCACCTCGCGGCTGAAAGCGGGCACATAGAACGGATCGTTGTTGCGCAGCAGCGCCGTGTCGGGCTTGCAGAAAAAGACCGGCGCGGACGGAATGTCGCGGCGGCCGTCCAGTTCCTCGATATGTTCCGCATAATTGCGGCCGATGCAGATGATTTTCATTTCATGTCGCTTTTGAGCAGTTCGACCATCCGGCTCCCTACACGGTCCGACACCCCGCTGCGGCCGATCAGGGAGCGCAACTCGGCGTAATCGGTCTTTATCCGCTCGTGCTTGGCCCCTCCGGGCAGAATGGCCTCCAGCTCGGCCGTCGCATTGGCCATCGTCATATGGTGTTGCAGCAGCTCGCGCACGCACTCGCGGCCGAGTACGAGGTTGACGAGCGAGACGTATTTCGTCTTGAGAAACATCTTGCCGATCAGCATCGACGGCCAGTCGCGGCGATAGCATACCATCTCGGGCGTGCCGAGCAGAGCCGTCTCGAGCGTCGCAGTCCCCGACGTGACGACGGCCGCCTCGCTGTGGGCCAGCAACTCGTAAGTCGCGTCGCAGACGTAGCGCACGGGCGAGCTCGCAATCAGCGGCTCGTAGACCGAGCGGTCGAGCCACGGCACGCCCGCCACGACGAACTGATACTGCGGAAACCGCCCCGACAACTCGACCATGAACGGCAGATTGTAGCCGATCTCCGAGCGCCGGCTGCCGGCCAGGCATGCCACGACCGGACGTCCGTCGAGCCCGTGCACGGCCCGGAACTCCTCTTTCGAGCCGAGCGCGGCACGGCGCGCATCGATCGCGTCCATCAGCGGATTGCCCTCATAGATCGCCTCGATACCCCGGCGACGGAAATACTCGACCTCGAACGGAAAGATGACGAACAGCCGGTCGACCCAACGCCGGATTTTTTTCACGCGCGACTCCTTCCATGCCCAGACTTTCGGCGCGATGTAGTAATAGGTCGGTATGCCGCGCTCGCGGCCGAAACGGGCCAGACGAAGGTTGAAACCGGCATAGTCGATCAGCACGAGCACGTCGGGAGCGTAGGCCGCCACGTCGCGCTTGCACTGTTCGATCTGGCCGAAGATCGTCCGCAGATTCTTCAGCACTTCGGTAAATCCCATGAACGACGCTTTCTCGTAGTGCATCGCCAGATTCTCCGCTCCGCCTACGGCGGCCATCTTGTCGCCGCCCCAGAAGCGGAAGCGAGCTCCGGGATCGGCCTTCAGTATGCCCTTCATCAGGTTCGACCCGTGCAGGTCGCCCGAAGCCTCGCCGGCTATCAGATAGTATTTCATAACGACTCGGTTTGCATAAATATTTACCTGCCACTCCGACTACTCTTCCGCACGAAAACAGGGATGCCGTATTCTCGGCATACGTTCCGTTTCCGAGACGCGCCGGCCCTTCATTCTATCGTATACCCGTAAGAACCCGGCGAAACGGTTTTCGCCCGGCCCCTCCATCGTACGGACGCGCTTCCCGTCCGACGGCCGGCTGCTCCCGCACGAGCGGCCGAGACAGCCGCCCGGACGTTTTCAACCCGCCCTTCGAATCTTCCGGCTCACCCTGCGAATCCGCGCCGAGCGGTTCGCAGCCTTGGCCAAGTCCCGACCGATTGCCGTCCGGTCTTTTCCCGATGCCCGGGCAAAAATCCGGGGGCAACCCCGACACGGCCCGTTACCTCAACAAATCGGGCCGCAGCCGCTCGGTACGCTCGAACGCCTGCTGCTCCTGCCACTTCTCGATCTCCGCGAAGTTGCCCGACAAGAGCACGTCCGGCACCTTCCAGCCGCGAAAATCGGCCGGACGCGTATAGACCGGCGGCGCCAGCAGGTTATCCTGAAAACAGTCGGTCAGCGCCGAACTCCCGTCGCCGATCGCGCCGGGCAAAATGCGCACGACGCTATCGGCTATGATCGCGGCGGCCAGCTCGCCTCCGGTCAGCACGTAATCGCCGATCGACAGCTCGCTCGTGATCAGATGTTCGCGCACCCGGTAGTCCACCCCCTTGTAGTGACCGCACAGGATGATGATGTTCCCGAGCGTCGAGAGCCGGTTGGCCTCGTGCTGGTCGTAGCGCCGGCCATCGGGCGAAGTATAGATGATCTCGTCGTAGCTGCGCTGCCGCTGCAACTCCTCGATGCACAAAAAAATAGGCTCGGCCTTCATCACCATGCCCGCCTCGCCTCCAAACGGGTAGTCATCGACCTGACGGTGTTTGTCGAACGCGTAATCGCGCAGGTTGTGCACGCAGATTTCGACGAGCCCCTTCTGCTGGGCGCGCTTGAGTATCGACTCGTTCAGCGGACTCTGCAACAACTCGGGTACGACGGTCAGAATGTCTATTCTCATGGCCGGATCAGTTTCTGGTAGCACTCCCGCCTGCTGCGGTGAACGAAAACGATGTCTTTCGTATCGCCGTCGGCGAGCGGCCTCATCGTCCCCTCGCTCAGCACATAGCCGTCGTAGCCGATCGAGCCGAACAGCGCGACGATTCGCGGACGGTTATCTCCCCCGGTCTCGATCAGCACGGTCGGGCGATGCCGCTCGAGCAGCGGACGCATCTCGGTCATCACGACAAGCTCGTAGCCCTCGATATCGCACTTGATCAGATCGATCCGGTCGAGCGACGCGAACAGCTCGCTGCCGCGCCTCATCTCGGCCTCGAATTCGACGAGCGCCAACCCCGCCGCCGGCTTGTCGAGCACGAAGTTCTGCCCCGTGCCGAAATAGCCGTCGCGGTCCACCGTCGCGTTGCCCATGCGAATCGTCCGGTCCGCGTCGCCGAGCGCGCAGGCGAGAACCTCGACATGACGGAAACGGCGCAGATTGTGCCGCAGCACGCGGCGGATCGGCTCGACCGGCTCGACGGCCCGGACACGTCCCTGCGGCCCGACCAGCGAGGCCAGCGCATAGGAGTAATAGCCAAGGTTGGCCCCGATGTCGATCGCCGTATCGCCCTCCGACACGAGATTTTTCAGGAAACGGGGATACTCGTAGGCGGCCGAGCGGCCGATCCCCGTGCGGTAGCCGAGCAGGTACATTCCGCTCAGCGTCTTCAGATAACGGTCCAGCGACAGAGTCCGGTACATGGCCCGGCGGACCGCATGTCCCACAGCGCCCACTTCGCTCGCTCTTTTAAGATTCAACAATTCACCTCTCCTCCGAGCACCTCGGTCACGAACGGATTGTAGAGCGCCTCGTGGCCGATCGTGCTGTCCTGCCCGTGACCGGGATAGAAATGCACGTCGTCTCCCAACGGCATCAGCTTGTCGAGTATGCTCCGCATGATCCAACTGTAGTCGCCGCCCGGCAGGTCCGTCCGGCCGATGCTCTCGCGGAACAACGTGTCGCCCGTCAGCAGCAGTTTCTGCTCGGGATTGTACAGCGCGATGTGACCCGGCGTATGGCCCGGCGTCTCGATGATCCGCATCGTCGTATGGCCGAAACGAATCTCCTTCTGCCCCTGCAGGTCGACGTCGATGCCCGGCACCGAATCGACCCGAAACCCGTAGATCGCGCCGTGAGTCGGCGCCGACTCGATCAGAAAGGCATCGCGCCCGTCGATCGCGAACGGAACGCCGTAGGTGTCCTTCACGTAATTCACGCCGAGCATATGGTCCACATGACCGTGCGTATTGACGGCCATGACGGGGCGCAGCCCGTTCTGCTCGATGTATTTCGACAGCGCCGCGTTCTCCTGCGGGGTGTATCCGCCCGCATCGACGATGATGCACTCGCCCGTAGAATCCGACAGCACGATCGTATTCTCCTGAAACGGATTGGAAACGATAACTCCGGTCTTTATCATATATTTGTCCTATATTTACGCCGCAATCGCAGACAAAGATAGCGATTAGTTACTGTGGTAAAAAACAAAACGGGAAAATAAGTGGGAAGAAAAAAAGCGAATCATCCGCTGATCGAGTCGCTCGAAATCGTCGCCGTAGCCGCCGAGGGCAAGGCGCTCGGGCGATGGAACGACATCGTCGTGTTCGTTCCGATGGCCGTGCCGGGCGACGTGGTCGACGTACAGGTGTGCTGCAAACGCCGGAGATACATGGAGGGCCGTATCGTCCGTTTCGTCCGCCGCTCGCCGCTACGCGTCGAGCCGGTCTGCGAGCATTTCGGCGTCTGCGGCGGATGCAAGTGGCAGAACATGCCTTACGACGAACAGCTCCGCTTCAAGCAGGAACAGGTCGCCGAGCAACTGAAACGCATAGGAGGAATCGAGCTGCCCGAGATCGGCCCGATCAGGGGCTCGCGGCAGACGCTGTTCTACCGCAACAAACTGGAATTCACTTTCAGCGACCGGCGCTGGCTGACGCCCGAGGAGATCGCCGCGCAGGACGAGCCGGCGCGGGAACCGGCCCTCGGCTTCCATATTCCGGGACTGTTCGACAAGGTGCTCGACATCCGCAAATGCTGGCTGCAGCCCGATCCGTCGAACGCGATCCGGCAGGAAGTCCGCGCATTCTGCATCGACCGGGGTTACTCGTTCTACGATATCCGCGAGCATCGGGGACTGATGCGCAACCTGATCGTGCGCACCGCGTCGACGGGCGAGGTGATGGCGATCGTCGTGTTCGGGGAAGACGACCGCGAGCGCATCGACGCGCTGCTGAGCCACACGAGGGAACGCTTTCCCGAACTGGCATCGCTGATGTGGGTCGTCAACACGAAGCTCAACGACACGATCGGCGATCTGGAAATCCGCCTGCACAGCGGGCGCGACCATATTTTCGAAGAGATGGAGAGCCTGCGTTTCAAGGTCGGGCCGAAATCGTTCTACCAAACCAACTCGTCCCAAGCTTACGAACTGTACAAGATAGTCCGCGAGTTCGCCGCGCTGACCGGACAGGAAACCGTCTACGACCTGTACACGGGCACGGGCACGATAGCCAACTTCGTCGCCGCCCGGGCGTCGCGAGTGATCGGCGTCGAGTACATGCCCGAAGCGATCGAGGACGCCCGGACCAACTCGCGCCTCAACGGCATCGACAATACGACGTTCTACGCGGGAGACATGAAGGACGTGCTCGACGAGGCGTTCGTCGAGCGCAACGGTCGGCCCGACGTCGTGATTCTGGACCCGCCCCGGGCAGGTATCCACGAGGACGTCGCGCGCACGATCCTCGGCGCAGCGCCCGAACGGATCGTCTACGTCAGCTGCAACCCGGCCACGCAGGCCCGCGACTTGGCGTTGCTCGATGCCGACTATCGCGTGCTCCACATTCAGCCGGTGGATATGTTCCCGCACACCCACCACGTCGAAAACGTCGTGCTGCTGGTCCGGAGAGACCGGTCGGAGAGCGATCCCGGACAAGATTGACAAAACACCGACGGGGACCGTCTTTTCGGAAGCAGCACGGCGGAAAGCCGTTTTTCCCGGTCGTGGCACGGCTGTTGCCGAACAGCGGAGAAGCCGGATTCGCCGAGACGGTCGAACGGTATGCGGAAGCGTCGGGAAAAACTTTTCGCCCCACGCAGAACGACCGTCCGCCGAGACGGCAGGCAAAAAGATGCAACATTCCGGAAGCGGGAAGCATCTGAATAATACAGAACATCCATACGAAAAGAGAACCTTTAAACTCGAAACAAGATGAAAAAGACGATCGTACTCGCCGCCGCGCTGCTGATAGCCGCCGGCGCCTCGGCTCAGGAAAAGAATTTTCTCGACAAACCCTATATCGAAGTGACGGGCAAAGCCGACATGGAGGTGACACCGGACGAAATCTACGTGCGGATCGTCATCAACGAAAAGGACAACAAGGGGAAAGTCTCGGTCGAGCAACAGGAGAAAGAGATGTTCCGCCGTCTGAAAGCCGCGCACATCGACATCGAGAAGGATCTGGTCGTGCAGGACATGTCGAGCGACCTGCAAACCTATTTCCTGCGTAAGAACGCCATTCTCTCGACGAAAACCTACCAACTGAAAGTCTCCAGCGCCGCGCAGCTCGGACAAGCGTTCGAAGCTCTGCAGGCGGCAGGGATCGCCGACGTGAACATCGAGCGCACCGACGTGTCGAACATGGACGAGCTGCGCCAGCAAGTACGCGCCGATGCGGCCAAGGCGGCCCGCAAGAACGCCGAGGTGCTGGCCGAAGCCGTAGGCCAAACGGCCGGTCCGGCCGTCTATATTCAGGACTACGGCTACAACACGCCCCGCTATGCGAACGTGATGCTGATGGCCAAAAGCGCCGCCGTCGCCGATGCGGCCGGCACGGCGGAAGCGACTCCGAATCTGGAATTCGAAAAAATCAGGATCGAGCACTCGGTCACGGTCCGCTTTCTGCTGAATTAAGCGAGCGGACATGATCCGGCCGATCATAGAGCCGACCGAAGACGGGACGCCCACGCTGAGGCATCCCGTTTTCGGCGATACGTACCACTCTACGCGCGGAGCGACGGGAGAATCGATGCACGTCTATATACGGCAGGGGTTCGCGGCAAGCGGCCTGCCCCATGTCAGGCTGCTCGAAGTCGGGTTCGGCAGCGGCCTGAACGCATGGCTTACGGCGCGGGCCGCTTTCTTTATGAACCGCACGGTGGCTTATACGGCCTTGGAGCCCTATCCCGTCGATCCGCGAACCGCCGCGCAACTCAGCTACGGAGCCGACCGGCTGTTCATGGCCCTGCACGAGGCTCCGTGGAACGTTCCGGCGCGAATTACCGAGCGATTCCGCATCCGAAAGGTCGAAACTTCCTTGCAGGATTACGAATTTGACACTACCTTTGATTTGGTTTACTTCGACGCTTTCGCTCCGGACACGCAACCGGAACTGTGGACGGCGGACGTTTTCCGCCGGATATTCGACATCCTGAGCGAAGGAGGGCTGCTGGTCACCTATTCGGCCAAAGGTACGGTCAAGCGCAATCTGCGCGAGGCGGGATTCGACGTGAAGCGCCTGCCCGGGGCCCTCGGCAAAAGGCATATGGTGCGGGCAGTCAGACCGCCTGTCGAATAAATCCCCGAAGTGTCCGGAACGACCCCAAGGACCGGGCATGGCCCTCCCGGAAATCCGCTCTCGTTTTTGGACGGAACCGGCCGCGCCGTAACCGGGCAAGAGCGGACTATGCGCTAACAACGACAACCGTTATGAAGGAAAAACGGCTATACTCTTTCGAATACCTGCGGTACGCTCCGCTGGAGGACCTGCCCGAGGCGGAGCGGCGGCTGGCGAATTGCGCCGCCGAAGCCTGCTCGAAGTCGTACGCGCCCTATTCGGACTTTCGGGTCGGCGCAGCCGCGTTGCTTGACGACGGGGAAATCGTGTCGGCAGCCAATCAGGAAAGCGAGGTCTTTCCCTCGGGCATGTGCGCCGAACGCAGCCTGCTTTACTACGTGCAGTCGAACCGGAGCGGACGGAAAGTCCGCGCGCTGGCAATCGCCTCGCTGCCCGCTTCGCGGGAATGTTCGCCCTGCGGAGCATGCCGGCAGGTGATCGCCGACACCGAAAAGAGGCAGGGCGCTCCGATCCGGCTGATCCTGTGCGGCGCCTGTAGCGCGACGGTCGTAGAGTCCGCGCGCGCCTTGCTGCCTTTCACGTTCGAGCTCGAATGAATCCCATGACAAGCAAAAAAACGACCGCAGCCGCCGAACCCGTAACCCGGGCGCTCTCTTTTTCTTCCCGAACAGCCGAACGGGAAAGAGCCGTCTTCTGTCCGGCCGTTCTCCCGAAAGCCGTCCCGGCTACGCGGATCGCACCATGCACCCGAGACATCGCCGCTTTCGACCGGCACGAGCAGAAAGCTCGACGCAAACGGCCCGCATCCGTCTGCGAAAATCCCTCCGGGCTTGCAGAAAACGGAACGGGATTCGGCCCCGCCGGCCGACGAAAGGCTCGTTTTTCACGGACGAACCGTTTCTACGGATATACAGAAACCGATACGGGCGAGATGACCGTCCTCCGCCTTCAGCCAATTCGAAACCGAACATGCCGTCTTTGGCACAAACGCGCAGGCGCTGCATGAATAACCGACCGCTTATGTTTGAACCCGAACGAATATTATACGAAGACAACCATCTGATCGTCGTGAACAAGCGCTCCGGCGAGCTGGTCCAGCCCGATCCGACGGGCGATCTGGCTCTCGAGGACGAAGTCAAGGAGATGATCCGCATCCGCGACGGCAAACCCGGAGCCGTCTTTCTGGGCGTCGTACACCGGATCGACCGCCCGGTCAGCGGAGCGGTCCTGTTCGCCAAAACGAGCAAGGCGCTCGCGCGCATGAACGAGACGGTCAAAAACAGACGTATCCGCAAAATCTATTGGGCTATTACTGAGAACCGTCCCTCGCCCGAATCGGGAAGTCTCAGGCATTTCCTCGTGCGCGACGGACGGACGAATCGAACGAAAGCCTACGACCGTCCGGTCCCCGACGCCAAGGAAGCCCGGCTCGACTACCGGCTGCTGGCCGAGAGCGATCGTTACCGGCTGCTCGAAATCGAGCTGCTCACCGGAAGACACCACCAGATACGAGCCCAATTGTCGAAGATAGGATGCCCGATCCGCGGCGATCTGAAGTACGGAGCCCCGCGCTCGAACCGCGACGGCAGCATCTCGCTGCATGCCCGCTCGATCGAGTTCGTCCATCCGGTCCGCCGCAGTCCGGTCCTCATCACGGCGCCGGTACCGCCGCAGGATAACCTGTGGAAATATTTCGGGAAAGTACTAAAATTACCCTATCTATAATTAGTAGAAAACAGATGTCAATTCGTATTCGAGTACCTCGCCTCCACCATATCCCATTTCACCTGCCTCCTGATAGGGATCAAAAGAAACTACTTTCAATGTGAATTGCCATGGATTTGCATAAGAATACGGTGAATTAATCATATATGAAACTTCGCTTCCTTTTGCAAAATACAAAAGCCCTCCGGGCCCTTCATCGACACGGACTGTACAATTACCGTATGGGCACTTCCCTCGAAATTTGACCGATTTAACACTTCGAGGGACATAAACAGTCATAGGTTCCGCTTGATTTTCAGGGAAAGGCACATTCTCTGTAATCCAATTCAAACGACCTTCAACGGTTAATTGGGTTACCTCTTTACCATAAGACGACTGAAAATCAAAAACATTACACTTTATGTCCATTGTCACCGAGAAATCGTTACTCGCAATCTGCTCATTTTTCTTTTCAGAAACAGGTGAGATTACTTTCACTCGTTTCTGTGTACAATCATCACTCATACCCAAATAAATCTCTTTACAATAGGAAGCTAACCCTATTAGTCCTACCCAAATTATTTTCGTCACCATCGTATAATTTTATAAAATAAAACAACATCTAATCAATATTGCAAAAAACCACTATGTACCTTTACTTAACTTCAAAAATACAAAAATTATTAAAAATACAATCGACTTCACATTAATAATGTCATTAAAATATTCCTAAATAAACAAAAAGCGGAGCCACCCCTCAGGGGACAGCTCCGCTCGACTCAACGGCTCAGAGCCTATTTCTTAGCCTCTTCTACCGACACCTTGCGGAAATCCTTCAGCAGCTTGCTCAACTCCAGCGCAGCCTTGCGGGCACGGGTTCCGGCAGCCTTGTTGTTCTTCTCTACCTGAAGATCGGCGTTCTCGGTGAATGCGGCGATCTGCTCCTTGATTTGAGCTACTAACTCTTTCATAACGATATTCTTTTAAAGATTAAACATTCGGACATACTCCCCGGGCCTTATTATACGACCCTCGCATACGCGACCCGGAGCCTCGTTGCCGCATGCAAATATAGCAATTCCCCAATAAATTAGAAGAAAGCGGTCCATTTTTTACCTCTCCGAGCCGATTTTATCGGCGATTCCAAATGCAACGATAATTGAAACGCCGGTTCGGCGCCGTGTCCCCGTGCAAGCAGAGCGAAATGGGGTCCTCCTGTTCATAGGCGTTGTCGCTCCACTTGAAGTCGAACGTAAACCCGTCGCCGGTCAGGCCCAGCAGCTTCCGAGGCACGATGACCTCCAGCCTGTTTCCCTCGTAGCGGTAAGGCAGCTCGGCCGCCTCGATCCATTGCTCCGAATCGGAATCGTAGCGCATCAGCGTCGTCGTCCGGCCGTCCTTCACTTTCTTGTTGATCACGAAGTCATAGCCGTACCAGCCGGTCGAGGAATCGTTGTCGGCATCGATCAGCAGCAGCATCCAGTTGTTTCCGTCGCTCGGCGTCAGCGCATCGGCCGTTTCGGCATAAAACCCGATCGCGCGCCGTCCGACAGCCACCTTGGCGGTCAGAATATCGTTCCGGCCCGAAGTATCGACATAGTGCAGCCCGGCGTAGCCTTTCGCATCGCGGTGGAACACGTCGCCGCGCGTATCGCGGTACTCGGTCGTCACGGCATCCCACTCGCCGAAATCGCCGTCGGCTTTCGCCTCGACATAGCCCTCAAGACGCGGAATCGGACGGGCGCCCTTATAACGCCTCAGATTCTGGGCCATCTGCATGTAATAGTTATCGGTATAGCCGCCCTTGACAGGATGAATGCAGCGGTTGAACTCGGCGTTGTACTGATCGACAAAATAAAAAGGACTCTGTCGGCGGAGCCAGGACACCGTCTTACCTTCGCCATCGGGCTGGTATTTGCCGGCCGTCCACTCGTTCCAGTCGTTGATATAGAGGAACTCGGGATCGCACGCGAGGGCCTCGTCCCAGCGTTCCTGAAAGTAAATGCCGTAATGCTCGGGATGCTCGACCGTCTTGCCGAGCCAGGGCACATAGGTCGGAACGGGCAGGTCGTGCTCGTCGAGCTGCGGTTCGCCCGATGCGCGCGACCACGATTTCCCGACGCCGACCGAATCGGCCCCGCCCATCGTCATCGGATGCTGGGCCGGCGTCACGGCAGCCTGCTCGCGCCGACCGTTATGCGTCGAAAGCAGCTCTTCGGGCTTCAGGGCGGCTACCTTCGGATCGGCCATGTTGTAGCCGAAACTCCAGTTGTCCTCCGTACCGACGAAACGCTCGCCTCCCCACTCGTAGTAGCCCCACCACATCGTGCGCAGCGTGAAAAAGTCCTTCACCTCGGACGTGTAATCTTTGTATACCTTCTCCGTATAGTCCGGATCGCCGTAATGCGGATTGGCAGGATTCGTCACCGCGTCCGGATCGTAGTGGGGATTGGTATTCGGATTGCTACTCTCGGCGGCATCGATCCCCGGACGGCTGTTGTAGAGCAGCAGCGGCTTGCCGTCCCACTCGAACCATAGGTCGGAATAGAGACCGGGCTTGTATATTCGGTCGTAGAGATCCTGCACGACGGTAATCACCGGACCGTTGAACGCCCAAAAACAGAACTTGGGCACTTTGTTTCCCTCGGCCTTCATCCGTTGCATCGTGCGGAAGATCACGTCCCACTCGTCCCAGTAGCGGACAGCGTTGGTCACGTCCATGATCATCACGTCGACGCCCGCATCGGCCAGCATCGAGACGTCCTTACGAATCACCCACTCGTCCTGACTGAGAAAATAGCCCATCTCGGGCTCGCCCCAGTGATAGGAGCCTTCCTTCCAGAGCGGATGATGCGCATCGAGACGCGCGGACGGGTCCTGTTCCAGAATCTTCGTCACATCCGCCGTATAGGGACTTTTCAGGTTGTGCAGTCCCTGCGTATGCCAGGTAATGTAGAAAATACCCACTACGCGGCGCTGGTCATTCTTCGGCAGGCCGACCTCCTCCTCGGTCGGCATCGTTCGTCCCACCGCATCGGTGGCGACCCACGTGTCGGGATAAATGTCGCGGAAGGAGGCCGTATCGGCCCTCTCCGACCCTGCAACCGAGACCTCGGCCCGATCTCCGGCACGGAGAACCGTGGCCGCCGAGACGCAGGCGATCGCCACGCCCAAACGGACACAGCGTTCGATCGTTCTTCTTTTTTTCATAACAGTTTAGGTTTAAGTTCAGGTCGGCTACCGCCGGCGGAATTCCCTTTCACCGAATTCACGTCCCGGAACGACAGCCATACAAATTTATCAAATTTTCGATCAAGCCGCTCCGTCCGTTATGAAAAATATCGAGAACGACGCTTACCTCCCGCCTGCTCCCCGGTCCGGCCAGCCGAGGAAACGGAAATCGCGGACGACGGGCAAACGGGACGGCGAAACCGAAAACAGCCGTCCGCCACCGGCTTTAGCCCGGAATTTGCAAGAGAAGCCCCGCCGGCAGCCCGGAACAGGAACCGGCGCCCGTAAGGCAACATCCGTTTTTAAAAGTCGTCCATGCACGTTTCACGTCCATATCGAGTCGGAATCATCGCCGCGCTGGCTTTGTTGTGCATGGCACCGAATCCGGCGGCCGCCCGCACGTCCGAGAAAAGCCCGAAAACGCCGGAAATCGCCGGCGATATCGCTGCGGTCGCCCTCCCGGCTGCCGGACTGATCGTCTCGCTGGCTGTCGGAGACCGTCAAGGCGTCAAGCAACTGGCTCTGGCGTGCGCCGCCGATCTGGCCGTCGGCTACGGGTTGAAATACGCGATCGGCAAATCCCGGCCGGCAGGACACAAAGGGCCGGCCTTCCCGTCCATTCACTCGGCGGTCGCCTTCGCCGGAGCATCGTACATCCAACGACGCTACGGCTGGAAATTCGGAGCTCCGGCCTACGCGCTGGCCGTCTATGTCGGCTGGAGCCGCATCGGAGCCGGCGCGCGAAAACACGACATTTGGGACGTGCTCGCCGGAGCGGCTTTGGGAGCGGGCTGCGGTTACCTGTTTACGAAGCCCTACCGCAAACGGAGAACATCGTTCGCCGTCGTTCCGATCGGTTCGGTCGGCGAATGCGTCGGAGTCCGCGCCGCCCTCGTGTTCTGAATCATCCAAGCGCAAACGGGCAAATCGAACACGTTCGCCGGGCGGCACAGTGCCAGCGTTCTTCTATCGAGCCTTTCCAGAAACGGATAAGCCGTCCTGGCGAACGCCTGAGAACAGCGGTCCATGAAACGGACCGGGCACGAGCGTCACGCAAAAAAACGTTCCGAATTCCGCTTTGCTGCGACACTCGCCCGATAAACGGACCGCACGCAACAAAAAACGCGACTCCGTCCGGCCGAAAGGTTAGAAAATCGTCCACCCGCGCGGCTTGATCGCAAAACCGATCCGCCAGTAGCTGTGGAACTGCCGGTATTCGATCATGCTTTCGGCATAACCGTTGTAATATTGCAGGAAAAGATACTGATTGCTGCGTCTCGAAAGCCGGTAGCCCGCCTCAAGGCGCAGGTTCGCGTTCAGGTTCCAACCGCCGCGTTTGACGACCAGCAGCGAGAGGCGGACCCGCTCGTCGAGGCTCTTGTAATTGACGGCTGCCTGGCCGTAGCCTCCGTAGCGTACGTAATCGGGATTGTCGGAGAGCCCCATCGGAATCCAGAGCTTGAGCTCCCCGCTGAAGCGCCGGTTGAACTCGAATATCCCCGTCAGCGAAATCCGGTTCCAGCTGCGCGACGAATCGCCTCCCCGGCCGTTCGACTCATGCTCGAACTGCAGCATCCCGAGTCCCACGAGCTTGTCCCGGCGGGTAATCGGAGTGCCCAGCCCGAGCGTCGGGTTATAATTGCTCTCGGCGAAAGGTTTCGATTTCTTGTATATATCCCAAAAGGACTTCTGCGTATAGGTAAGGAACAGGTAAGTATGAAAAGGAAGCATGCCCTTGATCAGGCGGTGCCGGATGCTGATCTGAAACTTAGCGTCGGAATTGTTCTTGGTCAGCTTCCCGCCCGAAAAGCTCGAGCCCGTGACGAAGTAGTTATCCTTGTAAATTCCGAACGGAGGAACCGATTCCAGCCGACTATAGACCTCGGCCGTATCGGAAAACCGCTCCGGATCGGGATGACTCCGGCGTTTCCGGGCTTCTGCCGAACCGAGGCACGACAAGATCAGCAGAAGGGCCGCTATTTTTTTCCTCATGTTTCGATCCGATATAATTAATGGGTGCCGGGCACGTTGTCCCGACGCACCGAAAACGGTCCGGGAACGGACAGGAATCCGAAGCTCCCGGCGAATTCCGCTCCGACCTGTTTTCGGTTCCCTACTGATTCCCCGCGTCGCCCTGCACGGAACCATACGTTCAATTCCCGGGCCGGAACGGCGGTCGCCTCCCTACGCGACGAATTTCGGCCATGCGCGGAATCTCGGCTTGGCCGTCCCTCGGAAAGCATCGGACTCCCGAACGCGGAACCGGCTTTTATTGCAGAAAAAACGCCCCGCATCGAATGCAAATTTGGACAAAGAGCCGCGAATATACAACCTCCGGACAGTTCCATATTCCTGCAAAAATATCCGATTCGTCAGATTGTCGTCCGATAACCGGAACTTATTCGCTAAGTTTGTCCTGAACTCAACGTCATAGCCATGAAAGAGCACAACATCCCGCGCCTCGACCTGACGACGATCAATCCGGAAGCCCGGGAGAACATCGAAACGATCGGCCACGATCTGGCCGTGTTCGACGACTTCGGCGGAGTTCCGGTTTTCGAATATCCGAGCCGGATCAATCTGGCCGTGCTCTCCCTGTGTCTCAGCGGAGAGGCCAGCGCCAGCATCAACCTCAAGGAATACACGTTCCGTACCAACGACATGCTCATTCTGATGCCCGGGCAAATCGTCCAGCGACACGGCGAGAGCGACGATTTTACCGGTTGCGCATTCGCCATATCGACCGATTTCGTCAAAAACTCGCTGCTGGGAATCCAGCAGTTCCTGCCCGTTTTTCTGCGACTCAAGGACGATCCGTGCCTGCGCCTGAATCCGGACGAAGTCGTCCGGATACTGGAGTACCACTCGTTCCTCCGGCAGAAAATGAGGCAGAAAAGCCACCGTTACCAGCGTGAGATCGCCCTGTCGCTGCTTCATGCGCTTTTCTTCGACATAGCCCACATATTCGATCAGCACCAGCCGGTCTGTCCAAAGCCCCAGACTCGAAAGGACGAGCTCTTCGAGCTGTTCATACGCACGGTCGGCGAGCACTATAAGCAGCAACGGAGCGTAGCGTTCTACGCCGACAAGCTCTGCCTGACGCCGAAGCACCTGTCGAACGTAATCAAGGAGCTGACGGGAAAATCGGCCAGCCAGTGGATCGACGACTACGTCGTACTCGAAGCCAAAACCCTGCTCAAGTCGACCAACCTGACGATACTCCAGATTTCCGAGGAACTCCATTTCGCCAACCAGTCCTTCTTCGGAAAATACTTCAAGCAGCACACGGGCCTGTCCCCCATGCGATACAGACGGTCCTGAGGCCAAGAATCGACCGAGACCTGCCGTAAGCCTTCCCTGCGCGGCGCTCCCGGCTCGTATCGGAGATACCGCCCCGCAAAGCGCCGACCCGACGAAAAAAAGCGGAGGATCGCTCCTCCGCCCTGCGTCCGCGGCACAGTCTCCGGTCAAAGGCTCCCCCGCGCTTAGTAGTTGTTCTTCTTCGGCTCGAAAAAGGCCTTGGGATGGCTGCACGACGGGCACATCTCGGGCGCGTTCTTGCCCTTGTGCACATACCCGCAGTTGCGGCACTGCCATTCGATCTCCTCGTCGCGCTCGAACACCTTGTCCGCCTCGACGCGTGCGAGCAAAGTCCGGTACCGGGCCTCATGCTCGGCCTCGACTTTCGAGATGAAGCGGAACGTCGCGGCGACGGCGGGGAATCCCTCCTCGTCGGCCACCCGCGCGAACTCGGGGTAGAGCTCGGTCCACTCTTCGTTCTCGCCCGCGGCCGCAGCCGCCAGGTTCTCCCGCGTCGTCGCTATGACGCCGGCCGGATAGCTGGCCGTAATCTCGACCATACCGCCTTCCAGAAACTTGAAGAAACGTTTGGCATGCTCCTTTTCCTGATCGGCCGTCTCGAGAAAGACGCCTGCGATCTGTTCGAAGCCTTCCTTCTTGGCCACGCTGGCGAAGAACGTGTAGCGCGTGCGCGCCTGCGATTCACCGGCGAACGCCTTGAGCAGATTCTGCTCGGTCTTGGTTCCTTTGATACTTTTTCCCATCTTGCTTTAAGTTTTAAATGATACCGGCACCGGTCGTCGGTATTTTTCATTTACAAAGATAAGATAAATGCGCGAATACGACGCATTTCCGCCTATCATAAAATACGATCAGGCCATAAGCCGGAACTATCGCGGGAAAAGCGGCGCGAACCGCACGGCCCCGTCTCCCCCCGAAAATGTTGCTCGGCCGATTAAAAATAGATATCTTTGGCAGGCACTTCGGCCGATAGGAAAACCTTTCCGAATCCGAACGGGCACCTTACAAATACTGTTATGAGCGATTCGATCAAACACGAGTGCGGCATCGCCATGATCCGCCTGCTGAAACCCGTCGATTTCTATCTAAAAAAATACGGCTCGGCCTTTTACGGGCTGAACAAAATGCACCTGCTGATGGAAAAGCAGCACAACCGGGGGCAGGACGGGGCCGGGCTGGCCAACATCAAGCTCTATCCCGAGCCCGGATGCGTCTACATCGACCGCGAGCGCTCGAACACCGCCACGCCGATCAAGGACGTTTTCCAGCGCATCGAGTCGCGGATCGCGGAGGCGACGACGAAAAACCCCGAGCGGCTCCGCGACGCGCAGTGGCTCAAGCGCCATGTCGGATTCACCGGCGAGGTGTTCCTCGGCCATCTGCGCTACGGCACGTTCGGCAAGAACAACATCGAGAACGTGCATCCCGTCTCGCGCGAGAACAACTGGATGACGCGCAGTCTGGTACTGGCCGGCAATTTCAACCTGACGAACATCGACGAGCTGTTCCGGCGCCTGATCGAACTGGGACAGTACCCGCCGGCGACGACCGACACCGTGACGATCCTCGAACGCATCGGACATTTCCTCGACCGCGAGAACGACGACAAATACCGCTATTTCAAAGATAAGGGATACTCCAAGCAGCAGATTACCGACCTGCTGGCCAAGCATATCGACCTGAAAGAGGTCGTCTCGCTGGCAGCCCGTCGCTGGGACGGCGGCTACGTGATGGCCGGTATGATCGGGCACGGCGACGCATTCGTCATGCGCGACCCCTGCGGCATCCGTCCGGCGTTCTACTACCGCGACAACGAAGTAGTCGTGGCCGCCTCGGAACGCGCGGTGATCCAGACCGTATTCAACAAGCCCTACGAGCAGGTCCGGGAACTGGAGCCGGGCCATGTGCTGATCGTCCGCCGCGACGGGGACTTCTCGGTCGAACCGTTCACCGCGCCGCAGCCCATCCGCCCCTGCTCGTTCGAACGAATCTACTTCTCGCGCGGAAGCGACCGCGACATCTACCGCGAACGCAAGCGGCTGGGCGCGCTGCTCGTGCCGCAAATCCTGCGCAGCATCGACCACGACATCGAAAATACGGTTTTCTCCTATATTCCCAATACGGCCGAGAGCGCCTTTTTCGGACTGGTCGGAGGATTGGACGAATACTGCCAGCATATCCGTGCCGAAAGGATTCTTCACGAGAACGGCTCGCTCACCGAACAGCGGCTCAAGGAGATCCTGAGGTTCAAGCCCCGTTTCGAGAAAGTGGCGATCAAGGACGTCAAGATGCGGACGTTCATCACGCAGGACAACGACCGCGACGATCTGGTGGCCCACGTCTACGACATCACCTACGGCACGATACGTGCCGGGAAGGACAATCTGGTGATTCTCGACGATTCGATCGTGCGGGGCACGACGCTGCGGCAGAGCATCGTCCGGATACTCGACCGGCTCGAGCCGCGCAAGATCGTCGTCTGCTCGTCGGCCCCGCAGATCCGCTATCCGGACTGCTACGGAATCGACATGTCGCGACTGGGCGACTTCGTCGCCTTCCGGGCCGCCGTCGAACTGCTGCGCGAAAGCGGACGGCAGACGCTCATCGACGACGTCTACCGCGAATGTCTCGAGCAATTGCAAGGCGAGCGAAGCCAAGCCGCGAACTGCGTCAAACGAATCTACGAGCCGTTCACCGACGAGCAGATTTCGGCCAAGATCGCGCAGATCATCAAGGCGCCGGATATCCGCTCGCAGGTCGAAGTGATCTACCAGACCGTGCCGAACATGCACGAGGCGATCCCCGTGCACGGGGGCGACTGGTACTTCACCGGCGACTACCCTACCCCGGGCGGCAACGCGGTCGCCGATCAGGCGTTCGTCAACTTTTACGAGAAACGCAACGAAAGAGCATATTAAACCAAGACGGCCGTCCGGGACCGAGCGAGCGACACGGCGGAGAAAGAAATCCCGTTCCCGTCTCAACCACGAATACGAATACCTTATGAGCCGAACCCTTCCGTTCAAGTTGCTGTTGTCGGCGCTGCTGCTGTTGCCGGCCATCGGGCTCGAAGCCCAGAAACCCGATCCGGTCGCATGGGAAACCTCCGTCAAGAGCATGGGCGAAGACGTATACCTGCTCCGGATCGAGGCCCGGATCGAAGCGCCCTGGCACATATACGACACGGGGCCTTACGAAGGCGGCCCCAACCCGACGACCATCTCTTTCGAATCGAACCCGGATGCGGAGCTGATCGGCGGCATCGCGGAACCTGCGCCTCCCCGCCGGGTCCGCGACGAGCTGTTCGGCATGGAAATCGGGACCTATGCCTCGAAAGCCGTGTTCACCCAGCGGGTACGGCTCAAAAAGGCCGGCGACATTACGCTGAAGGCTACCGTCGAATGGATGGCCTGCGACGAAGGCAGCTGTCTGCCGCCCGAAGAGCGGACTCTGACGTTCACGATACGCGGAGCCTCGGCAGGACAGACAGCGGGCGTGCCCGGCGCCGAGGAATCGGCGCGGACGGCGACAAAGCCTGACCCGGATGTCCGGCAGACGTCCGAAGCCCGAGGCAATCCGGCAAACGAGACGGCGGACGGACAGACTTCCTCCTCACAGAGGGAAACTTTCTCCGACGGCAAGCCGTCCCCGAAAGCGGACTCGCCGACCGAGGATCGGACAGACAAGGCGGAAGCCGCCGCTTCCGCCGAACCGGACGGACAGGAAAGCGCACTCCGGCCTGCCGCCTCGTCTGCCCAAGAGACCGGAGGATCACTGTGGGCCGCCATCGTCGAGGCCATGCTGTGGGGACTGGCGGCCCTGCTGACACCCTGCGTCTTTCCGATGATTCCGATGACCGTGTCGTTTTTCATGAAAGGCAGCGAGAACCGGACGCGGGGCCGATTCAGAGCGCTGGCCTACGGACTTTGCATCGTCGGACTCTACACGTTGCCTATCACGATCATCATCGTCATCACCAACCTCTTCGGACAGGGAACCGTCACGGCCGACATTTTCAACTGGCTGGCCACGCACTGGATTCCGAACGTGATCTTCTTCCTCGTCTTCATGGTTTTCGCCGCCTCCTTTTTCGGAGCGTTCGAGATCACGATGCCGAGCCGTTTGGTGAACCGAAGCGACGAACGGGCGGACCGGGGCGGCCTGACTGGTATCTTTTTCATGGCGCTGACGCTCGTGCTGGTCTCGTTCTCGTGCACGGGCCCGATCGTGGGTTCCGTACTGATCAAGTCGACTTCGGGCGAGATATGGGCTCCCGTTTTCACGATGCTGGCCTTCTCGGTCGTGTTCGCGCTGCCCTTCACGCTGTTCGCCCTGTTCCCCTCGCTGCTGAACCGCCTGCCCAAAAGCGGAGGCTGGCTCAATTCGGTCAAGGTCGTACTGGGATTTCTGGAGCTCGCGCTCGGACTGAAGTTCCTCAGCGTCGCCGACCAAACCTACCATTGGGGAATTCTCGACCGGGAAGTATATCTGGCGCTGTGGATCGTCATCTTCTCGCTGCTGGGCTTTTATCTGCTCGGCAAGCTGCGTTTCAAACACGACAGCGAGGTGAAATCGATCGGCGTCGCACGGCTGCTGCTGTCAGTCGTCACGTTCTCGTTCGTCGTATACCTGACCCCCGGCATGTGGGGCGCTCCGCTGAAAGGCATATCGGGCTACCTGCCGCCGCTCGAAACTCAGGACTTCGTGCCTGCCGTACCGTCGCCTTCGGCCGCCGTACCGGACAAAGACGCGTTTCCCAAGCCGAAGCACAGCGACTTTCTGAAGCTGCCGCACGGTCTCCGGGGCTTTTTCGATCTGGACGAGGCCGCACAGTACGCTCGTCAGGTCGGGAAGCCCCTGTTTGTCGACTATACGGGACACGGCTGCGTCAACTGCCGGGAAATGGAGGCCAAGGTTTGGTCGGACCCGCAGGTGCTGCGACTGCTGCGCGACAACTTCGTGATCGTCGCGCTGTATTCCGATGATAAGAAGGTCCTGTCCGAAAGCGAGTGGATCGCCACGCCGGACGGACGGACGCTCAAAAGCATCGGGAAGATCAATGCCTATCTGGCCCACAAGCGGTTCGGAATCAATTCGCAACCCTACTACCTGATCCTCGGGCCCGACGAGCGGCCGCTGGTCCCGGGACGGGGCTACAACCTCGATGTGCAGGCGTTCGTCGATTTCCTGGAAGAAGGGCTGCTCAACTATCGGGCGCTGAAATGACGCCTCGAACCGTCCGACAGACCGTCGCGCACCGGCGACCGGCGGCAGCGGCCGGACGGACGGCCCCGTCGAAAATCGCAGAGGCTTTGCAAAATCGTGAAAAGATTTTACCTTTGTCGGCGGAAAAGCGATGGCTGCCCGCAAGAGAGGAATAACCCCTACGGACAAACGGGAAGAACAGGTCTTAAGCCGGCTTCACGGAGCCCGTCGGAGGGCAAGCTCAAGTATCGAATCACATAAGGACCCATAGCTCAGTTGGTTAGAGCAGCGGACTCATAATCCGAAGGTCGTGGGATCATGCCCCTCTGGGTCCACGACAGACACTGCCGAAGCATTTCGGCGGTGTCTGTTTTTCTTCATCGGTCTCGTTCCCCCGGACGGCCGGGACGAACCGTTTCTCCCGAACGCAGACGCAACGCCCTCCGAATGCGGGACCCAAGCCATAAAGCCGGAAAACATCGCCGGAAATACCCAAATCCGCCGGCAGGCTTTTCCATTCCGATATATTTCCTTATATTAGCAGGACAAACAAACCCAACAAACCGGATCAGGCGGCGGTGCCTGACTCATTCACCCGGCAACACGGAATCACTTTCCATGCGGACCGTCGGTCCGACAAAAACAGTGAATTATGAAAAAAGTGGTAGCACTATGCACAGGCATGCTGTTGCTGGCCGGATGCAACGGCAGTACGAAAGGCTGTCGGGAGCCTTACCGAGAAAGAAAAGGCATTCTCGGAATCTCATGGAGAATCGAATCGTTCAAGCTGATCTTCCCTAAATACGACGATTGCCGGAATCCCGGCATAATAGCCGAAGACGACTGGAAGCTCTTCCTGTTCGACGGAGTGAAAAACGCCGGAGCGGAACTGGATTACGACCTGATCGAGCCGCAACTGCCCGCCGGATCGCCCCGACCGTTCAGCATATCGGAATACGAATTCGAGCCCGGCGACTTCTCAGCCCTGCGACTCGATAACGTCTGCGCCAAGCCGGGCGTCCGCTATTGCATAGAGTTCAAGCGCAAGGGAAGCAGGCCGAAAGCGACGCGGGTCAGGGTCTATCTGATCGTCAAGCCCGACGTGGACTGGGAACGGAGAATGATGTTTCCCGACGACGATCTGGCCGGCCAGCCGATCTGACATCCGTGAACGACAATCGGTCGGCAGTCGTCCGATCCCGCACCGCTCGGCGTTTCCGTCCCCGGAGAGTACGGAACGATGCACCGCCCGCATACCGGAAGAGACCGGTTACGCAGCTCAGGGGCCCGGACTGTCCCCAATCCGGGAGGGAGCAGGCAACGGAGCATAAAACGGACTAAGCCATGGCCGAGTTCGGACCGATGCGGCCCAAGGCGGCAAAATAAGAAGATACGGACAGAATCTTCGGGAAAGACATTCCCCGCCGAACGGGAAAGTTCGTCGGAACGAGCCGATCCCGGAACGGCTTCCGCCCCAAGCCGGCCGGCTCAGCCGATCGCCATTTCCTGCTGCTCTTCCTCGGTCAGCTTGCGCGTGCAGAAGAACCAGTCGTGGCACGTCACGCCGTCGGCCGGATGCTCTTCCTGACGGTCCAGAGCATCCATCGTACCGGGCGACGGTACGACGACCTCGTCGCCGGGCCGCCAGTCGGCCGGCAGCGAGACATGGAAACGGTCGATCGTCTGAAGCCCGACGAGCACTCGCCTGAGCTCGTCGAAATTGCGTCCGAGCGCCAGCGGATAATAGATGATCGCGCGGATGACCGCGTCGGGATCGATAAAGAATACGGCGCGGACGGCTTTCGTCCCGCTCTCGCCGGGGTGGATCATGCCGTACAGCGTAGCGACGTGCATCGAAACGTCGTCGATCAGCGGGAAGCGCACGTCGACGTTTTTCATTCCGTTGAACTCGATCCGCTCGCGAATCGTATGAAGCCATGCCAGATGGCTCGAGAGGCTGTCGACCGACAAACCGATCAGCTGGCATCCGAGCTTTTCGAAATCGCGGGACATCGCCCCGAAGGTTATGAACTCGGATGTGCAGACCGGCGTAAAATCGGCCGGATGGCTGAAAAGAAGGACCCACTTGCCCTTGAAATCGTCGGGGAACCGGATCGGCCCCTGCGTCGTCGAAGCCGTGAAGGCGGGGGCTTTCTCCCCGATTCTCGGCACGGAGTGCGTTTGATTTTCCATAATTTCTGTCTTTGATGATCGTATCCGACGGCGGGCGGACAGGGTCCTCGCAAAAACCGCTGCGACGGAACGGACGAATCATTCGGTTTCCGTCTCGTAGTCGTCGTACAGGTTGTTCAGCTCGAACCATGCGCTGTCGAGCTGCTGGTGCCACAATTCCAATACCTCGTCCGGAGTATTCTCCGGCGCGCGGTCGATCCGCTTGCGCATCTCGGCTATTTCGTATTCGAGTTCTTCGCGTCTTCCCATATTCGTTCCCGTTCCATCGGGCGGAAAGCGATAACTTTTCACCCGGTCGTACCGACAAGCCGCACCGGCGGCTCCGCCGTCTCTACGCTCCGTACAAATCCCGTGCTAATCTGCCGCCGAGGCGGACGCAATCTTCTCCGTATAGCGCAAAAGCCTGAAACCGCCGAGAGGGGGATCGCACGGGCAGCCGTCGCCGAACGTTCCGCAACCCGAAAGGGAAAAAACCACCTTTCCGAACAAGCGGTCCGAGACCGGTCCGGCAACGGAAGGCGCCGCACATATTGTCCGAAAAAGAAGAATATATCGGACTAAAAATGAAATATCTCCGAAAAAATACTATCTTTGCCTCGCAATGGTTTCCGAGACGGCGAATTCCGCTTCGCCGAGCAGGAATTAATAGGGAATGCCGTGCGAATCGGCAACAGTAACCGCTGCTGTATGTCTCTGCCCTGCGCCGGAAGAAGCGTCTTCTGCAGGGTCAAAAAGTTTTAAAATTTATGTCACTGGCGCCGCTGTCGTCGGGAAGGCTTTAAAACAGAGACGAGTCAGAAGACCTGCCTGAGCGAACGGATTTTACTTGCCTGCGGTTTATGGGTGGTAATCATTCGATGTCGCGCGCCGGCCGGCGCGTATCTTTCCGGAGGGTATTTTTCACCCGTACATCGCTTGCTGTAAAATCTCCATATCATTTTTAACCAAATTTACAGCAATGATGAAAAAGCTACTGTTCTGTTTTCTGGCCGCAGCGCTCGTGCTGACGTCGTGCTCGAAGGACGACTCGCTGCCGCTGCCCGAAGTCTCGAAGGTCGAGATCATCGGCGCGACCGAAGGCCAAATGAAAATCACGACGGGCCAGACCGTCGGCTTCTCGGTCGAGTGCGAAAACGTCGCGATCGACCGCTACGAATGGATCGTCAACGAAAAAATCGAAAGCGAAAGCGTTAGGTTCGACTTCACGCCTGCGCAGCGCGGCACGTACGATATTTCGGTCAATCTTTACAACGCCGACGGCGGAGTCACGACCAAACAGATCGGAGAGTTGCAGGTAGTCGATCCGGCTCCCGTCATCGCGTCGATCTCCTGCAACGACGAAGCGCTGAGCGACCCGGTCGAAGTGGCCGTGGGAACGGCTGTCAAGCTGACCGTCGAGGTATCGAACGTCGAAGTAGCGAGCTACGTATGGACGATCGACGGCGACACGGTCGAGACCGCTACCGGCGCGACGCTGGACATTCCGGCCTCCGACCGGAGCGGATCGCTGGCCGTTACCGTTTCGGCCGTCAATCTGGACGGGATCGCGTCGGAAGACTCGGCGTTTACGGTCAATTTCAACGGTCCCTACAAGAACGGGTTATGGATATTCGGCTCGACTGCCGGCGGACTGGGCTTTTTCGATCCGAGCGGAGAAGGAACGTTCTACGAGGATAACCTGTATACGACCGTCAACGGCGAAAGTACGGGCAGCACGAACGGAATCAACGACCTGAGCATTTACGACAACAAGCTCTATATCCTGATTCCGAATAACCAGTCCAACCGTTCGGCCGTCATCGCCTGCGACGCCCAGACGCTCAAGAAGGAAAAAATCATTACGGCCGAGGGCTTCGATCCCGCCACGCTTCAGTCCTCATCGGAAATCTACAATCTGCAGGTAATCGACACCAGCAAGTTCTATGTACTGTATAATTCAAGCAACGCCAATAACCAGACCGGCATCGGCGTGCTGAAGGTCGCTCCGGACGGAATGAATACGTTCACGACGATCGACGCCACATACGGTGCGGTCGGCGTCGACGGCCCGTGCTACTCGCACATGGTCAAGAACGGGAAATACATCATGGTCGGCAACGGTAACAAGATCGCGGTGATCGACACCGAAACCGACCAGGTAATCCAGACGATCGACGTGGACGAGGACCGTCAGGTCTGCGACGTCGTGAAGGGCCGCGACGGCAAATTCTACGCCGTAGTGGCGGGAAAAATCGACAAGACGGCAAATCCGTTCTGGATGTGGGGAACGACAGCCACTTCCTCCGCGTCGGTACTGACGATCGATCCGCAGACCTATGCGACGACCGAGCGGACGTTGGCGATAGAGGGGCTTCCGATGGTCAGCGTGGGCAACGGCCTGTACGGCTGCATGGCATGCGCCTCGGCGACAAGCGACGAGCTGTTCATCAAACAAGAGGGATATTCGGCCACCCAGATTTACCGGTACGACTGCCAAACAGGCAAAACGAGCGTTTTCGCCACGACGAGCCGATCGCTGGCCAAATACATGACCGCCACTCCCGATGGCCTGCTCTACGTTCCTACGACGGATTTCTATCACGTCTATACGGAAGTATACCGTATAAGCGACGGTACCCGAATGACCGGCGTCGAGTCCCGAATCGGCAAAGTCGCAGGCGATGGCGGCATCGTTTCGACCTACTCCTTCGCCGAATAACGGAACCGAACATCCATTCACAAAGCAAACGACACCATGCAATACACTGCGATAATGAATAAAATCCTTACTGCATTGACACTCATGCTCGCGGCAGGTCTCGCGGGCTGTTCAAAAGACGACGGGACGAATGTTCCGATCACGGGTATCTCGATCGCCGAGACGAAAACCGTACAGATCGGACAGACGGTGCAACTGACCGTCACGGTTATGCCCGAAAACGCGACGGAAAAGCCGGACTTCGCATGGAGCAGCTCCGATTCCGGAGTGGCGACCGTCGACGAGTCGGGCAACGTAACGGCGCATAGCACGGGCAACGCCGTCATCACGGTCCGGCTCCGCAGCAACGAAGCCGTCCAGGCGACGTGCACGGTAACGGGTTCCGAGGAAACGGCCGAGTACGATCCCGACGAAGTAGTCGAATTCGAGGACTCCAAGTTCCAAGCCCTTACCCTGTATTACGACAAGAACAACGACGGAAAACTGCAGGCATGGGAAGCCGCGCTGGTCACCGAGCTGGAACTGAGCGGCCAGTCGATCAAATCGCTCCGGGGCATCGAATATTTTACGGAGCTCGAAAGTCTCAATTGCACGAGCAACCTGCTCACGTCGCTCGACGTGACGAACAACCGGAAACTCCGGGCCCTCTGGTGCAAATCGAACCAGATCGTATCGCTCGACGTGACTCCGCTACGCGATCTGCAGATACTCAACTGCGAGAGCAACCGCCTCACGTCGCTCGACGTATCGCAGAACACGGAACTGGTCCACTTGCTGTGCGGTATGAACAGCGGTGCCATGACCGACGACGACGGCATTACGAAAATCGACGTATCGAACAATCCGAAGCTCGAAACGCTCAGCGTCTACTACTTGAATCTCAGCGAGCTCGACGTGACGAACAACCCGAGTCTCAAGAAACTCGATTTCGGCATGTGCTGCCATACGCGCTGGGGAGACCTGACTCCGATCGAGCATATCGATCTGAGCCGTAATCCCGAACTGGAGGAACTGAACTGCGCGAGCAGCAACTATCCCGGCTTCGGCCTCGACGAGCTCGACGTGTCGAACAACCCGAAACTCAAACGGCTGACCACATACGGAAACCCGAAGCTCGGATCGCTCGACCTGAGCCGGAATCCCGAACTGAAGACACTCAACTGCTGCCATAACTCGCTGTCGGCACTCGACGTGACGAAATGCCCGAAGATCGACACGCTCTACTGCGCCTACAACGAAATCGGCACGCTCGACCTGACACAAAGCGCCGAGCTGGTATGGATCAACTGTCAGAACAACCGGATCGACAAGCTCGACGTGAGCAATACGAAGATCGGCTACCTGATGGCGCCCGACAACCGGATCGCTTCGGTCAACATGGGCGACAAGACGTTCGACACGCCGAGCCCTTCCGGAAGCGGCTACGAGGACGCAGGACTGCCCTATCTCTATATCAATTTGAACAACAATCAGCTGACGGACATCGACCTGTCGAAGCAAAAATATCTCTATTGGCTGGAAATCAGCGGCAACCGACTGACGTCGCTCGACCTGACCGGTTGCTCGAAAGTGGGCGGCGTGCTGTGCGGCGACAACAGCTTGACAAGCCTCGTGCTCGACGGATGCACGCGGCTGTGGGAACTGCGCTTCGCCAATAACGGGCTGAGCGGAGAACTGGACCTGTCGCCGTTCTCGCTGACGAGAATCGCATCCGAAGGCAACCAGCTCGAAACGATCTATGTTCCGCAGGACTTCGATCCGGACGCGACCTATTTCATGGGCGGAGTCGGAACGCTGCCCTGCTACACGAAAGACGCGGAAACGGACTGGGTCAAGAAATAGGAAACCGGGACGAGCGCCCGTTTATGAAAAAAACGTTCCGGCCGACGACGGCCGGAACGTTTTTTTCGATACGAGGCATCCGGGAACATGCCCGCATCCGAGCCTTCCTGCTGGCATACCAGCAAAACGAGCGCCGTATCCTCTCACGCATAACCTCATGGAGGGGAACAGCAACGACAGGCTGACCGACTAACGCCTTTTCTTGTCCCAGCGCGGCGTGATGCCTATGAACAGACCGAAATTGCGGCCGGGCATCGGCCGGGAAAGCACCGAAACGTACTCCTCGTCGAACAGGTTGTAGACCCACAGTTTGACGGACAGCTCGCCCACGCTCAGACGGAACGTCTTGCCAAGACCCAGATCGTTCATGTAGTAAGAATTGAGCAAATAGAGACTGGATCCTTTCTCGTTGCTCGATGTCGTATAGCGCTCGCTGTAATAGTTGTACCGGTAGGTCAGCTCGTATCCGCGCCACGAAAGCCTTCCGGTAACGCCCGAAGAATATTCGGGGACATAAACGAGCTGCTTGCCGATCGACTGGTCGTACCACTCTTTCGGATCGCCCCAGTTGATCGAGCGGGTCTTGGCCCAGAAAGCGTTCAGGTTCAATGCCCAGCGGCGTCCCAGCTTCACGGACAAGTCGCCCCGGAGCTCGACGCCGTAGCTGTGCACCTTCTTGACGTTGAGCGGCGTCCAGAATCCTTTGAATGTCGGCAGCCAGACGATCCAGTCGCGTATATGCGAATTGTAGACGGTAACCTCGCCGCCGAAATCGAATACTCCCTCCTTCACGCGGAACTCCATGCCTCCTTCGTAGGTATATCCCTTTTCGGTTTTCAGCGAATCGTTGCCGCCCGGCTTGAAATAAAGGTCGTTCAGCGACGGATAGCGGTAATTGCGAGCGACGGAAGCCTTGAGCACGACGCCGAACCGGGGCCACAGCGTATAATCGACGAACCCGGCCGGAATCAGCGGCGTCAGGTTCCGTCCGTAACTCTCGCCGCGCAGGTCGATACCCAGCCCCAGACGCGGATGAGGCCGGTACTTCACCGTAGCGAGCAGCGACACTTCGGCCCTTACCTTGTCATAGCCGAGCCGGATCGTATCCTCGGGCTGCGCCCCGCCCAGATCGGGGTCGTCCAGGCTGCTCACCGAATGGACATTGACCGACGCATTGGCCGTCAACGCCCACTTCGGCGTAGGATAATACTCGGCATAGAACTGCCCGTAGCCGGTGTTGATCCGGCTGTGCGAGTGGATCATCTGCTGCAGCTCGCCGCTGTCGGGATCGGGATTCCCGTCGTAACGATACAAGATGTAGGAATAGATATAGCCGGCCTTGGCGCCCATTTTCAGCCCGTCGCCGCGACGGTCCCACGAGGCGACCGCACGCAGCGTCGTCTCGTCCTGCGTCGAGCGGGCCTGTCCCTCCTGCTTGTAGTCCACCGTCAGCATCGGGATGCCGCGCCGCGAATCGGTGACCCAGGCCGCCAGCCCGAAGCGATTCCGCTCGTCGGGCTGATAGTAAAACTCCTGCAACAAGTGAAAATCGCGGTACGAGCAGTTCTTGTTCCGCTCCATCGGATAGACCCATTGCCCGTCGATCTGCTCGTACTTATCGTAATTGCGATACTTGAAATCGTTGTCGGAGGTCACGTAGCATACGCGGGTCGAGGACTCGAACTTCCGGGTGCCGTAGGTGAAACGCAGGAACTCGTCGTAAGTGTCGAAACTGCTGATACCCTGAATGAAGTGCACGCCGGCTCCCGATTCGCCCAGCGGTTTGGTCCCCAGCGTGATCGCCCCCCCCAAACCGCCCCCGGACACCCCGACCGAACCGGCTCCGTGATAGAGGCTCGCCTCGTCGATGAAATAGGAAGGGATCAGCGAGAAGTCGACCATGCCGAGCATGGGTGAATTGATTTTCATGCCGTTCCACGTCACCTGCGTATGCGAGGGAGCCGTGCCCCGGAACGAAGCCGTCGCCATCGTTCCCCGGCCATACGACTTGATGAACACCGGCGTGCTCTGCGACAGCAGGTCGCCCAAACTGTTGGTCACGTTCTGCCGCAGCGCCACCGAATCGAGATTCATCTTCGTCACTCCGATGTCGGCCAGACGCCGCCCGGTCACAACGGCCTCCTTCAGCCGAATCGTGCGCGAGGAAAGAGGCTCGGACGCCTCGGGAGACTCGCAGACGGTCTCGTCCGCCACCCTCAGGGAGGCTGTCGTCAGCGTCAGCGCGGCCGCCAGAGCGGTCCTATACAGTCGGTTCATAGCGATCGTCATTTAAAACAGAAAGCCCCGGGGATGATGCCGACTTGAAAACTGTCGAGCAGCTCGCCCCGGGCCGAGTAACGGAAAACCCAGCCGGGCTGCACGTAATCGAGCGCATCGGCCAGATAGACCTCGGAAGTCCGGGGATCGACCGTCAGCCCGTACCAGTAGTTGCCTGTCATATTCTCCAGAAACGGCTTTTCGGGCAGCGATTCGGAGCGGACGTCCATGCGCCAGACATGATCCTTGATAAAATACAGCGTATCGCGCGTGCCGTTCAGACAAACCTCGGACGCCCGGTCGCCGAACCGGAACATGAAAGCCCTATCGACCTGCTGGGTGGCGGCGTCGATCCGGTAGAGTCCCGGCGCCTCCTGTCCGTAAGGACTTCCGGGATAACCGCCGTCGGTGACAGTCCATATCTTGCCGAAACGGTCCAGCGCGAGCGAAGTGGGTTGTTTGCCGACCTCGATGTACTTGACGACGCTGTCGGTGCGCGTGTCGATGACCAGTATCTTGTTATCGTACGACCAGCAGTTCGTGAAAACGAAGTCGCCGTACTGCACCATCTGCTCGGTCGACGGCTGATTCTTGCCCGGAATCTTCACGTCGATGCGGCCGGTGATTTCGAACGTTTTCGGATTGATGATCGTGATGTGCCAAGCGTACAAGTCGGTCACATAGGCCTTTTCGTCGCTCAGGAAATGGATGTAGCGGGGCGAAAGCAGTCCCTCGATCATTCCCTTGAGCTCGAACGTATCGAGATCGATGACGAATATGACGCCCGAATTGTTGACGACAACATACCCCAGCCCGTTGCGAATCGCCATCGACTGGGCCACATCGCCCAGCTTGATCGTATTCGTGCGACGGAACACCTCGTTCTCCACCCGCATCGAATCGATGTCGTAGTAGGACAACGAAGCGTTCCCGTACATGAAATTTCCTTCGTTGGTAATGAACAGCCCTCGGCCGTCCGCACCGATCTTTTCGGGAGCCCGAGCCCCGTAGTCCATGCAGGACGTCACGATCCCGAAAGCCGGAAGCAACGCCAATAGCGCGACAAGGATTCTTCTTTTCATAATCGCCGTACATTATCATACAGCACGGCCACAGGGAAAACCGGTCCGCAGAGAAGCTCCGGACGGATTACCGGCCCATACACCGCAGGCTGTAATCGGAATGCGTCGGGCCGGTCTTCTGACTCGTCTCCGCTCCGAAGCCTTCCCGGCCCAAAAGCCAGTGGCATCCGTTTCGGAACGTTTCGCTTCTTCTCGGCCACCCGAGCCGAAAAGAAGCCGAGACATACAGCAGCGGTAACTGTCGCCGATTCGCACGGCGTTCCCTCATTCGTCTCCCGGACGGTCCGCCCGTCGGGATCGAGCCTCGACACGTTCGCAAAGATAGCGAATATATCGGAACAAAGTACCCCCAAAAGCAAAAACAGCCCGGACGAAGAGCCGATTCGACCGAGATGGGAAAGCCCGCAGCCACTGCCATACGCTCCGGAATCCCGCGAGCGGCTCGCGTCAAGAACCGCCAAAGCCGCTCTGCCCAACGCTATTCCTCGATGAGCGTATCTTGCGAGCCGATTCGGGACAGGAGCGGACGACGGCAGGCCGTTGCCCCGTTACTCACGGAAGCCGCCCGACGTTCGATCAATACACAGGCTTCGCATCCGGGGAACGGAAGTCCGCACGGGAAAAAACGGACATTTTTCCGCAGGGCAATCGGCTGGAAATCTTTCCCTGCACGGCGGCAAGCCGGCACGAGCAGCCTGCAAACGGCGGGAAACGGATAAAACGGCTCCGATTTTGCATCGCGTTCTACCGGACCTCTTTCAACGACGGAAAGCAAGCCCCCACAAGGAAGCAATCAACGAAAAACAAAAGATTATGGAAAAAAAGCAATCGACCGCACTCGAAAAAGCGGACACGGCCACGCTGACGCTCAGCATTCTGTTTGTCGTATCCATTCTCTGCACCATCCTTTTCTCGCTCACAGCCTAAAAGAAGCGCCCTCTCCGGCGGCCGCCTTTCCTCAACGGCAGGCGGCCGCCATCTTTTTACCTTCCAGCCGGCATTCCGCATACATCCGATTCTTTCGGGCATTTCGACAAGGGAAACGTACCGGCCCAGCCCCCCGCAGGCACAAAGACTAAAAACAAAAAAGCCCTTGCTCGGGATGCAAGGGCTCGATGCTTTAAATAAGCGAATTTGAATCTGGTCGGGGTACCGGGATTCGAACCCGGGACCTCCAACTCCCGAAGCTGGCGCGCTAACCGGGCTGCGCTACACCCCGAACGAGTTCCGCGTTCGAACATGGCCTCGGGCCACTTCCGTTCAAACGCGGTGCAAAGATAATAAAATTTACGTCAAAAATGCAACTGTTCGGGAAAAGATTTATTCGACTATCCGCCGAAACCGTTCGGTTGCAGGCGCTTCCCGTATCGCATAAGCCTCAGACAATCAATAAAACCACCTGACGAAACGCCCGGCAGCGCTGTCAAGGCAAAGAAAAAGCCGGCCGCAGCCTTGCTCCTACGGCCCGGATGTCTTATTTTTGCCGTGAAAACCCAAATAGAAATGACCAAACGAATGCTTTACCGATCCGTACTGGCCATAGCGGCTATGGCGGGTCCCTGCCTTGCGGCGGCTTCCGCCTCGCGAGCGAACGAAACCGTACAAACCTATTGGAACGATTCCGGGGCGCGCAAGGGCCTCTATGTCGAGCGGGCGAAAGACGACCCGAACCGCGAGCCGACCATTTTCCTTGCTGGGCACAAGTACCGCGACATCGGCATGAACTGCTACGACCTGTTCAACTGCGCGCTCAAATTCACAGATGACGGACTGCGGATTGACCTGTCGGACTCTTTCGCAACGCTCGAGTTGCTCAAGAAAGAAGGGATCGGCCTCATCCGCTTCAACTGCGGCATCTATTACAGCGCCGAGCTCGGAGCCTCGTACATGACCGACCGGGACGCCTATATCGATGCGCTGCGTCAGATCGCGGCCCGCGCGCAGGAACTGGAAATCGGACTGATCCCCTGCCTGATGTGGCATTATGCCGCCGTGCCGGAATATTTCGGCGAGCCGTTCCGCAGCTGGGGCAGGCCGGGCAGCAAAACGGCAGAGTTCCTGAAAGCCTACACGACCGACATCGTCACATCCCTGAGGGAATACAAAAGCATCTTCGCATGGGAGTTCGGCAACGAGTTCAACCTGCACGCCGACCTGCCCCAATATGCCCAGCGCCATACCCAGGCCGACCCGCCCGACTGGCGCGACGTTTTCGGGACGGAAGATCCGGACTGGCGGATCAGGGGCAAGGATATCCTTTACGCCTACCGCACGTTCACGCGCATCGTCCGCCGGCTCGATCCCGACCGCAGAATGCTGCTCTCGGGCAACGCGATCCTGCGCGAAACCCAGTACAATCAGTATACCCGCGACCGGATGACGATCGACGACACGAAACAATACCGCAAGATCAGCCGCATACTGAATCCGGGACCGATCGAAACCGTCTCGGAGCACGTATACCAGCACGGCCGCCAGTTTGCCGATCTGGGCAAGGTCTCCCTCGACGAGCAGATCGCCATCGCCGTCGAAACGGCCCGATCGCTGGGCAAGGTATACGTAATGGGCGAGTTCGGGGCGATCCGCGGATCGCGCGAGGAATACGTTCCGTTCTTCGAAGCGTTCCTCAAAGCCGGAGTCCAACTCTCCCTGTTTTGGAATTTCTCGCTGCGAGGCAACATCGAGCAAAGCTGCACGCCGACCGAACGCGGCCCTTACATTTTTGAATTGATCCGCGAATACAAGCAAAAAGACGCAGCCTTGCACGGAGAGTAGGCAGAAACACGATACGGATAACTATCGAACAGGGCCGGCAACGAAAAATTGCCGGCCCTGTCGTATCTCCAACCGTACATAGGAAAGCTACCCGAAGCCCCTTATCGACTTTCCCATCCCGTAAGATCTCGACTTACGCTTCGGTTAACACAAACGGGCAAAAACGTGTAAACCGAGCGAAAAACGACGATATGAGGCAGGCATGTCTTATCCGAGCGCAAAAAAGCCTCTCAGAGTAGTCTGAAAGGCCTTTTTCTCGTTGTCGGGGTACCAGGATTCGAACCTGGGACCCCCTGCTCCCAAAGCAGGTGCGCTAACCGGGCTGCGCTACACCCCGAACTGAAAGTCCGTCCGCCGTCCGGGAACGGACCGTGCAAAAGTAATACGTTTTTCGGGATTTACCAACAAACGCCGGTACGACCGCCGCAAACATCCCCCTGTCCCGGCCGCAACGGAATCCGCCGGCCGGTTTCCAAACGGGCATGTCGCTGGACATACGGACGGCGAAGTGTCAAAAAACGCCGTTTCCGCACCGAGACGACACATACCTTCGAACAGGAACCAAACACACAGCCCCGCCCTCTCCCGGCCGTAAAACGGCATTCAGGAAACCGTCCCGAACCGAAAAACCGAAACGGACCGGTGCCATCGCACTCCTTCAGAGGAACCGCGAAGGTTCTGCCGCATGGGAAAAATCTCAGAGCGGCAGAATGACGACGCGGCTTCCGGGCAGATCGGGAACATAGAGCCGGTCCCCGTCGAGCGACAACCGGGCCGGGCCACCGATCGCTACGCCGGGATCGAGCAGGTGAACCTGCTTGTCCGCGAAATCGTAGTACCCCACCTCGGAATCGACCCAATTCGTAAAATAGAGGCGGCCGCCGTCGGCGCTCAGTGCCAGGCCGTCGTACTGCCCCGGCCGGTCGAACAGCTTGGTCGCCACAGGCGCCGAAATGTTTTCGATACAATAGATCGCATTGTCGGGCGTCGTCACGCCGTCGGGCGGATAGGACGCGACATACATCGTATCGCCGCGAATCGCGATGCCGTTGGCTCCGGGAATCGTCACGTACGGTTTGAGCGAGGCGGTGTCGATCGCATACGGGCGCGTCACGTCGAGCGAATAGATGCTTCCCGTGTTGGTCACCGTCACGTAAAGCGTATTTCCATGCAGGGCCATGTCGTTGACGTACAGCTCTCCGTCAGGGAAACGGACGATCTGAGGAGCGGCCGCCGTATCGCGCAGATCGTACACGGCCAGCTTGCCGACGTCGGCGATCAGCAGGCAGCTGTCCTTGACAAGCATGCCCTTCGGAGCCGACAGATTGCCGTCGGAGGGAATCAGCACGCGCGAGACGGTATCGGTAAATTCCAGCACATACCCTTTTCCTTCGGTATTGAGCGGGTCGAGCTCGCTCGATCCGAAACTGCCCACGAGCAGCTTTCCGTCCGAAGGAAATACCGCCTCAGCGAACCGTATCCGGTCGGTCAGCACGGCAGGCGCAGAATCTGCCTGTCGTTCGGCGCAGCCGGTCAGCGCCCAAGCGAGAATCGTGAAAAGAAAGCTTTTTTTCATATCGTTTTCTTTTTAAAGGTAAATTATCTTAATTATTCTATGGCATTTCACATTCTGCCCTCGTCCTCGTATTATTCCCCTTTTGTACTCTTTTCCCCGATTTTGTTAAAATATGAGCGATCAGCGCGATTATATAAACGGCAAAGCGAACACTTTCTTTGCGGTTCTTTCCTCCTCCGATCCGACTGCTATCCATTTTTCATACCCACCGGATCACCAAATTCCCCGTCCATATCGGTCCTTTATCCAACTACGTTCTCCGACGGGATAATCAACATTTGCAGTTTTCGGTTTCCCTAACGCGCTTTTCCCCCGATCCATTAGACCGACGGCTCGATGCGGTCGAACAACGGCCGGAAATCTTCGTTCCGGGCCGCCAGATAAGTATCAAATCCGCAAGCCTTCCCCGTATCGACGTTAGCCTGCGAATCGTCGATGAAAAGCGTCTGGGAGGGAACGATGCCCGACGACTCGATCATCCGACGGAAAATCTCCGCACCGGGCTTGACCAATCCCATCTCGTACGACAGGAACAGCCGGTCGAAATAGGCGTCGATCGTCAGTCCCTGCTTGCGGAATACCCCGTTTTTCATATAGGTCATCATAATGGTATTGGTATTGCTGAGCATAAAGAGGCGGAATCCCCGGCGACGCAAATCGAGCAGCATGTCGAGTTTATAGTCGGGTATGTCGAGCAGGAAGCCGCACAAGGCCGCGTCGATCGCCTTCGGATCGACCGGACGGCCTACCGAACGCGAAATCTCGTCGTAGAGCGCCTCGGGGCCGACCTCGCCCTTTTCGAGCTGCAACAGCACGCCCGACTGCCGGTAGGGATCGATCAGCGTTTCGATCTGTCCGTATCCTATCCTGCGGAAAGCCTCGATCGAACGCTCGAGACTATAGTCGATCAGCACGCCGCCCAGATCGAACACGATGGTCCGGAACTTTTTCATACATTTTGAGTTGGTGGCATACAAAGATACGCAATTTCAAAATAATTCATATATTTGATTTACAAACGCCATACCGCACCGCATGACGAACCGCAATCCGATATACCGAGTCTACCGCTTCTACGCGGACGGCTTCCGGGCCATGACGCTGGGACGCACGCTATGGACGGTCGTACTGCTCAAGCTGCTTATCATGTTCGGCATCCTGAAGCTCTTTTTCTTTCCCGACACGCTCGGCGGGTTCGAAAACGAGCGGCAAAAGGGCGACTACGTGATCGAACGAATGCTGGATTCTAAACCTTAACGATATGATACTTACCTCTACCGATCTGATGAACGTGGTAGACTGGTCGCGGGCGCAATTCGCGATGACGGCGATCTACCACTGGCTGTTCGTGCCGCTGACGCTCGGGCTCGGTTTCATCTGCGCGATCATGGAAACGCTCTACTACCGCACGGGCGATCCCTTCTGGAAGCGCACGACGAAATTCTGGATCCGCATCTTCGCGATCAACTTCGCGATCGGCGTGGCGACGGGCCTGATCCTCGAGTTCGAGTTCGGCACGAACTGGTCGAACTACTCCCATTTCGTCGGCGACATTTTCGGTGCCCCGCTGGCCATCGAGGGCATTATGGCCTTTTTCCTGGAAGCTACGTTTTTCGCCGTGATGTTTTTCGGCTGGAACAAGGTATCGAAAGGCTTTCATCTGGCATCCACTTGGATCACGGCCATCGGTGCCAATCTCTCGGCGCTGTGGATTCTGGTAGCCAACGCATGGATGCAGTCGCCCGTCGGCACGACGTTCAACGTCGAGACCGCCCGTCAGGAGATGACCTCGTTCTGGGACGTAGTGCTTTCGCCGGTAGCGATCAACAAGTTCTTCCACACGGTCACGTCGGCCTACGTGCTGTCGGCCGTCGTAGTCGTCGGCATCAGCGCATGGTATCTGCTGCGCAAACGCGAGGAGCAGTTCGCACGCAGGAGCATCGTCGTCGCATCGGTGTTCGGGCTGTTCTTCTCGCTGATGGCCGCGATGACGGGCGACGGCTCGGCCGTGCAGGTGGCTCGGACGCAGCCGATGAAGCTGGCGGCCATGGAAGCCCTCTACGACGGGCGCCAAGAGGCGGGACTGGTCGCGGTCGGAGCGCTCCGACCGGTCGACAGGACCGTCCGCACGAGCGACGACAGCGCGTTCGCATTCCGGATCGAAATTCCGAAAATGCTGTCTCTGATGGCTTTCCGCGACGCGAACGCCTTCGTTCCGGGCATCAACGATCTGGTATACGGTAACGAAAAGTACGGCATTCCGTCGACCGAGCAGCGCATGGAACTCGGACGGGAGGCCCTCGAGGCGCTCGAAGGCTACCGCGAGGCACGCCGGACAGGCGACGAGCAGGAGCAAGCCCGATTCGAAAAGCTGTTCGATCCGGACGATCCCGTCGGAAAAGCTTTCATCGAGAAGCAATTCGCTTCGATCGGATACGGATTTCTCAAGGAGCCGACCGACGTCGTTCCGAACGTGCCGACGGTCTTCTATTCGTTCCGCGTGATGGTCGCTCTGGGCGGCTACTTCATCCTGCTGTTCGCCGCCATCCTGTTCTTCTGCTACCGGCGCACGCTGGCCGGCAAACGGTGGATGCTGTACGCGATGTTGTGGTCGATCCCGCTGGCCTATCTCGCGTCGGTGTCGGGCTGGATCGTCGCCGAGGTAGGACGCCAGCCGTGGACCATCCAGGACCTGCTGCCGACCGTAGCCTCCGTCTCGAGAATCAACACCGGCTCGCTGATAACGGCCTTCTTCCTGTTCGTCGTGCTGTTCACGACGCTGCTGATCGCCGAGCTGATGATCATGACGCGGCAAATCCGCATCGGGCCCGAGCCCCCCGACGCGCACGCCGCACAAGAACGAACCTCTATCGACAACCAATAACGGAAAGAGCTATGGATACGGTACATATTTTCCTGCAACACTACTGGTGGTTCATCATCTCGCTGCTCGGGGCGCTGCTGGTCTTCCTGCTGTTCGTACAGGGCGGACAAGCGATGCTCTACACGATCGGACGCACCGAAACGGAACGCAACCTGATCGTCAACTCGCTGGGACGGAAATGGGAACTCACGTTCACGACGCTCGTCACGTTCGGCGGAGCCTTCTTCGCGTCGTTCCCGCTCTTTTACAGCACGAGCTTCGGCGGGGCCTTCTACGTCTGGATGCTGATCCTGCTCGTATTCGTCATTCAGGCCGTCTCGTACGAGTACCGACGCAAGCCGTCGAACTTTCTGGGCGAAAAGACGTTCAACGCCTTTCTGATCGTCAACGGCATAGCGGGGACTTTCCTGCTCGGAACGGCCGTAGGCACGCTGTTCTTCGGCGCGCAGTTCACGGTCGACCGGGCCAACTTCGCGAGCACGGACGGATTCAACACCATCTCGCAGTGGGCCACTCCCTGGTACGGACTCGACGCGCTGGCCGACCCGCGCAACATTCTGCTGGGACTGGCCGTTCTGTTCCTTTCGCGCGTACTCGGCCTGCTCTACTTCATGAACAACATCGACGAGCAGAGCATTTTCGACCGGTCGCGGCGTCACCTGCGCTGGAACGCGGCGGCATTCGTCGCGACGTTCGTGGCCTTTCTGGTCACGCTGCTGCTCGCCCGGGGCTGGGCGGTCGATCCGGCAAGCGGCCGGATCAGCGAGGAGCCGTACAAGTATCTGCACAACCTGCTTGCGATGCCGGTCGTTTTCGTGCTGCTGGTCGCAGGTATCCTCTCCGTGCTGTGGGGCATCGCCGAGGGGCTGTTCCGCCGGGGCCGCCGGGGTATCTGGTTCGCCGGCGCGGGCACGGTGCTGACCGTGCTCTGCCTGCTGCTGACAGCCGGGTACAACGATACGGCCTACTACCCCTCGCTGACCGATCCGCAGAGCTCCCTGACGATCTACAACAGCTCCTCGAGCCGGTTCACGCTCTATGTGATGAGCATCGTCTCGCTGCTCATCCCGTTCGTGGTCGCCTACATCTGGTATGTCTGGCGGTCGATGAACCGGGTGAGAATCTCCGAGAAGGAGCTCGGCAAGGAGGATCATCCGTACTGATCGGGGCGAGCACTGGGGCCGACGGATTCAGACAAGCTGCATCTTGTCGATTCCGTCCGCTTTACGGCTACGGAGCGTCTCCGACGGTCCGATGCGGCAAAAGAATTGCTGTCGTTCCGAATACGACATCTCCTGCAAAGAATTTAAAAATTATCCGACATGAATAGCACTACGCCAAAAACCGGCAAAATCCTGGTGGTCGGCAGCACGAACACCGACATGGTCGTCAAGACGGACCATCTGCCGCGACCCGGAGAGACCGTTCTGGGCGGCACGTTCCTGATGAACCCGGGCGGGAAAGGCGCCAACCAAGCCGTAGCGGCGGCACGGCTCGGAGCCGAAGTCACGTTCGTCTGCAAGACGGGCAACGACCTGTTCGGCGTTACCACCCGTCAGCAGCTCGCCGAGGAGGGGATCGATACTTCGTTCGTATTCACCGACCCGCACGAGCCGTCGGGCGTCGCGCTGATCGCGGTGGACAACCGGGCCGAAAACACGATCGTCGTCGCATCGGGAGCCAACGCCAGCCTGTTGCCGCTGGACATCAACAAGGCCCTTACGGCGATCGACGCGTGCGATCTGGTCCTGATGCAGCTCGAAACTCCGATGCCGACCATAGAGTACGTCGCATCGCTGGCCGCCGAGCGAGGCAAGCGGGTCGTGCTGAATCCGGCGCCGGCCGCCACGCTGTCGGAACAATTGCTGAAAAATCTCTATCTGATAACGCCGAACGAAACCGAGGCCGAGCTGATTACGGGCATCCCGGTCAGGGACGAGCGCTCGGCCGAGCAGGCCGCACGGACGATTCATCGGGCGGGCGTGCGGCACGTGATCGTCACGCTCGGCAAGAAGGGAGCGCTGCTGTGCGAAGGCGGACGTTGCGAGGTGATCCCGGCCTATCGGGTCGAAGCGGTCGACACGACGGCCGCGGGCGACGTATTCAACGCCGGGCTGGTCGTAGCGCTGTCGGAAGGAAGGAACCTGACCGACGCGGTCCGTTTCGGCGCCAAGGCCGCCGCTATCTCCGTGACACGCATGGGAGCACAGGCGTCGGCCCCGTACCGAAGCGAAACGGACGCGTTTTACGGATAAAACTACCCTGTATCCTCTCGGATCGCGGGGATCGGCCTGAGAGCGCAGGAAGAAATACGAGGGGCCCCGACGGGACCGTGCCGGCATGATCCGAAGCGCGCGAATGCAGGCGCGACGGCGTCGGGAACGCACGCATCCGAAACGGAAACGGGAATACGGCGGACGAACCGGCTCCCTACGGCGAGCGAGCGGACGTCCAGAAAGATCGATCGAACCTTAAAAACCGAATAACCATGTACATCGTAAACAATTACACGCTGGCCGTAATTTTCTGCGTCGTGACGATGCTTTGCTGGGGCTCGTGGGGCAATATGCAGAAACTGGCCTCGAAAACGTGGAGGTACGAGTATTTCTACTGGGACTACGTGATCGGCGTACTGCTGTTCTCGATTCTGTCGGCCTTCACGCTCGGCAGCATCGGAAGCGAGGGACGCAGCTTTCTGCCCGATCTGGCTCAGGCCGACTGGAACAGCCTCGGCAGCGCCTTTCTGGGCGGCGTCGTGTTCAACGCCGCCAACATCCTGCTGGCGGCCGCCATCGCGATCAGCGGACTGTCGGTAGCCTTTCCGGTAGGTATCGGACTGGCGCTCGTGCTGGGCGTGCTGGTCAACTACTTCGGCGAGGCGAAAGGCCAGCCTCTGTTTATCCTCCTCGGCGTCGTGCTGATCGTCGTGGCGATCGTGCTCAACGGCATGGCGTACCGGAAAATGCTGAAAGGTACGCAGAAAGTACCGGCCAAGGGGATCGGCATCTCCATCGCGGCCGGAATCATCATGGCGTTCTTCTACCGCTTCGTCGCGGCCTCGATGGACCTGACCGACTTCGCCCATCCGGCCGCCGGCAAGCTGACTCCTTACACGGCAGTCTTCGTATTCGCAGTCGGAGTGTTCGCCAGCAATTTCATTTTCAACACGATCGCCATGAAAAGACCGGTCGAGGGCCCTCCGATCCGAATCGGAGGCTATTTCCGGGGCTCGGCAGGCACTCACATGGTCGGCATGGTCGGCGGAATGATCTGGTGTCTGGGCCAGTCGTTCAGCATGATCGCGTCGGGACAAGCCGGAGCGGCCATATCGTACGGTCTGGGGCAAGGCGCGACGCTCGTCTCCGCACTTTGGGGCATTCTGGTATGGAAAGAGTTCCGGAGCGCTCCGGCCGTATCGAAACGCCTGAACCTAACGATGTTCATCCTGTTCGTCATCGGACTCGGCTTCCTCGTTTACGCCGGAGCGTAGCCGGACGAAACGCAACGACGTACGGCCGTCGGAAGACGGCCGTACGTCGTTGTATGGGTTTCACAGACTGAAGGATTTCCGCATTCACGATTGCCAAACTGCCCGTCCCCCATAACAGAGGGCCGCAAGTCGGAAGGACCGAAAATCCGCCGGTTTTCCGAAAGCAGAAATCAAAGCCGGGTAACGGAATCCGGAACCGAGCTCCTTTTTCGAGACAATGTCCGCATACGGCCCATACCGCTCCCGTCTTGCAAAACCGAATTCTCCGGGTCGTTTCGAAAACGACCCGGAGAACCGCCGACCGAGTCGATAAGACGAAACACGGGGGGGGTAGCCGTTACTCCTTTTCGATCAGATACTTCCAAAACCGTGCGGGCATCTGCCGGCGTTGCAAGCGAGGATTGAACCGTTCGGGAATCGCCAGCGCGTCGAAGTAGCTTTTCCACAAACGCTGGAAGGCAAGCTCGTCGGCATCGAGCAGATCGTCCGTCAACCGCTCGGACGGAGCGTCGGAAAGGCTTTCGAAAACGACCTCGCGGACCTCGTGCAAATCGTAGGCATAACCGTAGCGCCGTTTCAGATCATAAACGAGCCATCTCTGGTCGGCGAAGCGATCACGGAAATAACCGACAGCGAGCGGCAGCGCATTGCACTTGGGCGATACGGGAGCATAATAGGAACCATCGGCCATCTTGCGCAAGCGGGCGAACTGAATCAGATGGTGCGCCTCGCGGGAAACCGTGCGGGCGATGTCGTGCACGGCGAGCACGTCCGCGTCGGTGAAGTCGGCCGACTTCCGTTCCGGCGAATCGAATATCTTACGCATATAGCGCAGCAGTAATTCGTCTGCCCCTACGGACTCGGACAACCAGACGTGGAGGAGCATGTTGCGAAGACGCCGGGGCAGCTTCTTCCGCAACCCCTTCCATACCCGCTCCGCCCGGACCGGATCGGTCGTCGAGTCGAGCACCTCCCGGGCGAACATCGGGACCGGCTCGCCCGGACCGATCAGGCGCTCGGGAAAGCTCTTTCGGGAATAGGCGTCGAACACGACGGTGAGCAACCCCTCGAACGTTCGGTCGTACCGGAAAACAATCATGCGTCCGACTCCATTATTCGGGAAATGCAAACGTTAGCTGGCTGCCGTCGAGCGCGGCGCGGGACGGAACCTTAGCCGTCAGTATCCGTCGCAAATGCTCGGGCCGCACCTCGTTGATCGTCCGCGCAGGCAGCTCTCCGCAAGCGATGAAGTACTGCGCCTTTTTCACGACGACGCCCATTTTCTTCAGCGCCGAAAGCGTGATGCGGCCGAAGCGGCGAGACGAGACGATCAGCTTGGCCGACTTGACGCCGATCCCCGGCACGCGCAGAATCATGGCGTAGTCGGCCCGGTTCAGGTCGACCGGGAACGCCTCCGGATGACGGAGAGCCCACGCCAGCTTCGGGTCGATCTCCAAATCGAGCTGCGGATGCGCGTCATCGGCGATTTCGTCCGGACGGAACCCGTAGAAGCGCATCAGCCAATCGGCCTGATAAAGCCGGTTCTCGCGCACCAGCGGCGCTTGCTTGAGCGCCGGCAAACGGTTGTCGTAAGCGTTGACCGGAATAAAGCCCGAGTAATAGACCCGTTTCATCGACGGGCGCTCGTACAACGAGGAGGCCAGCCTGAGAATCTGGCTGTCGCTCTCGTCGGTCGCCCCGACGATCATCTGCGTGCTCTGCCCGGCCGGCGCAAAGCGGGGCGCGTGGCGGAACAGACGGCGTTCCTCGGCGCTCGCAAGCACGCCCTGCTGAATATAGCCCATCGGCGCATAGACGCTCGCATGGTTCTTCTCGGGCGCCAGTCGCCGCAGATTCTCGTCGGTCGGAATCTCGACGTTGACGCTCAGACGGTCGGCGTAGAGGCCCGCCTCGTGCACCAGTTCGGCACTCGCCCCCGGGATACTCTTCATATGAATGTAGCCGTTGAAACGATGCACGGTCCTCAGCTCGCGAACCACCCGGACCATCCGCTCCATCGTGTAGTCGGGGTTACGCAGCACGCCGGAACTGAGAAACAGGCCCTCAATGTAGTTGCGGAGGTAGAACCCGATCGTCAGATCGACCAGCTCGCCGACCGTGAACGAGGCCCGGCGGATGTCGTTGCTGCGGCGGTTGATGCAATAGGCGCAATCGTAGACGCAATGGTTCGTCAGCATGATCTTGAGCAGCGAAACGCAACGCCCGTCGGCCGTGAACGTATGGCATATGCCCCACCCCGACGCGCTTCCCACGCCCCCTTCTCTGTGATGGCGGGTCACGCCGCTCGAAGCGCAGGAAACGTCGTACTTGGCCGACTCGGCCAGCACGGTGAGCTTATCCAGAATACCGCTTTTCATACGAGACAAAGAAAAGCATTCCGGAGGGATTTTCCGCTTCGGACCCGGACGTTTTCCTCGGAAAAAATCGGGCGGAAAGATAAGCGGAACACAGTCAGAAGAATACATTTTCCCTAAACGGGCGACCGTCGTGCCGCCCGGAACCGCCTCGGCTCCGAGGAAAAGGCAAAGGCGCAAACAATTAATTGACAAGAACATAAAACGAACCGAATACCGGACGAATGAAACAACAGACTCACTACGAGCGAAAAAGTTCTCCGGCAGGGTAAACACCCCATATCTATGTCTCCAGCGATGCGAAGCCCTTATGCTACGAAAAAGCAGAAGTCGTTCCCAAGGGACGAGAAACGAACCGGTCCTCGCAACGAGTCATCCGCCCGTCCGCTGTCGCAAAAGCAGCATTCCGCCCCGCATGCCCGAAACCTCAGAGCCGTCGCCCGCTTCATGCTATCGTCCGCGGGACATCGCCGACCGGAGCGGCCCGGACACAAAAAAGCCGGAACCTTTTCCGGTCCCGGCCCTATCGTTGCCCGTAGCCGAACGCAACGCTATTCGGCGGACGGCTGGGCCTGCATGACCATCAGCAGTTCGCCGTCGCGCATCAGCATCAGCAGATCGCCGTCGATACGGTACGAGTCGATACGGTCCAGTTCTTTGATAAATCGGTCTTCCTGCGCCTGATCGGGACAAAAGGCCCGCGTCGAGGCGACGGACTCGATTTTCATGCCGCCCTTGTCGGTCACCGAATAGTTGCCCATGATCGAATTGCAGTCGCCACGGCCGCCGAACCGGCCCTCCTCGGTACCGAAAACCAGCCGGTAGTTGTCCTTGGCCTGAAAAGGCCGTCCCTGCCACTCGACGAGCGACCAGGTAGTTCCCGTCAGCGGCTTAGCGTTTTTCCTGCCCTTGCGGCAGGAGCAGCAAGCAGCTACCGACACGGCCAGCACAGCAATCAGCAGTAAACGCACTGTAGTCTTCATAATTCCTTTTGTTTTTCCTATATAGTTATTGAATAAATTTCAGCGCAAAAATACGAAATATTTCAAAGAGCAGGAACGTACCTGCACGGTTTTACCCTAAATTTGCGAAAACCGAACTCGTCACACACCGAGCTATGAAAAGAATCATCTCCACTTCGGCGGCCCCGACTGCCGTGGGTCCCTACTCTCAGGGAGTCGAGGCATCGGGCGCCACGCTGTACGTCTCGGGCCAGCTCCCGATCGACCCGGCCGACGGTACGATGCCCGATACCGTCGAGCAGCAGACCGAGCAGGCGCTGCGAAACGTCGAAGCGATTCTCCGCGAAGCGGGATACTCGCTCTCGGACGTCGTCAAATCGGTCGTCCTGCTTGCCGACATGAACGACTTCGCCGCAATGAACTCCGTCTACGCGCGTTTCTATGCAAAAGATATGCCCGCCCGCGTCTGCTACGAGGTAGGGCGTCTGCCGATGGGCGCCCGCGTCGAAATCGAAACGATCGCGGTCAAGTAGCGAGCGGACTCCGACGCGAATGTCTTCCAACGGAGCGGCCAGAGCCGTTTCGGGAGCAGGCATGCCCCGATGCGTAAAAGGTACGGGCATTCGACAAAGATCCGGGAAACAGGCCGAGCTTCGCAAAAAGCCTGTCCGCAGACGTGAGGCAGAACACATGCCAAGCGCAGCCCGGAATCAGCCGGATTTCAGTCCGAAAGCTCCTTGGCTGAAACAGAGACGGATCGGGCCGTAAAAAATGAAAGACCGGACCGTACATCCGTCCGGAATCCGTTTTACGATCCCAGACGCAGCTCATGCGAATCGTAAGACCCGCTTGAAGCGACGGCAGGCATAATGCGGCATTCCCCTGAACAGACGAGCTCCCTCGGTCTGCGGACCGAAATCCGGCCGGACAAGCGAACGCTCGTCCGCGATGGCAAACGGCCTGTCAGCAGACGGCAGAGAAACCGCAAACGTAGCAAAAGGAGAGCCGGGCCGTATCAGACCGGGCGACGATTGTGAATCGCGTGGGCAATAGTCAGCTCGTCGGCATAGTCGAGCTCATCGCCGAAGCCGATACCTCGGGCGATCGACGTAACGCGCACACCCTCGCAGGAGGAGAGACGCCGCGTAATGTAGAAAGAGGTCGTCTCGCCCTCGACCGTCGTGCTCAGCGCGAGAATCACTTCGCGCACATCGCCCCGGGCGATACGGTCGAGCAGCAGGTCGATCTTCAGGTCCGAAGGGCCGATGCCCTGCATAGGCGAGATCACGCCGCCCAGCACGTGATACAGCCCGTTATACTGACGGGTATTCTCGATCGACAGCAGGTCCTTGACCTGCTCGACGACGCAGACGGTCGACGCATCGCGCGACGTATCGGCGCAAATCTCGCAGAGATCGTCGTCCGACAGATTGTTGCACCGGGAGCAATAGCGTATGTCGGTCCGGAACCGGGAAATCGATTCGGACATCAGCTCCACGTCGCGGGGCTCCATGCGCAGCAGATGCATAGCCAACCGCATCGCCGTGCGTCTGCCGATACCCGGCAGGCGGGACAGCTCCGATACGACCTCGTCCAAAAGTTTCGACATATCGGCTAATCAATCATTTCGATGGCCGAAGCCTGAATCCAACCCTTGTTTCCGTCGGCGATCACGATTTCGCGCCAGTCCCCCAGCGAGTTGCGGACGCCGACCTTAGTGCCCTCATGCAGCACGAAAATATCGGTGCTCGAGGCGTCGGGCGAGCTTTTGACCGGCGCGGCCGAGCTCATGACGACCGCCTCGTCGGGATGCAGGCGGGCCTTGCGCCCGGCCGACGCGTACGCGACCGAAACGACGAAAAGCAACAGCGAGACGAGCGCTCCGCAGAATCCGGCTTTCTGGAACGAAACACGCCTCAACAACAGGTACACGCCCGTGCAGAAAAGCATCAGCGCGAAAAACACGAGGCTCAGCACGGCCCACGTGTTGCTCCCGACGGAACGTCCGAGCGACACGATCCACCGCTTGACGAAAAAGACGGGAACCGACTCGATACGATCCTGCGTGCGGGCTTCGGCGATCGACAGGTTGTAGCGGATATCCTCGTCGCCCGGAGCGAGCCTGAGCGCCTTCCGGTAATTGAGTATGGCCCGCCCGTTCATACCCCGCTTGAAATAGGCGTTGCCGAGATTCAGGTAGAGCTGAGCGCTCTCGTACCCTTCGCCGAGCAACCGCTCGTACCCCTCCGTGGCAGCCGGATAGTCGGCATTGACGTAAGCCGTATTGGCATCGTTCCATATCTTCTCCGTATCGAGCGGGGCAGCGGCCCGGACGCACAGGCCCAACAACAGCGCCAGCACAAGAAATATCCTTTTCATCGCCATTACTTTTTAATCAGGGACTCGAATTTCGACAGCATCCGCACGGCCTCGCCGTACAGCTCGGTCATCTGCACGGAGGCCGAAGGAGAATACTGCGCGTACTCGCAATCGGAAATGATGCCGATATAGTGGTTGGCCAGCTCGGCGGAAATATCGCGGCGAAGCAATTCCTCGCGGATATTGTCCTTAGTAAGATTGGCCACCGGAATGTTCAGCTTGTCGCTCATGTACCCCCACAGCGCCCGAAGCATCTCCTCGTAGAACTGCTTCTCCTCGCGAGCCGCCATATGATCGTGCGCGGCACGCAAACGCTGGAGAGCGACCTTGCTCGCCTTGCGATTGCGCACCAGCGTCACGTTCTGCAAGTCGCGCAGATGCTTTTTCAAGTAAAGGTAAACCGCGACGAACAAAGCCAACAGCACGGCGAGCATCCCGAAGTAGGCGGCGCTCCCGAACAGCAGGCTTCCCTTGCGCGAAAGGCCCGAGTCGCCGAGCCGGATGAACCGTATGTCGCTGTCGAGGATTTTCAGGTCCTCCCGGCCGATGCCGCTGACGATCCCCCCGCCGGAGCTTCCGCCCGTCGAATCGGGCAGCACTTCGACTCCGAAAGGCGGTGTAGTCAGCGTGACGTACTTGGCCGCATCGGGATCGAAATAACTGAACTCGACCGGAGGAATCGAATAATTGCCCTCCGCCCGGGGAATAAAAGGAAACTCGAACTGTTTGTAGCCGGATATGCCCGAGGCATTATGGCTGAGGCTCTCGGTCGACTTCCCGTTGCCGTAGGACTCGAACGAGGCGGGCAGCTCGGGCTTCGGAGCCTGAATCAGCGGCAGATTACCGCTTCCCGACAACTTGAGCAGATAGGTATCGGAAGCATTGGCCGTTACGGTCTGCTTGTCGAGGCTGCCGTTGAGTTGGAACTTGCCGACCGCGCCGTTGAAAGAGGCCGGTGCGCCTGCGGGAAAATCTCTGACCGTCACCGGTACGGGCGCTGCCGACAGATTCTTGCGCACCTCCTGTACCGACTGGCCGCCGAAGAAATCGTCGAAAAGCGACTGGCTGTGGCTACGCGACTGAACGACGATCTGTGCGACGACCGTCATGCTGCTCTGCTCGATATGCAGCGTACCCGACTGCTGAGGGTAAAGCAGCACCTCTTTCACGACACGGGCGTCGTAGACCTTGCCGTTCAGCGTCTCCCGCTGCCAACTGTAACCGTCTACGTTGAGCTCCTGCGCCCAGAAACCGTTGAAAGCAGGATACTTGACGCTCTCTATTCCGCTCAGTTGCACCCGCGTATAAAGTTTGAAGGCTACCCGTACGGGCTGCCCCTTGTAAACATTGTTCCGATTAACGGTCACCCGCAGCAGGATATCGTCCGGAGCCAGCTTGCCGCTTCGAGCTTCGGCATCCGCTTTCTTATCCGCGCCTCCGGCGGAAGCGCCGCCCTGCCCCGGCATCGCTTCGCCCGACACCACCTCGATCGTCAGCGGCTGGGTCGAGTAGGTTTTGCCTTCGACCTGTACGGATGCGGCCGAGATGGTAGCCAGCCCCTCGTTCTGGGCTTGCAGGACATAGGTATAGGTAAACGAAACCGTCTTGCTGACATGGCCGTTGACGATCGACACGGAGGTTCCCTCCGAGGTCGTCGGGCCGGCCAGCACGTCGAACCCGCCGAATGCGGGAGGCGTAAACCCGTCGGGCTTGGCATTCACCGTAAACTCGATCCGGAAAGCCTCGCCCACGGCCACCACGCCCGGAGCGCCGACCTCGAAGTCGACTTTCTGGGCCCGCGCCGGAAAGGTCAGCGACAGCAACGCCGCCACCGCAAGCAGGTATTTCATCGCACGTAACATATTTGAACAGATCAATTAGCTGCAAAAATAACGGTTTTTAGCAAAACGGAAAATCCGCCCCGCCATTCCGAACAACCTCCTAACAGAACGCTGAAAGATTTTTTTTATTATTCAGCGTCAAAACCCCAACTTTCGTTCCCATACATCAAAATTCCGGGGAGCGCCTGAACACGCTCCCCGGAATTCGCTGTCTATAAACCAAAACTCGTATCGAACATTCGAACTCGGCTAATGGACCGAGCAAGATCGCACCGAAATTCGAAATACCTTTCAAAAATCTTTCTCTGATGCTGCACTTTCCTGAAAAAACGAGTACAACTTTTTCCCGATTTTGTCTTTTTTAAATGTACGCTCGTGTACCAAAGGAATGGTGGAAATACGAACCTTAGCTATACCGTTTGTAAACATCTCGACTTGCTCTTTGGAAAGAGGAAATTGAGCAATCGCTTTCAGTTCCGTACTAGGAACGAATATGTTACCGACCATGACACCTCCCTGACTAGTCGAAGTCGCTACATTTTCTCCTTTCAATCGAATCGTATCTCCGTCAAATAACCGCACCGTCATGGTCGGCATATCATTGAACATAAGCCGATCCGAAGAAACCGCCACGATAACATACGGAACTCCATCTTGCCAAACTGCCGAATATTCAACTTTGCAACCTTCAGCAGCCAAAACTTTATAGGAGTAACTCACCGATTGTGCCATTGTAATCGATGTCAGTAATGTCCCGACTAGGAATAAAAAAAATCGCATCAGACCCATGACTTTAGGAACATAAAATAACTGTCGAATACCCTTTGATGCATTTTATTTCTTGAACTCGGCGAAGAAATCGTTGCCTTTGTCGTCAACGATGATAAAGGCGGGGAAGTCTTCGACGTAGATCTTGCGCACGGCCTCCATGCCCAGCTCGGGAAAATCGACCACTTCGACTTTCTTGATGCTGTTGCGGGCCAGCACGGCGGCCGGACCGCCGATCGAGCCGAGATAAAAGCCCCCGTGCTTCCGGCAGGCATCGGTCACGGCCTGCGAGCGGTTGCCTTTGGCCACCATCACGAGCGAGCCGCCGTGATCTTGGAACAGGTCGACATAGGGGTCCATACGGCCGGCGGTCGTCGGGCCGAAGCTACCCGAAGCCATGCCCTGCGGCGTCTTGGCCGGACCTGCATAATAGATCGGATGATTCTTGAAATACTCGGGCATAGGTTTGCCTTCGTCGAGCATCTGCTTGATGCGGGCATGGGCGATGTCGCGCGCGACGATCAGCGTGCCTTTCAGGTTCAGGCGCGTCTTGACAGGGTATTTCGACAGAATCTCGCGCACCTTGTCCATTCCCTCGTCCAGATCGATGTCGACGGCAGGCTTCATGCCCGGAGCGGTCTTGGGCAGGAAACGGGCCGGATTTTTCTCGAGCTGCTCGAGGAAAATGCCGTCCTCGGTAATCTTGGCCTTCACGTTGCGGTCGGCGCTGCAGCTCACGCCGATGCCTACGGGACACGAGGCCGCATGGCGCGGCATGCGTATCACGCGCACGTCGTGCACGAGGTATTTACCGCCGAACTGGGCGCCCACGCCGCTCTCCTGACAGATTTTAAACACCTTTTCCTCCCATTCCAGATCGCGGAACGCACGGCCGCCCTCGTTGCCCGACGTGGGCAGATGGTCGAGGTATCCGGCCGAAGCCTTCTTGACGGCGGCGAGGTTGGCCTCGGCCGACGTACCGCCGATCACAATGGCCAAATGGTACGGAGGACAGGCCGACGTGCCGAGGTCCATGATATGGGTCTTGATGAACTCGGTCAGCGACTTCTCGTTCAGAAGCGCCTTGGTCTGCTGGTACAGGAACGTCTTGTTGGCCGAGCCCCCTCCCTTGGTGATGAACAGGAAGCTGTACGCATTACCCTGAGTCGCGTACAGGTCGATCTGGGCCGGAAGGTTCGTGCCGGTGTTCTTTTCCTCGGTCATCGTGAACGGAACGACCTGAGAATAGCGCAGGTTGCGGTCGCGGTATGTCTCATAAATACCCTTCGAGAGCATCTCGGCGTCGTTGCAGCCCGTATAGACGTCCTCGCCCTTCTTGCCGATCACGATGGCCGTACCTGTATCCTGACAGGTCGGCAACTCGCCTTCGGCGGCGACCATCTGATTGAGCAGCATCGTATAGGCGACGAACTTGTCGTTGTCGGTCGCTTCCGGATCGTCCAAAATGCGCGTCAGTTTATGCAGATGCGACGCGCGCAGGTAGAACGACACGTCGGCGATCGCCTCGCGCGCCAGCAGTTCCAGACCCTCGGGGGCCACCCTCAGAATGCGGCGGCCGTCGCACTCGACCGTTTTCACGTAATCCTTCGTAAGCAGGCGGTATTCCGTCGTATCCTCCGACAGCGGGAACGGTTCCTGATAAATGAATTCAGCCATATCATCTCTGTTTTAAAAATTCCACACGGACAAAGGTAAGAATTGTTTTCCGTTTGTTAGTCCGCTAACGGTAAAAATCTCGCCGTTTCGTTCGGCCGTTTCGGAATAATTTCTGCCCGGCAAAGCCGAACGGAACGGGAAGCGTTCGCCTGCCGGAGGCGACAAGCGCAAACGCGCGCCGAAGCGCCGGACAAACGCTCGCCCCCTCCCCTTATCCTCCCGGACGCAAAAGATATAGAGACCAGGCGACACGGCGCAGAACATCCTGCGGCACGGTCGCCCGGGCGGGACCGGACAGTTCGAGCCCGGAGCGGACCGGACTACCGGCGGAAAAGCCTCCGACTCAAGACAAAGTATTGCGGATTGATTATTTTTTGCTACCTTTGCGGCACATTTTGTACAAACGATTAATTCAACCGATTATGAATCATTACGAAACCGTTTTCATTGCCACTCCGGTTCTGTCTGACGTCCAGACGAAGGAACTGTTCGGCAAATTCCAAGGTGTCATCACCGAGAACGGCGGTCAGATCGTCTCCTCCGAGGATTGGGGACTGCGCAAGCTGGCCTATCCGATCCAGAAGAAGACCACCGGCTTTTACTACCTGATCGAGTTCGAGGGCGAAGGCGACCTCGTCGAGAAGCTCGAGACCCAGTACCGCCGCGACGAGCGCGTGATCCGTTTCCTGACCTTCAGAATGGACAAATACGCCGTCGAATACGCAGAAAAACGCAGAAACAAGAACAAATCAAAACAGGAGTAAACAGTCATGGCACAGAATCAATCGGAAATCAGATACCTCAACCCGCCTACCGTAGAGGTCAAGAAGAAAAAATACTGCCGCTTCAAGAAAGCCGGCATCAAATACGTCGACTACAAGGACGCGGAGTTTCTCAAGAAATTCCTCAACGAGCAGGGCAAACTGCTGCCCCGCCGCCTGACCGGTACCTCGCAGAAGTACCAGAAGAAGGTGGCTACCGCCGTCAAGCGTGCTCGTCATTTGGCCATGCTGCCTTTCGTAACCGACATGTTCAAATAATCTAAACCGGAGGATACACTATGGAAGTCATTCTGATCAAGGACGTAGACAAGTTGGGCTATGCAAACGACATCGTGGACGTACGCCCCGGTTATGCGAACAACTACCTGATCCCGCAGGGTTTGGCCAAAAGCGCGACGGCTTCGGCCCGCAAAATACTGGCCGAGAACCTCAAGCAGCAGGCCCACAAGGAAGCCAAGCTGGTAGGCGACGCCGAGGCGCTCGCGGCCAAGATCGCCGAAACCTCGCTGAAGCTGACGGCCAAGGCCGAGGAAGGACGCATTTTCGGATCGATCACGGCGGCTCACCTGGCCGAAGCCCTCGAAGCCAAGGGCATCACGGTGGATCGCAAGAGCATCTCGCTGGATGCAGTGAAGACGATAGGAGCCTACGAAGCCTCTGTCAAAATCTACAAAGGAATCTCCGCGACCGTTCATTTCGAGGTGGTCGCCGAAGAGTAAGGCAGAGTTTTCTAAATAAAGACAGCGCCCCGTTTCCTGTGAAACGGGGCGCTGTCTTTATTCATGCTACCGCCGTAACGCCTGTCGGAGATTTCCCGGCCGAAACGATCCGACCGAAACGATCCGACCGAAACGTCCGCCATTTCGACAAGCGACTCTCCGCGGCCTGCCGGCCGAGAAAACGGACAGTCCATGAATCCCATGTCGGGTCGCCCCCACATCGTCCCGGTTACGGTCCGAACGGTCGTCGAACGGCTCCGGACGCAGACGAACCGAGGTCTCTTACGAAACCGTCAGACCGCTCGCGGATCGTCCGCCATCCGGTCTATGAACCGCAGCAAGTGCTCGCGAAGACTGTCCTTCTCGCCCAAAGACAATTTCTTCTTCAGACGACGGCGCTTGCGGTAGACGGACTCGGTACGGATGTCCAGAACCTGCGCGATCTCCGAGGACGACAAACCGACGATAATCATGCAGCAAAGACGAACGTCGTCGACCGACAACTGTGGATAAACCTCCGAAAGGCCCACCGGCAGATCGTCGTAAATCTGATCGATGATCCGAGCCAGCTCGGGCCAGCTATTCGGAGTTAGCGAGAATCGGTCGATCAAACGAGCGACCTGCTGTCCGTCAAGATCGTCTTCCTGCTCTCCTGCCCGCTTCAACTCGCTGATATGGCGTTGCACCTCCAAATGCCGTAACAGCAGCTGGCGCGATTCGCCCAGTTTCGAGCGCATGCGCTCGAGCCTCAATTCGGTCTGCTGACGGCTGATCGTCTCGCCCTGTAACTGCAAGCGGACCCGCTGCGTCTCGTTCTCCTGACGCCGGCGGTCGGACTCGGCCTGCAAAATCCGCCGGTCGCGGCGAGAGACGGCCACGAAGTAGAGGCAAAGACCGCCCAGAAGCGCCGCCAGACAAAGCGACAGAACCAGCCACAGATTACGCCTTTGGAGCAACAGCCGGTTACGCTCGCCGGCGAGCTGCAAGTTATCGGAATCCTTGCGTATCTCGGAGATCAGGTTCTCCTGAACGAAGTCCGTCAGAAAATCCTTGTATCTGTGGGCGCTGTCGGCAGCCACCAGCGCGAACTCCCGGTTCCCGGCCTTCTCCTCGATTTGTCTCAGAACGAGATACGCGCCGCATATCTTGGCCGTGTCCTTCCTCCGCTTGAAAACGGAAAGTCCTTTCAGCAAAGTCCTTCGGGCGTCGAGCACCTTGTTCTGCTCGAGGTAGACATCGGCCAGCAAAAGGCGCATCTCAGGGGTCGTATCCCGGCTCCACGCAATCGCCCGATTGAAATAATCATAGGCCGAATCGAGCCTGTTCTCGTATTTGAAAACGTTCCCTATACTGTATTCAAAATTCGAGAGCATGGCCGTATCGCGGAGAATCCCGGATATCCGAAATCCCTCCCGGAAATAATATCGGGCGCTGTCGTAGCGGTGCAGGTAAAAGTGCACGTACCCCGTACGACCGGCGGCCCGAACCTGCAAATCCAACCGTCCCAGCCGTTTGAAAATCTCGTAGGCCCGGCGATACTTGTCGAATGCCAGTTCGTCCTCGTACTGCATTTCATAGACGGCTCCCATGTCGGAAGAGATTTGGCCGCGAAGAAGCAAGTTATCCGTAGGCACGTAACGTTCTGCCTCGAGCAAGGGAAGCAACCATTGGCGAAAATGGGATCTCAATTTGTAATGGAGACGGCTCATATAAAGGGATGCCCGTGCACGGTGCAGGCTGTCGTCGGTCGCATGGTAGTATGCGTACACATGCCGAACCAGCGAGTCGGGCAGCGGCTTACCCCTAATGCTGTAAGACCTGAGCGTCAGCAGATCGTACAGGGCCCGGTCCTCGGAAGAGAGACTGTCGGGAGACCCGACCTCCGACAATAGCCGGAAAATATCCGACGGTACCGTGTCGAAACGAGCCTCGGCCTCGAGCATCCGATGCCGAACCGAACGGTCGTTGCAACCGCTCCAGAAGCAAGGGAAAAACAGCAGAAAAATGCAAAGACGGGTGAAATTTCGCATATGATCGTCCATTTAAATCGTCAACTGAACAAATTGACCGTTGCCAAGGCACGAACCCACAGAGAGACGGCATGCCGCTGCTGCCGCAAGAGACCGCTTTCGGCAGCAGCGCGACGGCCAATCCGCCGGGCGCCACGCAACGCCATCGTCCGGAACGAACGCTCTCAGGAACCGCATTCCGACAATAGAACGACAACCGACATCGACGTTCGTCCGTTCGGTGCAACCGTCGAGAAAAAGACAAAAGGCGAGAAAACAGATGCAGAGATGGGTGAGTTTCGACATAATCGGGTACTAACACTACCCTAAAGATAAACATTTTGACCCGAATACGGCATATTTCGGAAAAATTTCGGAACATCGTCGGACGACAAGACCGAAAACCCGAAAAACGGAGGGCGGCCCGTCGGCCGCCCTCCGCTGCATCCGATCAACCGGCCGAAACCGGAAGATTCCCTATTTCATATAGAAAACCTCCTTCAGGGGAATCGACACCGGCGAATTGTCGGGATTGACGTCCATGATGTCGGCCATGTAATCCCACCATTTCTTAACGACGGGATTCGTACCCAGATCCTGCGAGCCGCTGTCGCCCGCCTGTTCCTGAACGGCGAACAGCAAATTCGTCTCCTTGTCCCAAAAAATCGAATACTCGCTGACGCCCGTTTCCTTGAGCAGTTTGACCAGCTCGGGCCAGATGGCGCGGTGGCGCTTCTCATACTCAACCTCGCATCCGGGCTTGAGTTTCATTTTGAATGCACATCTCATAATTTCGAAGTTTTATTCGGTTAATGACTTCCGACAAACCGAGTCTTCTCATCTGCCGGAAATCGAATAGGTTCCACAGCCTCCGGAAGAACGGCTCAATTGCCGAAAACCTTGTTAAGCAGCGGCTCGGCAAAGGCGGCGAAAACCAAAACGATCAGGCCGATCACCAATACGCTAATGGTCTTCGAGTTACAACCTTTCCATTCTTTCAGGATAATTCCCCACACATTGCTGAATACGACGTTGAGCGCCATCAGGATACAGAACGACAATGTGGTAAGAGCCTCCGAAGAGGTAAGGAAGCCTTTCCCGATCGACAGTCCGAAGAACTGACTGTACCACAGAGCCCCGGCCAAAAGGCAAAACAAGGCATTATTCGCCCATACGTCGGTTTTCTTGTAATCGCCCCAAGTCTTGTTCTTCTGGTTCTGGTAAAAACAGTAGATGGCGTTCGTGACGAAACCGCCCAGCGTCACAAGGAATGTGGCGGGCAAAGTTCTGAACATCTCCGCCGTCTCGGGAAACGAAATACCCTTGCCGAACTCCAGTCCCACATTGAAACATCCGCTCATGAAACCGGCCAGCAAAGCGATGGTGATCCCTTTGGGGAAATTGAAATCTTTCACGGCAGCCTTTTTCTCCTCTTCGGAGAGCGAGGCCGACTTCATCGAGCCCGCGATACCGATAATGGCGATACCGATCAGGGTGATTACGACTCCAGCGATAACCGACCCGGTAAGCTTGGAAAGCGCATCGAGCTCGGGAAAAAACATATTGAGCAGCACGGGAGCCATGATGGTACCTAAACCGGCGCAGGTTCCCAATGCGATACTCTGTCCCAAAGCGACGCCAAGGTAACGCATCGAAAGGCCGAACGTAAGTCCGCCCACACCCCACAAGACCCCGAAGAAGATGGTCATCCAAATATTGAACGAGTTATCGCTGGAGAACAGTTCGAACAGGCTATGCCCGGCAGGGACAGCGAGCAAGGCGCCAAGCAACGGCAGAATGAGCCATGCGAACACGCCCTGAACGATCCAATAGGATTCCCAACTCCATTTTTTAATCTTGTTGATCGGCACGTAACAGCTCGACTGTCCGAAACTGCCTATGGCGATAATCAACAGACCCAGTAATATTTCCATAAGATCAGTAGTTTTTCAATGAATCATCCGTACATGCGATTTTCATCGGAAAATCGCATGTACGGACAGTTCATTTCGGTTAACGGACGTTATCTTTTCGAGGTAACTTCCTTCTCGTACTTCTCGATTTCGGCGATGTAGTCTTCGGCCACGGGAACGTTGTTCTGGTAGCAGAAGTAGTCGTAAACGGCAGCCCAAGGCATGCTCTTGGCTTCCTCGAGCACGGCCATGCGCTGGAACAGCTTGCCTTCGGCCTCGTACTCGCGGAGCTTGCCGATCGGAGTCAGCAGGGCCTGAAGGAACGCTTTCTGCGTGGCACGGCTACCTACGACGTAAGCGCCGATGCGGTTGATCGAGGCATCGAAGTAGTCGAGGCCGATATTGGTCTTGCCCAAGGCATTGGCCCATACGATCTCCTGCGCGAGCAACTGCACGCTGTCGTTCAGGATCACGACGTGGTCGCTGTCCCAACGTACCGGACGGCTTACGTGCAGCATGATCTCCGGAGTGAAGAGCAGCAGGGACGAAATCTTGTCGTAAGTCTCTTCGGTCGGGTGGAAGTGTCCCATGTCGAGCGTGCACATGATTCCGTTCTGAACGGCATAACCCATATAGAACTCGTGCGAGCCGACCGTATAGCTTTCGAGACCCACGCCGAACACCTTGCTTTCGACGGCATCCTTCACGTTCGGGCACTTCACGGCGAAGATCTTGTCCAGCGAGTCCTTCAGCAGCGAGCGGTACAGGTAGCGGTCGACGGTCAGGTCCTTCGATCCGTCGTGAATCCACAGGTTGTGGCAGGCCTTGTCGCCGAGCTGCTTACCCATCTCGTCGGCGATCTTGCGGCTGCGGATCGTATGCTCGATCCAAAAGTCGCGGATGCCCTTGTCGCGGTTCGACAGCGTCTGGTCGCCGCTCTTCGGGTGCGAGAAGCTGGTGCTGTTGAAGTCGAGCTTCATGTTGTTGGCCTTGGCCCAGTCGATCCAGCTCTGGAAGTGCTTCGGCTCGATTTGGTCGCGGTCGACCTTCTGGCCGCCGAAGTCGCCGTAGATGGCGTGGATGTTCAGACGGTGATTACCGGGAAGCAGCGTCTTGACCTTTTCGATGTCCTTGCGGACCTCCTCGATGTTGCGGGCCTTGCCCGGATAGTTGCCCGTAGCCTGAATACCTCCGGAGAGCTGGCCGTCGGGATTCTCGAAACCGGTCACGTCGTCGGTCTGCCAGCAGTGCAGCGACAGCGATACCTTGGCAATCTGTTCGAGCACGGCGTCGGTATTCACGCCGATTTCGGCATAGCGCTCCTTGGCGGCCTCGTAGGCTTTCTGAATCTGTGCGTCTTTCATTGGTCTTTAGGTTTTAAGTTGAAACGATTGATTTCGATGAAAGAACGGGACCGGCCGCCGCGGGACGGCCGCCCGTCCGGTTTTATTTGATCAAGCCTTTGATCTTTTCGTATGCGGCGTTCCACGCGTCGGTATCCTCGGGCGTGAAGGTCTCGATCTCGATCGCCTCGCTGATCATGTTGCGCATCTCCTGCAGCGAGTTCACGCAGCTGGCGGCACGGGCCTGCAACATGATGTTGCCGATAGCCGTTCCTTCCGAAGGCCCTGCCACGACCGTCACGCCGGTAGCGTTGGCCGTGAACTGGTTCAGCAGACGGTTCTTCGCACCGCCGCCGATGATATGCAGCCTCTCGATCGGGAACGGAGCCAGCGAGCGGAATTTGTCGAGCACGTTCTTGTACTTGAGAGCCAAACTCTCGAAAATGCAGCGGATCAGCTCAGAATGATTGCGCGGCACTTTCTGCCCACTCTTGGTGCAAAACTCCTTGATCGCCGCGATCATGCTCTTGGGATTGGCGAACGACGCGTCGTCGGGATCGATGAACGACTGGAAGGGCTCGGCGTCACGCGCCATCTTGACGATCTCGGGGTAGGTGTACTCGATCGCCTCCTTCTTCCACTCCTTGATGCACTGTTCGAGAATCCACATGCCCGTGATGTTCTTCAGCAGCCGGGTCGTGCCCTCGACGCCACCCTCGTTGGTAATGTTCAGGCGCATCGTCTCCTCGGTGATGATCGGGTCTTTCACCTCGATACCCATCAGCGACCAGGTTCCGGAACTCAGGTAAGCGAACTTCTCGTTCTTGGCCGGAACGGCGGCGACGGCCGAAGCGGTATCGTGTCCGGCGACGGCGACGACCGGAATCTTGCCCAGCCCGGTCTCGCTAGCCAGCGTATCGGTCAGCTCGCCGATCACGTAGCCCGGCATCACGATCTGACCGAACAGCTCGGGATCGACGCCCATCTTCTCGAGCAACTCTTTTTCGAACTTCTTCGTGCGGGGATTGAGCATCTGGGAGGTCGAAGCGATCGTATACTCGACCACTTTCTTACCCGTCAGCATGTAGCTCAGCGCGTCGGGGATGAACAGAGCCTCCTTGGCGGCGGCCAGCAGCGACGACTTATCGCGCTTCATCGCGTAAAGCTGGTACAGGCTGTTGAAGTTCATCACCTGAATGCCGGTAGCCTCGTACACCTCCTTGCGCGACATGATCTTCTCGAAATACTCTTCGGGAGCCCCCATCGTATGCGGATCGCGGTACGCATAGGGCATGCCCAGCATCTGGCCGTCGGACCCCAGAAAGGCGAAATCGACGCCCCATGTGTCGATACCGATCGATTCGATCTCGACATCCTCTTTCGCGGCGGCGACCATACCGGCCTTCAGATGCTCGTACAGCGAATAGATATTCCAGTAAAAATGTCCGCCCAGCTCGAGAATCTGGTTCGGGAAGCGAGTCAGCTCCTTCATCTGGAGCTTGCCCTCGTTCAGCGTCCCGAGGATCGTGCGGCCGCTGGTGGCTCCCAGATCGAACGCGAGAAACGAATATTGCTTCATCTGTCTTATAGGTTTGGTTTTAAGTTGTTCGTTTTTTGCTTATCGCCCCGCAAAACGGCGGGCTGCTGCTACCCGCCCGGGAAAAGACCGGACGAAGCGGCGATATATGCCTCATTTCCGGCGCCTCTTCTCGTCCGGAGACGTCCCGACGGATGTACGTATCTTTCCCTTCGTTTTGCGTTAACAAATTTAATCGAACGAATACGAACGGTCTGTGAAAATAATGATATAAAAAATATGTTTTTTGACACCGTCCTTTTCACGGCTCGTCGTTCGCGTCCGCCGGACGCGAACGACGAGCCGTCTGTCACTTGATCACCTTCACGCCTTTCGGAGCCTCAATCTTCGAGCGCACCGTACCGTCCGGACGCTTGTCATGACGGACCCGTATCACGCCGTAGGGGGTGGGAACCGTTCCCTCGACCCATTCCAGATCGCCCAAATGCGGCTCGACACGGACGACCTTGCAGCCCGGCTCGACGATCTGCACGCCGAGCACATACTCGCTCAGGAAAGCGGTCGGACCCGATGCCCAACCGTGGGCCATGCTGTGACGGTATCCCTTGTAACAATAGTCGCCGTAGGTGCGGTGAACGTCGATCTTGCCCGCAGGCGTCAGTTCGTCGATGCGCGCGGCGTTCTTCAGCCAGTCCACGTCGAAATCCTCCCAGAAGGTCGTGGCGCCCAGATCGAGCATGCCGCCCCAATAGTCCTTCATGTTGCGGATCGCGCCGGCATAGTCGCCCGCCTTGGCCTGAGCCTGCAGCATGTAATATCCGTAGAACGTCGAGAAACCGTGCGGGCCGCCGACGCTCAGCACTTCCTCGTTCGCCTTCTCGGCCGGTACGATCCCGGCCAACGCAATCAGCGCGGCCGACTGTTTCGACGTACGGTAGTCGGGCGTCACTTTCTTCATCCGTCCGGCGGTCTCGAAGCATTGCCCGGCCAGTTCCTTGTCGCCCAGCGCGGTCAGCATCTCGCCGCCGGCCTCGAGCGTCATCAGCATCAGCGCATGCAGACCGGCATCGATCGCGAGCGTATCCTCGCTCGTCGGCCAGTCCAGAAAACGGCCGCCCCCGTCGAGGTGCTCGCGCCCCTCGGCATCGACCTTACTCATCAGAATCCTGAGCAACTGGCTCAGATAGGGCTGCTGCTCGCGCAAATAGTCCATGTCGCCGCGATACTTGTAATAGTCGCGGTGAATCAGCACCCACCACAGCGAATAGGAGCACATGCCGTTCATCCAGCCAGGCAGCGGCGTCTCGTCGCGGGCGAAGTCGAGCCCGCGCGACAAAGCCTCGTTGTCGCCGAAAACGGCCAGCGCCGTGCGCACTTCGGGATGCAAGTCGCCGAGCCATACGAGCCGGTCGCGCTTCGGAGCCTCGACCAGATACTCCTGCAGGTTCAGATGCAGCGTGTAGGCTCCGGTCATCCAGATGCTGTCCACGCGCGGATCGCTCGAGCGGAACGAGCCCAGGTAGGGAATGTCGCGATAGAGAAGGCTCGCACGTATCTCCTTGATAGGCAGCTCGACGTCATCCTCGAGCAGATCGATCCGCACGAAGCGGAAGCCGGAATTGCCCACTTCGCACACGCCGAGCCACGGAAGCTCGATCGTATAGTCGCGCATCGCATGATCGTTCGTCGCGCCGTTCTCGGGCGTAATGTTGCACATCGCCTCGCCGACCGACTCGCCCAGCCGCACGCGCACCTTGACCGGCTTGGTCGAGGCGCGGATGCAGGTAACGAACTGCAGGCCGCCGTGAATCTCGCGGCCGAAGTCGAGCAGAATCGACGGCCGCTTGCCCTCTTTGGCCGTAAAGACGGTCTTGGGCGTAGCGGCCGTCGTAGCCTGGCCGTTGCCCTGCGACAACAGGTTCTGCGCGCCGTCGATCAGTTCGCCGTTTTGCATCCACATCACGCGGACAGGCGACAGATAGGCCCGCGTTCGGGTATCGAACTGCGCCTTGTCGGCCACGTCTTTCGGGAAAACGGGGGGCAGGCTGCCCTTGCCCATCGGACCGGCGGCCGACAGCGTCGCGGCGCACATCAAACAAGAGAAGGCTAAAAGTTTTTTCATTTCGGTTCGGATTATCATTAGGTTTGTCAGTAATCGTCCATGCCGGAGGCTCCTGCCGGGCCGCTTTTTCCGAACTCCGGCGATACTACCGACCGGAAATCGAGAAACGGCTGCCCAGCCGATCTTACAAATTAAGCGATCATTTATCAATATTGCAAGCCGGAAGCGGCAAAACGGCCCGAAAAATCGCCCTGCCGGTCCCCGCCCCAAGCAGTCCAGGCTTCACATCCGGGCAGGCCGGTGCACCGAAACGACAGCAACCGAACATGGAAGCCGGCTCTGGATTGCAGACGGCTGAAACAAGCGGAAGTCCTCGGGTCGGACGGAACGACCGAAGGCCGTAAAAGGCCGAGACACAGCGGCGACCGAACGGGATAGGGCTCGAAAAACTTTCCCGGCAACGGAACGACCGACAGGAAAGGAGAGGCTTCGTACAAGCAAAACACGTTCAGCGAGGGGACCGATTCCGAAAGGAAAACCGGCCCGGAGAATGCGCCGTGTGCGGAATCCGGCACTCAGAACTCCAGTCGCAGCTGGCGGTACAGCTCGTGTTGCTCGGGCGGCAGGTCCTGCGCCGGATTCGACACCGAAAGGCCCAGCAGCCTGACCGGACGGCCCGGCACGCCGGACTCGCGCAGCAAGCGCTCCGCCAGCGGAAACAATCCGGATGAGGCCGACAGCTCTTCTCCGGGCGAAAGGCTCCGGGTTATCTGGCGGAAATCGGCGAACTTGACCTTGAGCGTCAGCGTATGGCCTCGGAACGCGGCGCGTTCGAGCCGACGGCGAAGCCGGGCCGAAAGCGCGTACAGCTCCTCGCTCATCTCGCCGAGCGTCACGCGGTCGCTCTCGAACGTCGACTCGCAGCCGACCGATTTGCGCACGCGCGTCGGGCAGACCGGACGCAGATCGATTCCCTGTGCGAACTGGTGATACAGGCGCCCCGCCTTGCCGAAACGCTCGACGAGAAAGTCGAGCGGCTGCGCCCGCAGATCGGCCCCGCTGCGGATGCCCAGCTCGTGCATCCGGCGGGCCGTTACTCGCCCCACTCCCCAAAACGCCTCGATCGGCAAACGCGCGATAAAGGCCGCCGCGCGGTCGGGATGGATCGTGCACAGCCCGTCGGGCTTGCGATAGTCGGAAGCCACTTTCGCCAGAAACTTGTTGTACGACACGCCGGCCGAAGCGACAAGCCCCAGCTCGTCGCGGATGCGGCGCCGTATGGCCCGGGCCACGTCGACGGCCAGCGCCAAACCGGCTTTGTTTTCGGTCACGTCCAGAAAAGCCTCGTCCAGCGCGAGCGGCTCGACCAGATCGGTGTACTCATGGAAAATGCGATGAATCTGTGCCGACACGCTCCGGTAAACCTCCATGCGCCCGGGCACGAAAATCAGGTCGGGACACAGCCGCACGGCCCGGACCGACGGCATAGCCGAACGGATACCGTAATGTCGCGCCTCGTAGCTGGCCGCGGCTACCACGCCCCGGCCCTCGGCACGGCCGACGACCAGCGGACGGCCCCGGTACTCGGGATGGTCGCGCTGCTCGACGGAGGCATAGAAAGCGTCCATGTCGATATGTATGATCTTGCGCTCGGGCACGGGTGAGAAACGTGAGGCGGGAAAAGTCAGAAATCGATCTCCAGCAGCATCGGACAATGGTCCGAGTGCCGGACATCGGGCAGAATCCGCGCGTCGCGCAGCATCGGCCGGACGGCCTCGGAGGCCATCGCATAGTCGATCCGCCAACCTTTGTTGTTCGCTCGGGCGTTCGCGCGGAAGCTCCACCACGTATACAAGTGCGGCTCCGGATGAAAGAACCGGAGCGTGTCGATGAATCCGCCGTCGATGAAGCGGCCGATCCACTCGCGCTCCTCGGGCAGAAACCCGCTGACGGTCGCATTGCGCACCGGATCGTGAATATCGATCGGCCGGTGACAGATATTGAAGTCGCCGCAAAGAATCAGTTTCGGGCGGGTCTCGAGCAGGCGCGACACGTAGTCAGAGAAATCGTCGAGCCAGCGCATCTTGAATGCCTGCCGCTCGTCGCCCGACGTGCCCGAAGGATGATAGACGCTGACCACCGACAGGTCGCCGTAGTCGGCTCTCAGAAAGCGGCCCTCGCTGTCGTAGCGCTCGATCCCCATGCCCGGCACGACGCGGTCGGGCTCGCGGAGGGTCAGAATCGCCACCCCGCTGTAACCTTTCTTGACGGCCGAAAAGTAGTGGCAGCGGTAGCCCATGCGCTCGAAAGCTTCCGAAGGAATCTGCTCGGGCTGGGCTTTGGTTTCCTGCAGGCAAAGCACGTCGGGACGCTCGTCGGCGATCCAGTCGCAGAGCCCTTTGCCGATCGCGCTGCGAATCCCATTGACGTTGTACGTGACGATCTTCATCGAATTTCGGTGATAATAAACAAGCAATAAGCGGCGACGAACCGCCCGGCCGCTGCGGACGACTCCCGGCCGGCCGACGGCCGCTCCCGCGAATCCCCGAAGCCGCCTCGATCCCCGGACCGCAACGGATAAAAATAACAAATATTTCAAAGCGGCGATGCGGCAGGGCTCCCGAAAACAACGGCAACGCGCACGATACGAATATCGAGGAAAGCAATACCGACAGCCCTGCCGCTACTCGCTCCCGCGACATTTCCTACCGGTAAAACGAAAGGCCGGAGCACAAGGAAAGCCACTCGAGGAAACCGCGGAGCAACGGAATCTTAAGGTATAAGGCCTTATCCGGCTCCCGGCATAGCCAACCGCGACCGGTCCGCGAGGACACCCTACGAGAATTTCCGTCGACGAAAAATCGTCCGCCGCCTCCGATCGGTCGTTTCCTAACGCTCCCATGCCCGTTGCCGGGCCCGCTCGGCCTTGCGTAACGCCCTTTTCTGCTCTGCAGCTGTCTTTTGCAGGACTTTTCGCTGCTTTCGCAAGGCAACGTCCAGGTCCTTCCTGCGTTCCGCACACGCTTCGCGCATAGCCGCTTCACGCTCGATCCGGGCCTCGCGCAAAGCCATTTGCCGTTCCCGCATGGCTTTGTCCCGCTCGATTCGCGCCTCACGAAGTGCCGCCTCGCGCTCGGCCTGAGCCTTTTGCCAAACAGTCTGTTTTTTACGATAGGCGCGGGCCCGTTGTTTCGATATTTTTTCCGAGCCGGCCGGAGAAGCCGAGCAGCCGCTTTCCGCGGCCGGACGAACCGTCTTTCCGAAAACGGAAATCTGCCCGCCCCCCATAAACATGCAAAGGACCAGCGTACATAGGATACTTTTCATAGCGTCGACTTTCAGATCGTTTCCAAAATACGCTTTTATTCCGTATCATGCAAAGGATTCACCGTTTTTTGTCCTCGGCTTATCCGACCGGTCTCCCGCCTCCCGAGCGACGCCTGTCCGACGACACGGCAATCCGTCCCTTCCGGCCGGGACACGTGAACCTGCTTATTTTTCTGCGAGCGATTGGCAATCCGTACAAAAATCGTATCTTTGCGACCCTTTGCCTTCGGCCGAAACGGCACGGCAAATGCAAAATATCCGCACGCCTTATGAAACCGACCCGCAAGCAAATATGGACGATCGCCTACCCGATTCTCATCAGCCTGCTGATGGAGAACATGATCGGGCTGACCGACACGGCTTTTCTCGGTCGCGTGGGCGAAGTAGAGCTGGGAGCCTCGGCCCTCGGAAGCGTATATTATCTGGTGATTTTCATGCTCGGATTCGGTTTCGGAATCGGGGCTCAGATTCTGATTGCGCGGCGCAACGGCGAGAAAGCCTATGCCCTGATCGGGCCGCTGTTCCAGCAAGGACTGCTGTTCCTGCTGTCGCTGGCGACCGTGATGTTCGTCATATCGCACACGTTCACTCCGATGGTGCTGCGCTCGCTGATCAGCTCCGACGAAGTGTACGAAGCCGCCGTCAGCTACACGAACTGGCGCGTGTTCGGATTCTTTTTCGCGTTCGTCGCGATTATGTTCCGGGCGTTCTTCGTCGGCATCACGAATACGAAAACGCTGACGCTGAACTCGATCGTCATGGTACTGTCGAACGTCGTACTGAACTACGTGCTGGTTTTCGGCAAGCTGGGCCTGCCGGCCATGGGCATCGCCGGAGCGGCGATCGCCTCGTCGGCCTCGGAGATGATCTCGATGGTATTCTTCATCGTCTACACCCGCCTGAGGATCGATCATCGCAAATACGGGCTGTTCCGCTTCGCGGGATTCTCGCCCAGGCTGCTGCGGGGCATGCTGAACGTCTCGGTATGGACGATGATCCAGATGTTCGTCGCCATCTCGACATGGTTTCTCTTTTTCATCGCGGTCGAGCATCTGGGCGAGCGGCCGCTGGCCGTCACGAACATCATCCGCAGCGTGTCGGGCATCGTCTTCGTCATCGTCAGCTCGTTCGCCTCGACGGCCAGCACGCTCGTGAGCAACCAAATGGGAGCCGGACAGCCGGAGCTGGTCGCCGGCACGACGCGGCGCATCGTGGGCATGTGCTACCTGATCGTCATTCCGCTGTTGGCCCTGTTCGCGGTTTTCCCGGAGCTGATCCTGCGCATATACACCGACGAGCAGTCGCTGATCGACGGGTCGGTCGCCTCGCTGCGGGTCATGCTCTCGTCCTACCTGATCAGCGTGCCGGCCTTCATCCGCTTCAACGTCGTCTCGGGAACCGGCAACACCCGCTCGGCCCTGATGCTGGAGCTCGCGACGCTGAGCGTATACGTGGCCTATACGGTCTGGATCGTTCTTTTCAGGCACTCGGACGTCGCGCTGTGCTGGACCACCGAACACGTTTACGCGCTGGTACTGCTGCTGTTGGCAAGCCTCTACCTGAAAAAGGCCCATTGGCAAGACCGGAAAATATAAAACGATAAAACGCGGGGGAACGGCCCGAAGGCACTCCCCCGCGCAAAACGCAAAAAACTGTCTCATGGAAGAATTGACACTGACGACCCCGTCGATCCTGTTTTCGGCCATATCGCTGATCATGCTGGCCTACACGAACCGCTTTCTCGCCTATGCCTCGGTCATCCGCAATCTGAAAAAGGAACACGAGAGCAACCCCTCGCCGATCACGCAGCAGCAAATGGACAACCTGCGGCGCAGGCTGCACATGACCCGCTCGATGCAGATCTACGGCGTCAGCAGCCTGTTGCTGTGCGTAGTATGCACGCTGCTGATATACATCGGCTTGCAGAAAACGGCCGTCTATACGTTCGGCGCGGCGCTGGGTCTGCTGGTCGTTTCGCTGTGGATCTCGATCCGCGAACTGCTGATCTCGGTCCGCGCGCTCGAAGTACATCTCGACCATGTGGAAGAGAAACGGCTCGAAGGACAGAACAGGTCCAAACGTTCCCGGAACAGAAGCCGCACGAAAAAGCGCCCCGGCACGCAACAGGAAGCTCGACTCGCCTCTCAGCAAGGCAACCGTAGCGAATCACTCGACCGGAGGAACCTCGATCAATAGCACGCGGGTATCGCTCAACGCCCGAAGCGAGAAGTCGGACATGCGGGTAACGCCCAGCCCGTCGCGGCGGCCGAGGGTCGTACCGGCGATTTCGACGTTGCCTTCCACGACGAATACGTAGACGCCGTAACTGCCGGCGCTGTGCAACACGTATTCGACACGCGTATTCTGCCGCAAATCGCCCAGCGACAGCCATGCGTCCTGATAGATCCACAGGCCGCGACCGTTTCCCGGGTAGGGAGAGACGATCTCCGACAGCTCGCCGGGACGCGCCAGATCGGAAATCACGGCATTCTCGTAGCGGGGCTTGACGCCCCGACGGTTCGGGAAAATCCATATTTGCAGAAACTCGACGGGCGCGCTGCGGCTCGGGTTGTACTCGCTGTGATAGATACCCGTCCCGGCACTCATTGCCTGAATTTCGCCCGCACGGATCACGTCCGCGTGCCCGAGGCTGTCTTTGTGCTCGAGCCGGCCGCTCAACGGAATCGAAACGACCTCCATCTCACGATGCGGATGCATGCCGAAACCCGCCCCCGGAACGACCGTATCGTCGTTGAGGACCCTCAGCGCACCGAAATTGAGGCGCGCCGGATCGTAATAGTCGGCGAAACTGAACGTATGGTGGGTCCTGAGCCAGCCGTGGTCGAAATAGCCGCGCGTGGCGGCCTTGTGCAAAAGCATGTCCATGAAACTATCCGTTAGGAATTACTGCCATGCTTACACATCAAATAGTCTGCCAGCTTCTCCCGGCGGACCGGGTATCTCCCGGCCGAAAGAAAAGCCATCCGGAGCCCGGCAGGATACCGCTCGCGGCCGGGCGGAGAAAATCCTCAGTCTACCGCAAGGCAACGGAGCGGATGCCCTTGCGGGAAACGAAACGGAAACGGACCCAAATCATACGGAAGAATAGAAACAGAGCGGGAAAACGGAAGCACTCCCAATCGCCGGGGAACAATCCGGAGAGCAGCAGGATATACCCGTTCATGACCGGACGCGCCGTACCCTACTGAAAGACAAGACAAAACGGCTCCAAGCCTACGCGCAGAACGGCAGATGAGCAGCAAGGGAAAGCCCCCGTCTCAAACGGAACCGCGCGCCGCCGGCATCGCCTACTCGGATCGCCCGCCTCCGACATGACGGAACGGCCATCTCATCGGACATGCCGGCATAAGGCAGGCGCACCCTCCCCGGCCTCGGGCAAGCTCACTCCCCTCGCTCCAGATAAAGCTCGGTCAGCCGCGAGACAGGGTAACGGGATATTTCCGACGAAAGAACTTTCAGAAAGGACGACAATCCTGCCGGCCAGGTCAGCAGGTCGACCCGATAGAAACAGGCATGGATCACACGGTGCGACAGCACATGCCGGGGCATCGGGAGCATGCCCGAAACGCGGACATCCCCCGCCTCGTCGAACCACTCCCGCCACCGAGCCGTCCGCTGCAGTTCGCCGAAATCGACCGCCCGGGGCGTCTCGATCAACGGAAACTCGTACAGATTGCGCCAGATATCGCGGCCGGTCCGCTTCGCCAGCAGCGTCGAGCCGGCGCAACGAACGTGCAGATAATTGAAGTAACGGGGGACCGCCGCCTTTTTCTCCCGCTTCGGAGGACGGTCAGCCACCGTGCCGCGAGCCAGCGAAAGACAACGGTCGCGTAACGGGCAACATTCGCAGTCGGGGTTCGCCGGCACGCACTGCAACGCGCCGAACTCCATGATCGCCTGATTGTGCAGGCCCGGACGCGACTCGTCGAGCAGCGAGCGGGCCCGTTCGGCATAATAACGCTTTCCGGCAGCCGTATCGGTCGGCACATCGGCGTCCGTCAGGCGCGACAATACGCGATAGACGTTCCCGTCGACCACGGCGCAGGGCTGGCCGTAGGCAATCGAGCAGACTGCCGAGGCCGTATAGTCGCCCACGCCGGGCAGCGAGCGCACGTCGTCGTAACCGGTCGGGAAAACGCCGTCGAAACGCTCCGCCACCCGGTGGGCGGCCGCATGCAGACTACGGGCCCGGCTGTAATAGCCCAGCCCCTGCCACAGCTTCAGCACTTCGTCCTCGGTCGCGGCGGCCAGCGAACGCACGTCGGGAAAACGCGAAGCGAACCGGCGGAAATAGTCGAGGCCCTGCGCCACGCGGGTCTGCTGCAGGATCACCTCCGACAGCCAGATCAGGTACGGATCGGACGTCTCGCGCCAAGGCAGCGGACGGAAATGCCGGCCGTACCATTCGATCAGAACGGCGCTTATGTCGCTGGTCTGCTTCATCGGACGCATATACGCTCAGACTGTCAGATCGACGACCGACGCGTCCGTCGTACGGATCAGGTCGTCGGGCGCGATACGAATCTGCAATCCGCGCACGCCGGCGCTGACGTAGATCGAATCGTAAAGCCGGCAGGTCGAATGGATATAGGTCGGAAAGGACTTTTTCATCCCGATCGGCGAGCAGCCGCCCCGGATATAGCCGGTCGTCGGCAGCAGGTCTTTCATGTGCAGCATCTCGACGCTCTTGTTGCCCGATGCGCGGGCCGCCGCCTTCAGATCGACCTCCGCGTCGCCCGGCACGACGCAGATCAGAACGCCCGTCCGGTCGCCGCGCAGCACGAGCGTCTTGAACACGCGCTCGACCGGCTCGCCGAGCTGCTCGGCTACATGGACGGCTGCCAGATCGTCCTCGTCCACCCTGTAGGGGATCAGCTCGTAATGAATTTTCGCGCGGTCCAGCAAACGGGCCGCATTCGTCTTGCTCACTTTCTCTCCCATACGTCGAAGCCCTCCTTTCTTCGGCGAAGATAGCGCATTGCTTCGGGAAAGAAAAACGGCAGCGGCATTCCGGTACTAAAGTTGCATGTCGTCCGATGCATAAAACCTTTTAAATCTTCGTTATGGACAATTGGAAAATCACTTTCGGGGGACAACCGGTAACGCTCGTAGGCACGCATCTGCTGCCGGGAGACCGCGCGCCCCGTTTCGAGGTACTGGACGGAAATCTGCAACCGGTGGCCTCGACGCAATTCAAGGACAAAACAATGATTATAAGCGTATTTCCGTCAGTGGACACATCCGTCTGCGCGTTGCAGAACATCCGCTTCAACCGCGAAGCCGCCCGGCTCGACAAAGACGTCGTCATCCTGTCGCTGTCGGTCGATCTGCCGTTCGCTCAAAAACGCTTCTGCGCGGCCGAGCACATCGACAACGTCCGCGTCTACTCGGACTACCGCGACCTGGATTTCGGCATGAAGTACGGATTCGTCATCAAGGAGCTGCGGCTGCTGGGTCGCGGCGCCGTCGTCGTGGACCGCAAAGGAATCGTCCGATACATCGAATACGTATCCGAAATCAAGAACGAGCCCGACTACGACGCGGTGCTGAAAGCCGTCAGGGAGCTGAAATAGAAACGAGGCATCCGGAGCCGGTCCCGGCAAACCTACCGCGCATCTTGCCGGGGTTTGACGATTACGAAAGAAGGCAAGGCATCGAGCAGCGGACGAGCGTACCGAATCAGGTGGTTCCATGCGTCGTAGCTCACGACGACCAACTGCTTGCCCTCGATGCAGCGCTCGAGCGGAGCGCCCGGCCCGCACAGGGTCAAACGCCCGGACGGCGTCATTTCCGAAGCCAAATCCAGCTCCGGATCGACCGACATCAGCTCGACCTCGATCCGCTCGGCCGCAGTCCGGATATACTGCAACAGCATCCGGTCGTCCGGGCCGCCCAGCATCACGCCGACACGGGTCACCGTCCCGATGCCGCGATTGACGAACACCCCCAGCGTGCAGGGAATGCTCTGAAACAGAATACGGCTCTTATCGGGCGAAAGCCCCTCGGGGAAGAGCCAGTTGCGCCGGCGCAACAGTCCGCCGACACGGTACTCGGCCCCGGCAAGCGACGTGCGGCGCACCGGTCCGAGATAGTTGCGGATGAAGCTGGGCCCCGCTCCCGTCAGTACGAAATCGTAATGCTCGCGCATGGCCAGCGAGCGCAGATCCTCCACATAACGATCCGTCACCCGGTAGCGGGTATCGATCCGGAGTCCGAGCCGGTCGGCCTCGGCACGCAGCGGGGCAAAGCTGCCTTTGGAATAGTCGTAGGCGTTCAACGGACTCGTATCGGTCCCGATCGTATAGTGCACGGCCGTCACCTTGGCGCCGCCGATCATGCGGCCGTAAAGCAGATTGACCAATTTCAGGAACACCGGGCCGCTCTCGGGATTGGCGAACGAGATCAGAATACGCGGATAGCGGTGAATCATCGGCCGTTTCGCGCGCGACTCGCGGGCGAACAGCTTCTCGATCAGCGACAGCAGCGGCGTGGCCATGAAGGTCGTGAACAGCGCCATAATCACGAATATGACGAACAGCGAGCCGGGAATGATCCCCATCTCGTAACCGATGTTCAGCACGATGAGCTCCATCAGTCCGCGCGTGTTCATCAGTACGCCGATCGACAGGCTGTCCTTCCACGACTCGCCGACGGCCCGGGCCGACAGCGTAGCGCCGAGCAATTTGCCTGCGATCGACATCACGATGAACAGCGCGCAGACGCCCCACAGATAGGGCGTATTGAGCAAGCCTATTTCGGTCCTCAGGCCGGTGAAAACGAAAAACAGCGGCAGGAACAGCACGACGGCCACATCCTCGACTTTCTCGGTCATCACGCGCCGGAAACTCAGGTTGTCGGGCATGATCACTCCTGCCAGAAAAGCGCCGAACAACGCATGGATGCCGAGTACCTCGGTAATGTAGGACGAAAGGATCAGCACGAGGAAAATGAAAGCCACGAGCGTTTTGCCCACCGTCTCGCGCTTGTTATACAGTTCGCCGATCTTACGCAGGAACGGGCGCGCGAGGCAGAACATGAACAGGATGTAAACGGCCGTCAGGGCAATCGTATAGAGCGCGCCGACCGCGTCTCCCGCCTTGGCCACGGCGATCACGGCCGCGAGCAGACACCACGCCGTCACGTCGTTGTTCGCAGCGCTGGCGATCGCGAGCATTCCCATCGGCGTTTTGCCCAGGTTGCGCTCCTGCACGATCCGGGCCAGTACGGGAAAAGCCGTGATGCTGACCGATATACCGATGAACAGCGCGAAAGAGAGGAAAGGAGCGTGATGCGCCCCGAACTCGGGATAGACCCAATATGCGAGCACCAGCCCGAGAAAAAACGGCACGATGATGCTCGCGTGGCTGATGACGAGCGTCTCGCTCGCCTTACGGCGCACGACGCCCAGATCGAGCTCCATACCGATCACGAACATGAACAGTACCAGGCCGATCTGGCTGATCACGTTCAGCGGCACGAGCGACGACGGCTCGAACAGGAACTCGAACGCGCCGGGAAAGAAATGGCCCAGCACGGAAGGCCCCAGCACGATTCCGGCCACGATCTCGCCGATCACGCCGGGCTGGCCGAGGTACTTGAACAGATAGGAAAAGATCCTGACGGCAACCAAAATCGCTATGATCTGCAACAACAGCAGCGGCACCGGGTGCGTCAGGTTCGACGCCAAAGCCTCACGGAGCAGATCGACCGACGAGTCCGCATGCCGTACGGCAACTACGTCGGACGTATCGTAGGCTTCTCCCATCCGGACGACCCACCACATCAGCAGCCCGAACACGGCGAGCATCGCCCCGTATATCATATAGTTGCGCTTGGAGCCGTTCATCTTTTCAGCAGGATCGGATAGATAACGCAAAGATAAAATTTTTCAGGAAAAACGGAAAGGGCCGTTCTCACCGGCAACCGTTCGGGGAAGTCGGAAAAGTCCCTTTTTTCTCGGTCGCGTCCCCTCGCGAAAGCGACGCGAATCGCAGAGAAACCGCCGGAAACTACCGCCGGGATGCCTCGGCGTCCATCTGAGCCTTGGATTTGCTCCGGGTCACGACGTACACTCCGGCAAAGACCAATACGACGGCCGCCGCCTTGACCGTCGTGAAACGGTCCATACCCGCGAGCACGGCGACCAGCGAGGCAACCAAAGGCTGCAAATAGTTATACATGCAACCGACTGTCGGGCGCAGGTTCTTCTGTCCGACAGGCAACAGCAGATAGGTCAGAAACGTCGCCCCGAGCACGATAAAACCCACCTCGGCGAAATTCCGCCACCCGAACGCCTGCCAACGAGTCGAAACGAAATCCTCCGCCCCGAAAGGCAACCAGCAGAGCGTTGCGAAAAGGAACATCCATTTCATCAGCGTAACCGGCCCGTAACGACCGATCAAACCTTTGAAGACGACGAAATAAGTAGCGTACGACAACTGCGCGAACATGCACAGTAGATCGCCGCCGACCGAGCCGCCGCCGGAGGAGGCCGCCGCCGGGGAAGAGAGGATCAGCATCAGCGCCCCGACCGCCCCGATAGCCACACCGGCTATCTTCATGCCGGTAATCGGCTCGCGCAAATAGAGCGCCGCGATAATCATGGCGAAAATCGGCGCCGTCGTCGTAACGACCGACGCGTCGATCGGCGAGGTCATCGACACCCCCAGAATGAACGAACCCTGATTGAGCACGATGCCGAGCAGGGCCGCGAAAAAGAGCGAAAGCCGGTCGCGCCACGCGACCGGCTCGCGGCGCACGAACAACGAAGCGGTCCCAAATGCCGCCGCTGCGCCCGCCGTACGGGTCATCATCAGTCCCGCAGGACTGATAAGCCCCGAATCGAGCAATGCCTTGGAGACGGGGGAAAGCAAGCCGAAAATCACGCCCACCCCCAACATGGCCGCATGGCCTCGGATATTACGGTCTTCCATCGCCTGTCCGAATTTGACACGCAAAGGTATTCAAAATCCGGATTCGATGCGCTCCGCTCGCCCCGTTTTACCGCTCGACGGACGAAACCAGCTTCAGCGTATAGTTGAGTTTCGACTCGGCCCGCTTCATATCCGCGCCCAGCATGATCAGGCTGTCGGGATAGCTCAGAAAATTGATCTGCTCGAGCGTCGTATCGCCGATATTGAGCTGGTAAACAGTCGCGTCAGGATCGTCGTCCGTACCGCGCAGCGTACCCCATCGGCCGCTCGAAAAGAACGTGGTGTCCCGTCCGTTCTCGGCCTCGAGATAGGTCATGGCCAAACGGTAGGTCCCGTCGCCGCTGTGCTCGCGGTTCTCGAGCGTCAGCTCATAGCGAATGCCGGGCCCGTCGGCAGCAGGCAGAAGACCTTCGTAGGTCCGCAGCATTTCCGGACCGAGAGCTGCCGTATCGGTAGCCTGAGCCGAAGCGGCGGCAGCCAGTTTCGAAGAATCGGGCGCGGCGGTACTGCGATCCGTCCGATGGCCGCACGAAGCGGCAAGCAGTGCCAGCAGACTGGCGGTAACCAATTGTTTTTTCATCGCTTTTGTTTTTTATTGATCAATCGCCGGGCGTTCGCACGTCGTCCGGCAGAAAAAGCAGTCCGTCGCCCGCCGAGGCTCTCCGTCTCCGGCACGCCGATCGCCGGCAGGCTTTACGAGCGGCACCTCTGCAAAAAACCTTCCAAACGACCGCCGCCGAATTCTTAAGTGCGGAAAGACAATCGATTGCGGCAACTCGCGGCACATACCCGCCCGATTTCTGCATTGTCCTCCCGCAAAAGAGGCCCCATTTCCCCGAGGAGCTGCGTTTCATATCGTACCGCCCGCACGAACCGACATCGTCGAAAAAACGGCCGTATTCCGACCGGCCGGAATGTGGCCGGCCCGAACTGTCATAACTGTCAAACGGAAAGTCCCTTACGAAGCAGAATGCGCAGATGAGCGGGAGTAATATCCTGACTGATATGTCCCTTACGAGCGATCGAGATCGATCCGCGCTCCTCCGATACGACGATCACCAGCGCATCGGTCGCCTCCGAAGCGCCGAGAGCCGCGCGGTGCCGCATGCCGAACTCCATCGGGACCTCGCGCTCGGTCGACGGCAGCACGCACTTGGCTGCAGCGATTCGTCCGTTGGCAATGACGATCGCTCCGTCGTGCAGCGGAGAGTTCTTGAAAAAGATGTTCTTGATCAGCGGCCCCGAAATCAGCGCGTCGATCTTCTCGCCCTTCTCGATGATCGGAAGCAGATTGACGGCACGCGCGATGACGATCAGCGCGCCGGTTTTCGTACGGGCCATATCGGCGCTGGCCTCGACGACCGTTTCGATCCACTCCTGCCCCACGACGTTCACGCCCCGGCCTCGGGGTCGGAATATCCGGCTCATGAACGAGTGCCGGCGATTGGTGTACTGCGTGCCGAGCAACAACAAAAAACGCCGAATCTCCTGCTGGAAAACGATGATCAGCGCAATGACCCCGACTCCGATCACCTGACCGAGTATCATGCTCAGCAGTTCCATCTTGAGAGCCCGCACAACGATCCACAACAGATAGACGATCAGAATGCCCGCCACGATGCGCAGCGCGTTGGTGCCGCGCGTCAGCCGGTAAATCTGAAACATCAGCAACGCAACGACAAAAATGTCGATCACGTCGATCAGCGTCATATTTAAAAATCCGAAGCCCATATCGGAAGCAAAGATAATAAAAAGAACGAAACGGCCGCTGCAAAAACAGCGGCCGTTTCGTTCGTTTCCCTCACGCGTAAAGCTAAGCCTGCTTCCGGTCCCTGCGGATCAGATCGTAAGCGATCGGAGTAGCCGTGAATACCGTCGAGTAGGTACTGATCAGCACGCCGAACAGCAGCGCGAACACGAAACCGCGGATCACCTCGCCGCCGAACAGGAAGATCGCCAGCAGTACGACCAGCGTCGTCCCCGAGGTGTTGATCGTACGGGACAAGGTGGAGTTGATCGCGTTGTTGATATTCTCCCGGATATTGCGTTTCGGATAGAGCGTCTGGTACTCGCGGATACGGTCGAAGATCACGACCTTGTCGTTGATCGAGTAGCCTATGATCGTCAGAATGGCCGCGATGAACGACTGATCGACCTCGAGACTGAAAGGCAGAATACCGTGCAGCAGCGAGAACAGTCCGATCGTGAACAGCGCGTCGAGAGCCAGCGAGATCACACTGCCGACGCCCCATTGCCAGCGCTTGAAGCGGATAATGATGTAAAGCGCGATGGCCAGCAGGCTGAACAGCACGGCGATCACCGAATTGACCTTGATGTCGTGGGCCACGCTCGGACCTACCTTATCGGAACTGATGATGCCCACCGGATTGGTCGCCGTCGTGACAAACTCGGCCTCGGTCAGCGACTCGTTGTTCAGCGGAGCCAAAGCCTCGTAAAGCATCTTGTCGATCTCGGCCGTCACGTTGTCGCCCGCGTCGTCGTACTTGTACTGAGTAACGATGCGCATCTGGTTCTCGGGCCCGAACTGCTTCACCTCATAACTGCTGTTGGCATCGGCGCCGTCGAAAACGGTGCTCAGCGCGTCGCGCACCTCGTTGGCGGTCACGTTATGGTCGAAACGCACGACATAGGCCCGGCCTCCCGAGAAATCGACGCCGTAGTTCATACCGCGCACGGCGAGCGAGACGAGCGTAACGAGCAGGAACGCGCCCGAAATGATATAGGTGATTTTCCGCTTGCCGATGAAGTCGAATTTCGTATGAGCCAAGAAATTCTCGGTCAGGCGGTTCGAGAACGTGATCTTCTTTTCGCGTGAAAGCATGCCGACGAAAATCAGGCGCGTGATCAGGATGGCCGTGAACAGCGACGTGATGATACCGATGATCAGCGTCGTAGCGAAGCCCTGCACGGGACCCGTACCGAAGACGAACAGCACGATACCGGTGATCAGCGTCGTGACGTTACCGTCGATGATGGCCGACATGGCATTCTTGTATCCTTCGGCCACCGAGACGCTCAGCGTCTTGCCCATACGCAACTCCTCCTTGACTCGCTCGTAAATGATCACGTTGGCGTCGACGGCCATACCCATCGTCAGAACGATACCGGCGATACCGGGCAGCGTCAGCACGGCTCCGAACGAGACGAGCACGCCGAACAGGAAGAACAGGTTGCATATCAGTGCGATGCTGGCAACCGTACCGGCCTTGTTGTAGAAGAAGATCATATAAAGAAGCACGAGCACGAATGCCAGAATGAACGACAACATACCCGAATTGATCGACTCCTGTCCGAGCGAAGGACCGACGACCGTATCCTGCGTGATGCGCGCCGGAGCGGGCAGCTTGCCCGACTCGAGCACGTTGGCCAAGTCGCGGGCCTCGGTAATGGTGAAGTGACCCGAAATCTCCGACTGACCTCCCGTAATCTCCTGATTGACCACGGGAGCCGAATAGACGTAGCCGTCGAGCACGATGGCGATGCACTGACCGATGTTATCGGCCGTCATGCGGGCCCATGTGCGGGCTCCGGCGGCATTCATCGTCATCGAAACCACGGCGCTCGATCCGTGCTGCGCATATCCCTCGTGAGCGCTCACGACCGCGCCGCCGTCGAGCGGAGCCTTGCCGTCGCGCGTATTGGCCTTGATGGCGTAAAGCTGGAAGACCGTCTCCTGCACATCGACGGGCTTGATGCCCCACATCAGCTTCAGGTCGCGGGGCAGCAACGCCTTAACTTGCGGCAGATTCAGATAGCGGTTGACCGTCGCCGTATCGAACGACAGCGCCTGACCGATAACCGGCCCGTCGCCCACCCGTCCTTGCTGATCGGCGACCGGCGTCAGCTTCGAGAAAAGCGGATACTGGGCAGCCAGAGCGGCATCATCCTCGGCCTCGGCCGGATGTCCCAGACTGTCGAGAGCCGACAGCAGCGACGTACTGTCGGAGACGGCCTGACGCGAAACAAGCGAGTCTACGGCAGCCACCTCGCGCGCGGTCGTATCGTCGCCCGCGATCTGACCGGCGTCCTGCAGGTCCTTGATCACCTGATTGGCCTCCATCAGCAGGGGGTAGATCTCCGTATTATTATAAGTAGCCCAGAACTCGAGGCTCGCCGTACCCTGAAGCAGTTTGCGCACGCGCTCGGGCTCCTTCACGCCCGGCAGCTCGACCAGAATGCGGCCCGAGTTCTCCAAACGCTGAATATTGGGCTGCGTAACGCCGAAACGGTCGATACGGTTGCGGAGCACGTTGAACGAGTTCTCGATCGCACCGTCGGCCGACTTGCGGAGCACTTTGATCACATCGGCGTTCGAACTGTTCGGAGTGATCTGCTCGCGCAACTCGGGCGTATTGAAGACATAGCTGAGCCGTCCTCCGTTCGAGATCCGCTCGTATGCCTCGGCGAAAAGCGTGATATAGTCGCTCGTACTGTTTTTCTGAGCCTCGGTGGCCTCCTTGAGCGCCTGATTGAAAGCGGGGTCTTTGCTGTCGTTCGAAAGAGCCCGGACGACGTCCTCGACCGAAATTTCGAGCATCACGTTCATACCGCCGCGCAAGTCGAGGCCCAGGTTGATCTCCTTCTCCTTGCACTCCTTGTAGTTGAACTTGACGAAACCGAGGTTGTAGACCGTCTGGGACTTGATCGAGTCGAGGTAATTCTGCTCTTTCACGGCATCCCCAGCTGCATATTCGGCCGCTTTCTTCTCGACATGCCGCGTAACGAACGTAAACGACAGCTGATACGCGCAAGCGATCGCGAGAGCGATGGCCAAAAATTTCAGTGCACCTTTATTCTGCATGTTGTTTTTAGTTATTATTTTTGTTTCGATTGTCGGCTATCTTACTGCAATATCCGCATTTGGTCTGCAAACCTACGCATTTTTTTTACCAAATACAACAGAAAGGCATCCCGACGTATTAATTTTATCCCGCACGTTCGGAATCGTGGACCGATGCGGTTATCTTTGCAGACGCAAGTCCGTGCAGCGGTCCTTCAAATCAGACTATATAATTGCAAATCAGCAATAAATACATAATTCAACGAAACAATTCCTCGCAAGCTTCCCCAAAAACGACGACATGGAAATACTCGCACAGAATCCGACCGAGAAATTCCTCCTGCTGCAATCGCTCGAAAGCTATTTGCAGAAAACCGGGCTGAGCCCGGCCGGAGCAAGCGCTTTCACGCTGCTGGCGACATTCGCCGTACTGGCCCTGCTGGTATGGGTACTGGACCGGCTCGGGACGAAGGTCCTGCTCGGCCTGATCCGGCATGCGGTCAGCAAGACCGAAACGCTGTGGGACGACCATCTGCTACGGCACAAATTCTTTCCCCGACTGATCGAACTGGCAACCGCCGGCGGGTTGTTGGCTCTGGTCAGAACAGTCTTCAGCGGGTACGGGCCCGCGCTGATCGGAGCGATCACGCTCGTGCTGCGCGTCTACATGACGGTCGTGGGAGCGCTGATGATCGGAGCGCTGCTCAATACGGTCAACGACATTTACGAATCGAAGCCCCAGTCGCGCCGGAAATCGATCCGGGGCTACGTACAGACGGCCAAGATCGTCGTATGGATAATCGCAGGCATCCTGATCGTCTCGATCCTGATCGGCCGCGATCCGACGGACCTGCTGCTCGGACTGGGAGCTTCGGCGGCGCTGGTGTCGCTCGTGTTCAAGGACACGATTTTGGGCTTCGTCGCATCGATCCAGCTCTCGGCTCAGGACATGATAAGGCCCGGCGACTGGATCGAGATGCCGTCGAAAGGAGCGGACGGGGTCGTCAGCGAAATCAACGTTAACAGCGTGAAGGTCCGCAACTGGGACAATACGATGACGATGATACCGATCTACTCGCTCGTTTCGGAGTCGTTCACGAATTGGCGCAACATGGAGGAGAGCGCCGGACGGCGTTTCAAGCGCCCGCTGCGCATCGACGCGACGACCGTCTCGACGCTTTCGGAGGAGCAACTTACGGCCCTGACCGCCGATCCGCGCATCGCCGAACTGGCCGAGGCCATGCTAATACTCGACCGGCAAACCGGTACGAGCCCGTGCCGGACGAATTTCGGCTTGTTCCGCTGCTATGCCCAGATCTACATGGCCCGACATCCGAAAGTCGTGCACTCGCTCCCCGTACTGGCCCGTTATCTTCCGTGGGACGAAAACGGCCTGACGTTGGAAATATACGGCTTCTCGACCGAAAAATCGTTTCCGGTCTACGAGCAAGTGGTAGCCGACCTGCTCAACCACCTGCTGGCGGTCATGCCCGCTTTCGGACTGCGGCTATACCAACGGCCGGCCGCTCCCTCCGCCTCCGAGTTCGGAAGCCTTTCCCCGACAACAAACGTTTCCGCGCGAGCCGGAAGCGGAACTCCGCTGGCTTGACACGGTCTCCGGACAAACGCAGGGGAAGGGGAGCGCATGGCGCTCCCCTTCCCCTGTAAACTATCGGTTCCGTGCGAAGGCTACTATGCCTCGGCATTTTCGGCTATGATGCGCATCGCGCATTCCAGTATGGACGTATCGTCCAATGTAACGACCCCGCCGTCCGGGCCGCTTTCGATATGAATCCCTGCCGGGCACCCTCCCTCATCGAAATGCCTGCCGCCGAAATAATTGCGAACGACGTTGACATCCAAATTCAATTCATCGGCAATCCGCTGCGAACTGCCGCTGGGCAGCTTGTCCTTGATACGACGCAGCTCGTTAAATGTAATTACCATAACGTCTGAGGTTTAGTTTATAGTTATGCAAGATTTCGATTCCATTTTCATGCCATGGCGATCCGCTTTTAAAATTAAGGTAAATTATTATAAATTCAAAATGTATCGTCCGATTTTCGCAAAAACAGTTTCCGATCGGACGAAATGTCAGCGAAGGATGCCAACTTGTCCGAATGGCAGCGCCCTCGCTGACAGCATAGACGCAAAATCGCCCTGTCGGACCGCTTGGCATAAAGATTGAAGAATCCGAGAGCAAAACAAAATCAGAACGATAAACTGAGTAATAACAGAAATAAACAGATAACGATTATGGGAAAGATTATTGGAATTGACCTCGGTACCACGAACTCCTGCGTCGCCGTCATGGAAGGCAGCGAGCCGGTGGTAATACCCAACAGCGAAGGACGGCGCACGACGCCCTCGATCGTCGCTTTCGTAGACAACAACGAGCGCAAGGTAGGCGACCCGGCCAAGCGTCAGGCCATCACCAACCCCAAGCGGACGATCACGTCGATCAAGCGCTTCATGGGCGAGACCTACGACAAAGTGGGCAAGGACATCGAGCGAGCATCCTATGCGGTAGTACGAGGCGACAACAATACCCCCCGCATCGACATCGACGGGCGCCTCTACTCGCCTCAGGAAATTTCGGCCATCATCCTTCAGAAAATGAAGAAAACGGCCGAAGATTATTTGGGCACCGAAGTGAGCGAGGCAGTTATCACCGTACCGGCCTACTTCTCGGACTCGCAGCGTCAGGCGACCAAGGAAGCCGGTGAGATCGCGGGCCTGAAAGTCCGCCGGATCATCAACGAGCCGACGGCGGCCGCGCTCGCCTACGGTTTGGACAAGGCTAATAAGGACATGAAGATCGCCGTGTACGACCTGGGCGGCGGTACGTTCGATATCTCGATTCTGGAACTGGGCGACGGCGTGTTCGAGGTCAAATCGACCAACGGCGACACCCACCTCGGAGGCGACGACTTCGACCACGTGATCATCGACTGGATGGCCGACGAGTTCCAAAAGCAGCACAACATCGACCTGCGCAAGGACCCGATGGCCCTGCAGCGGCTCAAGGAAGCGGCCGAAAAAGCCAAAATCGAGCTGTCGAGCTCGACCTCGACGGAAATCAACCTGCCGTACATCATGCCGGTAGACGGCATTCCGCAGCACTTGGTCATGACCCTCACGCGCGCCAAGTTCGAGCAACTGGCCGACCATCTGATCCGCGCGACGATCGAGCCGTGTAAGAAGGCCATGGCCGACGCGGGCCTGACCAACAGCCAGATCGACGAGGTGATCCTCGTGGGAGGCTCGACCCGTATCCCCGCCATTCAGAAAGTCGTCGAGGAGTTCTTCGGCAAGGCTCCGTCCAAGGGCGTGAACCCGGACGAAGTCGTCGCTATCGGTGCGGCCATTCAGGGCGGCGTGCTGACCGGCGAGGTCAAAGACGTGTTGCTGCTCGACGTGACCCCGCTGTCGCTCGGTATCGAGACGCTCGGAGGCGTGTTCACGCGCCTGATCGACGCGAACACGACGATCCCGACGCGCAAGAGCGAGGTATTCTCGACTGCGGCCGACAACCAGCCCTCGGTCGAAATCCATGTGCTGCAGGGCGAGCGCCAAATGGCCCGCGACAACAAGACGATCGGGCGCTTCCATCTGGACGGTATCCCGGCTGCCCCGCGCGGTGTGCCGCAAATCGAGGTGACGTTCGACATCGACGCCAACGGCATCCTGAACGTATCGGCTAAAGATAAGGGTACGGGCAAGGAGCAGAAGATCCGCATCGAAGCTTCGTCGGGCCTCACGGAGCAGGAGATCCAGCGGATGCGCGACGAGGCGAAAGCCAACGAAGAGAAGGACAAGCAGGAGCGCGAGCGCATCGACAAGATCAATGCCGCCGACAGCATGATTTTCTCGACCGAGAAGCAGCTTAAAGAGTACGGCGACAAGATTCCCGCCGACAAGCGGGGGGCGATCGACGCGGCACTCGGCAAGCTGAAGGACGCCCACAAGGCTCAGAACTTGGCCGACATCGACAGCGCGACGACCGAGCTCAACAATGCATGGCAAGCGGCTTCGCAGGATATGTATAACGCGCAGCAAAACGCCCAGCAGGGTCCGAACGCAGGGGCCCAATCCGGAGCGGGAGCAAACGGAACGGGAGCCGGCGGAGGACAATCGCAGGCGGCCGGCGACAATAATGTGACCGACGTCGATTTCGAGGAAGTGAAATAGTACAGCAGATATCCGCAAGGATTGACAAAAGCAGATTGCGGCACGACGGAGCCGCAATCTGCTTTTTTGTTCCTTGGGTAACCGGCTCGGCAGACGCTTCTCCCCGAATCGAAACGATCGAGGCGATTCCGCCATATGCCGAAGCCCGGGCAGACTTGCCCGATGCAAATACAGCCTCCGAAATAACCGGAACGGCAAGTCCGCGAGGCGGCTCGAACATGCCAGCAAAGGATAACACAAGGCCGGCCCTCTTTCCGGGGGCCGGCCTTCTTTTCTCCGTCAGTCGCCCGATTGCCGGGCAGGACTTTCGTACGATAAGCGCAGTCCGCAATACGGAAGATCACCTCGCCACCTTCATCTCATCCGCCTCGAACAATTCGTTTCCCTCCAGATCGATATAGAACGAGCGATCGCCGAGAACGACCAGCGCCTTATTCTGCTCGTCGAAGTCGTAGGCATCGTCGTATTGCAGCGCGATAGCTTGTTTGCCGTCGTGACGGATATAGCCGCAACGTCCCGCCTCGTCGCGGACCAGGATCAGCGAATTGTCGGTATCGCCCATCCAGTCGTATTGCAACGGTACGATCTCCGTTCCGTTGCGATCGGCCAGGCCGAATACGCCTTCGTAAGAGACTTTGACCACTCCGTGCACCGCGTCCCATTCCATCAATTCGTACATGGCGGGCAAAATTTCCCGGCCCGTCTTGTCGATCAGCGCATACGTCCCGGACGGGGCGACGACGACCGCCCGGCCTTCGGCGAAGTCGCTGGCCCATTTGTACTGAAACGGCAGCACGACCCGGCCTTCGCCGTCGATGTATCCCCACTTGCCGTTCTGCTCCGCGCTGATCAGCGCCTCGCTCATTCCGCCGACCCAGCTATACTGCGCCTTGAAGCTGTTGTCTCGCAGCTTTCGCTCGTTCTCGCAAGCCATTTCGTGCATATAGGTTTCCTCTTCCGAATCGATAGCGATTTTCGACAAATCGACCGTTACCGGCGTACGGTCGGCCGTCAGCGCCTCGAGCACCTCGGAGAGCTCGCGCCGGCTGTGCAGGGTATGATTACAGGTCGAAAGCATTTCGACGAGCGCCTGCATCGGCACGCAACCCGATTTCTGCGCCGCATGCGCGAACATGGGCAACAGGGACGAGCGGAGTATGGGCAGCCGGAACATCGAATTGCCCCTCAGCGTATAGAACAGGCTCGGGTCGTCGCGCAGCACGCGCAATGCGAGCGCCAGATTGGCCACGACGATGTTATCGTTGTCGATCACGCTGCCATGCATCGATCCGCTCGGGGGAATCCTCATCGACTCGTAGTTGATCAGACGCACCGTCCCGTCGGAAGCGACCAGCACATTGCTCGCGCGGATCGCGCCGTGCACGATCCTGTCATTGATCAGCCAGACCGCCATCCGGCAGAAATCGTCCAACAGCCGGTCCACCGCCTGCCGGTCGCCTCGCTTGGCCGCCCTGTCCAGAAACTCGTCCATCGGAACCATCTCCGAAGAATATCCCATCAGAACGACGTCGATATAATAACTGTTTCCCGAATCGTCGAATACGAGCATCTCATCGTTCAGATAAACGTAATCGACCAGAAAGGGCGAATTGATTCCCTCGAGATATTCGGCGATCTGCTGCAAGGAAGCCTTGTCCGATTCTTGGCAATGCAAAAAACATTTCAGGACATACCCGTTCCCATTCCAATCCACCCAGAAGCAGACGGACCGATCCTTATACAAAAATACAGGGTCTCCCTTGCTGTCCGTTTTCACACGGATTCCGTCCAGCATTTTGAAACGTCCCGAAGGATTGCAAACCGACTCTATCAAATTATGTATCGCCAAACCCATATCTCTCTCAAAATAATAGATTCACACTGACTGATCCGATATCCATCATGCTCACCAGCTCCGTCATTCCGGCATTGTAGCTCATCCCGCGAAAAGGCCCGTCGCCCCCTCCGCGCAAACGGACGATGCTTTCGCCGTAAATATCCGGCATCGTACTCGACATCCGGTACAACAGCCGGGCATAACGCTGCTCGGGCAGCTCCTGCTCGGACATCGGAAACAGCACTTGTCTCCGGCTCTCGTCCGAGCAAATATGGATGTTGATCAAAAGGGCGGTCCCGTCGTCCGTACCCAACTTGCGGATGCTCTCGGCCGCGTCGAGCAACCGCCGCTCGTCGCCCTCGGACGACTCGCCGTCCGTTATATTGAAGATCGTCGGCGGATAGCTCTCGCGGTTTGAACGCCGAGAGCACCACTGGCTGCACAACTCGTGGCATCGCCTCAGGGCCGAGTACATCGGGGTCTTATCCGACGCCAAAGGCCTGACCCAGATTTTCTGACTTATGACCGAAACGACGGTCTTGCCTCCGGGCAGCGTACGCTCCTGCTGAACGTCCACGCGGCAGAGCTCGGCTCCCGCCAGCTCGCTCGGACGCATGAACGTTCGCTCCGGATCGCCCCAGAGCGAAACCACCCGATCGCCGTGATAACCTTGTACGGCAATATCGAAATAGTCGCGATACCCTTCCTCGCGCTTGCAACGGTTCAGCAATTCGTCAATCAGCATATTGACCGTCAGGGCAACGGCCTCGGACTTGGACATTCTGCGGCCATGGAACGTCGTAGGCTCCGACATGGAACCGGACTGATCGATCAGAATCAAAAACGCAGCCGGATGGTTCCGGCTGATTCTTGCCTCATACATATATCTTGTCTGTCAATATCTTAAAATTGTGTATCGGCACGCGTCACAACAGGCATTTCCGAAAAAACCAAACCAGGAATCCGCCCATCCCGAAAATAACGGAATAAAGTTAGCGACTTTAATCAAATTTAAGCCAACATTCATCCGATTTGTCAATAAAAAAAGTCTCGCCGCAACGGTTGACACGCGCTTTTCCTCCCAATGAAGCGATATGCCCGGTCGAAAACGGGCGGGATCGCCTGACGTCCCTCGGTATCGATATAGCCGTACTTGTCGCCGATACGAACGACCGCCCGGCCCTCGTGAAACCTACAGGCGAACGGATACCTCACGGCTATCGCCTCGCGGCCGTGGCGGTCTATGAAGCCGTAGAGACCGTCGCGGCGGACCAGAGCCCGGCCTCCGCTCAACGGCCCCACATAGTCGTACCGACCGCAGTCGATACGCCACACCCCATCGCGGTCGATCAGGCCGAACCGATCGCCGAGGCGCACGACGGCCAGCCCTTCGTGGAAAGGCCCCGCATCCTGATAGACCGGAGGCAGGAGAAGCCTTCCCTGTTCCAAATCGGCATAGCCGAAAAGGCCTCCCTGCGAGACGACGGCCATCCGGGGATCCTCGTCGTCGATTACGCTCCAACTTGCCGCTCCGGATGTCGTCTCGATTCCGGAGAGCCCTGCCAACGCCTCCGCAAGCCCGTCCAAACGGGGCGACGGACTTCTCAGCAATCGGCCGAGACGAACCTGCGCAAGCGCGCCCTCCTTAGCGAACCGATCCATCAGTCGGTCGTACAACTCCGAACGGCCGGGCTGCACCTGTTCCGCATCGAGCAGAATGTTCTCGCCGTCGCTATAGCGAAGAAACAGCGACGGGTCGTCCGCAAGCGCATGCAGACTGAAACTTATCAAGGCCAGCGGATAGTCGTCCGCCTCCGGGCCGAAAAACCCGTTGCCGCACAAAGGATGCCGGTAAGCCGGCGAGGCGGCTACCAGTCCGGGCTTACCCGCCAGCGAGGGCAGGTAGACCCCGTCGTAATCGATCAGGCGCAACGACCCGTCGGGCATGACGATCAGATTGTCTTGCTTCAGGTCGCCGTGTGCGAAATCGGCCTCCAGCAGCCACAATCCCAAACGGTCGAAGCGCCGGGCCAGCGCCCCGAGCCCTTCGCGGTCGTCCGAGCCGCACAAGCGGGCTAGACAACGGCCCAAAGGTTCTCCATCGGCCCACTCCATCAGCACGACCGAACGGTAGCTGCCCTGTCCGGCCAGATCGAACACGTACAGTTCGTCGGGCAAATAGCGGCACTCGACCAGATACGGGGAGCGGACACGCCCCAGCGCCTCGCATATCGCCTCGGCATAGCCCGTCGGCCGTATGTAGCATTTCAACGCCCTGCGCTTGCCGTCGGCCGTCCGTATCCGGAATACCGCCGCGTAGTTGCCGGCTATGAAGACCGGGGCCCCGCAGGCATCGTACTCGGGCGATACGTCGCCCAGCGTGCGAAACAGTCCGTAGGGCGCGCCGAGCGCCTCGACGTAACGGCCGATCGCCGGCAGGGAAAAGTCAGGTTTTCGTTTCATCAGGCTATCGTTACGAAAAAGGGGAAGTCCCGTCGCGAGAACTTCCCCAAAATAAAGATTCCGAACAGAATGCGCAAACAATACGTCGAAAAACGCAATTTTCTTACGCGCCTTACCGGTTCATGATCCGGTTCTGCAGGTTGATGCTCTCGAGATGAATGGCTTCGAGAACGGTCTTGAGAAACTCTTCGCTGACCCCCAGCTTCGGAGCCTGCGAGACGACCCGGTCGACGATGCTGCTCCAACGGCCTCCCTGCAGGATCGCCACGTTGTTCTCCTTCTTCACGCGGCCGATCTCCTCGGCCACGCGCATCCGCTTGCTAAGCAGCTCGAAAGTCTCGGCGTCGATCTGATCGATTTGCGCGCGCAGCTTCGCCAAGGCCTGCTGATAGGAAGGGCTGTCGGTCGTCGAGCGGCGCCATACGATGCTCCGAAGCAACGCCTCGAGCCCGTCGGGCGTCAGTTGTTGCGAAGCGTCGCTCCACGCTTTGTCGGGACAGATATGGCTTTCGACGATCAGCCCGTCGTAATCCAGATCGGCGCTCTTCTGCGCCACGTCGAGCAGATAGTCGCGGCAGCCGCAGATATGCGACGGATCGCAGATCATCGGCAGCTCGGGGAAACGGCTCCGCATCTCGATGGCCAGATGCCACATCGGGTTGTTGCGGTACAGCGAGGCTCCGTAGGCCGAAAAGCCGCGATGAATCAGCCCGAGCTTCTCGATGCCGGCGTTGCGCATCCGCGCGACGGCGCCGCCCCACAGCTCGATGTCGGGATTCATCGGATTCTTGATCAGCACGGTCACGTCCGAACCTTTCAGCGCATCGGCTATATCCTGCACGCTGAACGGATTGACCGTCGTGCGCGCGCCGACCCAGATCACGTCCACGCCGAATTCCAGCGCCGCCTCTACATGCTTGGACGTGGCTACCTCGGTGCCGATCGGCAAGCCCGTAATCTCGCGGGCACGGCTCATCCACGCGAGCCCCTTGAGGCCCACGCCTTCGAACGAACCGGGCTTCGTGCGCGGCTTCCAAATGCCGGCCCTCAGCACGTCGACGAGACCCGTGTCGGCAATCCGCCGGCAGGTTTCCAAAGTTTGTTCCTCGGTTTCCGCACTGCACGGGCCCGAGATAATGAGAGGGCGTTTCGCCTTGATGTCAAACGGTTTCATATCGTTGTTCTTTTCGCGTTGTTTCTCATTTGCCTTGCCGGAGCCCGGACGAAACGGGAAGGCCCCGCTCCGCCGAGAAGCGATCCCGACCGGCGGCTTTCGTTCCGTTCCGGCCCGGACGCCGACGCCCGGGCCTCCCCTCTCGGAATCCCCGGCCGGCTATTTCAATATCTTCTTGATCCGGTTGGCGCGCTGCATCATCGTTCGCAGCCCTTCCGTATCGTTACGCTCGAGCATGCGCCGGAAAATCTGCAACTGGTGGATATGCTCCCGCAGCACGTCGAGCACGTTATACTTGTTCTGCATGAAGATCGGAACCCAAGTCTCGGGCGAGCTCTTGGCCAGACGGACCGTGCTCTCGAAGCCGCCTCCGGCCAGATCGAAAATATGCTCCTCCTCGCGCTCCTTCTCGAGCACGGTCAGCGCGAGCGCGAACGACGTAATGTGCGATATATGGCTCACATAAGCCGTATGGGTGTCCTGCTCCTCGGCGCTCATGTACTTGATCGGCATGCCTATCCGCTCATAGACCCGCTCGACGAACTCCACGGCGTCCGGATCGCTCAGCTCGCGGTCGCAGAAGACGACCGTGCGGCCCCTGAAAGCGTCGTGCTCGGCCGCCTCGGGACCGCTGTACTCGGTTCCCCACATCGGATGCGTCGCTACGAAGCGGCCCCGGCGCGGGTGCTGCGCGATCACCTCGCACAGTTCCTGCTTGGTCGAGCCCATGTCGATGACGACCTGCCGATCGACCTGATTGAGCACCTTGACGGCCAGCAGCGGAATAGAATCTACCGGCGTAGCCAGCACCACCAGATCGGCCCCGGCGACAGCCTCGGCCAGCGATGCCGTCCGGTCGACGAGCCCCAGTTCGAGCGCCTTGGCCCGGTTTCGCTCGGAATTGTCGACTCCGATCACCTCGTCGCAAATTCCGTTATCCTTGAGCGTCAGAGCAAACGATCCTCCGATCAGCCCGACGCCTACGATGGCCGCTTTCATAATACCATTCCTTTTATTTGGTCGGCCGCGCGTTGCAGCACTTCCTCCGTTGCGCAGAGGCTGATGCGGATGTAACGGTCGCCCTCCGAGCCGAAAATGCCGCCGGGCGTCAGGAACACGCCGCAGCCGTTCAATACCCTGTCCGAAAACTCATAGCAGTCTCCGGCTCCCTCGGGGAGCCGTCCCCAAACGAACAGCCCCGCCTGAACGGGATCGTAGGTGCAGCCGACCGCGTCGAGTATCTCGTAAGCCTTGGCCTCGCGGCGGCGGTACAGCGCATTGAGCTCCCGATACCAGTCGTCGCCCAGCGACAGGGCTTTCGCGGCAGCGGCCTGCAGCGGATAGAACATGCCCGAGTCCATGTTACTCTTGAAACGGATGATCTCGTCGATGCGCTCGCGGGCTCCGCCGATCATCCCGATTCTCCAGCCCGCCATGCAGTGACTTTTGCTCAGCGAATTGAGCTCGAGCGCCACTTCCGTCGCTCCGGGCGTGGCCAGCAGGCTCTCCGGACGGTCGTTGCGCAGAAAGCTGTACGGATTGTCGTGCAGCAGCAGGATGCCGTGCCGGCGGGCGAAATCGACCAGACGGCGGAACAGGCCCTCCTTCGGGGCGGCTCCGGTCGGCATGTGCGGATAGTTGACGATCATCATCTTGACGCCTTGCAGACCGCCGCGCTCGATTTCGTCGAAATCGGGCATCCACCCGCCGTCCTCGCGCAGCACGTAATCGACGCAGACGCCCCCGGCGATCGTCACCGCCGAACGGTAGGTCGGATAGCCGGGATTGGGCACCAGCACGCGGTCGCCTTCGTCGAGATAGGTCATACAGACGTGCATCACGCCCTCTTTCGACCCGATCAGCGGAAGAATCTCGCCCTCCGGATCGAGCGCGACGCCGTAGCGCTCCTTATACCAAAGCGCGAACGCCTCGCGCAGCACGGCCGCGCCCTTGTAAGGCTGATAGCCGTGATTGCCGGGCTTGGCGGCCTCGGCGGCCAGCGTTCCGATCACGTCCGGATGGGGCGGCCTGTCGGGACTGCCGATACCCAAATTGATGATCTGACGGCCCGAGGCGCGCATCCGGTCGATTTCGCGCAGCTTTTTCGAGAAATAGTACTCTCCCACTCCGCCGAGTCTCCGGGCCAATTTCATTTCGATCGGTTTCATCTCTTGTCGTTTTTCAATCGTTCTCATTGTCCTTTGCGGTACACGCCGTACACGTGCAACTCGCTGGTGACCGACCGCATCCGCTCGATCACGCGGTTATAGTCGTCCATGCAGGCGAACTCCATGTCGACATGAAACATATAGTGCCACGGCTCGCTCGGAATCGGCGAGGACTGCAGCTTGGTCATATTGATCGTCGAGTCCTCCATTTCGCGCAGTACGCGTATCAGCGAGCCATGACGATGGTCGGTCTTGAAGCAGAGCGAAGCCTTGTCCGAGCGCTCGTCGATCGGCTGGTGGTCGGGACGAAGCACCAAAAAACGCGTGTAGTTATTACGGATCGAGTGGATGTCCGCCGCGACGATTTCGAGCCCGAAAAGCTCGGCGGCCAAATCGCCGGCTATGGCGGCCGCATTGCGGATGCCCCGCTCGGCGATGCGCCGGGCGCTGAGGGCCGTATCCTCGGTCTCGACCAGACGCCAGCGATGCGTATCGAGAAAATCGATGCACTGCAGCAGCGCCATCGGGTGCGAGTGCACCTCCTCGATTCCCTCGAGCCCGACCCCGGGCAGCGCCATCAGGTTCTGCCGGATATGCAGGTAATACTCCCCGGTCACCTGAAGACGGCTGTTATGCAGAATACCCAGATTGGGCAGAATACTTCCCGCGATCGAGTTCTCGATCGCCATGATACCGTACTCGGCTCCGCCGCTCTCGACCTGCCGGGCCACTTCGCGGAACGTATCGCAGGGAACGATTTCCGCCCGCTCGCCCAGAAAGCGACGCGCGACGATATGATGGAAACTACCTTCGTAGCCCTGAATGGCGACGCGCGCTCCCACGCCGCCCACAGCCTCCGGCTCCGTCCATTCGTTCTGGCTTGTCATCTTCATCTCAAAAAAAAACCCGGACCTTGCAAGGACCGGGATCGTCTATCTTTTCATCGTTCGATTCGTTCGCTAAAGGCAACGCGATCCCACTCCGCTTTTGGTAAAGTAGAAGTAAAAATAATAACCAAAAAAAGGCGAAAGCTGATTCATCGCTCCTCGTAACGGATTAAACGTTCTACAGTTTCTGTTCGACACGGCAAATGTATAACAAAAAAGAGAAAAAACAATGCGCCCCGCCCCGAATTTAACAACTCGGCCCGGCAAACATGGAAATTTCACAACCAGGCGACGATCCGGAAACTTCGGGCAGGCCATATCAGGGGAAATCCGGCTCTCCGAAGATCGCTCGGCCGCAAACTACTTGGGCGTTTGTTTAATGCCGTCTGAAAAACGTTGCAAGAATCTAACGCATTTTTATAATAATCATAGGCTTTTCCTGCCGAAGTAAATAATTTAAAGGCGTCCGATTTCCCCTTTCGTTCATATGGAAATATTCCCATACAGAATAATTTCTCAATAAAATGCCACAATCTGAACGAAGGGAACCATCTAAAAAGTAACGACTTAAACGTCCTGACTTTTCAAGTTTCCGCTCCAATTCTTTTCTGGTCATATCTAACTTTTATATAGAGGTCGGATATAGTCCTAAATTCCGAAGGGCTTTGTATGAATTCTTGTACCAGATTGACCAAAGATAGGTACCGCAAAACTTGATTGTATTTAAAATTTCATAAGTCAAGGTAAATCAAATTGCCCTGACTTCGATTCATGGCCGCTTAGGCTTTGGAAATCATCTGATCACCATTTTATGCCATATTTCTCACTTGTTTGATGGAAACTTAAAGCATCTTGATAAATAAAATCGTAAGCTTCTTCTTCGGAATGAAAAAATCTCATATTACTACGACCTCCTTTTTCGTCGAAGAAGAAATATTCCCAAACGGAATAGTTATGATATAGGATATATTTATCAGGTTCTAATGATCCATCGAGGGAATACAGATGCTCCAATTCCCATTCCTTCAAGTTCGCGGTTAACTCGCTTTTTGTCATAACGTCCTTTTACAGGTTTAAAATTTATGAAACTTCAGACCTATCAGATGTAATCAAACGATGATACGAACCGGAACGCCGAACTTGAAAGCATAGTCTGCCTATCGCTTACGGATCAACGGACGTTCGGGACGGAAGCGCTCTCCTCTCCGTTCTTGTCCTCGTTTTCGGTTACGGTCTCTATTTCCGTCCGCTCGTCCTCCTCGTCGTAGTCGGACAGCTGGTTCGGGAGGCTTTTGGTCGCTTTGACGCCCAGCTCGCGCAGCCGCTCGGTGCGGCGGATCAGATTGCCCTGACCCGTCTTGAGCTGCTTGATCGCCTTTTCGTACTTTTCCGATGAGGCGGAGATGCTCTTGCCCAGATCGAACAGCGTCTCGGCGAAGCCCATGAACTTATCGTAGAGCTTGCCGCCCTCGTCCGCTATTTTTCTCGCGTTGCGGCTCTGCATGTCGCGCTTCCACAGGTCGTCGACGATCTTGAGCAGAGCGAACAGATTCGTCGGGCTGCTGACGATCACCTTCTTGTTGTAAGCATAGCTCCACAGCGAGGCGTCCTGCTGCATCGCAAGCAGGAAAGCCGGCTCGCTCGGAACGAACATGATGACGAAATCGGGCGATTCGGACCGCGTCCGGTCGAGCAGCGCCTGATAGCACTTGCCGCTCAACTCGTCGACATGAGCGCGCACCGAGCGCAGATGATCCTTCACGGCACGCGAGGCTTCCTCGGGCGTCGCGCTCTCGGTATAGGCCACGTAAGCCGTCAGCGAAACCTTCGAGTCGATGACGATCCGCTTGCCCTCGGGCAGCTTCAGGATCACGTCGGGACGCAGGTTGTTGCCCTGCTCGTCCTTCAGGTTGTGCTGCGTCTCGTAGTGGATGCCCTTGGTCAGATGCGAACTGTCGAGAATCGTCTCGAGAAGCATCTCGCCCCAGTCGCCCTGCACTTTCGAGTTGCCTTTCAGCGCACGGGTCAGGTTGTCGGCCTCCTCGGACATGCGCAGGTTCGCCTCGCGGAGCCTACAAATTTCCGTTTCGAGTGAAGAATGCTGCTTAACTTCTCCTTCATACACCTCGTCGACACGCTTGCGGAAACCCTCGATCTGCTCGCGGAAAGGATTCAGCAGCGATTCGAGCGATTCGCGGTTGCTCTGCTTAAACTGCCGGCTCTTCTCATCGAGTATTTCGTTGGCCAGATTCTTGAACGCCAGCCGTTGTTGTTGTTCGAGTGCGGCGATCTCCTCGGCGCGGCGGGCCCGCTCGTGCTCGCGCTCGGCCTTCAGCTCGGCGAGTTCTTTCTCCAGCGCCTGCCGTTGCGCGGAACTCTCGGCCGCGTCGCGGGTCAGCGCGATCAGCTCGGCACTTCGCGTCTCGGCCTCGGCGCGAAGCCCGCGCTCGGTCTCCGCCCAGCGGCGGGCGGCCGGGCGGTGGACCAATCCGGCGACGACCAGAGCGCCGACGGCCAGTCCGACCAACAAAACAAAAGCATACAGCATGGTCGTTTCGGTTCGATTTCTGCCGCCGGAATAGACGACAGAGCAAAAATAGCGATAAAAATCATTACCTTTGTACGAATTTACAGCAAACCGACAAAAACAGACGGATTATGCCAAGAATCATATCCCCCTCGGTCCTCTCGGCCGATTTCGGCCATCTGGCCGACGACATCGCGATGCTCGACCGCAGCGAGGCCGAGTGGATCCACATCGACGTGATGGACGGCGTCTTCGTGCCGAACATCTCGTTCGGGTTCCCGGTCATGAGCCCGATCCGCCAAGGCACGAAGAAAGTGCTCGACACGCACCTGATGATCGTGAATCCTGAGAAATACGTCGAGCGCTTCGTCCGGGCGGGAGCGGACATCGTCACGATCCACCTCGAGGCGACCGAGGACGTGCGCGGCGCGATCGCCATGATCAAAAAGGCCGGCGCCAAGGCCGGGGTGTCGATCAAGCCGAAGACGCCCGTCGCGGCCGTCGCGCCCTACCTGAACGAACTCGATCTGGTGCTCGTGATGAGCGTGGAGCCGGGATTCGGCGGACAGTCGTTCATCGAAGGATCGACCGAGAAAGTGGCCGAGCTCCGCCGGGAGATCGACCGCTGCGGCTCGCGGGCCGTGATCGAGATCGACGGCGGCATCACGCTCGCCAACGCGGCCGAGGTGTACGCCGCAGGCTGCGAGGTGCTCGTGGCCGGGAGCACGGTGTTCGCCAGCGAGAATCCCGAAGCGACCATTCACGAACTGTTGAACGTATAGCGGAGGAATGATTTCGGTGGACAACCTGACCGTCAGCTTCGGCGGACAGGATCTATTCAAGGAGATATCGTTTCTGATCAACCCCAAAGACCGGATCGGTCTGGTGGGCAAGAACGGAGCGGGCAAGTCGACGATGCTCAAGGTGCTCGTCGGGGAGCAGCCGCCCACCTCGGGCGGCGTCTCGCGTAACGGCGAGTGCACGATCGGATACCTGCCCCAGCAGATGAAGGTGGCCGACACGACGACGCTCTATGCCGAGACCGAGTCGGCTTTCGCCGAAGTGCTCGATCTGGAAAAGGAGATCGACCGCCTGACGGCGCAGATCGCCGAGCGGACCGACTACGAGAGCCCCGAGTACGAGAAACTGCTGCACCGGCTCAACGACGCGACGGACCGCTTCCATATCCTCGGCGGCCAGAACCGCGAGGAGGAGGTCGAGAAAACGCTGCTCGGGCTCGGTTTCGAGCGAAAAGACTTCACGCGCGCGACAAGCGAGTTCAGCGGCGGCTGGCGCATGCGCATCGAGCTGGCCAAGCTGCTGTTGCGCCGCCCGTCGGTCTTCCTGCTCGACGAGCCGACGAATCACCTCGATATCGAGAGCATCCAGTGGCTGGAGGGCTACCTCAAGGAATACAACGGGGCCGTCGTGCTGATCTCGCACGACAGGGCCTTTTTGGACAACGTCACCACGCGCACGATCGAGCTGTCGCTCGGCAAGGCGTACGACTACAAGGTCCCGTACAGCCGGTATGTCGAGCTGAGGCGAGAACGGCGCGAGCAGCAGATGGCGGCCTACCTGAACCAGCAGAAGATGATCGAGCAGACCGAGGAGTTCATCGAGCGCTTCCGCTACAAGCCCACCAAGTCGAATCAGGTCCAGTCGCGCATCAAGCAACTCGAGAAGATCGAGCGCATCGAGATCGACGAGGAAGACACGAGCGCGCTGAACATCAAGTTCCCGCCCGCTCCGCGCTCGGGACAGATCGTCGTCGAGGCGAAGGACGCGGGCATGAGCTTCGGAGCGAAGCACGTCTTCTCGGGCGCGACGTTCACGATCGAACGGGGACAGAAAGTGGCGCTGGTCGGCCGCAACGGGGAAGGCAAGACGACGTTCGCCCGCATGGCGATCGGCGAACTGACGCCGACCGAAGGCAGCGTCCGCATCGGACACAACGTCCGCATCGGATACTACGCGCAGAATCAGGACGACCTGATGAACGGCGACTTCACCGTCTTCGACACGCTCGACCGGGTAGCCGTCGGCGACATCCGCACGCGACTGCGAGACATACTCGGAGCGTTCCTGTTCCGGGGCGAAGAGATCGACAAGAAGGTGCGCGTGCTGTCGGGAGGCGAGCGGGCCCGGCTGGCCATGGCGCGACTGATGCTCGAGCCGTATAACCTGCTTGTGCTCGACGAGCCGACGAACCACATGGACATGCGCTCGAAGGACATCCTGAAAAACGCCGTCAAAAAGTACGACGGCACGGTGATCGTCATTTCGCACGATCGCGAGTTTCTCGACGGACTCGTCGAACGGGTCTACGAGTTCCGCGACGGAACGGTCAAGGAACATCTGGGCGGCATCTACGACTTTCTGCGCGACCGGCAGATCGCCTCGATGCGCGAAATCGAGCGGAAGAAAGCCCCGGCAGCCGATACCGGCGCGAAAGCCCCGAAAGTCTCGGGCAAGGCCGAATACGAACGCAAGCGCGAGGCCGAGAAACAGTTGCGCAAAGCCGAGCGGGACGTGGAGCGCGCCGAGACGGAGATCATGGACTTGGAGAAGCAAATCGCCGAACTGGACCGACAAATGGCCGACCCGGCGGCTCACGGCATCGACCTGAGCGACGGAACGGTCTACGCCCGCTATAACGAAATGAAAGAGCGACTGACGAAGCAGACCTACCGCTGGGAGGAGTTGAGCATCACGCTCGAAAACCTGAAGGATTCGCTGAAAGCATAGAAAGCCGGAGCGGCCGATTCTACGGGACATCCCGCCGGGAAAGGGCGCACCGGTCCGGAATGCCGCATGCGGCCGGAATGCGGGGCTCCGGCCGGCGCTGCCGCCGGAGCCCGCTCTTCGGACCGGAGCCCGGCCGCAAGGAATATTAGGAAAAACCGCGTCATGGAAAACAAGAACATGCTGTTCGGCCTACGGCCGATCATCGAGGCGATCGAGGCCGGAAGGCAGATCGAGAAAGTCTATCTGAAGAAAGGGGCCGACGGCGTACTGCTCGGCGAGCTGGCCGAACTGTGCCGGCAGCGCCGGATCCGGGTGCAGTGGGTCCCGGTCGAAAAGCTGAACCGGCTCGCGCAGGGCAACCATCAGGGCGCCGTAGCGCTGACGGCGTCCATCGAGTACGTCGGCCTGCACGAGCTGCTCGAATCGATTCCCGAGGACGAAACGCCCCTGCTCGTCGTGCTGGACGGCGTGACCGACGTGCGCAACTTCGGCGCGATCGCCCGCAGCGCCGAGTGCGCAGGAGCCCACGGACTCGTCACGTCGCTCAAGAGCTCGGCCCCGGTGAATGCCGAGTCGATGAAAAGTTCGGCCGGGGCGCTGAGCCTAATCCCCGTATGTCGCGCAGGCAGCATACGAGGCACGCTGAAAATATTGCAGAGCGAGGGGTTCCGGATCGTCGCCGCGACCGAGAAAAGCGACAAACTGCTGTTCGAGGCCGACCTGAGCGGCCCGACCGCGATCGTGATGGGGAGCGAGGACACGGGAATATCGAAGGAAGTGCTCAAGTTGTGCGATATGCGGCTGGCCATACCGATTCGCGGCAGCGTCGAGTCGCTGAACGTGTCGGCCGCAGCGGCCGTCATGCTGTTCGAGGCCGTACGCCAGCGGACAGGGACAAGCCGGTCCGACGCATAGCCGGACGATATCTCTCAGAAAAAAGCCGCGCTCCCGACATGCCCGTACGGGGGCGGACGCGATGCCTTCTTCTGCAAGCCGAAGCGGACCGTTTCGAAACCGGACAGGATCTCGTTTTTCGGTCGGCAACGGTATGACGGCGTATCCGAAATCCGGAACGGAGCCGGCCGGAAACGGTGCGAACGACAAGCGTGGGACAGCGGGCTGCGGACGACTTGAACGAAGCGAGCCTCGGCGCACAAGGGAAAAGAACAAAGAACAGAGAAAAAAGGACAGAAAGCCCCGCTCGGGATACGAAATCGGCCATACGGCAAGCCCGAAACGGAGAGCGGCCGGCCGAAACGGCACGAGCCGAGAACAAGGCAAAACAGATTGCGAATGACTTGTACAAGGCCGGCATGACGCAGAGAGGGAGAGAAAAACAGAAACAAAACAAAGACAAGGCGAAACGCTGACACCTGCCGATCAATAACATGGCAAACCCGAAGCGAAAACAGTTCCAAACGGCACCGGGCGCGAGCACCCCGAAAGCGAAGGAGAAAGCAGAGGAGAACTCCGGCCTTCGCGCCTGAAGCCGAACGAAGAAAGACTCGATCATGAAACGACATACGGACATGAACACGGAAGCTCTTTACAGCGATGCGGTCGCGCTGCTGCGCGACCTGATCCGCATTCCGTCGCCGAGCCGCGAGGAAGCGGGCACGGCCGAGCGGCTGGCGGCTTTTCTCTCCGACAGCGGCATCGAGACGCATCGGAAGAAAAACAACGTCTGGGCATTCAACCGGCATTACGACTCCGCGAAGCCGACGATCCTGCTCAACTCGCACCACGACACGGTGCGGCCCAACAGCGGTTACACGCGCGACCCTTACGATCCGGCCATCGAGGGCGACCGGCTCTACGGGCTTGGCAGCAACGACGCCGGAGCGAGCGTCGTATCGCTGCTGGCGGCCTTCCGGCACTTCTACGACCGGGAAGAGATGAAATACAACCTGTGCGTGGCGATCACGGCCGAGGAAGAGAACAGCGGCAGCGACGGGCTGGAATGCGTGCTGCCCGAGCTGGGTCCGCTCGACTTCGCCATCGTCGGCGAGCCCACGCAAATGCAGCTGGCCATCGCCGAACGGGGATTGATGGTCGTCGACTGCACGGCGCGCGGACGTTCGGGCCACGCGGCGCGCGAGGAAGGCGACAACGCGATCTACAAGGCCATGCAGGACATCGAGTGGTTCCGGAGTTACCGTTTCCCGAAGGTGTCGGAACTGTTCGGGGCGGTCAAGATGACCGTCACGATCATTTCGGCCGGAACGCAGCACAATGTCGTGCCGGCCGAGTGCCGGTTCACGGTCGACATCCGAGTGACGGACCGCTACACGAACGAGGAGGTGCTGGACGAAATCCGCCGCCACGTCCGAAGCGAGGTCGCGCCCCGCTCGACCCGGCTCAAGCCGTCGAGCATCCCGCCGGCTCACCCGATCGTCCGGGCCGGACTGGCGTTGGGCCGCACGACCTACGGATCGCCCACGACATCGGACCAGGCCCTGCTCGACATCCCGTCGCTGAAGCTGGGCGTAGGCGACAGCGCACGGTCGCACAGTGCGGACGAATTCGTCGGTCTGAGCGAAATCCGCGAGGGAATCGATTTGTATATCCGGATGCTTTCCGCTATCTTGTAGGAAAATTCGGACCGTATTTCGGCAGCCTGCATAGCGACTGAAAGCGGATAGGAGAACCGTCGTTCCCGGCCGATGCAGCTCGTCGCTCCTTCGCAGAGAGACGGACACGGCGGTCCGCACCGGAAATCGGCCGGTGGTGGCCGGCGCAGGTTCCGGCCGGCGTATCGGCTCGGTTTCGGGGCATGAAAATCGCGCACGGACGTACCGGTGCGCGGGAAAAGATACGCCGGGACCCGCTGCACGTGCAACGGACGGACTTCAAGCCGCCGTACCCCCGGGGAAGCGGTACGGCACATTCGACGAACGACAGAAAAAACGATACGGAAAATATGAAACTGTGGCAGAAAAGCAATGACGTCGACCGGGAGGTCGAGCGCTTTACGGTCGGACGAGACCGCGAAATGGACCTGTACCTGGCCGAAGCCGACGTGCTCGGCTCGCTGGCTCACACCCGCATGTTGCACGCGGTCGGGCTGCTCGGCAAAGAGGATCTGGACGCCGTACAACGCGGGCTCAAGACGATATACCGCGAAATCGCCGAAGGAAAATTCACGATCGAGGAAGGCGTCGAGGACGTTCACTCTCAGGTCGAGTTTCTGCTCACGCAGCGCGTGGGCGAGGCCGGTAAGAAGATTCACAGCGGCCGCTCGCGCAACGATCAGGTGCTGGTCGATCTGCGGATTTTCCTGCGCCGCCAGCTACGCGAAATCGTCGGGCAATGCGGCGAACTGTTCGCTGTGTTGCAGCAACTGTCCGAAAAGCACAAGGAGGTGCTGATGCCGGGCTATACGCACTGGCAGATCGCCATGCCGTCGTCGTTCGGTCTTTGGTTCGGAGCCTATGCGGAGAGCCTGGTCGACGACGCGGAAATGCTGCTGGCCGCCTACCGCATCTGCAACAAGAATCCGTTGGGATCGGCCGCCGGCTACGGCTCGTCGTTCCCGCTCGACAGGAAAATGACCACGCGGCTGCTGGGCTTCGACACGCTCGACTACAACGTGATCTATGCCCAGATGGGCCGAGGGAAGACCGAGCGCGTAACGGCTCAAGCCCTGTCGTCGGTCGCCGCGACGCTTGCGCGGCTGGCGATGGACAACACGATGTTCCTGAGCCAGAACTTCGATTTCATTTCATATCCGGCCGAACTGACCACCGGGTCGAGCATCATGCCGCACAAGAAGAATCCCGACGTCTGGGAACTGATCCGGGGCAAGTGCAACCTGCTTCAGGGACTGCCCAACCAGATCGCGATGATGACGACGAACCTGCCGCTGGGCTACAACCGCGACCTGCAACTGCTCAAGGAAGTGCTCTTCCCGGCGATTGCCGATCTGAGAAGCTGCCTGTCGATGGCGGCGTTCATGCTCGGCAACATCCGCGTGAAAGAGCATATTCTGGACGATCCGAAATACGACTACCTGTTCAGCGTCGAGACGGTCAACAATCTGGTCCTTTCGGGCGTGCCGTTCCGCGAAGCCTACCGCCGGGTGGGGCTCGACATCGAGCAGGGTCGGTTCAAGCCGCAGAGGCAAGTGCATCATACGCACGAAGGCAGTATCGGCAATCCGTGCAACGACGAGATATCGGCGCTGATGCAGCAGACCGTCGAGCGGTTCGATTTCGGGAAGGTCGTCTCGGCCGAGGCCGACCTAGTCAAATAGCCCGCTCACGCCCCGCATGTCCGAGTATGCACATCCCTCGCTCGGGACGGTCCGGATCGTCCGCTCGGAGCGCGCCCGCAGGCTGACTCTCAGCGTCCGGGCCTCCGGCGAGATCAGACTGACGATCCCGCGCGGCATGAACGAACGGGAAGCGCTGCGCTTTCTGGACGAGAAGCAAGCATGGGCCGAGCGCACGCGCGCCCGGTTTGCCGCGCGGCTGCCGCACGAAACGATCGGAATGCCCTACTCCACCCGCAAGCATACGCTGAGGCTGGAGCCGTGCGCCTGTATCGCCGCAACGGCACGGATCGACGGCGAACTAATCCGGGTACGCTACCCGGCCGATATGAACTATGCCGACGAGCCGGTGCAGGAGGCGATCAGGCGGGGAATCGAGCAGGCCTGGAGAATCGAGGCACAGCAATACCTGCCCGGACGCGTGGCCGAGCTGTGCCGCGAACTGGGATTCCGCTGCGGAAAAGTGACCGTCCGCAACAGCCGCACGCGCTGGGGCAGCTGCTCGTCGAGAAACGACCTCTCGCTGAGCCTCCATCTGATGAAACTGCCCGACCGGCTGATCGACTATATCCTGATCCACGAGCTGTGCCATACGCTGCACCGAAATCACGGCCCCGCCTTCCATGCCTTGCTCGATCGAATGACCGAAGGCAAACACAGGCTGCTGCAAAAAGAGCTGAGAGACTATTCGACCCGGTGGGGCCGATGATTGATTCCATACGGCGGTTTCCGATTCTTTTCCCAACCCCTTGTATGGGAACCCGCCGGGCCGGAGACCGGGAAGGCTGCCCGGACTATGCCCGCCCCTTGCGACTGTAGGCCGTTGTCCCGCAAGCCCGTTTTTTCACGCAACCGCGCAATTCGTTGTAACCCCGCCTCGACAGTGAAACCCGGTAGCCGTTCCGGTCGCAGCCATGACACGGCCTATCCGACGATCGACGAAATCCGGCGAAAAGAGCGACAGCCGGCATACGTACCCGTCGGCAACCCGCCGCGCCCCGTCTTCCGCAAGGCTCTGGCGGACAGTCTCCGTCAGCAGCGGACCTTAACGATGCACTTGCGGACCTCCCCGCTGCCGATCAGCGGAGCATGGGCATCCGACGGGAAGAAAACGGCCATCCCGCCGGGCCGAAGCGTCAGGAAAGTATCGGGACGGTCGTCATAGAACAGGATGTCGCGCTCGGCGCAATAGGTTCCCCTCGGCGCCGTGCACGAAGCGACGCTTCTCCAGCCGTAACCTTCCTCGCCGGAAAGCACGATCTGTATGTCCGCATAAAGGCGATGAGCCTCCAAAGAAGCCTCCGTCGAAAGGCGCAACGACGAGCGGGTCAGCGTCAGGAAAGCATCCTCGCCGGAAATTTCGTAGCGGCCGTCGGCCATCAGGTTCAGGTCGCTGCGACGCAGGTACTCGGCTGCGCGCAGAAAAAGCGGATTCAAGGCGGCATAGCGGCTCAAGCGGGAAACGGTGTCGAGAATCATGACTTTCTTCGTTTTTATGAACCCGGGACTTCCCGAGACAGGCAGAAACGGTTACCGGCGCAGCTTCAGATCGACGATCACCGGATTGTGGTCGCTCCACAGAGGCTGCTCGCTGTCATAGTCGACCGTTTCGAAATCGTCGGAATGGAACAGGTAGTCGATCCGGAAAACACCCAAAAATCCCCGGTAAGTGTAAATCATTCCGCGGCCCTTGCGGGCGAATGCATCCGTCAGATCGCCTCGCAAGCGACGATAGGTGTAAGACATCGGCGTATCGTTGAAATCGCCGCAGACGATCACCCTCGGCGTGCCGTCGTGAATGAAGCCGGCCACCGAATCGGCCTGCGTCGCCCGGACCCTGAAATTGCGCACCAGTTTGCGCACGATTCCCTTGGCCCGGTCGTCGCGCGCCGAGTCGGGAACGGCCGCCATGGCCCCGAGGAACTGCTTGTCGTCCTCGCTGATCTGCGTGCTTTGCATATGGTTATTGTAAACCCGCACCGTATCGCGGTGAACGATCACGTCGGCCCACATCGAGGAATTGGTCGAGCCCGGATAGCGGATGCCCCCCCTCGGAATCACGCGGTACTTGCTGAACAGGGCCAGTCCTCTCCCGTGCCGACGGTCGGCCGTGCTGTCGAGAAAAAGCGCCCGGTACTTCCACTCCCCGAGCGCCGACTCGAGGCTGTCCAGCGTATTGACCCGATTGTACTCGAACTCCTGCAGGCAGAAGATATCGGGATCGGTCTCGGCGATGAAGCGGACGATCCGCTGCATCTGATTTTCGCGTTTGCCGAGCGAATCCTTGCCGAAAAACCCTTCCACATTATAGCTCAGCACGCGCAGCGTTCCGGTCTCGCGAGGCTGCTCGTAGCGCCGGCTCAGCTCGGGACGGAAAAACTTGGAGACATGTCCCAGGCCGAGCAACGCGGCAAACAGCAGCAACAGGGCGACCGGTCTCCAGCGCATCGTCCAGTAAAGCGCCAACACGACGTCGGCCACATAAAGAAACGGAGCCGCCAAGCCCAGAAAGGCGAACCACGCGGCCCGGCGAGGATCGACGTGAGGTGCCAGATAGGAAAGCATCAACGCCGCCGCGACCAGAAACGACAGCACGAGGACGACCGCATCCGCCGTCGCAAGCAGAATGCCCGCACTCTTTTTCTCCTTATCGCGTACTCTCATGGCTCTCGTATGACCGCTCGTTCGCCGGAGGCTTCCTCCCGGCATCCTGCTCCCGGCAGCCGGACAGGCAGCGATGCGCGGCGCGCTCCGCCTTCTTCCGGTCGCGTCAATAGTAAATCTTACCTGTTTTCTTCCAATAACGAAGCAACAGCCATCCCCAAAGCATTCCGCCGACATGAGCGAAATGGGCCACGCCGCTTTGGCTGCCCGACATGCCGAGATACAGCTCGAGCAAGCCGTAGCCGATCACGAAATACTTCGCCTTGATCGGAATGGGCGGAATCAGCAGCATGATCATCGAGTTGGGATGCATCATGCCGAAGGCCAGCAGTACGCCGAAAACGGCTCCCGACGCCCCGATCGTCACGGCATGGATGCGGGACTGAAGCACATAGGGACTGACCGTGCCGGAGGCCACGCCATCGGCAAGCGAGCTGACCTCGATCCATGTCACGCCGAGCTGCAACAGACCCGCCCCGACGCCAGTCACCATGTAATAGAGCAGGAAGCGCTTGCTGCCCAGCTCGTACTCGAGCGTGCGGCCGAACATCCACAGCGCGAACATATTGAAAAACAAGTGTGTCAGACTCGCATGCATGAACATGTGCGTCACGAGCTGCAGCGGCTGGAAATTGCCGCTCCCCCAGTAGAACAGCCCCAGATGACGGATCATCCAGTCGCCCGCCCCGGCAGGCAACACCATCTCGGCCAAAAAGAACAGGGCATTGAGGATAATCAGGTTCTTGACCACCGGAGGGGTCGAATAGGCAGCTTGAAATCTCATCGTCTCGGTCTATTTTAGTCGTTTAGCCAATTCTTCGACGGTCAGCACCGTCATCACCGGCCGGCCGTCGGGCGTATAGTTGAATCCTTCGCAACGGAGCCATTCGCGCAAAAGCTCCCGAGCCGCCTCGGCGTCCATCGCATCGCGGGAGGTCATGGCTCCGCAGCGCGCCATCACGGCCGCCGTGCGCCGAATCCGGTCGTCGGGCGACAAACGTTCGCTTTCGCGGAATTCGGAAAGCATTTCGCGAACGGCCTGCCCGACACCGACGTCCGGCAGGTCGGCCGGAATGCCCGTCACCGTCATGGATTCCTCCCCGATCCGGAAATCGAACCCGACGGCCTCCAAATCCCCGGCTATCTCGCGTGCGATGCACGCTTCGGCGGCGGAAAGCGGAACCGTCTCGGCGAACAGCAGCCGCTGGGTCGCCGAGGTCTCGTTGCCGAGCATGCCCAAATAGCGTTCGTAGCGCACCCGCTCCCACGCCCGGGGCAGATCGACCACGGCCAGACCTTCGCGCAGACGGGTCGCGCAATAACGCCCTCCGAGCATCAGTACTTCGCCCGTGACAGGCTCGGCCTCCCAATCGAAAGCCGCTTGAGCCGCACCGGACCCGCCGCCTTCGATGTACTCCAACTCGTCGCTGTCGAACTCGACCAACCGATCCGCGCCGGTTTCTCCGCTTTTGTCCGTCGGGAATATCGCCTGCGAGTCCACTTCGTAAAGCTGCTCCCAGTCGCTCACCCGATCCCGGGACTCGCGCCCGCGGCCGTATGCCGGAAAAGGGCGGTCGGCTCCGGACGTTTTCCGCTCCTCATCGAACGGATTGAACGACGGATCGACGCCCAAATCGGGCTCACGATAGATCACTCCCTTGCGCGCGACCGGTATGTCGATCGACGGATCGATCTCGAAATCCATCAGCGGCACGACGCCCGTCTTGCCGAGCGCCTCGCGGACGGCGGCATTGAATATCTGCCACAAAGCCTGCTCGTCGTCGAAACGGATCTCGGTTTTCTGCGGGTGCACGTTCACGTCGATCCGCTCGGGATCGATCGTGATATAGAGAAAATAGGACGGCTGCGTATCGGACGGAATCAGCTTGTCGTAAGCCTGCAGGACGGCCTTGCGGAAATAAGACGACTGAAAGTAGCGCCCGTTGACGAAAAGGAACTGCTCCCGATTCGTCTTCTTGGCGGCCGACGGGCGGCCGACGAATCCCTCGACGCGCACCATCGACGTATCGACGGAGACCTCGAGCAGGTTCTTCGCGATCTCGCGCCCGCCGACGGCCGACACGATACGCTGCCGCAGATTCGTCGCCGGCAACTGTACGAGCGGCGCATCGCCGTCGCACAAGGTGAAAGCAATCCCCGGATTGCACAAGGCCACGCGCTGGAACTCGGTGCGGATATGCCGGGCCTCGACCGAAGCCTCTTTCAGAAAGCGACGGCGGGCCGGCGTGTTGTAAAAAAGGTTTTTCACCGAAAACTGCGTCCCTTGAGGCATCTGAACCGGCTCCTGAGACTGAAAACGCCCGCCGTGAATGCAGACCTTCGTTCCCAGCTCGCCGTAAGGCGTGCGCGTGCGCAGCTCGACCTCCGCGACCGACGCGATCGAGGGCAGCGCCTCGCCGCGGAATCCGAACGAATGGAGCCGGTAGAGATCGTCGGCCGAGCGGATCTTGGACGTCGCGTGCCGCTCGAAAGCGAGCCGCGCGTCGGTGTCGCTCATGCCGCAACCGTTATCGACGACCTGAATCAGGCTCTTTCCTCCGTCGCGATAGTTGACCGTCACGACCGTGCTGCCGGCGTCGACGGCATTCTCCATCAGCTCCTTGACGACCGAAGCGGGACGGCCCACCACCTCGCCCGCGGCGATCTGGTTGGCGACCCCGTCGGGCAACACTCTGATCTTGTCGTTCTCCATCTATTCCTTGGTCGGTACGGCCTGCCGCCTCCGCCGAGAGGACGCGGCGTCCTAACGGAAAAAGCTGCGCATGCGGTCGAATATGTTCATATCGCGGCTCTGTCCCGCCTGCTTGAAATGCTCGGTCTGAGCGAGCTGCTCGAGCAGGCCCTTCTCCGAAGCGCTTACCGACGAGGGCACGTCGATATTGACGACGACCAGAATGTCGCCCCGCCCGTAGCCGTTCACGTCGGGAATACCCTTGCCGCGGAGTCTCAGCACCTTGCCCGCCTGCGTACCGGGCTCGATCTTGATCTTGGCCCGGGCGTCGACCGTCGGCACTTCGACCGAAGCGCCGAGCACGGCCTGAGGGAAAGTTATATTCAGGTTGTATATCAGATCGTTGCCATCGCGCACGAGTTCCTTGTCGGGCTCCTCCTCGATCAGTACGAGCAGATCGCCGTTGACCCCGCCGTGACGTGCGGCATTGCCCTTGCCGCTGACGGTCAGCTGCATGCCCTCGCCGACGCCGGCCGGAATCCGTATCTCGACGATCTCCTCGCCCCGGACAATTCCCTCGCCGTGACACTTCGGACAGGGCGTCGTGATGATGCGTCCCTCGCCGTGGCAAGTGGGACAAGGCTGGGTTGTCTGCGTGCGACCGAAAAAGGTATTGACCACCTGAGTCACATAGCCCGATCCGTTGCAGGTCGTACACGTCGCATAGGAACTTTTGTCCTTTGCTCCGGTACCTCCGCACTGATCGCAAGCGATCATCTTGTTGATCTTTAGTTTCTTCGTCGTACCGTTGACGATCTCCTTGAGCATCAGCTTCACCTTGATGCGCAGGTCCGAACCCCGATTGACACGCTCGCGCGAGCGTCCGCCGCCGAAACCGCCCGAAAAGCCGCCGCCGAAATGGCCGCCGAAAATATCGCCGAACTGGCTGAAGATGTCCTCCATCGTAAAGCCGCCGCCGCCGAAGCCGCCCGCGGAACCGCCGAATCCTCCGGCTCCGCTCATGCCCTCGTGGCCGAACTGATCGTAGCGCGCCTTCTTGTCGGGGTTGCTCAGCACGTCGTATGCCTCGGCCGCCTCCTTGAACTTCTCCTCGGCCTCCTTGTCGCCGGGATTCTTGTCGGGATGATACTGGATGGCCGCCTTCCGGTAGGCCTTCTTGATTTCGTCGGCACTGGCCCCGCGCTGCACGCCGAGCACTTCATAGTAGTCTCTCTTGGTTGCCATATCCGAATTATTCTCCTACAACGACTTTCGCGTAACGGACTACCTTGTCTTTCAACTTGTAGCCCTTTTGCACGACATCGATGATCTTTCCTTTTTTGTCATCCTCGACAGGGAGCTTGGCTACCGCCTCGTGCAGATCGGTGTCGAGCTCGCTGCCGATCGCCTCGATCTCCTGCACGCCCTTGGCATGGAGCGTATCGAGCAGCTTTTGGTGGATCAACTCGATCCCCTTGCGGACCGACTCGATGTCGTCGGTCTGGCTCATCGCCACCAGCGCGCGGTCGATGTCGTCCATCACGCCGAGCAGCGACTTGATCACATCCTCGCCGCCGGAGGCGACCAAATCCATCTTTTCCTTGAGCGTCCGCTTGCGGTAGTTGTCGAACTCGGCCACCAGACGCAGGTATTTGTCCTGCCATTGCCGCTCAACGTCCGAAAGGGCGCCGTCCCCCGCACTCTGCGCTCCGGCAGTTTCGGCCGATTTGTCAGTCTCGGGCGCGTCGTCTTCTGACATATTGTCAGCGGTCTGCTCCCGCTCCATTTCCGCCTCGGCGTCGGTCACGACCTCGCGATTATCGTACATCGGGTCTGTATCAACGGATTGCTCTCTGGTTTTGGTATTTTCCATAACGCTTCTTTTAATTCGATTCCTAAGGTATCGCAAATTGTATACCACGCGCCGGGTCCCAAAAAACGGCTAAATCAATGCAAAATAAATCAAAATTATCGAAACAAAAGAATCTTCGCGCGACAGTATCCGAATCCCTCCCCGGCAAAAGCCCGGACCTTCGGCTGCAAACCGATCGGCACACATGCGGACCGGACCGCGCACGAGGACATCCCGGCGGTCTCGGGCTCGGAGACCGGACGAAAACAAGGCATCCGAGGGAAAGCGACCGGCCCCGCTTCCTCCGGCAGCCGCTGCAAGCCGGACGAGGAAAGCAGAAAAACAGGTTGCAACGGCCCTCTCGGCACGAGTGCCGAGCGCAAGACCCGACGAAACGGACAAAACGGCTCCGAGCGCCCCGGAAGATCCCTGCACGCAGAATTCGCCGGAACGGCCTCCGCACGGCCGTCAGAATCCGCTCCGTCCCCGATTTCGGGCCAGAACACCGGGCGACCTCCGGAACCGTGTCCGAGGCAAAGCACCGGATTGCGAAAAAAACCGTATATTTGAACATTCCGTCCTAAACGCGGACACACAAAGCATATGAACCTTCTGGGCAATATCGTATGGCTGCTGCTGGGCGGCTTGGCCGTCGCAGTGGAATATTTCGTTTCGGGACTGGCGCTCTGCCTGACGATCGTCGGCATTCCGTTCGGGATTCAGGCGCTCAAGTTAGGATTGCTGGCCCTGCTGCCGTTCGGCCAAACCTCGGTACGGACAGATCAGGGAACGGGTTGTTTGTATACGCTGATGAACGTGATCTGGTTCTTTCTGGGAGGGATTTGGATCGTGCTGACTCATTTGCTGTTCGGCGCGCTGCTATTCATCACAATTGTCGGCATACCGTTCGGCAGACAGCATTTCAAGCTGATGAGCATGGCTCTCACGCCGTTCGGGCGCAACATTGTCCCGACCGCCGCGCTGTAACGAAAAGACTCGAAAATCCGCATACGCTATGAAACATCGATTCTGGATCGTCTGCTTTCCGCTGGCCGCCTCGCTCGCGGGATGCCTCGCCCGTCAGGAGAAAAACGGGACCGGCCGACGGGACAGCGCCGCCGTAACAACCGCCATAGGCGCCGACCGGGACGCCCACGGGTGCATCGGGTCGGCCGGTTACGTCTGGTCGCAGGTGCGCGAGGAGTGCATCCGCCCGTTCGAGGCCGGTATCCGAATGGCTCCGGCAGCCGAACCGGACGCTACGACGGCCGCGTATATCGTTTTCGCCGAAGATTCGTCGCGTGCCGAGCTTTTTCTGCCCGACGGACAGAAGACAGAGATACTCGACCGCCGAACGCTTCCGGGCGGAGGATCGGCTTGGAACGTCGAGGACGACGACACGAAAAACGTGCGCCTCGCGAACGGGCGCTGGATTATCGAGCAGCGCGGGAAAACCCTCTACGAACAGTACGAAGCCCCGATTACCGCCCTATTCGAAGGGACCGACGGCAAGAGCCGCCGCCGGTTTCGCGTCGAGGTCAGATTCTCGGCCGGGCGCGCCGAAGTCACGCTCGACGGCACTGTGTTCGACCTGCCGCAATACCCGACCGGCAGCGGATACGGATACGGCAACGACATAGCCGACTTCCGAGGCAAGGGAACACATGCGACGCTCAAGATGCGCGACGGCCTGACCCTCTCGCTCGAACAAGCCGGAACCCGCTGATCCGGCCACCCGGCATTTCGACGAGTATGCGCAGGACAACCTAACATAACACACTGAATTTACTCAGGACGGCTCGTTGCAACCGGGTGTCACAAAGCCGTTCTTTATTTTCGTACATCGTTTCCTCGGAAAGTTTCCTAAACGCATCGAATCGCCGTTTGAAAGAGACACGCCGCAAGTCTTCGGATGCAAAACGCGACGACGTCCCCGCGCTCGAAACTCGAACACGCCTCCCGCCATGCGCTTTTCTGCGGTTATCAGCCCGATCCTGTACGATCCGGAACAAATCCTTCCTTGACGCAGAGCTGCCCCGCACGAATGAAAAAGCAGGTCATGCGACACACCTACCGACGGACGAGGCACCGCATCGGGCCGAAGGCCGCTATCGCTCGGACGGGAAAACAGCTTCCGGCCAACGCACGACGCAAGCACGTTCCTTGGCCTATCCGTCACAGCAAGAGCCCCGGAGCAGAAGCTCACGGGGCTCTATGTTCCACTCGATCGACGGGAGCTTTCTGTCACTCAGACCCGCATTGCGGTCCGAAGCCAGAATACCCGCCCGGCGATTACCTGTGCACGGTCAACCAGCGGCCCGAGATAGACGGATCGACGTTGAGTACGAGTTGCCCGTCGGCTACTTCCGTCTTGATCGTCTTTTTCCCGAGCTTCACGACAGGTTTCTTCTTGCCTCCGGCCAAAGGCAGCGTCACGCGGCCCTGTCCCTCGACGAGCACCTCGGTCACCTTCTCGTCGGCCAAAGACGGAGCGAAAACGATCCGCGACACCGGCTGCTCGCTGAACGAATATCTGACGCCGTCGATCGTCACGCCGTCGCACTCGCGGCCGAAGAACGACACGAGCTTTCCGTCGGCGCCCGTGCGGAACGCCATCGAAATCTTGCCGTCGTAAGTCACTTCATGGCCGTTGACTTTCAGCCCGCGCAACTCCATTCTGTCGCAGGGCAGCGGATTGGCCTCGAGCGCCTTGACGTCCTCCTCGCGATTGCGCGAGAACCCGCCCGGCCAGCTCTCGGGATGCGTGCGGTAATGTTTCACAACAGCCGTCGCGCCGTTGGGGAACGACGTAGCGAAATAATCGGTCGTGCGCGACACATAGGAAGGATTGTCGTTGACGCCGGCGAACTTGCCTGTCGCCGGATAGGCTCCCACGGCGTTGAGCACCTCGAACAGCGTGCGCGTCTCATAGCCGAGGCTTTGCGACTGGTCGTCGCGCGGACGCATGCCTACATAGCAGAGCGCTCCGCCGCCGGGCAGTTTTTTCAGCGTACCGAGCACCTGATTGCCGCACTTGGCCACGACCTGCGCTCCGTCGGCCTCGACCGGATAGATGCGGTCGACCAGAAAGTCGGTCAACACCGTCTGCTGGGGAATCGCGGCGAAATCGTTGCAGAACGACACGACGCGGCCCGGCGCCATTTCGCCCATATAGACGTCATGCTCGTATTTCGCGCCGAACAGTTCGGACCATGCCGCCGCGCAATTGCCGCCGGCCTTATCGATCAAGGGAGGAGCGCTGAACCAAACGACCTTGCCGCCCGCCTTGGCCAGCCGTCCCATCATATCGAGCAGTCCCTTCTCGGGCAGAACCTCGAACATCGCCACGAGCGTGCCGTAAGTCTTGTCGCCGACTTTGATTTTGCCGTCGGCGGTCACCTCGCCCATAGCAAGCAGCTTGTCGGCCGTCAGATAGTTGGCATATCCGTACTGGGCCATCCAGCTTCCGAAGCGCTCCTCGGCGGCCACCAGATTCATCGGATAGAGAATCAGCACGTCCACGTCGCGCGTCACATGCCCGGTCAGCATGTCCATCGGCTTGCCGGCCTTGGTTCCGAACGCGTCGTTGACCGACATCTTCCAGTCGTACACTTCGGCGGGCATGCCCCAAGCGGCCGCATAGGCCACCGGATATTCGTTCACCACCGCGATCGATGCGGCCATCGCAGCGCCGTAGTAGTCGCGGTCGGCCCATCCTCCTTCGGCGAAGTCATTGCCCGTCGGCTCCAGATACTCGCTCCACTTAAAGTAGTCGTAGCAGGCGGCCGCAGCCTGATGCACGGTATTGCCCCATATAAAATTAGAGGTATACTCGTACTGGTTCGCGCTGCCGTTGCGCTTCTCGTAGTTCCAATAGTCGATCGTCGGACTCTGGGCCCACGATGCGTGCGCGCTGGTTTCCAGCTCGCGTCCGAACAGCTCCTCGGCATAGTCCTTGGCCGCCTTGAACAGATCGACCACCTCGTCGTTGAGCATCCGGTAATAGCGGTCGCGCAGCAGGAAAGTACGGTGGATGTCCTCGGGAGTATCCCCCATCACGTATTGCACGTTGACCACGGCCTCTACCGTAGGCTGATAGTTCGGAGCGCCGTAAGCGAAATAGAGCATATACTTGTCGTCGAAAGGCTGGCCGAATTTCTTGCGGTACTTGTCGGCCATGCTCTCGGTCAGATAACGTTCGGCAAACTGGCCGTTCTCGTGGTGGCTGAAGTAGAACCAGTCCTGCTGAATGTGCATCTCGTCGGAATAGAGCGCCGTCAGATTGATGTCGTTGTCATGGTACTTCTTCATCAGCGCCTTGAGGAACGGCAGCGCATCCTCGTTGAAATAGTCCATCTCCTGCGTCTCGTATTCGAGCAGCACCATCACTCGGTCGTAGCCTTCCAGCCCGCCGCCTTCGCCGTAAACGCGCAGCAGACGCATCAGATTGCCGGTATTGCCTACGCCGGGAACGAAATTATCCGAGTCGTAAGTGTCCATCGCCTCGTATTTTACCTCCTTCAGCTCGACGATTTCGTCGGGATTCACGGCCCGGAAAGGACTGTTGCCGACGGGCTTTTCCTTGAAGGCATAAGCTTTGACCCCTTTGAGCTTGACAGGCGTCTTGCCCTTGTTGTTGGTCCAGTAGAGCTGCTCCCAGATCGGCACGCTGAACTTGCCGGTACTGCCGTCGCGCAGGCCCACCTTGTAAGCGAGCCAGCGACCGCTGTGCCCCGTCTGGTTCTTGTAGGCGGTCCCCAGCTCGAGCGGACTGAGCAGGCTCAGGCAAAGGCCGATGTCGTACTTCTTGGCGAAGTCGCTGACAAACTTGATTTTTTCGACGTACTCGTCCATATCGGGCGTAAGCCGCCGCTCCGTACCCGCATGCTGGCGGTATTGGCGGAAAAATTCGTCGAACGCGAAAACCATTTGCTTGGAACCTTGTTTCTTGCCTTGCTCGCAGATGTCGCGCAGACTGGCATGGTAGGGTGTATAACCCAGCGAAAGATCGAGCTTCTTGTCGGGATCCATCAGATCGTTCAATTGCTCGTCGCTCGTAAGAATCAGCGACTGAGCCCCGAGCCTCGCCCCTCCGAGCAGCAAGGCCGCCAGAAGCAGGACGGCCGAAAGCTTGAAGTAAGTGTTTTTCATCAGGTAAAAAGTTTGGATTGAGTTTGATAAAGTTAGTTAGTTCGTATCAAAGATAGCAATATTATCCGACAAAAGCACGTCCTGCCACAACAAACTCCGTTCTCAACCCGAAAAAAATAAACCGGCCTCGTCCATGCACGCCATCCGTACAAGCGGTCCCCGGAATTTTCTTCACACAACATAAAACACACATCATGAACAAGTTATATACTAAAACCGATAAAATTTAAAATTTAACACCACTTTGCATTGCATAATATTATTATTTTTCATAGATTTGTATTGTTCATTTAACTGAAAACTCAACCCTCCCGGCGCGGAACGAACGACCGGACCCGCTTCGAACCCTACGCCCAAACCAATGTTCGCGGACAGTATGATCAGACTGGAAAACATCAACAAGACCTATCACAACGGCTCGCCGCTCCATGTGCTCAAGGGCATCGACCTCGAAATCGGGGAAGGCGAGATGGTCTCCATCATGGGAGCGTCGGGCTCCGGCAAATCGACCCTGCTCAACATACTGGGGATTTTGGACGACTACGACAGCGGGGAATACTTCCTCAACGGGAAGCCGATCAAGAATCTATCCGAAACGAAGGCGGCCGAATACCGGAACCGGATGATCGGCTTCATTTTCCAGTCGTTCAACCTGATCAGCTACAAAAACGCGATGGAGAACGTCGCGCTGCCCCTCTATTACCAGGGAGTGCCCCGCCGCAAGCGCAACGCGATGGCCCTCGAGTTCCTCGACCGGCTCGGACTGCGCGATTGGGCCGACCACATGCCCAACGAGATGTCGGGAGGACAGAAGCAGCGCGTGGCGATCGCCCGCTCGCTGATCACCCGGCCGCAAATCATTCTGGCCGACGAGCCGACCGGCGCTCTCGACAGCAAGACGTCGCAGGAGGTGATGGACCTGCTCAGAGAGGTGAACCGCAGCGGCATGACGATGATTCTGGTCACGCACGCTCAGGAAGTGGCCGATCAGACCGACAAGATCATTCACATCAAAGACGGGCTGATCGGCTCGGTAACCGTTCCCGGGCGATGAGAGAGCAGCTTCAGGAGATATTCTCGACGGTCAGCCGCAACAAGCTGCGCACTTTCCTCACGGGCTTTTCGGTCGCATGGGGCATTTTCATGCTGATCGTGTTGCTCGGCTCGGGCAACGGACTCCGCAACGCGATGCAGGACAATTTTTCCGGCCGGGCCGTCAACTCGATGTTCATCTACAGCGGGCAAACCTCCGTTCCTTACAAGGGATTCCAAAGCGGGAGGCACATCCAGATCAACCAGCGGGACATGGAAATCCTGAAAACGGAATTTTCGGACCGGATAGACAAAATCACCGCCTCGGTATGGCACAACGACGCGCATATCTCGTACGGAGGAGAGTTCACGTCGGCCACGCTGTACGGAGTGCTTCCGCAAACGCAGCCGATCGACGGCATCCAGATCGTCGAAGGACGCTTTATCAACGAGACCGACGTGAAGGAGAAACGCAAGGTGGTCGTACTGGACGATCTGGCCTGCCGCGTCCTGTTCAAGGACGGAGGCAGTCCCGTCGGGCGGATGGTACAGATCGACAAAATGGGCTATACGGTCGTCGGAACCTACAAAGGACTGAGCTACAGCTACACTTCGCAGATATACGGGCCGCTCTCCTCGGTTCTGCTGACATACATGGGCGACAAACGGGACGTGGCTTCCATCTCGTTCACCGTCCGGGGTATCGATACGGAAGAGCAGAGCGACCTTTTCAAACGGCAGCTCCGGACCCGTCTGGGCGCCGAGCACAGCTTCTCGCCCGAGGACAAGAGCGCGATCTGGATCAACGACCGCATGGAGAGTTACCAGCAGACGATGACGATTTTTCACGGCATCGCCCTGTTTATTTGGATCATCGGCATCGGCACGCTGACGGCCGGCATCGTCGGCGTCAGCAATATCATGCTCGTGACGGTCCGCGAGCGGACGTCCGAATTCGGCATCCGCAAGGCGATGGGCGCCAGGCCGTCGTCGCTCGTCAAGCTGGTCCTGCTCGAATCGGTACTGATCACGGCGGCCTTCGGCTACGTCGGACTGATCGGCGGCGTAGGGGTCATGGAAGCGGTCAACTTTTTCATGGACCGGGCCGCCGCCGCTTCGCCGAGCCAATTTTCCATGTTCAAGAATCCCACGCTCGACCTGTCAACCGCCGTCAGCGCCACGCTCGTACTGATCGTCGCAGGCATGATCGCAGGCTACGTTCCGGCTCGCCGGGCCGCACGTATCAAGGCGATCGACGCGATGAGGCACAACAAATAAACGACCCGCAACCAATCAACCCGAACCGCAACTACACGCCACGGAAACCATGTTCGACTTAGACCGCTGGGAAGAAATCTGGCAGACCATCAACCGAAACCGCAAGCGCAGCATCATGACCGCCTTCGGAGTCTTTTGGGGCATCTTCATGCTGACCGTCATGATGGGGTCCGGACTGGGCCTTCGCAACCTGCTTTACGCCAACCTGAACGGCATGAACGAGAACTCCTGCTTCCTGTGGGGCGGCAAGACGTCGATCCCGTACAAAGGACTGCCGGCCGGACGCTACTGGCAGCTCGACAACGACGACATGCGCATCATCGAGACCCAGATACCGGGCATCAAAGCCGTGGGAGGCATCTTCTGGGGAAGTTCCTACAATTTCAGCCGCAACGACCGCAAGGGAACCTACTCGATCGTCGGCTATACCCCGAGTTTCCAGCAGATTCTGCCGCAACGGCTGCTGTTCGGCCGTTTCTTCAACGAAATCGACATGGAGCAGCAGCGCAAGGTCTGCGTGATTACCGAGCGAATCTGGCAGGAGCTGTTCCCGGGTGGAGAAAATCCGGTCGGCCGCACGATCCGGATGAACAACACCTATTTGACGGTCGTCGGCGTGACGGCCGTATCGAACGTGGGCATAAGTTTCCACTCGGATGCCTCCGTGTTGCTCCCGCTCGGCACAGTGCAACGGATGTACAACACGGGCAAGCGCCTGCACCAGGTCTCAGTGGCGGCCTATGACGGCGTTCCCATTCCCCGCGTCGAAGAGAGCATAAAACAGATCGTCAACAGCCGCCACACGCTGTCGCCCGACGACACGAAAGCGGTGATGATCTGGAACATGAGCGAACAGGTCGAGATGGCCAACAGTCTGTTTCGCGGGCTGAAGATCCTTACATGGATCGTCGGTCTGGGCACCCTGCTGGCGGGTATCGTCGGCATCAGCAACATCATGCTGGTGACCGTCCGCGAGCGGACGCAGGAGATAGGCGTTCGCCGCGCATTGGGAGCCAAGCCGCGCACGATCATCTCGCAGATCATGAGCGAGGCTTTCGTACTGACGTTCGTGGCCGGCGTTTTCGGGCTGGCACTGGCCGTCGGACTGCTGTCGGCGGCCGAAACGCTCCTCTCGCCCGGCATGCCGGTCCCGCTGAGGGCCCAAATCCCGTTCTCGACCGGCATGCTCTCGCTCGCGGTGCTGGTCGCCGGCGGCCTCGTCGCCGGTATCCTGCCGGCCAACCGGGCCATGCAGATCAAGCCGGTCGACGCCATACGGGAAGAATAGAAACGAAATATAAACCGAAAAACTCGAAACAATGAAAAAGGTTCTGAAAATTTCGCTGGGCGTGCTTTTCCTGCTCATCCTCTGCGGCACGTTCGCATTCCTGTGGTACAAGACCCGTCCTGTCAAAGAGGTCTACCAGATCGTCGTTCCGCAGACCGACACGATCGAGAAACGGGCCGTGGCGACCGGGAAGGTCGAGCCGCGCGACGAGGTTCTGATCAAGCCTCAGATTTCGGGTATCATATCCGAAATCTACAAGGAAGCGGGCGAGCAAGTGCGACAGGGGGAAGTGATCGCCAAAGTGAAAGTGATCCCCGAAATGGCGACGCTCAACAGCGCCGAGTCGCGCGTCAACGTGGCGAAGATCAGTTTGGAGCAAACCCGGCGCGACTTCGACCGCGTAAAGGAGCTGTACGGCTCGGGCGTGATCTCGAAGGAGGAATTCGAAACGAGCCAGACGGCCCTCTCGAAAGCCGAGGAAGAGATGCAGAACGCCAAGGACAACCTCGAGATCGTCCAGAACGGCATAGCCAGCCGCAACGCCGAGCTGAGCAACACGCAGATCCGCTCGACGATCACCGGCATGATTCTCGACGTGCCGGTCAAGGTCGGCAACTCGGTGATCCAGTCCAACACGTTCAACGACGGCACGACGATCGCGTCGATCGCCGACCTGAACGATATGATCTTCCGGGGCAAGGTCGACGAGACGGAGGTGGGACGCCTGCGCGAAGGCATGCCCGTCAAACTGACGATCGGCGCGTTGCAGGACGTCGCGCTCAACGCCGTACTGGAATACATCGCCCCGAAAGGAGCCGAGGAAAACGGCGTGATCATGTTCGAGATCAAAGCCTCCACGCAGATACCGCCAGATCTGTTCGTCCGGGCGGGATACAGCGCGAACGCGGAGATCGTGACCGACCGGCGGGCCGGCGTGCTGACGGTACCCGAGAGCGCCGTCGAGTTCGAGGGCGACAAAACGTTCGTCAACCTGCTTACGAGCGACTCGACCGCTACCGACCAAACCTTCGAGCGCAAGGAAGTCAAGCTCGGCCTGTCGAACGGCGTCAACGTCGAAGTTACCGAAGGACTGTCCGGAGGCGAGAAACTGCGCGGCACGAAACAGCCTGTCATAAAATAACCGGTAACCGAACGATTTCAGAACCCGTTTAACCGCACAACTATGACCATACGAAAAACCATGCTGGCCGCCCTCGTCCTTACGCTTCCCGCGGCTGGAGCCTCGGCCCAGCAAGAGCCTTGGACGCTCGATCGGTGCATCGAGTACGCGGTCGAGAACAACATCTCGATCCAGCAGTTCCGCCTGCGCGCCGAAGATCAGGACGTCAAACTGAACACGGCCCGCAACAGCCGGCTGCCGAATCTGAACGCAGGACTCGGAGGCAGTTTCGGATTCGGCCGGACGATCGGAGAAAACAATACCTACGAAAATGTCAATCAATTCTCGTCCAACCTGAGCGTATCGACCAGCATCCCGCTGTTCAACGGCATGCGCATCAAACACGACATCGCCGCCCAGAAGCTGAGCCTGCAAGCGGCGATGCAGGACCTGGCCCGGGCCCGCGAGGACGTTTCGCTGAACGTGACGGCGCTCTACCTTCAGGCGCTGCTCAACAAAGAGCTCGTCCGCGTGGCCGAAAGCCAAGTCGCGCTGAGCATGGCTCAGATCGAGCGCAGCCGGCTGCTCGTCGAAAGCGGCAAAAGTCCCGAATCGGAACTATACGAGAGCCGCGCGCTGCTGGCCAAGGACTCGCTGACACTGACTCAGGCGCGGAATACCCTGACCCTGTCGCTGCTCGACCTGAGTCAAGCCCTCAACAGAGAAGATGCGACGGGCTTCGATATCCGAATGCCCGAGCTGGGGACGATCCAGATCGGCGCGATGAGCAGTATGGAATCCCCTTCGGTCATATACGAATACGCCGTCGGGAACCGCCCGAGCGTGCAGGCCGAAAAATACCGACTACAGAACAGCGAGAAAAATCTGTTGCTGGCCCGCTCGGCCCGCTATCCGCAGATTTCGCTCGGAGCCAGCTACGGGACCAGCTATTTTCACATATTCGGTAACGAAGCGATGAATGCGAGTTTCGGAAACCAGTTCCGTAACTACGGAAGCGAATCGGTCGGACTGAACGTCAGCATACCGATCTTCAACCGGATGGCCACACGCAACAACATCCGCTCGGCCCGGATCGCCATCCGCAATCAGGAGCTGGCGCTGACCGAAGCCCGGCAGGCGCTTCGCAAGGAGATCGAACAGTCGTACTACAATGCCGGGGCAGCCTATCAGAAATATCTGTCGGCCTCGCGCTCGCTCGAGGCGGCCCGGGAAGCCTTCCGCTACGAGGAGGAGAAGTCCGCCGCCGGCCGCTCGACGATCTTCGACTACAACGATGCCAAAACACGCATGGAGCGGTCGGAGTCGGAACTGGTGCAAGCCAAGTTCGAATTCATCTTTCGCCGCAAGATTCTCGACTTTTACGCGGGCGAACCTCTGGGCTTCGAGAAATATTGACGGGAACTCTCTCTCGGACCGATGCCGCCGGAACCGCAACCTCATTGCTTACCGCAAAGGATACGGCCTCCGGCGGCTTTTCGGCAAGTGTGGCATCGACTTTGACGAAGACCGGACAACAACCGACTAAAACCGGAATGCCATGAAAAAACTTCTGTTCATACTGCTCTCGATGATGTCCGTCTCGGCGGCGCTTCGGGCGGGAAACGAGATCCGGACGACCGATCCGCAAAAACTGCCCGCAACGGCACGCGAATTCATCGCGACCCATTTTCCCGACACGCGGATCGCCCTGATCAAAATCGACCGCGAAGGAGGCCGGACCGATTCGTACGACGTCCTGCTCGAAAACGGTTCCGATCTGGAATTCGACCGTCGGGGCCAGTGGACCGAGATCGATGCCGAGCGGACGACCGTACCCCAGAGCATCATTCCGCTCCGCATCGCCGACTACCTGAAACGGAACTATCCCGATCGGCCGGTCGTCAAGATCGACCGAGACCGCCGCGGGTACGGCATCGAGCTTTCGGACGGAACCGATCTCGAATTCAACGTTCGGGGCGATTTTCTGCGCATCGACTATTGACGCCTCTTCTCCGGTGGCAGGACTCGCTTCCGCGGATACCGGACACCGGACCGTTCGCGAACTTTTCGTACCTTTGCCGGGAACGACCGAAGGCCGATCGGGGAAAAGGTCGGCCGGTCGCAAGACAACCCGATGAATATGAACGAAAAGTATAAGATCCTGTTCGTCTGTCTCGGAAATATCTGCCGCTCGCCGGCAGCCGAGGCCGTTTTCCGCGACCGGGTCGAAAAAGCCGGGCTCGCCGGGCGGTTCGAGATCGACTCGGCGGGGCTGATCGGCTACCATGCCGGCGACGGAGCCGACCCGCGAATGAAAGCGCATGCCGCGCGGCGGGGCTACCGCCTCGATTCGATCTCCCGGCCCGTCGCGCCCGAAGACTTCGACCGTTTCGACAGGATCGTCGGCATGGACGACCGCAACCTGCGCGAGTTGCGCAGACTGGGCCGCAAAACGGAATCCGGAGCCGCCATTTGTAAAATGACCGATTTCTGCCGGAAGTCCGACTGCACGGAAGTCCCCGACCCGTACTACGGGGGCGACGCGGGATTCGAGCTGGTACTGGACCTGATCGAGGACGCCAGCGACGGACTGCTCGAACGGATTCGCTCGGAACGCAACTTATAACGAAGATACGGACCCGGTCGGAGTTCGGCCGCCGCTTTCCTCAACGCACGGGCAATACCGCTTCCGTACATGTCGCCGCATCCTCTCCCCAGCCTCGACGCCGAAAATCATCGGTGCCGGAATACTCTGCCGGACGACTATTCGACGGCAATCAGCCGGCCCGACGGCATGTTCGGGAGAAAGACGAAGCGCCGCTCCTTAAAACCGGAACGGCGCTCCAAAAACTAACGACCACATACCGCACGCCTCATCGCTCGCTCAAAGTTCCATGACGGAGCGCCGGCATCCGGCCGGCCGATCGGCGCCGGAAGCGTTTTACTTCAGAAACTGCACGATCCGGCCGCAGGCTTTTCCGTCCCCGTAAGGATTGACGGCCTGACTCATGGTCCTGTAATGCTCGGGATCGTCGAGCAGCGCGCTGACGTCCCCGACGATTCGGTCATAATCGGTGCCGACCAAGCGGACCGTTCCGGCATCGAGCGCCTCGGGACGCTCGGTCGTATCGCGCATGACGAGCACGGGCTTGCCGAGCCCCGGGGCTTCCTCCTGAATGCCTCCGCTATCGGTCAGCACGATCGCGCTCCGCTCCATCAGGCAGACGAACGGCAGATATTCGAGAGGTTCGATCAGGAACAGGTTCGGCAGGGACGAATTCCCGAACGCCTCGTGAATCGGCCGGCGCACGTTCGGATTGAGGTGCATCGGATAAACGAAATCGACATCGGGATAAGTCTCGGCCAGATGCTTGATCGCCGAGCATATCCGCACGAATCCGTCGCCGAAATTCTCGCGCCGGTGACCGGTAATGAGCACCATGCGGCGCGATCCGTCGAGACGCGCCGTGTCGTACCCGCCTGCAAGCAACTCGCCGGCCAACCGGCCGGCCAGCTCCCTGTCGCTCCTGATCCGCTCCACCACCGTATGCAGCGCGTCGATCACCGTATTGCCCGTCACCAGAATCTTCCCGGGATCGACTCCCTCACCGAGCAGATTCCGGCGCGAGAGTTCCGTCGGGGCGAAATGATACGAAGCGATCCGGCCCGTGATCTGGCGGTTCATCTCCTCGGGCCACGGGCTGTATATGTCGTGCGTGCGCAGTCCCGCCTCGACGTGTCCGACCGGAACGCGGCGGTAAAAGGCGGCCAGTGCGGCGGCCGTCGAGGTCGTCGTGTCGCCGTGAACCAGCACCACGTCCGGACAGGCCTCGTCGAGCACGTCGCGCATGCCCGTCAGCACGCGGGAAGTCACGTCGTAGAGATCCTGTCCCTGCCTCATAATGTTCAGATCGTAGTCGGGCTCGATAGCGAACAGCCTCAGCACCTGATCGAGCATCTCGCGGTGCTGTCCGCTGACGCAGACGACCGTCCGGAAAGAGTCCGGATGCCGTCGGAACTCCCGTACCAGCGGGGCCATTTTGATCGCCTCGGGACGAGTCCCGAAAACCAGCATCACCTTTTTCATTAGATAAAGTCTATTTTCTGAATATTCCGCAAAAATCGAGTATCACGGCATCGTCCCGGTACGCCAGCGAACGGAAAGGAGCGTGAGCGACCAGAAACGCCACGATGTCGGCCTGCGCATAGGCTTCCGCATAATCGGTCAGCTTATAGACCCGATGCTCGCGCACGTTCGGCTCGACGATCATATAGTCGGCGTCCTCGGCCTCCATCACCTTGGAAACGATGTACTTGGCCGGGCTTTCGCGCAAATCGTCGATATCGGGCTTGAAAGCCAGTCCCATCAGCGCCACGCGCGGAGGACGACCCTCGCGCACCTTGAAGCCGCGAACGGCCTCACGAATCCGCTCGGCGCACCAGAAAGCCTTGTAGTTGTTGATTTCGCGCGACTTGGCGATCAACTGCGACTCGACCGGAAACTCCGAAGTGATGAAATAGGGATCGACCGCGATGCAATGCCCCCCCACTCCGCTTCCCGGCTGGAGGATGTGGACGCGGGGATGCTTGTTGGCCAACTCGATCAGCTCCCAGACATTGATACCCGCCTTGTCGCAGATCAACGACAGCTCGTTGGCGAAAGCGATCTGCACGTCGCGCGAGGAATTCTCGGTCAGCTTGCACATCTCGGCCGTCTTCGCATCGGTCGCATGAAGCTTGCCCTCGACAAAACGGGCATAGAACTCCATGGCGCGCCGCGTCGAACGGTCGTCGATGCCGCCGATGACGCGGTCGTTATGCACCAGCTCGTAAAGCACGTTGCCCGGCAGCACCCGCTCGGGACAATAGGCTACGGACAGCTTCCCCTCCAGTTCGGGACGCTCGGCGAAAATCAGCCGCGCCATCCGGTCGGTCGTCCCCACCGGTGAAGTCGATTCGATGACGAACAGATCGTCCTCCTTGAGCAGCGGAACGACCGAGCGCGTGGCCGCCTCGACGTACGACACGTCGGGCTCGTGATTTCCCTTGAACGGAGTCGGCACGACCACGACATAGACATCGCCGGGCACAGGCTCGAGCGACGCGCGCAGACGCCCGGCCGACACGGCTTCACGGACCGCCTCGGCCAAGCCGGGCTCGACGATATGAATCTCGCCCCGGTTCACCTTCCCGACAATCGCCGGATCGACGTCCACGCCGACCACTTCCAAGCCTCTCGAAGCGGCGAGAGCCGCCGTCGGAAGACCGATGTATCCCAATCCCAAAAACAGAATACGCTCCATAGCTTTCGTTCGTTTGCGCCCGCGCCGGAGACGGCCCCATCCTCTCCCTTCGCGCGATGCGCCGTAAAGTTACTCAAAATTTCGTCCCGGCGCGCCGTGCTTCCGTCTATTTGCCGCCGGCGGTCGCCGTGAACGTCCCGTTCGCAGCGGCCCGGGGAAGTTCTCCGAGAGGAAAGAAGTGTGCCTGAACGGATTACTTGCAATTCCGATTTTTTTCATTTATTTTTGAAATACGCGCATCGCGCTCACAAATAAGGAATCCCACAATTCACCTAAATCCTTATTATATCTATGAAACACAATTCAATCACCCGACTGCAGACGCAGGCCCCGGTATGCCTCGGCATCCGGATTCGTCGTAGCGCATCCGGCGCAAGTTCTCTCCCGATCGGATCTCCGGATCCGGAAGTATCCCGGCTCGGTCCACGCCCTATGAAAGCCCTATCCGGCAACCGCACGGCCCCCGAATCCTCCACTATTTCCGCAACCGCCTAAAACGACAAACGATGAACAAACTGGGAATCATTTCCCTGCTGCTGATCTCAGCGGCAGGGTGTTCGGAACATGCCTCAGAAGAGGGAACCGGCCGACTGCAAATCCGTCTCGACGTCGATCCGTCGGTCACGGTGAGCCGGACCAAAAGCAGCGATGCGACCGCATTCACGCTCGAAATCTCGCGCGACGGCGATATCGTCCGGACGATATCGCCTATCGGGGAGACTCCCGATCCGATCGAACTGACGGCGGGAGACTACCTGCTGACCGCCTACTCGGAACCGTTCGAGACCCCGCAATTCGACACGCCGGTCTACGGGGGATCGGCCCCAACCCGCATCAGCGTCGGCAAGCAGAGCGAGGCCTCCGTCTCCTGCGCCCAGACCAACGCGGGCGTGCGAATCTCCTATACCGACGACTTCGCGGCAGCGCATCCGGTCCGCTCGGCGAGCGTCCGGCAAATCGAGGGCATCCTGAACTTCGAAGGCGACGACGCGGAACGGACCGGCTACTTCCTGCCGGGCAGCGCGACGCTCGTCGTGACGGCAGGCGAAGCGCAGTACGAACAGGAACTCACGCTGGAAGCCCGCAAACTCTATCTCATCGAAATCGACGACACGCCCGAGCCGACCTCCGGCAGGCTGAGCGTCAGCATCACCGTCTCCACCGACGTAACCGAAGAGCAGGTACAGATACTCTTTCCGTCGGGACGGATCGACTACCTCGAGACGATGGGAGCAGCGACGGTCTCCACAGCCACTCAGGTAGCCAAGTTCACCGGCTGGTCGTATGCCGAAGCCGAATATGCCGGAGCCGGCGTCACGGTATCGGCCCAAAACCCGTCGTCCGCCTACGTCGGGGCTTCGGGAGGCAACAATCTGACATTCAACTCGTCGGGAGCCTATTTCACTATTTCGGGCCTGAACGCGTCCTTGGCCTCGTCCGCTCCGGTCCTGCAGTTCGGCTGCGCCAACTCAGAACAGGGATACAAGCCGGGAGAACTGACCGTCAGCGTCAGCGACGGCGGCGGCACGTTCACGCCGCTGATTATCGGGGACGACGCGCACCCGGCCAATAAAAGATGGGCTCAGATTACGCTGAGCGACGGCATTCCCCATGCCAAAAATCTGATCGTCCGCTTCGAGTCGCGCGCAGCGGGCTATCAGATCGACGACATCGCACTAACGACAGCCGACTGATTCCGAAAGAGGCCGGCTTTCGAGCAAACTTTCGGACCGGGCGATGCGGATTCCGGAAAACCTGCAACGACCGGCTCCGATCTGGCAGACAGATCAACGGCTTTTCAGCGTACCGATAGCCGTGCAATCCGCAAACTCGTCCGGACTCGCCGAATAAACACAGGAGGGCGTCTCACGTTTGTGAGACGCCCTCCGTATTTTTGCCGAACAACCGGGCTGTCCGCCCGAACGGTCCGAGCTAAAAGACGTAGCCGAAGCCTATATTCAGATACACGTTGTACATCGGGAAACCGATGCTCTTGAAATCCTTCGGGAAAAGAGAGTTGAAAGCCCATGTCAGATCGGCGTACACCGTCAGATGCCTGTAAGCGGCGAACTCGGCTCCGATCTCGCCGCCCCAGTTGAACGTGCGCACGTCGCTGCTGAAATCGTAAGAGGCCGCCTCGACGCCCACCTTCGTGCCGACCGGATTGCCCTCGCGCATATATCCGTCGTAGGCGGTCCCGTCGAAGCCGCCCTCGATCAGGCAGGAGAAAAAGAGACCGGCTCTCAGGTCCCAGCGCGGAGACAGCTCGCGGAGCACCAGCACGGGCAGCGTGATATACTCGTTGCGGACTTTCGTATTGACCATGCCGGTGAACACGCCGCTGATCTCCCCCGGCTCGTCGCCGACGCTGACATTCATCGTCATCGCGTAATTCTTGACGCGCGCTTTGGTGGACATCCCCTTCGTTTCGAGACGAATACCGCTCAGCAGGGCCCACTTGTCGGTAAACCGCCGCATGATGTTGCCCTCGATCGAAAAGGCCATCGTCGGATTATAAGACTTGATTTTCCGTATCTCGGCAGGGAACGGAATCGGCAGCGCGCCGCCCACGTTGAATCCGGCCTTGACCCGATATTCGAACTTGCGTTGCGCGGAAAGCGTGCCGCACAGGCAGGCCAGCGCCAACAGAATATATAGTTTTTTTTTCATATTCACTGGATTTTACTGCTCCCCGGCCAGAGGCTCCCGACAAACGACCTCCACGTCGTCGATCCACAGCGTGCTGCTCACCGCGCCCCGGAACCGGCCGCCGTCGCGGCTCGACGTGAAAACGACGGCCAGCTTGTACTTGAACTCCTTCGACTTCTGCGGATCGTACGGCTTCCGATACTCGAACTCGACATCGAACTTCTTGTATACATCCGTCTCCTCGGGCTGATCGACCAAGGCGACCGCCACCAGATTCGGAGAAGTCAGCACGTTGTCGCCATAGAGGCACTCCACTTCATCGTCGGTCTCGTAAAGCACGGCGTAGATATTGCACGAGTCGCGGCGCGCGGGAACCACCAATTGGTTGTTCTCATCGGTAATGTCGCCACCCCACTGATAACGGTAATAGCCCGTGAGCCGCAGGGGCTCGCGGCCGAAAGTCATTCCGAAACGGGTCGCTTTCATCGGATCTTTCGTCGCGCTCATACCGTCGAACGTACCGATGAACAGGTTACCCGCCGCGATGGGCATCTTCAGATTGACGCCGAACGTTCCGGTAGCGCGCGTAACGAGCTTGGCCGCCCACTGACCCGAGTGAGACTCCTCGGTATAGGCCGTCGGGAACTTGTCGTACGACCCGCCGCCGCCGGTCAGCGCAAAGCCGGAATTGCCCGACGACCAGATGTTCTGGATCTGATCGCCCATGATCTCATAGGGAATCACGTAACTGCCTTGCTTTTTCCAGTTCTCGAAGTCGTATTTGGTCTGCATGTCGGACTGCGTGATGCTCACGCGGTACGTTTTCTGCCAAACTCCGTCCTCGGAAGTAACCGTATACTGCTGGTCCTCGGTGAAATCGCGCTCGGTGCCCGACTCGGGCGAAATCGTCGCGCCGGGAGTCAGTTCGAATTCCGGCGCGAGCTTCTTCATATCCACGCCACCTACGACGAAAGCCTGCACGCTGTTGTCGTCGATCGTCGGCTCCGACTTGAGTATATCGGCAGGAAGAATGCAACGGACGATGTCGGCTTCCGTATTGCGAGGTTCTCCCTTGATGCAGGAACTCAGCAGCAACAGCGACAGAGGGAAGATGCGAGTAAAAATTTTTTTCATAGAAGAGCATTTAAATTCACGCTCCCCGCATTCGGACGAAAACGGGGAATGGAGCAAAGATAATCCACATGGTTTCACTTTTCCAAATAAAAAACGGAAAAAGCGCACGGCTGTAACTTTTCGGTCCCGCCGGCGTTGTACATTTTAGCGATTCGGAATCGAAAAGCAAGGAATATTCTCGTTATGAAGCGGATAAACAATAATAACAAAATCGGAAAACCTTCCTCGGCCAGGATCGTCATCCGCTCGTAAACGACGAAAAACGGAAACAAACAGTGCATACGAGCACCATCATTAATTAAACTTAACTTAAAAATCCAACATGAAAAAAATTCTCCTGTCTGCCCTTCCCGTTCTGTGCGCGGCGCTTCTTATGACCGCATGCGACGACGACAATGCAACGGCCAACTACTCCGTTCCGCTGGACGAGGCCGTAGGCTCCTATACCGGAGACAAGCTGCAGATCAACGTGGGAGGCCAAAGCGTCCTGCTGCTCTCGGGCGAAACGGCCCAGATCAGCGGCTCCGACGCCAACCAGCTGACGATTTCGATTCCCGACTATGCGGTTCCGGGCGAAACCGGCCTGACATTCACCGACGTGAAGATGACCACGCCGTTGTTCAACGTCTTCGAAGGCACGAGCAGCAACGCCTCGCGCGACATCACGCTGAGCGGCGAGCTGCGCGACGGCCGGCTGACGCTGAATCTGACCCCGACCTACAAGTCGGACATCATCGGCGTGTGGAACCTGAACCTCGAAACGGACGACTTCGGTACGGCCACGCTGACCCCCATCTCGATCGAAACGGAGCAGGACATCAGCGGCTCGCAATTCATCGTCCAGATTCTGGGCGCACTGCTCAAAGGCTCGATGGCCGTCGTCAATATCGACTTTCAGGCGGACGGCAACCTGACGGCGACCTACAACTCCAACCTGCTGAACGACATGATGCCGGCCCTGAGCGGCGAACAGATCAGCCCCGTCTTCGTGCATAGCCCGCTGAACGCGATCAAATGGTACGTAAAGGACGGCGCCCTCTATCTGGTACCGAACCTGAACCTGATGCTCAAGAACGATCCGAGCAAGGCTCAACTCGGCCCGCTCGATCCGGGAACGATCACAACGGTGGGTATTCCGCTCTATTTCAAGAAGGAGGGCGACAAGATGACCGTATATGTCAGCAAGGAGCAGACCGCTCCGGTATTCGGCCTGCTCTCTACCGTTATCTCGATGATCGATCCGAGCTTCGAGTTGTCTTTGGGAGGTAGTAGCCTTCCGCTGAGAAGCTTGCTCGAAGCCTTGGTCAAGCCCCTGATCGACGCGGCGCTCGCTGCCGAGCGATTCGACCTTTGCCTGAATCTGGTAGCCGGAGCGATCCCCGAAGAAGCGCCTCAGCCGAGCGAAGAAGCATCGGCCGCTGCGGTCAAGCGTCTGGAGGCTTTCATTGCACAGCAATAGGCCGGCCCTTCTCTCCGCACCGATTTTCCCTTGGCAAGGGACGGCAAGGATTCCCGGCACAGGCCGCTTCCCGAAACGACGAGTCTGCCCGTGCGCCGGAACCGGACAAACGGAGCGGACCGACCGAGAGGCTGTTCATCCAGTCCCTAAAATAGAAATCACCCCTGTCAGAAATCATGCTGACAGGGGTGAAATCGTAAAAGAGCGACTCGTCGGACTCCTCCCTTATTATCATGTCGGGAAGTCCTCAGACAACTCACAGCATGTTTCCGCTCGCATCGACGCGCAGCGTCGCCTCGGAATCGCCTCGTTCCAACTCTATCCGGTAATATTCGGTCCCGGACGTCTGCACGTATTCTATATCGTCCACGCGGTACGACGCATACTGCGACCCGGCTATGGCCGTCCTTACGGCATCAGGCAGTTCGGAAAGCCTCACGTCCCACTCGGTCTTCACCCACCGGCCGGCCCCATCGAAGCAAACGCTTTTTTCCTTACCCTCGTGGTAAATTTCCACTTCGAGCAAGCCGTCGTCCCAATCGAATTCCCGAACCAGGGCATTCGGATACTTTTCGGCGATGAACCGCGCAGCCGCATCGTCCAGCATCGAACCGTTCCCGGTTCCGGGCCCGGAAATCTCCGGCGTCACGACGCTCAGCGTCCCGTCCAAGGCAATGTCGATCTTCACGTCGCCGGAAGCCGACTCCAAATCGAAGCGATAGAACTCCTTCTGCGGAGTCTCGTAGCGATCGACGTCATCGATACGATACCCGCCATATTCCGAAGCGGAAAGGGCCTGCATGATCGACGCGGGGACCTCCCCTGCATTCAGCTCGGTCTTGGTATGCACCCACGAGTTCGTCGCGTCGAAAAGCAGCTCGCGGCATACGGTTCCGTCGAGGATTTCAACCTCGGTCATGCCGTTCTCGCGCTCGACATCCAAGATCCGGGCCCCGGGATAACGCGTCTGTACGAAACTCTCCACTTCGCCGGTAGGCCGTGCGGGAATGTAATCGCCGTAATCGTAGTCGGAATCGGCGTCCACGACTTTCTTAACCAGCACGCCGTCAGAAGAATAATAGAGATCGACCTCGGTCTCCCGGCCTCCGGACCGGCCTTCCGCCTCGATCACATAAACCGTTTCGACACCTTCGCGCTCGAGCATATCCACGTCGTCGATCCGCCACCCGGCATACTCGCTGTCGCGGAACGCCGCCTGCACGGCTGACGGCAGGGAGCCGAAAACGATATCCGTCTCGGTCATGTACCACTCGCCCCCGTCATCGAACCAGGCAGCGTGGTCCCGCCCGCCGTGGACTGCGGCGCGCACGGCCGGCAAACTGAACTCGGCCACGGAATAATTGCCGCTGGTTCTCCATACGACATCGGTTGCCGCAGGGTATCTCGCCAACAGAGCCGCTTCCGCCCGGGGACTTACCGCCGGACCGCCTCCGTCTTCGCTCTTGTCGCATCCGTACAGCATACATGCCGCACAGGCTATCGTTGCAATGAAAACGAACTTTTTCATAACTTTCTCACATTCAGTATCGGGTATGTACGTAATTCCGTCGTCGCACGGCGTCAGTCGTCTATATCGATCAGATTGAACTTCAGGTCGAACGTCAGTTCCAATCCGTTGGAAAGTTTGACCTCGTAGTCGTGCTTGTCACGGTCGATCTGCACGATGGACGCATCGGGATAGTGTCCGGACACGTACTGCGCGATCTGCGCGGGGACCACCGCAGCGGGAACCGACGAATAACGGCAATCCACTTCTTTCCATTCGCCGTCCTTGTAGAACTCGGCCTTCGCGCCGTCGGTGAAGATCACCTCGTAGCGGACTTCCAGAAAATCGCGCTCCACCTTGGCCAGAGCGACTTTTTCGCCGGCGAAATGCTTCTGAATGAATTGCTGCGCCTTCTGGGGAAGCTGAGCCACGTCGATCGGGCGGTCGCTGTCGGCGCACGCGGTGGAAATTCCGAGGGCCAGCAGGGCGGCCGCGAGAAATAAGAACTTTTTCATAGCGTTTCAAATTTTATCGGGTTAAACTTCGCTTTGTTCGGTAGGACAAAGCTCCGCAACGATTTTGTAACGAATTTGAAACGGAGGGCCTTCTGAAAAAAAATGTCGCCCGTTTTTTCATGACCGTCTCGCTGCGGCGGATGGAAACGGTTGTCCGTATTCGCAGTCAAAGGCCGCATGAAACGTCGGCAAAAGGATCATTTGGCCGGTCTGTTCGCCAAGACCGGTTTCGAGACCGCGGAGGGCCGGTCCCGATAAGCAAGAGCCTGACATCTCGGGCGGACATGAATTCGGCTGAATCTTGCGAAACGGCTTATGCAGGTTCGACTTCGAAACGTTCCGGCAGATGCCCGATTGCGGGCATTTTCAGATAGCGCGATGCCCCGGCTTCGGACCGGAGCATCGCGCTGTTTTCGGATTTTTTCCTCGTCGGGGAAACAGAGAGACGCTATGCGTGCCGCTGCGGCTCGCGGACCGACAGCGACAGTTCGTCAAGCTGGGCGTCGGACACGACCGAGGGCGAGTCAATCATCGTATCGCGGCCCGAGTTGTTCTTCGGGAAGGCAATGTAGTCGCGGATCGAGTCGGCTCCTCCGAACAACGCGCACCAGCGGTCGAACCCGAAAGCGATACCTCCGTGGGGCGGGGCGCCGTACTTGAAAGCGTTCGTCAGGAAACCGAACTGCTTCTCGGCCTCTTCGGCCGAGAAGCCCAGTACGCGGAACATTTTCTGCTGGAGCTCCGAGTCGAAAATACGGATCGAGCCTCCGCCGACCTCAACGCCGTTCACGACGAAATCGTAGGCATTGGCACGGACGCGACCCGGATCGGTGTCCATCAGCGCGAGGTCCTCGCTCTTGGGCGACGTGAAAGGATGGTGCATCGCATAGTAACGCTGCGTCTCGTCGTCCCATTCGAGCAACGGGAAATCGACGACCCACAACGGCGCGAACCGGTCGTGGGGACGAAGTCCGAGCCGCTCGCCCATTTCCAGCCGCAACTCGCACAAGGCCGATAGCGTGCTTTTTTTCGGACCGCTCAGAATCAGCAGCAGGTCGCCCGGCTTGGCTCCGCATCGGGCGGCCCACCGGGCCAGGTCCTCCTGTCCGTAGAACTTGTCGACGCTCGACCGATAGCTGCCGTCCGCTTCGCAGCGCACGTAAACCAAGCCCTTGGCTCCGATCTGAGGACGTTTGACGAATTCGGTCAGGGCGTCGAGCTGCTTGCGCGTGTATCCGGCGCAGCCCTCGGCGCAGATCGCTCCGATATACTCGGCCGAGTCGAATACGCCGAATCCTTTGCCCCGGGCCTCTTCGCTCAGGTCGTTGAACGTCATGCCGAAGCGCAGGTCGGGCTTGTCCGAGCCATACTTTTCCATAGCCTCGGTCCATCCGATGCGGGGGAAGGCTTCGGTGAACTCCTTGCCCAGAATCGTTCGGAACAGGTACTTGGCCAAATCCTCGAATACGTTCAGGATATCCTCGCGGTCGACGAACGACATCTCGCAGTCGATCTGAGTGAACTCGGGCTGACGGTCGGCCCGCAGGTCCTCGTCGCGGAAGCAGCGAACGATCTGGAAATAGCGGTCGTATCCGGCGACCATCAGCAGCTGCTTGAAAGTCTGCGGAGACTGCGGCAGCGCGTAAAACTCGCCCGGGTTCATCCGCGACGGCACGATGAAGTCGCGCGCTCCCTCGGGCGTGGACTTGATCAGGTAAGGAGTTTCTATCTCGAGGAATCCCCGGCTATCCAAAAAGTTACGTATCTCGTGAGCCATCCGGTGACGCAGCATCAGCGCGTTGCGGAGCGGATTGCGCCTCAGATCCAAAAAGCGGTATTTCATCCGCAGTTCGTCGCCTCCGTCGCTCTGATCCTCGATCGTGAACGGCGGAGTCAGCGAAGCGTTCAGCACGTCGAGGCTTTCGAGCACCACCTCGATTTCGCCGGTCGGTATCTTGGCGTTCTTGGATGCCCGTTCGACGACGCGGCCCGTCGCGCGGATCACGTATTCGCGGCCCAGATGCGAGGCCGTTTCGAGCAACTCGGCGGACGAGTGCTCCTCGACGACCAGCTGCGTGATGCCGTACCGGTCGCGCAGGTCGATGAAGGTCATCGCGCCCAGGTTGCGCACTTTCTGTACCCAGCCGGCCAGCGTGACGGTCTGATTCAGGTTTTCCATGCGGAGTTCTCCGCAGGTGTGTGTTCTGTACATCGTTTCGTTTTTCATAGCCTGTCTTTTGGGGCGAGATATACCCGGTCGGCGCCGCACGCCCGCAAACGGACTTCAAAGGTAGCAAATTTAGTCGAACCGGAATCTTCCCGGCCGTTTTTTTTCCGGACACGCATGGCGGAACACACGGCCCGAACCGAGCGACCTTTCGGCTCATGTCCGCTGCGGAACCGTACCGGCACCGAGGAATCGGAATATCTTGCGCGAAATCGATAATTATATTACACTGATTATCAAAACAATAATTGTTTAACTAAATTTTATAGTTAAAAATAATGTGTTTTTCGTTCGTAAACTAAAAATATAGTTATATTTACATTGAGAGCCTTATGAAACGAATGTAAACCAACTGTCGACGAGATGAAACATCTGACTAATCGAGAAGAGGAGATTATGGAGCGGTTCTGGGATCGGGGAGCGCTGTTCGTTCACGATCTCATTCGGGATATGGACGAGCCGAAGCCGCATTACAACACCGTATCGACGATCGTGCGGGGTCTGGAAGAAAAAGGTTTTGTCGGTCACGAGCGTTTCGGGACGACTTACCGTTATTTTCCGCTCCTGTCGCGCGAGGAGTTCGGCCGGATGTCGCTGCAGAATGCGGTCGGCAAGTATTTCAATCGCTCCTATCTCTCCGTATTGTCCATGTTCGTGGAGGAGAAGAAAATCACTCCCGAGGAAATCAAAGAACTGATCCGGCAGGTCGAAGCCGGATCTCAAAATGAGAAGCCATGAACGGATTGCTGATCTATCTTGCTGGAAGCGTCGGCTGTTACGGCATTGCTCTACGCATGCTATTTCCTTTTGATGAGGAAAGAGACGTGTTTTGGCCTGAACCGGGCTATCTTGCTGCCGATTGCGGTCTGCGCGTTCGTAGCGCCTTTGCTGCCGTCGCCCGTACCGGTCCCGACGACCGCTCATTCCCCTGTCGCTGTTGCGACCTCTGAGGTCGGAAGAGAGCCGGACGCAGAGCGGAAACCGGAGGTCTTCGTTGCCGGGGAAACGAACGATTCTCCGCACGGAATATCCGAGCGCCCCGCGCCCGGGCTGTCGTGGGCCGGCTTGCTCCTCCTCGCGTATAGTGTCGGAGTGCTGTTCTTGCTGGTGAAAATGTTTCGTGAAGCGATCGTTACGATACGGCTGATTCTGGGCCGTAAGACGCTGAAGCATGGCAAATGCCGGCTGATCGTGGTTCCGGACGATACGACGGCCTGTTCGTTGGGACGCTACGTGGTCATATCCCGACGTGATTTCGAATACAATTCCCATGAGATACTGACCCACGAGGATGCGCACCGTCGTTTCGGTCATCTTTTCGATTCGCTTTTTCTCAATCTGTGCCAGGTCGTCCTGTGGTTCGATCCTTTTATTTGGTTGATCCGCCGGGACATGCGGGAGATTCACGAGTTTCAGGCCGACCGTTACGTGCTCGGCCGGGGAGTCGAGCGTCGCTCCTATCAGATGCTCGTTATTCGCAAGTGCGTCGGCGAGAAACTGTTCGCTCAGGCAACGGGATTTCACGGAGACTGTTCGGTGAAAAGACGTATCCGGATGATGGGGCGCGTGCGGAGCCGGTCCGGGTGGAAAGCGTTGGCTTACGTACCGCTGCTGTTCGTCACGGCACTGGCTTTCGGACGTCCGGTCGGAACGGACGGGCTCCATAGCGGGACGTCTCCATTCGTTCGGGGGGAGAATCGGATACCGAAGGACTGGTTCGCGGCGGGAACGCGAGTCGAGGCCTACCGGATAGGTATCGATCCGGACGAAACGAAAGACGGTAAGCCGACGGTCGCTATTCGGCGGGATACCGATGTGCCGGGCGACGGGTTCGGAACGCTGATGCAGCAGTGCCTGCCCTCCGAGTACGCCGGCAAACGGGTCCGGATGAGCGGCTACATGAAATCGCAGGACGTGGCCGGCTGGGCCGGATTCTGGTTCCGCATCGACGGACAGGGCGCTCGGCCGCTCGCTTTCGACAATATGCACGGACGGGCCGTTCGCGGCACGACCGGATGGAAAAAGTACGAGATCGTGCTCGACGTGCCGCAGCAGGCGACCAACTTAGCCTACGGCGCTCTGCTGGACGGCACTGGTGAAATATGGATTTCCGATCTCTCCTTCGAGACGGTCGATCGCAACGTGCCGGTCACCGTCCGATGAGCGGCGAGAACGGTCGGTCAGTCGGATCCTCGTAGGCGATTTATAGCGGACGTGCCGAACACCGCTCGACAAGAAGTAGGCATAATTAAAATCTTATCGTCATGAAAACGAACGTTTTGAGGGGGACGACTCTCGTCGCCCTGGTGGTTCTATTGTGCTCTTTCGACGTGCCGAAGAACTGGTTTGCAGCCGGTAACGAGCCGGACAGCTATCGAATGGGAACCGATCCTACCGTTACGATGAACGGTCGCCATGCGGCCACGATTCAGTCGATCGAACCGGAGATCGACGGGTGCGGAACGCTGATGCAGCAGTGCCTGTCCTCCGAGTACGCCGGCAAACGGGTCCGGATGAGCGGCTACATGAAATCGCAGGACGTGGCCGGCTGGGCCGGATTCTGGTTCCGCATCGACGGACAGGGCGCTCGGCCGCTCGCTTTCGACAATATGCACGGACGGGCCGTTCGCGGCACGACCGGATGGAAAAAGTACGAGATCGTGCTCGACGTGCCGCAGCAGGCGACCAACTTAGCCTACGGCGCTCTGTTGGACGGTACGGGGAAGATTTGGTTCAGCGACCTGAGCTTCGAGGTGGTCGACCGTTCCGTGGCGACGACGAACGAAAGCGGATGGGACGCATTGCCTAAACCCAGCAATCTGGACTTCAGCGAATAATTTTGCTGCCGGACGTTCCGGTTTCCGATATTTCGGCTATTTTTGTTTTTGTTTGCACGCGAAAGTTGCGGTTTTCCGAGGACCGCAACTTTCGAGCGTCCGAACCTATAAGGAAAAATGATAGACGAACAACTCAGCGAAGACGAGCGTTTCATGCGGCAGGCCCTAACCGAAGCGCGGAAGGCGTTCGAGCAGGGCGAGGTCCCGGTCGGAGCGGTCGTCGTATGGAACGGCCGCATCGTCGGTCGAGGACATAATCTGGTCGAGACGCTGTCGGACGCTACGGCTCATGCCGAAATGCAGGCTATCACGGCCGCCGCCTCGTCCGTCGGGGGAAAGTATCTGGCCGAATGCAAGCTCTATGTGACCGTCGAGCCGTGCGTGATGTGTGCCGGGGCATGTTTCTGGAGCCAGTTGGGCGCTGTCGTCTACGGGGCGTCCGACCCCAAACGGGGCGCCGGACGGCTATCGCCCTCGCCGTTCCACCCGAAGACAGTGGTCCGGGGAAGCGTTCTGCAAGACGAGTGCGAGGAACTGATGACTCGCTTTTTTGCGCGGCTGAGGACATAGGCGGCGTCTTGCGGGCCTTGCGGAAGGTCGGACATCCGGCGGCCGAAGAGCTTTTCAGAAGACCGTTTTGAACCGCCGATATTTCTTCGTTTCAATTTCTTTACAAAATCAATTCCGTACATTTGCCGTATGAAGATTCTGATCGTCGAGGACGAGCCTTCGCTCCGGGAGGTCATGCAACGTGCGCTGCGGCAGGAAGGGTACGTGGTCGAGACGGCCGCGACTTATGCCGAGGCGGACAGGCGCGTGTCCGGATACGACTACGACTGCATCCTGCTCGACATCATGCTGCCCGACGGCAATGGGCTGCGACTGCTCGAGCGGATCAAGGAGCTGCGCCGCAAGGAGAACGTGATCATCGTGTCGGCTCGCGACTCGCTCGAGGACAAGGTACTCGGTCTGGACCGTGGCGCGGACGACTATCTTGCCAAGCCTTTCCATACGGCCGAGTTGCTGGCCCGCGTCAAAAGCGTGTTGCGCCGCAGCCGCAGCGGAGGAGATATGACCGTCGTTTCGGGCAATGTGTCGCTCGACCCCGAGAGTCGGCGCGTCTCGGTGGCCGGCCGCGAACTTTCTTTGCTGAAAAAGGAGTACGATATCCTTTTCTATTTCATGCAGCGACCCGGACATCTGGTCGACAAGACGGTGCTGGCCGAAGCCGTATGGGGCGATCACGCCGATCAGGCGGACAGTTTTCATTTCCTGTACGCCCAGGTGAAAAATCTTCGTCGCAAGCTCGCCGAAGCCGGAGCATCCATCGAGGTCAAGGCCGTTTACGGGTTCGGCTATAAGCTCGTAGCATCCGAATCCGATTGATCCCCTTGTCGCATGAAACTGATCTATCGCATCGCGCTCCGCCTTTCGCTCGTTCTGCTGCCGCTGCTGGCCCTTTGGGCCGTGCTGTTCTATGCAGCGATGGTCGACGAAATCAACGACGAGGCCGACGACGCCCTGGAAGACTATTCGGAGCTGATCGTCACGCGGATGCTGGCAGGTCGCGCGCTGCCCTCACTGAACAGCGGTTCGAACAACAGCTATTCGATCGCTCCGGTCGACGAGGCTTATGCTTCGGAACACCCCCGCATCGTTTACTATGACGCCGAAGTGTTTATTCCCGAAAAGGACGAGACGGAGCCGGCCCGGATACTGACGACCGTGTTTCAGGACCGGGACGGGAACTATTTCGAACTGAAGGTAGCCACTCCTACGTTCGAAAAGGACGATTTGCTCGAGACGATTCTAGGGTGGGTCGTTTCCCTCTACTTCCTGTTACTGGTTACGATCGTCGGCGTGACCGTATGGGTTCTCCACCGCAGCATGCGTCCGCTTTATGCCTTGCTTCGCTGGCTCGACGGCTACGTGCCCGGGAGGAACAATCCTCCGGTTCCGGACGATACGAACATATCGGAATTCCGCCGGCTCAACGAAGCGGCGCAACGGGCCGCCGACCGTTCCGACGAGCTGTTCGATCGGCAGAAGCAGTTTATCGGCAATGCCTCTCATGAGTTGCAGACGCCTTTGGCCGTGCTCGGAAACCGGCTCGAATGGCTGCTGGACCGGACCGAGCTCACGGAAGAGCAAATGGGCGAGCTGTTCCAGATGCAACGGACGCTGGGCGGCATCGTACGGCTCAACAGAACCCTGCTGCTTCTGACGAAGATCGACAACGGGCAGTTCCCCGAGAGTACGGAAGTCGATATAGCCGGTCTGGTTCGCGAACAAGTCGCTCTTTGCGAAGAGATATACGAATCGCGGGGCATCGCATGCTCGGTGAATTGCGCCGGACCGCTCGCGGTTCGGATGAACGAGTCGCTGGCATCGGTGCTCGTGGCGAATCTGGTCAAGAATGCCTTTATCCATACGGCGGCGGGCGGCGGCATCCGAATCGACATAGAGGATCGTACGCTTTCGGTAGCCAATGACGGCGACGCGTCGCTCGACGGAGAGCGCATTTTCGAGCGCTTTTACCAAGGAAGTAAAAAAGAAGGATCGACCGGGCTCGGACTGGCGCTGGTCAACGCAGTGGGACGTTACTACGGACTTCGGGTCGCATATCGTTTCGAGTCCGGCCGGCATGTTTTTTCCGTCGCGTGGCCCTGATTTCCCGAAAAAGATCATTTTTCAAAAGAAAAGGAGAAAAAAAGCGAGCGAATATTTGGAAGTAAAAATATTTTACCTACCTTTGCACTCGCAATCGGGAAACAACGGGTTGCATGAAGAAGGAAGCATAGCTCAGCTGGTTCAGAGCGTCTGCCTTACAAGCAGAGGGTCCGGGGTTCGAATCCCTGTGCTTCCACCAAAAAATCAGAGAGTTACGGATTAATTTCGTAACTCTCTTTATTTTTCCGGCACACAATTTACACACAAATCGGCCTTTTGATCTCGCCGACGGGCATCGATAGTGTTTCAAAATTTCGATACTTGCTGTTTGTATCTGCCCGTTTACCGAATACCGGAGCATCGCAGATCGATATGCCGATTTTCGCCCCTCAACCGACGAACACGATCACCTGCCCAAAGAGCGGGACGGTGTTGGAAGTGAAAGAAAAGGCGTAGACAGCCGTTTAGGCAGATGGTTGGATGTTCATCCTGCCTGATCCCCGGCGGTGTGGGATACCGGCACGGGGTGAGAACAAATATAGTGTAATGCAAATATAGCGATTATGGCAAACAATGTCAAGTACTTTACCGTCCCCATCGGGCTTTTGAGGGGCTTAATATCAGGCAGAAAGGATATAAAGGATTTTGTTCAGGATGTAGTGCGGTATTCCCTGTATTATCATGCTGTGCATCTTCCTTACAGCCATGATGATGAAGACGAGGGGATAGAGGCGAACAAGATGACAACCCAAATCAAAGCAGCCGCCGATTTTCTGAATGTCCGTATAGGCAATATCCAAGTATGCCTTGACGAAGGAGAAAGGCTTTATAACGAATATCACAAACAAGGTAATTACTGCGGGATCAATACTCGTATTATTTGGGATTATCACAATAACCCCAAAACCCTTTATCAGATTGCCGTATTCTGCACCTTTTGTGCCACTCGCAGCATCATAGGCAAAGGGGAATACAAGAAGACAAACCGGGACATGATAACGGCCCGGATGTTCGGTTATTCGAACAAGGCGGAAATGCTCGATAACACTCCCAAATTGACACCCCGGAACATCAGTAAAGAGGAAAGAGCTATCAGGGAAAAGGAGATCGCCGAACGTGAAAAGTACCTAACTCGCTACCATAGCGACAAGGTTCTTACCGAGCTGGAATTGAGTTGGGGGCTGAAAAGATACGCCGATCACATCCGGGGGATGTATATTTCTTACGAAAGTGACCTCGCCACGTTGGCTAAAGTCTGTGAGCAATCAAAGAAATCGGTCAAAGTGGACGCCCTCAAAGAGGCAAAAAGGCAGGCCAAATTAGCGGCAAAAACAACAGCACCTTGAAAAGAATTACAGCACCTTAAAAAGAAAAACGCCGATTTTTAGCAACGACTGTTCATTTACTACGACAGAACCTTTACACAAGTACAGCACCTTAAATAATATATTGTAGAAAAATATTATAGGAAGACTTTTTAGAAAAACGTTGCAACAGTGTGTGAAACGCTTTTGCGTTTCACGCGCCGCCTCTTTCGATTACACCGAACAGATGCAAAAAGGAGGTGCCTTTGGGGCCTCCTTTAAAAAAATGGGATGAGTGTAATATGATGTAAACAACACTATTACTGCGATTAAGTGCTATTTATTAGAAAGTAGTCAAACGTTAAAATCGCACGAAAAGGCATAGTTCGGAAGGAGTTGCGTTACCAAATCGTTACCGCAATCTCTTTCCGAATTTTGCTTTTAATGTATTGATTTTCCGATTCTTGCATCTGATCCCATAACCTCAGATAACTCTAAGTCATGTATCATTGCAAAAAGTTTTTAGAGTTACCTTAGATTTGAGTTAAAAAAGGAGATAAAATAGAGTGATAGTTTTGCAAGAAACAGATCAGATGGAAGTAAGGGAGGCAAAGAGTGAACCTGTTAGAGTTATGAATTAATGATTCATTGCCATATTCGGACTCTTTTCTTTTTCTTGAACCAAGACATGGATAAGAATTTAACCTTTCATTGTTAAGGTAGTTAGGATAGGTTCAATTTCTTTCTCTCAATCTGATAGCCAAAAACAAAAGTAATGGAGAATTTTTATTTCATCGGGGTAGATATCGAGACAGTGGCTTTTATACGGTTCGACGATCCTCGGAAGTTCTGCTGCCATGCCGGAGTTGCGCCGTTTGCATATACCTCTGGCAGTAGCCAACACTCTAAAAACAAGGTTTCGCATAGGGCCAACAAGAACATTAAAAAGCTCTTCCACTTGGCGGCCGTATCTGTAACGCACAAAAAAGATGGAGAACTGAAAAAATATTATCTGAGAAAAGCAGAAGAAAGAAAAAACAAAATGCTGGTGATTAATGCTCCATATGCCAAAATCGTCGCACGGATATTCGCTACCATTAAAAGATATGAACTCTATTCTCCTATTTATTTGCGAAAAAAATTTACAAAAAAATTATAAGAATACCTTTAAATATTCATGTTAAACACATTGGATTCTTAATTAACAAAGAGAGCATTTTAATGCTATTTCTCTAATAAAACCGTCTCATGACACATTGTGAGACGGTTTTATTTTCCTATAAACTATACAAATAGAGTCTTTATTAGAGTTTATCTGAGCATTCTGCACATTTGGTCGATGCAATGGCGTTTCTGTTCCGTGTTCGGGTGAACGTTGTAGTGCTGATAGTGGAATGTCCGAGCAGTACACTTACGGTTTTGTAGTCGCACTTACTTTCGATACAGCGTGTAACAAAACTATGCCGCCCGACATGAAATTTCATGGTAGGTAACCCAAGCAATGCTGTTTCTTATCTTCTATTCTCAGCGCGACGATTTCCGATAGTTTGGTTGCTGCCGGCATAGCTTAAAAGGTTTCGGACACGCCGATCCGTACCCTACCTTGCCCGCCGGATCGACGAACCTGATCTTCCGACAAACCGAGACTTCATTTATGCGTCGATCCGAAGTTTCGGAGGAATATTAAAAAATCACATCATGACAACCATCCAAGTGAAATTGCGTCATTCCGGCGTACAGGGTAAGGCAGGCACGATCTACTATCAAATCACCCGTGGCCGAAAGACACGCCGGATCGCTACACACCTTCGGATCGCACCCGAACACTGGCTGCCGGCGGCGCAACGCATCGCCCCTGCAATCTCGCAGACCCCGGAGGGACGTCTGCTGCGGCACCGTATCGAGCACGACATCGCATCGTTACGCCGTATCGTTCGGGAATTGGACACGCAAGGGAACGGTTACGGACCGGACGATATCATCATGCGATTCCGTATCATGGCACAGCGCATAACGGTAGCCGAATCGATGCGGCGCGAGATCGACGAACTGACGAACAGCAACCGCCTCGGAACGGCCCGGAACTACCGGCGGGCGTTGAACAGTTTTATGAGTTTTCTCGGGGCAAAAGACATTCCTTTTTCGGCCGTAACCGAATCCCTGATCGACGAATACAACGGCTTTCTGATCCGGCGGGGCGTCGTGCGCAATACCGTATCGTTCTATATGCGTATTCTCAGAGCCGTTTACAACAAATCCGTCCGCAAGTACGGTATCGAGCAGACCTATCCGTTCCGGCATGTCTATACCGGAGTCGACCGTACCCGCCAGCGGGCTATCGACGAACGTTTCATCGCCAAGCTATGGAGGCTGGATCTGACCGATGCCCCCTCTCTCTCGCTGGCACGCGATCTCTTTATTTTCAGTTACTGCGCGCGCGGCATGGCTTTCGTCGACATGGCCTATCTGCAAACGAAAAATATCCGGGACAATGAAATCGTCTACACGCGTCGCAAAACCGGACAACCGCTACGCATCCGCATCGAACCGTGCATGCGCGAGATCATCGTCCGGCATGCGGCGGCGACTTATCCGTCTTACCTTTTCCCGATTCTGCGGACAACGAAACCTGACAAGGCCTTTTCCCAGTATCAGACGGCACTGAATCGCTACAACCAGCAATTGAAGGAGCTGGCACAACGCCTGAACCTGAAGGAGTCGCTCTCTTCCTATGTAGCCCGGCACAGCTGGGCCACGGCTGCACGAAAACACAACATCCCCCTTTCCGTTATCAGCGCGGGGATGGGGCACACTTCGGAACGAACGACCCTGATCTATCTGGCTTCACTGGAGAATTCGGCAATAGATGCTGCCAATCAGAAGATTACGGCTGCTTTGAATAAAAACGTCTCTATGCAAGAAACCACATAATGCGATTACAAACATATATAAAAAAACAACAATGGACAAGTCGTCGGATCGAAAAAATATTTATCCGTATCAGTGCAACATATTAAAAACAAAATAAATACATTCATAATGGTGCTTATCTGCCGATATCAAGCTATCGTTTTGCTATGCCGTTCGCCATCTGTGTAAAATGTTTGTGTTTACGTTGCAAATAAATGTAACAATGCGGCATTTTATACAACATGCCTATTCATTACCAACTGTTTATCTCCGCTTATGGTTTCTTGCATAGAGACCATGCGAAACGGGATCATCTCGTCGCCGCATTCGAATGCCATAATCGCAAGATGCGAACGAGGGGAAACGCATAGTGCGAAATGAAACGAAGGGCAAGTCTGAAATTTTCAGTATCCCTTTCTGTTTGACGGGTAAGTCTTTGATATATCGATGGTTGTGCAAACCGTTCGATATGGCGGAGGAGTGTCTGTAACTGAAAAAAGCGACTGTTTTTTGGAAGCGAATATAGATACTTTGGAAGGGGAGACCAAGGACATTCCCGAGTTGGCCGAACGCTTTGCACGCAGAAGAAACAGCCAAGCCGTAAGGTGGTACGTGCTGACGCTTCCTTCCTGTCACCGGGGACCGGCCGTCGGTCTGCAAAGGGAACTGGACCGCCGCATCCGTTGCGGCGAGCCGGGATTCGAGTTCTTCGCTCCCTCGTACGTAGAAGTGAAGGACGAGGAGGGACATTTCGTCCGTACCCGCCGTCCGTTGCTTTACAACTATGTTTTTGTCCGCTCGTCGGAAAGCGAGATATATCGGATGAAGCAGGAATTGCCTCAATACAACTTCCTGCCGCGAGTGCGGGAAGGGCTACGCGGATACTATCCTTACCTGTCCGACGAGGCGATGCGCAACCTGCAATGGGTTGCACGCTCCTACTGCGACGAGCTACCTGTCTATATGCCCGAAACGGAGAGGCTCGCCAAAGGCGACCGCATCCGTATTATCGCGGGGAGATTCAAGGGTGCTGAGGCACGCGTAGCGATCCGACCCGGCGGAGGACGGAAAGATGTCGTCGTATGCGTAGAGAACTGGATGTGGGTTCCGCTGCTGCACGTTCGTCCGGGAGAGTACGAGATCATCGCTCTGCACGAGGGCGGAAAACACGTATATACCCGGCTGGATAACGACCGGTTGCAGGAAGGCCTGCACGAGGCTATGGGGCGCTGCTTCTCCCCGGGAGGCGCGACGGACGAAGATCGCGCCTTGGCGGCCGAAACGATCAGACAATACGGCCGACTGCAAGTAGACAGCGATGTGTTGCGCAGCAAACTCTACTCCATACTGCTTCCGGCCTACACGTTGCTCGGGGAGAGGAAAGAGCGCGAAAAGCTGATCGGGACGATCCGACACCTGCTTCCGCTCGTCCATGCAGAACAGGCTCGTGCGAATTTGCTCGTCACATTGTACGGATGCGCGGATAGCAGTCTTGATTACGAACGGGCCCACGAGATCGTCGAACGATGGAAAAGGGAAGAATCTCCCAAGAAAAGCAAGGCGCGTCTGATCCGGTGGCTGGACGATTACGACCGCTGGCTGGGCCACTGAGTGCTGCATGCTTTTACACGCTTGTATATGCTTGATTTTCCGAATCCCTGCTTCAGGTATGGTTCTCGGACTCGCTTGGAAAACGAATACGGAATAAATCGGTAGCTAAACTCGATCAAAACATCACTTTAAGTCAGAGAAGTCAGTATGCGACAACCCGTGGAAAACGCAGAAATCATGGCTGGAGGACCGCTACGAAATACCGAGGCCGAACCTTCGGGAGTCCGTCTGATGGCCTTCTTGGCAGCTCACCGAACGGAAGTGCTCGCTCGGGAACAAAATAACGAGCGATTCATCCACTTGTATGGCACAGGGGGATACTGGGCGGCTTTCGAACGATCCGCCTACCAGCTATGCCGGTTGTTTCCCCGAAACGAAACCGCGGTTTTCCATTTCGCGGCTTATCCTTTTCCCGTCGTCATGGCATCTATTGCGGACGGCGAGCTGCGGGCCTACTCCCGGAGACACATACTGCGGACTGTTGATCCCGATCATAAAGTGCTGACGGTTCCGGTCCTCGCGCCCGAGGCATACAAACGATGGCGTGGCGAAAAAATAGAAGAATTCGCGTAACGAGATACTTTGCTCATTTCACGAACGGCATTGCTCGTCCATGAGATATCGCGGAGAACCGGTTGTTCGGAGAGCGAATGATTTGTACAACATGGAAACGATAATCGACCGGCCTGTGTCCGAGGTCCGGCGCAGGCCGGTCGGGCACAGTAACCGTTTTTACTTAATCATCCTATGAAAGGTATCGTATTGGCCGGGGGGTCGGGGACGCGTCTGTACCCGATCACCAAGGGGGTTTCCAAGCAGTTGCTGCCGATCTACGACAAGCCGATGATCTACTATCCTCTGTCGGTTCTGATGCTGGCCGGAATCCGGGACATTCTGGTGATCTCCACGCCGTGGGACCTGTCCTCGTTCCGGCGGCTGCTCGGAGACGGGTCCGACTACGGGGTCCGTCTCTCCTATGCCGAGCAGCCGTCTCCCGACGGACTCGCTCAGGCGTTTCTGATCGGAGAGGAGTTCATCGGGGACGAGGCCGTATGCCTCGTGCTGGGCGACAACATCTTTCAGGGGGTGGGCTTTCCCGCTCAGCTGAGGGAGGCCGTCGGCACGGCCGAGCAGGAGGGCAAGGCAACCGTTTTCGGATACCGGGTAGACGATCCCCAGCGATACGGCGTGGCCGAGTTCGACGAGCAGGGGACATGCCTCTCGATCGAGGAGAAGCCCGAGCATCCGAAGTCGAACTATGCCGTAGTGGGACTGTACTTCTACCCGAACAGGGTGGTCTCCGTGGCCAAATCGATCGAGCCCTCCTCCCGCGGGGAGCTGGAGATCACCTCGGTGAACCAGCGGTTTCTCGCCGACGGAGAACTCAAGGTGCAGACCCTCGGACGAGGCTTCGCTTGGCTCGACACCGGTACGCACGACTCGCTCTCGGAGGCGTCGATCTTCGTCGAGGTGCTCGAGAAGCGGCAGGGGGTCAAGATCGCCTGTCTGGAGGAGATCGCCTATCGCAACGGGTGGATATCCGAAGAGAAACTGCGAGAGGTGGCCGAACCCATGCTCAGGAACCAGTACGGACAATATCTGCTCAAGCTGCTCGCAGAGGTCGCCCGCGACGGGCGCTGAACGGGAAACGGACGCTTATTTCAGACACGACACGCAAGCCGTCTCCGTCCCGAATCATATGCCCTGACGTACCGGATTTCGCGTTTCCGATGCTTTCGCTTTCGCGCACGAGCTTCCTTCCGTCGGCGGAGACCTCGTGACCGGAAGCCGGTCGGATACGCAGTCTGCAGGCCGCAAGCCGCGGTTAGGAGAGATCGCAACTCCGGGGCGGGTATGCCCGCCACATAACGAAACATATGATTGCCGTCTCCGTCCTAACGGAATAGGATGCCTCCGACGAGGCGGCGGCTCGGGTGCAGGCCGGCTGCCCGACCGGCCGGACAGGAGCCGGCATTCCGGGCCGATCCGACATCCGAACGCAACGATCTTCCGATCCGCAGCGTTCGGTTTCCGATCCGGGCAAGCAGAACGCTTCGGCGACTTGCATATTCCGGCTATGCTGCCGGAAAACGAGAGAGAAAAGAGAGGGAGAGAGACGAAGTCCCTCCGGGCGCCGTATCCATCCGGAGGCGTACCGCACTCTCGGGCGACAGAACCGGAAATGCGGCCGGGGAGAGATCGGAGCGTCCGCGAGTCCGGCTCGGCCTTGCGGAGCCCGGAAGCGAGGAAGGCTCGTGCGACCGGTCTCCGGGCAGCACGGGTCAGTCTTGCCTAGCAGAAACGCCGGGCGAGCCCGGAATATCTGCAAACCCGATTACACACTTTGTTACACCAGCCATTCTGGGAGGTGTTTTCGGCCCATACTTTCCGATGGCTGGAAACCCTCTGGCATGGAGCCGGCTGGAAAATACTTGCACTTGGCACATTCGGTATATTAATGCGTATGATCGGTCTGCCAAATACTTCTCCATACCGAAACCCGGATAAAAAACAGGGTTCATTCTTATGAAAGTTATCGAGACAGCGCTCGAGGGGGTCGTAATCCTCGAGCCCGAGTTGCATCGCGATGCGCGGGGATACTTCTTCGAAAGCTACTCACAGAAATTGTTCGACAGATCGGTTCGGCCGGTCCGATTCGTACAGGACAACGAATCGAAGTCTTCCTTCGGGGTGCTTCGCGGGCTGCACTTCCAAAAGCCGCCGCATGCCCAGAGCAAGCTGGTGCGCGTGATTTCGGGGACCGTATTGGACGTGGCCGTGGACATTCGCCGCGGCTCGCCGACTTTCGGCCGCCATGTGGCCGTCGAGCTTTCGGGCGAGAACCACCGCCAGCTGTTCATCCCCCGCGGAT